>Ga0302228_10002419_pt1 | contig 12681 bp, 4 predicted proteins | sample II_Palsa_N1_2_FD_193519 | JGI IMG/M metagenome (GOLD analysis project Ga0302228, IMG submission 193519) | Peat permafrost microbial communities from Stordalen Mire near Abisko, Sweden - II_Palsa_N1_2 | ecosystem: Environmental > Terrestrial > Soil > Palsa > Peat permafrost | place: Sweden...
GCGCAGTTCTACACCCCCTCTCCAGGTGTCGATCCACAGCAACAGAAGATGATGGCCTTCGTCATGCCCCTCTTCTCGGGCTACCTCACCTGGCAGTACGCCTCTGGCCTCGCCCTCTATTGGAACGTCGGCAACCTCGTCATGATCACCACGCAGTTGGTGATGAACCAGACCTCGCTCGGTCGCGAGATGAAGGAGATCGCCGCCAAGCGCGCACGCCGCAAGGTGGCTGCTCCCAAGCCTGGACAACGCGCCGTATCTGCCAAAACCATCCAGGGTAGAAAATAGTTTCTACCCCGCGCAAACGATTGTTCATTGGGCTTGAACCAACTCCGCCTGCCCGCTCTCGACCTACACCACTTTCACGCCATCAACAACTGTCAGTAAGTGACATAATGTCGAAAGTCGGTAGATTCGCTGAAGTCTGTTTCACTTTTCCTGGTTCGTGCACACTGTTCTGCTTCGAAGGACTGCCTGGGTATGGATGATTTAGCTGTAGCTGCAGAGAAAGTCGCATCCCTGATGCGGCTCTTGACCACCACCGGAGGTCTGCGCCTGAAGTATCGCATCACGGCCGGTGCCGGTGCCGTGGATCCCGATGGCTTCGAGCGTCGCGACATCTATGTCGAGTGCAAGGGCCCGGACAGCGATCTCCTCCTCTGCAACGATGGAGAACTGCTCCGCTCCCTCGAACACGTCTCCGCCAAAATGCTGCGCCTCGAGCCCGAGGATCACGACCGCGTCTCCTTCGACTCCAATGGCTACAAGGCATCCCGCGCCCGCGCCATCCGCGATGCCGCCGACGCTGCCATCGACGAGGTCGAAGACACCGGCGAGCCTTTCCGCTTCCAACCCATGAACTCCCGCGAGCGCCGCATGCTCCACCTCTTCCTGCGCGACTCCGGCCTCCAGACCGCCAGCTCCGGCGAAGGCCCTCGCCGCTTCGTCGTCCTCTATCCTGAGGGCTACCGCATTCCGCCAGAGCGCCCCTACGACAGCCAGGACCGCCGCGGACGCTCCCGCCAACGCACCTCCTCCAGCCGCTACTAGCGCTGCGCCCACAGCCCCGCTCTACCTTCGTCCTTGTCCTTCTTCGACAATTTCTGACAAGAAATTCTCATTCCGAGCGCAGCCGGGCTCCCCAACGGGCGCTATTTGCCCGCTTGGCTGGGAGCGAGGAACCTGCGTCTCGCGCGCAGTGTGTCCGTTCCTCCCTACCTCCCAGGAACATCATTTCCTCGCCTTCCTCACCCGCCTGTCGAAAACCCTACCCTCTAAATCGCCCCTGCCCGCGCGGTTCCGAACCATCTCCCCACATTCCAACCCGGTTTCTCTCCCAGCCTTCATCAGCCCTCTGTGTGTAGATTGGAAAACCTCTCTCCAATCCAAGCTCCCCGTCCCGTCTTCCCTCTTACGGTCTCCCCGCCCACCCGGTTTTGGAAACCCCGTACCACCCCCTCACCCAACAGGCATGGGAATTCACCCCCCTTATCCACTCTTCCACCCACAACGACTACTACTACTAGAAATATCTATCCTTTCACTCTGTTTCTTAGAAGCATTCTCCCGCCAGGCATTTCTCGTCTCACCCTCACTCTCTCCCCCACCACGCGAAGCACCGTCGCCGCTAGCTCGAGGACCAGTACCGGGATCACACAAGATGCCCCTTGAAATTCACAGGCTCGAGTCCTCGCACGACACCCCTCGCACAACCTAGAATCAAGGTGTTGCTCCAAGCGAGTTCCGAGGGGAGACCCCGCGTTATGTCCACCACCACCCTCACACCAGCAGAGCAATCTGCCACAGCGCAAGAGCAAGGGAGAGCCAACATCGTGTCTACCGCCGCCATCACCCCCGAAGCCGTCCCTACTGGCAATCTCGAGATCACGGTCTCCCGCGCCGAACTTCTTCGCGAGCTCACCGCCGCACAATCCGTCGTCGAGCGCAAGACCACCATTCCCATCCTCTCCAACTTCCTCTTCGAAGCCACCGTCGATGAGCTTGGCGCCGGCAAGCTCACCATCACTGCCACCGATCTCGACCAGTCCCTACGCACCTCCTGCGCAGCCAAGGTCAAGAAGCCCGGTGCCTGCACGATCCCCGCACGCAAGCTCTACGACTACATAAAGCTCCTCGGCGATGGCGACATCTCGCTCAAGCTCATGGACAACCACTGGGTCCAGATCAAGTCCGGCCGCTCCAACACCAAGATGGTCGGCATGGCCCGCGCCAACTTCCCCCAGGTACCGGAATTCCCCGCCGCCGGCGCCTACAAAATCTCTTCGCCCGCCTTGGCGAACATGATCGCCAAAACCATCTTCGCCATCTCGAATGAGGAGTCCCGCTACACCCTCAATGGAGCCCTCCTCGTCCTCAAGGCAGAGTCCATGGCCATGGTCGCCACCGACGGCCACCGCCTCTCCCACATCGAGACCCTCGGCCAAACCCTCGAAGGCATCTCCGGCGAAAAGAAGACCCTCATCCCCCGCAAAGCCCTCGCCGAGCTCTCCAGCCTCCTCGCCTCCTCTGACGCGACCACCCTCGAGTTCGGCGATGACGACCAGACCCTCTTCTTCCGCGTAGCTGGCCGCGTCCTCACCAGCCGCAAGCTCACCGGCCAGTTCCCCAACTACGAAGCCGTCCTCCCCCGCGACAACAATAAGTTCGTCATCGTCCGCTCGGAAGACCTCATGGCCAGCATCCAGCGCGTAGCCCAGTTCGCCGACGAGCGCTCCGGTGCCATCAAGATCCGCCTCGAGCAGAACGAGCTAAAACTCAGCGCCCAATCCACCGACGCCGGCGAGTCCGAAGACATCATCGAAACCCCCTACAACTACGATCCGCTAGTAGTCGGCTTCAACTCGTCCTACTTGGTCGACTTCCTCCGCGCCACCGGCGTTCAAGGCGAAGTCCGCCTCGAATTCAAGGACGCCCAATCCGCCGGCCAGATGCGCCCCGAAGACGCCAACGAAGACGTCAAATACCGCTACATCCTAATGCCCATGCGCATCTGACCGCTGCGCGCGGGGCGAGTGTCAGTTTCGCAATAATTTGGCCACCGTGGCCAAATTATCTAGAAGGTCATTAAATACTTCTCCATTTATTCGCTTTTCTGGTTTGAGCCACAAGCGGACGCGTCGAATGGCCGCTAAATTCGGGACGCCTTCTTACCAGAAATCTTATCAATCCAAATTTCTAGCGAATAGGGCCTTTGGGAAGATCAGGTTGGTTGGATTTAAAACTGCCGACACCAACTTCCAGGATCCTGTGTTAGGAGCCAGTCGGTCTAGCCCGGTAACGCCACCTTGGGGTTCACATCCTGTCGGGCTGCCTGAAGGGCTCTCCATCGCAACGTCCAGCTCTTTGGACAATCGTTGGAGATGAGAGTCCGAAGTCTCTCTCCAAAAACCGTGGTTCGGCCATCGAGGAGATCTGCCTCAACGATCTGTCTCACCTCTGTGAATACCTGATTTCTTCGGAGGGCGGTAGATTCGCTCTGATGTTTCTTAGATCGAGTAGCCAGTTGTGCCATGAGAATGGGGTAGCGCTCTACCAAAGCCGCCTCACACAATAGAACCCGTCCCGTGATTTCGCGAACAGTAGGCGGGGTTTCACGAAGATAACTCTCTAATTTTAGGGTTAGCTCCTCACGTTCTTCGCAGCGTTCGGAATTGGCTCGCTGCAGGACGCGCTCGTAAAGTTCAGGAAAATTTTGTTTCAGGGATGTGGAACAGCGGTACCAACCCATTCTTGATCGGTATATCGCTGGAGTTGACGTTCCCTTCGCCGAAGTACAGCATGTCTGGCGCGACACGACGGTTCAGCAAATGTGCGGCGCGTCCGGTTTCTACGAGCAGCTATACCCGCTCGTTCGCTCAATCAATCAAGGCCTTCCTGCTAAACACCGCCTGAGAATCGTTGCCGCGGATCCACCGATTGATTGGAGCAAGATCCATTCATACGCGGACCTAACGCCGTTTTTCGACCGTGATGGAAGCATCGCTTCGGTGATGGAGAGCGAGGTGCTAGCTAAGCACCGCAAAGCGCTCATGCTTTTCGGAGTCTTTCACCTGCTGCACGGAGGCGGCCCCGGTCAAGGAGATGTCGTGACGAGATATGAGCGCCACTACCCGGGCCGGACCTTTGTGATCAGCGATCTTGGATACTACGGCACAAGCGACGAACCGCATACAGACATGAAGGCTCCGGGAGGCATTTGGCCGTCGCTCTTAATGACAAGGAACAGCAGAATAGGCTCGTTGAGCCTTGACTCGTTTCTTCAATCGCCGATCACAACAGATAAGGACTGCAACGTCACCGCTGCATTCGGTGGCGAGTCTTCCAGGACGGTCGCAGATCAGGTAGATGCTTTTCTCTATTTAGGTCCACAGAAATCGCTGCTGGCCGAACCCCTTCCTGCAGATATTGCCCTTGATCGAGCCTACAGATCCGAATGGCTGCACCGGATGAAATTGGTTGGCCTGCCTGGACCGTCGTCGCTAGAAGAGCTCGATGCTGAGATTGTCGAGAGTGCGGCAGATCCCATGTTGCCTCCTCCATCCAGGCAACCGGTTTCAAAAGAGATGAAGTTGAAGATCAGGCAAGGTTGTTTGAGCAGAAAGCAGCCTACCGCAAATACCACAAAGTGAGAAACGACCGGCATCTTTGCTAAACCGATCTTAGTCGACTGCCTCGAAAGTCGGGTTTTGGCTAAGTTCGATTTTGCCGCTGGACGGCCCCTCTGAACTTGGATGAAACACCGTTTTTCGCGCCCTACGCCGTTCCATCGGGATCTCTGCTTAGGGGGTAATCTCCAGATTGACGACCACTCTCCCCCTATCGCCAATCTGGTACCGTTGCAGTGAGAAGCTGCTAAACGTAGGGAGATTCAGGACCTGAAGTAAGTGGAACAGACTTCGTTTTACGGCGACCTCAGAGGATCGATAACGATATGTCGCTTATCGCTATCGATCCTCATCTGCAGGCTTAGGTGCTCAACTACTGAACGATCAGCGTCACCGTTGCCACATGTTGGACGGTACCGCTGGTTCCCGTAATGGTGATCGGATAAGAGCCGGATGCGACCTTACCCAAGCTCGCATTTGAGCTGCAGCCGCCCGTAGCGAATCCGCCGATAGCGAGCATCAGTAGTAAGCAAAGTCGCTGTGCAATTCGCTTACGCGAGTAGCGCAAACCTACCAGCGGCAAAATCAGCAGTGCCAAAGACCAAGGTGGAACGCCCTTGGACGAGTTGCTAGCGACCGTGGATACAGTGCTAACCGTTACGGATACCGTTTGAGCTCCACTCGTGCTGGAGAGAGTGGTGGGGCTCACAGTAGCAGCTGCACCAGTCGGCAGACCTGTAACGGCAAAGCTCACAGTGCCTGGATACGAGCCGCCCGAGGGTGCGACCGCGAGCGTATACGTAGCCGAACTTCCAGAAGACACCGACAGCGTTGACGCGCCGAACACCTGCATTGTGAAGTCGAGGCTAGTAACTGTGAAACTCTGCGTCACGGATGTTGCGGCAGCGAAGCTCGTATTTCCTGCCTGCGAAGCGGTGATCGAGCATGTACCAGCCGCAATCAACGTAAGAGTGCTCCCGGATACGATGCACACACTTGAAGTGGTGGACGTGTATGAGACAGTCAGGCCCGAGCTTGCAGTCGCAGTCAGCGTTAGCGGCGAACTGGCAAGAGTTGTATTCGGGAGAGCGGCGAAGGTAATCGTCTGTGTAGTCGCCGTTACCGCGAAGCTCTGTGTCACAGGTGTCGCTGCGGCATAGCTGGTGTTTCCTGGCTGGGACGCCGTGACGGTGCAGGTTCCTGCTGTGACGAAGGTGATTTTGCCGCCCGTCACGGTGCACACAGATTGTGTCGTTGAGGCATAGCTGACAGTCAGCCCAGAGCTTGCAGTCGCGTTCAGTGCCGGTGGAGTGCTTGTAAAGGCTGTGGTCGGGAGAACCCCAAAGGTGATCGTCTGCGCGCTTGAGGTCACGCTGAAGCTTTGCGTTACCGGCGTCGCTGCAGAGTAGGTACCGTTTCCGGACTGGATGGCTTCAATGACAACGGTGCCAGCAGCGGTGTAGGTGATCGTCGCGTTGTTCGTGCCGCTCAATGTGGCCGGTCCGCTGAGGATTGAGAACGTTACGGGTAGCCCTGAACTCGCTGTCGCTGTCAGCGTCATTTGCTCACCAACGCTTCCGGCCGTTGGTTGCGGGAAGCTGATCGTCTGCGCGATGGGCCCGGAAAGTGCGATCGTACCGGAGATGCTGCCGGTGTAGTCAGAATCCCCTGAGTAAGCAGCGTCCACTAGATGCTGGCCTACTCCCACAGCAGCGATGTTCGTTGCTGTGGCTGTAACCTGCTGCGTTCGCAGCGAAGTTAACGAGGTGATCGAGTTGAGATTCTCATTCGCGGTGGCCAAGTCCGGGATGCCGTCTCCATTCCAGTCACCAGCGACGATCGCCGAGGGTTCAGCCCCCGCTGGCAAGGGAATAGTGACCGCAGCACCAAACGTGCCGTCTCCATTGCCAGGCAAGGTGTAGACGGTGGAAACATCTTGAAACAGCAATGCGATGTCAGGCTTTCCATCGCCATTGAAGTCAGCGACGGCGATGCCTTGAGGGGTCGGACTGATGATCGGCTGGGCGCCTGCTGCTGCACTGAATGTGCCGTCCCCATTGCCCAGCAGGGTCGTCGTGCCATTCGCGGCGAATGCAAAGATATCCGGCTTCCCGTCCTGATTGAAGTCACCGACGGCGATGTATGTCAGATATCCTGGCGTCGATACTGCGGGCAGAGTCTTGAACGTTCCATCTCCGTTTCCGAGTAAGACCACGACCGAGCTCGGCACACCTCCGTTTACAAAGGCAAGGTCAGGGATGCCGTCACCGTTGAAGTCAGCTTCAACTAGATCTGCGGGCGAGATGATGCCAGATACCACGACGGTGGACGCATTGAAGGTGCCGTCACCGTTACCGAGCAGGATAGAAATGGAACCACTGCCGGAGTTCGAATTTTCGACGGCCAGATCCTCAATACCGTCACCGTTGAAGTCTGCTACAACGAGCAAGTAAGAAACTGAGGCGGCTTGCGAATTAAGGATTGCCGGAGCAAATGTTCCATCTCCATGGCCCAAAAAGACAGCGATCGTGCTGCTGTTTCCCATCACCACGGCCAGATCGGCATTGCCATCCCGATTAAAGTCTCCGACCACGGCCATCAAGGGTCCACTGCCCTGGGAGGAAAGTTGGAGCGTATTGGTAGCCGCTTGAAAGGTGCCATCCCCTTTTCCCAGAAGAATGGTGATCGAATGGCCGAGCTCATTCAATACGGCGAAGTCCGGTATCCCATCTCCGTTGAAATCGGCCGTCACAACGGAAGAAGGATTCTGCCCTACGGCGGGCGATTGAGCGATTGTCATGCTGGAGGTCGCGGTGGCATTTTGCAAAGCCGCCTGCGCGAGTTGCTGGTTGCCGTTGGTGGAATCCACGAAAGATACGTTGCCGGTTGGTGCGATGGCTCCTTCCGCGGTGACGGTGGCCGTCAACGTGTAGTTGCCGATACTGCCAGCCTGGGTGATGGTTGTGGTGGTGGGCAGCGATGAGGTCACGGTGAAATCAGATGGAGCGGATGCGCTTGCGGCGTTCTCGTTCGATGACATGAATACAGCCTTGATGCTGTGACTGCCGATGCCCGGGACGAATCGAAAGACCGCCGTTTCTGAACTGGTGAGTTGCGCGCTGCCAAGCCTGTGGATCGAATCACAGTAGAGCGCTGTGGCATCGCAGAAGTTCACCTGCCCGGTCGTCAACGACGTTGAGCCTGTAGAGACGGTCGCGGTAGCTGTGACTGTTGTCCCCAGATTCACCGACGTGATCGGAGCTCCGCTCGCAGTGAGTGAGAGCGAGGTTGAGGTAACCGACTGTGGACCGACCACCGTTACAGGAACCGTGGTGCTGGCCGTCAATCCGCAACAGGTTCCGGTGACGATAACCGAGGAGGTACCGAGAGGAGCTGCGCTGCTTGCGCTCACGGTCATGGTGCTGGTGAAGTTGGTGGGATCGGGAGAAAACGAGGCGGTCACTCCGGAGGATAGAGCGGATGCGGCCAGAGTTACGCCGGATGGCAACGGAGCCGGTGACGAGGCGTACAGGATGGCGGTCGCTGTCCCTCCCTGGTGAAGGGTGATGCCGGCGGACGTTGACGAGACAGAGAAGGTGGGCGCGAGCACGCTTAGCTGCAGGGGAGTGGTCGTCACAGCTGAACCTGATGTGCCAGTGATGGTGAGGTTGTACACCCCCACGAGCGCCGAACTGCCAGCCGTAATCGTCATGGTGCTGGACTTGGTGGTGGGATTTGGCGAAAAGGATGCGGTCACGCCAGCAGGCAGACCCGCAATCGAAAAGGACACGCTGCCTGTGAACCCCAGATCTGGCTGCACCTCGAGTGGGATGGCAGTTGACGATCCCTGGATGACATTACCCGCACCGCCGCCGCCGATCGTGAAAAAAGGTGCCTGTACGCTCAAAGTACTTTCATGCGTTACGGTCTGATTGCCGGAGGTTCCGGTATAGGTTAGGGTGTACAGGCCTACCGGGGTAGTGGGGGAAGCTGTCACGGTCATCGTGCTGCTGCCGGTGGTTGGGTTGGGAGAAAAGGAAGCGGTCGCTCCGTTGGGCAGGCCGGAGACAGCGAGGTTGACCGCGCTGGTGAAACCGTTCTGCGGGTTGACCGTAACTGTTCCCGTCGCATTGCTCCCTTGTCCGACCTCGAACCCAATGCCGGGCACACTGAGGGTAAAGGTGGGGGCATAGACACCTATATAGACAGTTGTGGAAGCCGTCAGAGTGCCCGAGGTCCCCGTAATCGTCAGCGCATACTGTCCGGGGGAGACGCTGCTCGATAGGGTCAATGTCAGTGTGGTAGATCCGACGGCCGATGGCGTGGGTGAAAAAGCCGCGGTGACGCCGCTGGGAAGACCGCTGATGGAGAAGCTGACGCTGCCGTTGAAGCCAGTGGTCGAATTCACAACGAGGAAGAAGCTGGAGGTCGTGCCCTGTCCGAGGAAGGCGTTATCTCGATTGGAACTGAGAGTAAAACTTGGCGCAGCGATCACCAGGGTGATCGAAGTCGTGGAGGTCTGGCCGCCCGAGGTTCCAACGATGGTTAGGGGATACTGTCCCAAAGCAGTAGTGTTCGCCACGGTCAGGGTAAATTGACTTTGGCTTGCGACAGGGTTCTGCGAGAACGAGGCCGTGACGCCACTTGGAAGACCCGAAACCGACACACTGACATTCCCTGTAAACCCATACTCATCGGTTATGTAGAGCAATCCGCTCCAGGACGTGCCCTGTCCCAACGAGACGGTAGACGCTGACACGTTCACAGTGAAGGTCGGCACGTAGACCCCAAGTGCAATCGTGGTCGTCGATGTATACGTGCCCAGAGTGCCTGTGACAGTCAGTGAGTATGTGCCCGGTACGACTGCGCTGCCGACATTCAGGGTCAGCACGGATGCGCCCGATGCAGTAGGGGAGAATGAGGCTGTCACGCCACTGGGAAGACCTGAGACGCTCAGACTTACATTGCCAGTAAGACCATCGGATATAAGAGTGTTGACGATGATCGTCCCCGACATTCCCTGGCCAATGCTCAGGCTTCCTGTGCTGGTGAGCTCGAGCCCCGGCGCATTGATCGTCAGGGAGGCCGTAGTGCTCGCCGTTACGCCGCCCGATGTCCCGGTAATGGTGATGAGGGTTGTACCCGGCGTGGCGCTGGCGCTTACAGAAACATTGAGAGAGGCTTCGCTGGTGGTTGGGCTCCCTGTAAAGGTAGCTGTTACGCCGCTCGGCAATCCCGAGACGGCTAAGGCCACTGACCCTGTGAACCCATACCTGGGAACGACGGTGATGACCGACTTCCCGGTGCCCCCCTGATTGACGTTGGGAGTCAAAACACGTGTGCCTGAAGACACGGTCGTGGCGGTGAGACTGAAGCTCGGCGTTTGTATGGCGAGAGATACGTTTGTGGACGCGGTTAGCGTACCGGAGGTGCCGGTGATCGTAATCGGCCCGGTTCCCACTGTAGCCGTGCTGGTCGAAGAGACTGTCAGGGTGGATACATTGATTGCCGGGTTCGGAGAAAACGAAGCCGTGGTGCCTTCCGGCAGTTGTGACGTCACAACCAGATTCACTGGGCCTGAAAAGCCGCCAGCGTCGGTGACGTTGATATTTGTGGAAGCTGAGCCTCCCGGGTTTTCCCAGATCGTTCCCTGCGTGGCTGCGAGCCAGAAGCCGGGGATCTGCGGGCCGGCGAGATCATCGATCAGGCTCTGTCCTGCGGGACTTCCCCAGCCGGTGGTGAGGTCATAGCCAGGTACAGCGTTATAAAAGACGGGTTGGTTATCGGTATCGTTGTTTCCGCTGGTGATGTCGTGCAGGTCGTTTGCGGCGCCAGTTCCTTGAGCTAACGCATAGAGGGGCGGGTTGAGAAAGCCGATGCCGCCGGCTGGCGCGTTGTTGGCCTCAACGGCCTGTTGGTTCACGAGGGCCATGAACCCTGCCCAGCGCGGGGCCGCAAAGCTGGTTCCCCCCGAGTCTCCGGAGCAGACCCCGTTGGCGCAGAGATAGTTGTCGAAGTCCCCTTCCATTGCGACATCCGGTACGTTGCGAAGCGTTGCGGAACTTCCGTTGGCCGAGTTAGCCAGACCCGTCTGCCAGCCTGGGATACCGAGTCCGTCCGGGCTTATCCCTCCTGCACTGCCGTAACCGTCATCGTTCCATACGACCTCTGAGCTCCAGCTCCCGCCGGCCGCGATGGTTGAGAGGGTCGTCGCCCCGACTGCCGTTACAAACTGATCTTCCTGGGGATAAAAATAGGGGCTGATGGCGGCATCGAAAGCGCCGTCGTCTCCGGAGGCAGTAAAGAAGCTCTGACCTTGCGCTGCCATCTCCAGAAAGAACGAGTCGTTTGCGGTCGGGCTATCCGGCAACCAGCTCCAGGAGCAACTGATCTGCTGTGCCTGATCTTCCGACACCATGGCGTTGAGAATGTCCGCATCCACTTCTCCGATGTAGACGCGCACCTGACTGAGCCCCGGTGCCATGCCGATTGCCTGAACGATATCGAGCGTCTCCTCTGCGTCGCTAGAGGAGCCAGCATATCCTGGAGCTCCCGTTTCACCATCCAGCAGTACCTCGTTGATGGGCACGGTGAAGCTCTGCCCAGCCGTGCTGAAGGTGCTTTCGACGTCGCTTAGATCGAAGCCATCGGCCTCAAGCAGACCCACAGTCTGCCCGTTGCCTGTCAACGTCGTTCCGCCGTAGTAAGCTGCCCGCATGTCACTCGCAAGGTAGGAGCCTCCAGGACCCGATCCGTTCACGGTGTTGGGATGCAGTCCGCTCACGGCTCTCCTCGCCATCGGCTGCGGCAGAGAGTAGTTACTCAGGCCCGCGACACGCGCAACCGCCACACCAAGATTGAGAGATGGCTCTCTGTCCGGAGAGTAGAACGTGCGGTTCTCGGTCGGATGCTGGTACACATTCATGGAGACGTGGAAAGCTTGGTTGATCTGTGCCGCTGTGCCGCTCATCGGTACGATGAGCCGGTTGGCGGGGCTTTGCCCCACGACAAACCCATTGGACCTGGCAAACGCCACGACTGCCTGGTAGTCGTCCGCTGTAGGACCGAACTGCTGCGTAAACTGCCCCACGGTCAGGAAGTGACGATAGTCAGGATCCTTCGGATCGTACAAACGGCTCAGCAGACTGGTGAGCGCGGTCTGGTTCCGGAGCGGTAATACGATCGAAATATGAAGCTGTTGGTCCGCTGGCAGAGGGCTCAGCAGTGCCGCGCGCCCATCCGAAACCGCGGGCCGTACATGATGGTGAAGAACCTGGAGAGGCTGCTGGGCGAAGGACGAAATCCATCCGGCGAGGAGAAAGAATGTCAGGGGGACAACAGACGCCAGCCGACAGAACCACTGGCTGCAGACCCCGTGTTTTCTGCGATGTCCGCCCGTCGAAGTGTCCGACGAACCCGATACAGGCCAATCCCGGTGAATCCCTGCAATCATGCGTTACCTGCCCCGTGCAGCTCTGTTGTGGTGGTCCGGATAACGGTCTGCTGGTCTTTCCACATTATCGCAGGGTGCAGCACTCTTTTCTCAATAGAAATCCAACCCGTTCGACACCCTATGAGCCTTGCTGCGATGTTCCGTTGTATCCATAGAGTTCGTTCCGGGTAGCGTCCGCTGCATCCGCGAGCTCAAACGTTCTTTCGAATCGGGCCGCTCAATTCTCTCAGTGGATGACAAATCGCCGAGTCACTCAGCGAGCTAAACCAGGTGGCCTTTTGTTGCGCCTGCAAAGTCGGGTTTTCGGCAACTTCAATTCTCAATTATTGATAACGGGAAGGTCGTGCCGAATCTGAATTCCTGTCAAGCCCCCAAACCTCTCCAAAACCGCCAAACCCCCTATGAACACTAGCGATAAATCTTTCCAAAACTTGGCATAGTTACCCCCACCCACTAGCTACAATAGATATAGAGCCCAAAATCAAGTAATCCAACCACCCGGCCCATCACTCCAATCGGCAGCTAACCCGTTTGCTTGCCCTACTTTGCGTGTAACTAGTTTGCTTGCCATACTTTGGCTATAGCCCATTTGTTTGCCATACT
>Ga0302228_10002421_pt1 | contig 12678 bp, 10 predicted proteins | sample II_Palsa_N1_2_FD_193519 | JGI IMG/M metagenome (GOLD analysis project Ga0302228, IMG submission 193519) | Peat permafrost microbial communities from Stordalen Mire near Abisko, Sweden - II_Palsa_N1_2 | ecosystem: Environmental > Terrestrial > Soil > Palsa > Peat permafrost | place: Sweden...
TAGAAGAACGACGTGGGGCCGGCACACGCGACGCGTGTTAGCCTTGCGCTACTGTGGCGGATGCCACACTGGCGCAGTGCTATGGGCAAGAGATGAGCAGTAGGCAAACACAGGACGGGCAGAACACTCCGCAACAGCACACGCCGTTGCAGATTCGCCTGTATGTAGCGAGCGCGGTCATTCTTCTGGTGGGCCTGATAGGTGCCGCGATCATCTATGTCACGGTGCCGGCCGAGGACAGCGCGGAACTGATCTACGGCATCGCCAATAACCAGCAATACCTGCTCGAACTGCAGCGCATCGGCGGCACAGCAGAAGTGGCAATGGCTGAGTTTCATCAATGGTTCAACAGCCTGTGGCATGGAAAGCCGCTGGCCTACACGGTGGCGTTTTTGTCCGTTGTGCTCGCTGGCGCCTGCACTCTGGCGGCCCGTAGCCGGTTCTTCGAACCGGCACATGAAGAGACTAACGATCCTGACTAGCCTCGCCGACCCGCGAGACGTGGCTGGCCGTGCAGGCGGGGAGCGCAAGGCTCGAACGGCACACTCCTCATGCGCCCCCGTCACCTGACTCGATTGCTACATCACGCGGTGGTTGCCGATCCGCTCCACCTCCCCTAGCCCGTTGATCACACACGCCTGACCGATCAGTTCCTCCCACGTCAGTCCGGCATCTCTGAGTTGTTGCGCGCTCAAGCTGCCGCTGGCTACGCCGATAAACACCCAGTACTGCAGCGGCCTGCTGCCAACCCCAAGCCCTCCGGCATCGACGACCACGCCGAAATGCTTCTGCGCCCGATAGTGTTCGGGCCTTGCGTTCTTATCGTCATCCGACTTCCATTCCTCAATGAAGCTGTCGTAGCGATTCGCGCGCAACGCCACGAAATCATAGGTCCATGCGTCGTTGAACACCGATTCGAGGAATGCCCGGCGCGCGCCCTCCGGACCCATCGCCTTGCACATCACGCCTAGCAAGCCGCTATTGAGGTTCGATGTCGCATCGTTGAAGTGGGGCGGCAAGCCGACGACGGTCCAGCTTGCGACAGCGTCCGCATACCCGGTGACCGGTTGATCGAACTCCATGCGAATGCCGCGTGCGTCCCAATCCAGAAACTCCCGCATCAGGCATTCGACGTCATCCGCAAACACCCATTCATCGAGCTCGGCCCGGGCCCCGCCCGGATCGTCACCTCCGCAACTGATGGCAAAACGCGGTCGCCCGATCGCGTTGACGTATTCTTCGAATTGGGCACCACATGTAATGACGGATCTAAAGACCGTGGTAGCGTGCGACGCGAGTTTCATTGAAGATCTCCCGGGGGAAAGTTCCTGGTGACAGACAGCACCGGAAAGAGAGTCCACGATACTCAATTTTTTGAGTTTCGGGAAGATATTCTATTTAAATAAGTTTTACTAACAATTTGCAAAGTTTCTGCAGCCGATTTAATTTAATCAATATTTTCATTCGACGAAACGCCACAGCCTGCAAGCCTCTCCGCCGCACCAATATGAAAGAAAATCGTAAACGGAAGAACGCCTTTTAAAGACCTTTCGCTGAATAAATTTATCTTTTATCGAATGTTTTTCCATCCAGCCGATAAAATTTGGACTAGACTTGTCACACAGTCCGTTAGTATTCCTTTATGGTTCCCCGCACGTTACGACCATCTCTCGGTCGTGGCCGATGAAACGCCCGCACGTTGCGGGCGTCTTTTTTGAAGGGATAGGACAGAACTGAAGACCATGTCGACGATCAACTCTTTCGTCTCGGTCGAAGGCCGCATCAGCCAGCCGCGTCTGACTGCAGCCGGCCCTCTCCCGCCCCCCTTCGGAGGCGAATGGACCCTGCTCGTTCCTGAAGGTGGTTTGCGTGCCGGTCTGAAGGCGCTGCTGCGGACCTTCTGTCTGCGCGAAGAAACCATCTGGTCGATGTGTCACTGGGCGTCAACGCGGCCTGGACAGTCGTTTGCCGCCCCCGCTGAGTCAGGGTCACCTTGCGCGACAACGCCTTACGAGAACGTGCCAATGGCCTTGTCTACGATACGCATGGCGCCGGACGCGCCTGCGGTACATCAGTCGTTTGCAAACCGTTCCAGCACTCGTGCAGCCGGCTTGTGCGCGATCGGTGGCGCGGCGATTCTGGCGTGCATCGGCATGGGTTATCTGTCGCATCAACACGCGAAGCGAGACACCGCGCCGACGCCGCACCCCGAGCTCGCCAAAGGCGGCGGCATATCCGCACCGCTACAAGCTCCACTACATAGCGACACCAGCCAGGCCGCAGCACAAAAACTCGCAGTGACAGCTTCGCAACCTCGCCTCGATGGAACAGACAGCGGGCGTCACGGCTTGCGCGAAACGAATCACGCACGGCGGCATATCGCTCATCCATCCGCTACGCGGGCCGCCAAGGTTAGACGCCACGCTGGCCACGCAGTATCGTCCGGCCCCTCGCATCGACTCGCGCATTCGAGCCACACGCACCGGTCGGTGGCGCGGCCATCGGCAGCCGGTGACTACTCGCCGTTCGCGCCAGCAAGACTGGGCCGCGACGAATACGCCTCCGTTACGATGCCAACCGGCGCGCGAGCCAGCCATGAAACACTTGCTGCGCCGCCAGCGCGTCGCGACAACGTGAGCGATACGGAATGGATGAACCACATTTCGCAGCGACGCGTCACCGAAGTGCCCGACGAATTCTCGAAGTAGCACGGGCGCATCGGGAACCGATGCCGAACCGCGGCATCGACACGCCCCAAATCCGCCGCTATATCACTCCCGGCGTCGACACTTGCGGCGTCACGCCCACTGCGGCTAGCGCTTCATGCATCGTGCTGAAGACGCACGACGCCTTGACCGTCTCCGTAATGCCATGACGGTCCATGTCCGCGCGCAGGTAACGGTTCACGCGCGCAAACACCACCCCAACGTTCTTCTGCTGCAACAATTCGAGTAGATCGGTCAACGAGCGTGCCGCCGAATAATCGAGGTCCGTGATCGCACTCGCGTCTACGACGAACCAGCGCACCTTGTCCGGCGCCTGGCTAACCAGCGCGCGCGCATCTTCGACGAAGAAATGGTCGTTAGCGTAGAAGAGATCCGCACCGAAGCGGTAGACGATCAGCCCCGGAGCAGTCTGCGTGCCGGGCCTGGCCGGCACCGGTTGCCAGCGCCCACCCGCTCCGGGCGCCAGCATCATCGTATGCGGCCGGTAGCTGTGCCGCACGTGCCGCAACAAGGAGAGCACAACCGCCAACAGAATCCCATGCTCGACACCGAGCACCACCACAGCAAGCGCCGTGATCACGGCCAGCGTGAACTCGCCCGGCGTTTCGCGGCGGATCGCCCTCAGGCTTTGCACATTGATCAGCCCGATCGCAATCGTGAACACGATGCTGGCAAGAATGCAGTGCGGCAGGTATTGCAGATACCTGCTGAAAAACAGCAGCACCACGACTACCACGCCCGCAAACGCCAGTTGTCCGAACTGACTGCGCGTGCCGGCACGCTCGGCCATGGCGGTCTGGGTCGGGCTGCCGTTCACCACGAATGCGCCGGAAAAAGCGGCTACGGTATTGGCCGCCGCCAGCCCGAGAATGTCGGCATTCAGATCGACGTCCTCGTGATAGCGCTGCGCGAATACACGCCCAGCGGCCGCGCTCTGGGCGACGATCATCACGAAGCAGGAGGCCGCCACCGGCAGCAGTTCGACCATCTGGTGCCAGCTCGCGACCGGCAGCCGGAACGGCGGAAGACCACCGGCGACGGGTCCGAGAATCGAAATCCCGTGTCCGGCGAAATCGTAGAGGTCGCTGGCGGCAATGCCGCCCACCACCGCCAGCAAAGGCACCGGCAAACGCGGCGAGAAGCGCTTCGCCAACAAAATGCAGGCGACCACGCCCGCTGAAACCGCGAGGGTCGGGAAGTTGACCTGCCCCAGATGACCCGCGATCTGCGCTAACTGGGCCGTACTGTGCGACGAGGTGAAGGCGATGCCAAGCATATCGCCCAGCATCGCGATACCCACCTGCACGCCTACGCCCGCGAGAAAGCCGACCAGTACGGTACGCGACAGGAAGTCGGCCAGAAAGCCGAGTTTAAAGATCCGCGCCACCAGCAGCAGCACGGCAGTCAGCAACGCGACCATGCCGGCCAGCGCAACGTATTGGGCGCTCGCAATCGGCGCCATGGTGGAAAGCTGGCTGGAGAAAATGGTCGCAGTCGCCGAGTCCGCAGCAACCACAAGGTGCCGTGACGCGCCGAAGAACGCAAACGCCACCAGCGGCAGAAACACCGTATAGAGGCCGGTCACGGCCGGCATGCCGGCGATGCGCGCGTACCCGAGTACTTGCGGAATATCCATCGACGCCAGCGTGATACCGGCAAGGGCATCGCGTAGCGCGGACGCACGGTCAAGAGGGAGGATGCCTTTTAGCAGGCCAAAGCGGTTGGCCAGTTTTTCTGGGGTTTCTTGCATGCAGGAATGGGGGCTTAATCAGGTGGCAATCCCGCATCCTGCCGCGAGTGGGCACTTCAATGCAAGACTCGATTGCCAATCCGTTAAAACGACCGCCAATCCCGGCTAGCGCTTGAGCTGCCCGGTACGCGGATCGACGATCCTGGCAAAGCCGAACAGTGCCGCGATCAGGAGCGGACATGCAATGAGGAAAGTGACCAACATCTTTCACCCCGTAACCAATATTTTCCGCGAGTGTAAAGGATCGACCGTGCTTTAAAATCAGGTAAACCCCGCAAAACAAGGGGTCCAGGCAACATTCGACCCACATTTGGCACACACCCTCACCCTGACGCGGCCGAAAGCTCCCTTTACCGCCGTCAACGGGACGCCTACGAATCTTACGGTGACGAAAGCAATGACATGGCACCCGAACAGGCGATAGACACACCCCACTACGCAATGCGCAAGATGTCTCGGACGAACAGCCACACAACCCCATCAAAGGTCGTTATGCCCCATGAATTCTGCCGACTGCCCGGTACACCTTATAATCGGGCATGACTTTATCTCCGCTCCAAGCCACCTTTTCACAGGCGGCCATGCCTATCCGCCCCGCCGTCCTCCATCGCGTCGCCGTTACCGCCCCGTACACAGTGCAGGCGGTGGCCGCATGAAGACACCCAAACGCCTGCTCCCGCTTGTCGAAGAAGGCCTGATCGACGAAGTCATCAGCCAGCTAATGAGCGGCAAGGAAGCCACCGTCTACGTCGTGCGCAGTGGCGATTCGACCCGTTGCGCGAAGGTATACAAGGACGCAAAGCAGCGCAGTTTCCGCCAGGCCGCCTCGTATCGAGAAGGCCGCAAGGTCAAGAACAGCCGTGAAGCGCGTGCCATCGAAAAAGGCAGCCGTTATGGCCGCGAAGTGCAGGAACAGAACTGGCAGAACGCCGAAGTCGACGCGCTGTTTCGTTTGGCCAACGCTGGCGTGCGCGTGCCGCAACCGTATATCTGCACGGACGGCGTCCTGTTGATGGAACTGGTAACCGACGAAGACGGCAACGTCGCGCCGCGTCTGAACGATGTGGAGATGACCGAAACCCGTGCGGTCGAACTGCACGCGCGGCTGCTCAACGAAGTGGTGCGTATGCTGTGCGCCGGTCTGATTCACGGTGACCTGTCCGAGTACAACATCCTGCTCGCCGCGGACGGCCCGGTGATCATCGACCTGCCGCAGGCGGTCGACGCCGCCGGCAATCTCGAAGCGCCCGCCATGCTCGAGCGCGACGTGGACAACCTTGCGACGTACTTTGGCCGCTTCGCGCCGCATCTGCTAAGTGCGAAGTACGGCAAGGAGATCTGGGCGCTATTCGAAGGCGGTGGCTTGCATCCTGAGGTGCAATTGACCGGGCGTGTCGAACTCGACACCACGCCGGTCGATCTCGATGCGGTGCTGCAGGAACTCGAGGACACGCGTCTCGATGAAGAAGCTCGCGTGCGGCACGAGCAATCGCTGCGCGAGGGCAGCTAAGGGCTCTTACCGGGCCGCTACGCACCGCCGATGCGCACCCACCGAGGCGCGCATCGTCACCGTCACGGGAAACTCGCGGAAGATCTCCCACGAGGTTCCATAGCATTGATTCACCAGCCAGCGCACCGCATTGCGCGTCAGCTCCGCAGTTGGGATATGCACGGACGTCAGCGCGGGCGCTGCATAGGCTGCCGAGTAGTCGTCGTCATAGCCGATCACGGAAACGTCGCCTGGAACCGAAATACCCGCCTGCTGAAAGCGCGCCAATGCACTCACCGCCATCGTGTCGTTCGCGCAGAACACCGCGGTAAAGGGCTGTTTCGCGTCGAGCAGCGTTTGCGCGGCCGCATAACCGCCCTCGGGTGAGAAGTCCGACTCGATCAGCGTCACGTCCGCCCGCTCGATACCGTGGCGCCCCAGTTCCGCAAAGAAGCCGTCAATACGCGCCTGATTGTCCGAGGAGCTTGACGGCCCCGAGATCACCGCAATCTCGCGATGCCCATGTTCGAGCAGCGTGCGCGCGGCCAGTTCGCCGCCGCGCATATGGTCCGCGCAAAACGACGCCTCCGGCAACTGCTCGAACGCGCGATTGAGAAACACCATCTTGGGGTGCATGCGATGCAGACGATTCAGGTCGTCGTCATGCAGGTCATGGCTGATCACGATCACGCCATCGCAATCGCGTCCAATCAGAAACTCCACCGCTTCGAGCGCCTGTTCGCGCGGCGACGACTCACCGCAACCGGTCGCCACCACCACGTGGCGGTGCACTGCGCGCAATTCGCTGTCGGTCTGCTTGAGGATCGTGCCGTAGTACGAGCCGAAGAAAGTCGGCACGAACAGGCCGATCATGCCGAGCGACTGCGCCGCCATCGCGCGGCCGATCGAGGATGGCCGGAAATTCAGCGCCTCGATAGCGGCCCTGACGCGGCGCTCGGCGTCGGCCGAGACCGGTCCTTTGCCGGAAATCACCCGCGATGCCGTCGACATGCCGACTCCGGCCAACTCCGCCACGTCTTTCAGGGTTGCCACACTCGCTCCATCAAAGCGTGCCGTTCATAAGCGGGCGCCACCGGCCTCGTCGAACAGCGAAATATGTGCGCTGTCGAGCGAAAAGGCGCGCGCCTCCCCTACCGCGATGGGCGCCTTGTCCTGATCGATCGACGCGATCTGGGCGCCATGATAATCGAGCCATATAACCCGGTGGTTGCCCATCGGCTCGATCAGCGAAACGTTGCCACGCTGCTCCAGATCCCCGCCGACGCGCACATCCTCGGGACGTACACCCAGCACGCAGGGCCGCGTCGTATCGGGAAGCGTCTTGAACGGATAGCGCGACACGTCGAGATCGAGATGCTCTGTGAGAAAGCGCATGCCCTCCTCGCGCCGCTCCAGCCGCCCTTGCAGCATATTCATCGCGGGCGAGCCGAGAAAACCCGCCACGAACAGATTATCCGGGCACGCATAGACTTCGCCAGGCGTGCCGATCTGCTGGATCACACCGCCCCGCATCACCGCCATGCGGGTAGCGAGCGTCATCGCTTCTACCTGATCGTGCGTGACGTAGATCATCGTCGCGCCGAGCCGTTGATGCAGTTGCTTGAGCTCGCGGCGTAATTCGGTGCGCAGTTTGGCGTCGAGATTCGAGAGCGGCTCGTCGAACAGGAATACATCCGCCTCTCGCACGATCGCGCGGCCAATCGCCACGCGCTGACGCTGTCCGCCGGACAGTTGTGCCGGCTTGCGCTTGAGCAGCGGCCCGAGTTGCAACATCTCGGAGGCGCGCGTCACCCGTCGTTCAATTTCCGCCTTCGGCGTGCCGTTGATACGCAGTGCAAACGACAGGTTGCGCTCCACGCTCATGGTCGGATACAGCGCATACGACTGGAACACCAGCGAGATGCGGCGATCTTTCGGATCGGCCCAGGTCATATCCTCGCCGCCAATTTCGATGCTGCCGTCGGCGACATCGATCAGGCCTGCAATGCTATGTAGCAAGGTGGACTTGCCGCAGCCCGAAGGTCCGAGCAGCACGACGAATTCGCCGGCGTTCACATCGAGATCGAGCGACTCGATGACCGTGTTCGCGCCCAGCTCGATGCGCAGATTGCGAACCGATACATTCGATACGTTGGTCATGCCTATCCCTTGGCCTACCCTTTGACTGCGCCGGAAGCGATGCCGCGCACAAACCAGCGGCCCGAGATGAAGTAGATCGCAAGCGGCACCATGGAAGTGAGGATGGTGGCCGCCATGTTGACGTTGTAGAGACGCTCGCCGGTGGTGGTATTGATGATGTTGTTCAACTGCACTGTCATCGGCAGATTCCGCGTTCCTGCGAACACCAGGCCGAGAATGAAGTCGTTCCAGATGCCGGTGACCTGCATGATCACCGCAACGACGATGATCGGCGTGGACATCGGCAACATCAGTTGCAGGAAAATGCGCCAGAAACCCCCGCCATCGATACGGGCCGCCTTGAACAGTTCAAGCGGGATCGACGCGTAGTAGTTGCGAAACAGCAGCGTCATGATCGGCATGCCGAAGATCGTATGAATCACTACGATGCCCGGCAGCGAGCTGAATAGATGCACGCTCGCCAGCACACGCACGAGTGGATAGACCATCACCTGCACGGGGATAAAGGCGCCCATCAGCAGAATGGCGAACAGGATTCCCGCGCCGCGCGGCCGCCAGAACGACAGCGCATAGCCATTCACCGCGCCGATCGCGATAGAGAGAATGGTGCTCGGCACCACAATGCGCACCGAGTTCCAGAAACCGACCTGGATCCCGTTGCAGTCGAGACCTGTGCAGGCCGATGCCCACGCATCACGCCACGGCGCGAGCGTGAAATGCAGGGGCAGCGCCAGAATGTTGCCCATGCGGATCTCGCTCATCGGCTTGACCGAGGTGACGAGCATCACGTATAGCGGCAGCAGGAAAAACAGTGCCGCGGTGATCAGGAACGCGTAGACGCCGAAACGCGCAGGGGTGAAATGCGAGCGGCGCTTCGGACGAGGTCTGGGCGCAGGGGCGATTGCGGGTTTGCCAACTGGAGTTACACCGGAAGGGAGCGTATTCATCAAACGTCCTTTCGGAAGGCGGCGCGGCTGCGCACATAGAAGAACGGCGCGAGAATCGCCAGCACGGTGGTCAACAATACGACCGACGCCGCCGAGGCGAGTCCGATATTGGCGCGGCCAAACAGGTAATCCATGATGAACTTGGCCGGCACTTCGCTCGCCGTGCCAGGGCCGCCCTGGGTCATCGCCACCACTGCGTCGTACAGCTTCACCACCATCACGAACAGCAGAACGAATGCGGTGGACATCGACGTCTTGAGCATCGGCACCACGATGCTCGCATAGACCCGCCAGCGTGGAATGCCGTCGATGCGCGCCGCCTTCCAGATCTCGTCGTCAATGCCGCGCAGCCCGGCCAGCAATAACGCCATCACGAGCCCGGAGGCCTGCCAGACCGTGGCAATCACGAGCGTATAGACCACCCAGTCCTGATCGACGATCCAGTCGAAGCGTGCGTGCGCAAAACCGATGCGATGCAAAACCTCCTGTACGCCCAACTGGGGATTGAGAATCCACTGCCAGACGAGACCGGTCGCGACAAACGACATCGCATACGGATACAGAAACACCGTACGCAATGCGCCCTCTGCTACCACCCGCTGGTCGATAAAGATCGCCAGCAGCAAACCGATCACCATGCACGCGATGATGAAAAACACGCCATAGATCACGATGTGCTGCAGCGACACTATCCAGCGATCGTTCTGGAACAGCCGCACGTATTGCGACATCCCGGCGAAGCGATCCGACGGAAACGTGCGCGACAAGGTGAGCGATACCTTAGCCGTCCATAGCATCGTGCCCAGGTAGGCAAAGATGACCGTCACCACCATCGGCAACAGCGCAATCCAGGCGGCGAGCGGCCAACGCCGCCCAAGCGGTCTCGACCGCCTCGCCGGTCGTCGCGATGTCGAGGCTAAGCCGAGTGCGCGCATCGCGGTGCTCAGCTCTTCAACGCGCTGGCAAATGCCTTTTGCGCATCTTCAGCCGACTCGTTCTTGTTCCAGAAGTTGGTAATGACGTCGGTCAACGCACCCTGCACGTCCGGCGAAATCAGCATCTCCGGATTCGGCAACTGGCGCGACTTGTCTTTCATGATCGCAATGCCCTCTTTTGCGCAGATGTCGAGGCTCGAGGTATCCACATCCGGACGAATCGGGATCGAGCCTTTCTTCGCGCTAAAGGCCACCTGCGCCTCCGGCGAGGTCATGACGGTCGCGAGCAGGTTCTGCGCCTTGATCGCGTTGGCGTTGTCGGTCTTCGGGAACACGAAGACGTCGCCCGCCACCATATACGGCGAATGCGGACCGAAACCCGGGAAGCAGCCGAAGTCCTTGCCCGCCACCTGGTTGGCCGCCGAAAACTCGCCCTTTGCCCAGTCGCCCATGATCTGCATGCCGGCCTTGCCCGAAATCACCAACGCCGTCGCATCATTCCAGTTGCGGCCGGGCGAGCCCGGATCCACATAGTTATGCAGACGCTTGAAGGTGGTCAGCACATTCTTGAAGGCCGCCGAATTCACCGCATTCTGGTCGCGGTCGCGATAGACCTTCAGATAAAGGTCCGTGCCGCCGACATCGGCAAACACCGCATCGAAAGTGATCTTCTCCTGCCATGCCTGGCCGCCCAGCGCGAGCGGAATGTAGCCGGCGGCTTTCAGCTTGTCGAGATCGGTGAACAGCTCATCGAAGGTTTGCGGCTCCGCTGCGATACCCGCCTTCTTGAACGCAGGCTTCGAATAGAAGAACCAGTCCTGCATATGAATGTCGACGGGCGCGGCATAGAAGTGCCCGTTGACCTTGATCGACTCGAGAATCGACTGCGGGAAAATGGCGTTCCAGTTTTCCTTGGCGGCTACCGTATCGACATTGTTGAGCATGCCCTGATCGATCAGGTCATGAAACTGCTTGGATGTGTTGAACTGCGCTGCCGTGGGCGGATCGCCGCCGACAATCCGGTTGATTGCCGTGGAGCGCGCCTGATCGGCGCCGGCCACCGCGTTATCGACCCACAGGCCGCCGGCCTTGTTGTACGCATCCGCGAACTGCTTGATCGCGGCGGATTCGCCGCCCGAGGTCCACCAGTGGATCACGTTGGCCTTCAACGGATCGGCATGGGCAACCATGCCATTGAGAGCGAGGGCCAAAGCAATACCGCTCAAGAGTTTCCTTCTGCAGTTCATTCCGTCTCCTAGAGGCTTTGCGCCTTTTTGTTTCAGGTCGACATACAAACCAGTTCAGCTTGTTCCGCTGCGTACCTCAGTTGCGTGCCTCAGTTACGTAACTTCCGTTCCTCCAGAAACTTTGCAATCAGTTCGGCACTGCGTTTGACAGTGCGTTTTTGCGTATCGTAGTCGACATGCACCACGCCGAAGCGCCGTTCATAACCAAAGGCCCATTCGAAGTTGTCCATTAACGACCAGACGAAATAGCCGCGAATATCGACGCCAGCCTTGACCGCGCTGTCCACCGCTGCAAGGTGGCGCTTGAGGAACGCGATCCGTTGCGGATCGTCGACGCGGCCATCGATCACCTGGTCGTCAGAAGCCATGCCGTTCTCGGTGATATAGATCGGCGGCAGGTTCGCGTAGTTCTTGTTAAAACCGATCAGGAGATCGCGCAGCCCATCAGGGTGCACTTCCCAGCCCATCTGCGTGCGCTCGACACCTTCCAGCGGGACCTCGGTAAAGCCGTGTGCGCCGTCGCTCTTCACGTTGGTACGGAAGTAGTAGTTGATACCGAGGAAGTCGAGCGGTGCGGAGATGGTCTTCAGATCACCGTCGAGCACCAGTGGCTCGGTACCCGGCCAAAGTTCGAACAGATCGTCTGGATACGCGCCCTTCAATAGCGGGTCGAGAATCCACGCATTGTGCTGAACCTCGAACAGATGCGCGGCGCGGCGATCGGCAGCGCTTTCCGAATTCGCGGTACCGCTGCCCACGTTGGCGACGATCCCCTTCTGCGATGCCGGGTCATTGGCGCGCAGCACCGGAATCGCCGACCCGTGCGCGAGCAGCAGATGGTGCATGGCCTGGGTGGCAAAGCGTGCATTCGACAGGCCCGGCGCATGATGCCCGTTACCGTAGCCGAGATAGGCCGAGCACCAAGGTTCGTTGAGGGTCATCCACGCATCGACCTGGCCCGCGAGTTCGCGGCTCATCAGGTCTGCGTAGTCGGTGAAGCGGTACGCGGTGTCGCGGTTGAGCCAGCCACCGCGATCTTCCAGATGCTGTGGCAAGTCCCAGTGGTACAGCGTCACAAAGGTCTTGAGACCCTTCTCCTTGAGGCGGCCGAGCAGACGCTTGTAGAAGTCGAGACCCTTCTGGTTCGGCTTGCCGTGTTCGTCCATGACGCGCGGCCATGCGATCGAGAGGCGATAGGCTTCGAAGTTGAGCGACGTCAGAATGTCGAAATCGGCTTCCCAGCGATGATAGTGATCGCAGGCCACCTCGCCTGTGTCGCCGGCCAGCACTTTGCCCGGAATGGCCGAGAAGGTGTCCCAGATCGACGGCAGACGGCCGTCTTCGTGAACGGCCCCCTCGATCTGATACGACGCGGTGGCCGCGCCGAGCAGGAACTGATTGCGCCAGAGCACGGAATCGGCCGA
>Ga0302228_10002423_pt1 | contig 12674 bp, 14 predicted proteins | sample II_Palsa_N1_2_FD_193519 | JGI IMG/M metagenome (GOLD analysis project Ga0302228, IMG submission 193519) | Peat permafrost microbial communities from Stordalen Mire near Abisko, Sweden - II_Palsa_N1_2 | ecosystem: Environmental > Terrestrial > Soil > Palsa > Peat permafrost | place: Sweden...
TTAAGCAGCTTTTTCATGCGAATCTCCTAGCGCAAGCCTTGTTGCGAGAGCGCGATGACTGAGTCCGCCTGGGCGGGCATGACGAGCGAATTGCCGGTGTTGATATCGGTGGGCGCAAGGCCGAACGACTTCGCCAGATACACCTGCATCACGGGCATGAATCCCTGCGCATACGGTTGTTGATCGACCTCGGCCTGGATGTAGCCCGCCTTCATCATCTGCAGGACTTGCGGCACGATATCGAAGCCTGCAAGCAGTACCTTGCCCGGCGGCACGTTACGGTCCTTCAATGTGCGGGCTACTGCTGCATGGAAGAAACCCATGTCGAAGTACGCTGTTGTATCGGGGTGGGCCGTGAGATACGCGCCCACGCGTTCACCTGTCACCGAGAGATCGGTGCCCGAGTCGATCCGGTCGATCACGACCGTGCGGGTCGGATTGGCGCGCTTCCATTCATCGAGACCTTCCATCACGCCTTTCGCGCGTTGCTCGGCCCAGTTCTGCCCCGGCGCGCTGACACCGATCAGCACGCGGATCGGTCCGTCTTTCGGAAACTGGCTAGTGAGTTGGTGTGCGAGACTGCGCCCGGCCGGAACAAAATTCTGGCCGATAAACGCCTGCCGTTTCGCTGCCCCCGCCGCGCCGTTGCTTTGATCGACGTTATAAGCAATCACAATGATGTGCTTCGCGCGGGCGTCGTTGATCATCGATGTGAGCGCGTTGTCGTCCACAATGGTCGTCAGGATCGCATCGGGCTTGCGCGCGACCGCGGCCTGGAAGTTCGCGCTCTGTTGTTCGATCGAGCCATCGGTTTGCGTAAAGACCATCTGGCAATGCGCTTGAACGCGCGTGCAGGCATCGTCGAAACCTTTCTTCACGGCCTGCCAAAATGCGTTGGTCGCCGCGCCGTGTGTCAGCATCACAATGTTCAGCGGCTCTGCGCTACGAGCAACGCTCGCCGCGAAAAGCGTGGACGCTATGCATGCGGCTATCGCGAACTTCGAACGCGTTTGAAATGTACTGAATCTCCGGGCCATCTCCTGTCTCCTGTTATGTCCCGTGCGCGGCTGCATCCGCGGTGCGAATGTCAGGCCGGCGTGCGGGGTACTGCTGTCGCCGTTCGTGGCCGGTGACTTATTAGAGCTTCACTTCATGCGCTTGCTTGATAGGTCAGTGCAGTTGATGCGATCATCAGGTCAGTCCCGTGGCCCATTCCCTAAACCGTGTAAGGCTCATGCCCGACCTGACCAACCGCCGTAAAACGAGCATGGCCGATATCGCCAAGGCCGCCGATGTCAGCGAAGCCACCGTCGACCGCGTGCTCAACGGTCGCGGCGGCGTCTCGCGCGAGAAGGAGCGGCGCGTGCTGGAATGGGCGCGCAAGCTCAAGATCGATCGGGCGCTCGACGCGGTGTCCGTCCGCTGGCTGCGTATCGCGATCCTGTTGCAGCAACCCGTTGCGCCGTATTACGTCTATCTCAAGCAGGGGTTCGAAATCGCCCAGAAGGCCTTCGAAGCGCAGCGCGTGATCTGCGCCGTGACTTACTTCGACAACCTCGAACCGGCGCGCGTGGTCGAGACCATCAGCCGCGCGACGCAGAAGGCGGATGCGTTGATCATCGTCGCGTATGAGCATCCCGACATCACGGCGGCACTGCGTCAGGTCAGCCGCGCGATGCCGGTCGTCACGCTTGCCAGCGACCTGCCGGGAACGGGACGCCTGGCTTACGTGGGTATCGACAATCGCGGGGCAGGACGGGTCGCAGGCGAGCTGATGGGCCGCTTTCTCGGCGATGCGGGAGGCAAGGTGCTCGTGATGACGGGCATGCATGATTTCCTCGGCCATGAAGAACGCGAAAGCGGTTTCCGCTCAGTGTTGCGGCGGCGTTTCCCTAACTGCGACATCGTGGAGACGGTCGAGAGCCGCGAGCAATCGGCGGTCACTGAAAGCCTCACCCGCGACGCTTTCCGGCGCTATCCGGACCTGCGCGGGATCTACAACATTTCAGTCGGCGACGAAGGTGTCGGCGCGGCGCTCCAGGCGCTCGACCGCGTTCGTTCGACAGTGTTCGTCGGCCACGAACTCAACGACATCTCGCGGCGCTTACTCATTGAAGGAACGCTCGACGCCGTGCTCGACCAGAACCCGGCCGCCGAAGCAATGCGTTCCATTGAAATCATCTTGCGGCACTATCATCGGGATCCCGGCGTGGCGTTGCCGCAGCAGATTCCAGTCACGGTGTTGTTGCGCGAAAACCTTCCGCTCAGCGACTAAGCGCCAACGGTGCGGGTCTTTCTTGGCGGCTCAGGCCGTCCCAGAGTTCGCGAATCCAATCGCGCATCAGAAGGGATTCGACCCAACGGTCGGTCGTGTCGTTGCCATCGCGGCCGATGATTGCGTAAGGCTTGGGTCCGAGTTCGCACGTGAAGACCAGCGTGTCGTCAGGACCGGCGCGCTGTTGCCACGACGCAAAGCCGTAACGCCACCAGTCGAGAAACAGGTCCACCCAGATCCGGTGCGGCTCGAACGAAATCTCTATCTGCACTTGCTCACGACTTGCGACGCGGCCGTGAAACGCCCACGAGTGGTCGAGAATACGGTGCATGGCAGCGTGGTTTTCATCGGACACGGGCAGCGCGAATTCACGTCCGACCAGATAGTGCGAGATGTCGCCGAGCAGTTTCAGATCCGGCCGGGCATCGAGCAGATCGAGTGTGAAATGCAGGTCGGTGGTCATGCGGTCCCGATGCGTTTCGATATACACCGGGAAGTCGACTTGCTCGGCGAGCCTCGTCCAACCATCGATCAGTTTGAGCGCTTCATCTAGGCGACGCGGCCGTACATCCGGCTGCAAGTCGATGTGATGCACACCAAACTCGGTGGCTATTTCAAGGATCGGTTGCAGGTCATCGACCGTACGCGGAAAACATTGTCCTTCGGCATGCAAGCCAAGCGGCCTTAGCAAACCGCAAAGCCGGCGCACGTCATCACGCGACGCATAAGAAGCACTGACGCCGTTAAAGCCGGCTTGCGCGATCATCGTAATGTTGTCTTCAAGCGAACGCTCATGGCCGTCGGTATGACGGCGCTCCATTGCCCATAGCGACTGATAGATGTCGATCCGTTGCGTCATAGCGCCTCCAAGGCAAGCAGCGGCTTGAGCTTGACGCTTCGATCCGAGAGCATTGAAGGCTCAATGCACGCCCGCCGCGCAATCAATTCCTGCGCTACTCGCACGTCACGCGCTATCTCGCTTGCCTGTCCAACACCGCTCGCGCCGACCAGCACGCCGTCGCGATCCAGCGCGAAGAAGATCCGTGAGGCGGCGCCCGTCTCGCGGACGACGGTCGTCACGCCGAACGCGGGCATGCCGGCAATCTGGATGGTCATGTCGTATTGATCGGACCAGAACCACGGCACTTCGGAATAGGTCTCGCCACGGTCCAGCATGTTGCGCGCGACAATGCGCGCATGGTCCTCCGCGTTCCTCCAGCACTCGAGCCGCATGCGCCGCCGGAATAGCCGGTGCGGGAACGAGCAGACATCGCCGGCTGCGAAGATATGCGGATCGTTGGTGCGTAGCGTGTCGTCCACGGCGATGCCGTCCGCTACGTCGATACCCGCCGCTTCCGCCAGCTCGGTGCGCGGCTTTACGCCAATGCCGGCGATCACGCAATCGCACGCGATGGTCGTACCGTCCGAGAGCTTCACGCCCGTGACGCGTTTCATGTTTGATCCGATGATCCGGTCGACCTGCACGGCGAAGCGCACGTCCACGCCCATCTGCCTGTGTCGTTCCACCAGATACGCCGCGACAATCTCCGGCACGGCGCGCATGAGTGCACGCGCTGCCGCTTCGATTACGATCACCTCACAGCCTCTTGCAATAGCCGTCGCCGCGATCTCCAGCCCGATAAATCCTGCTCCCACGATGGCGATCTTCCGTCCCGGCAACAACTCGCCGACAACGCTTGACGCGTCCGCTGCCGTGCGCAGGACATGGACGCCCTCAAGCGTTGAACCGGGCACGCTCAGACGCCTTGGCGCCGCGCCGGTCGCGATCAGCAGACGTTGATAGGCGACGGTATGCCCGTCTTTCAAGACCACCTTGCGCGCTGCGCGGTCGATCTGTTGAACGCTTCCATCGACACGCAGGTCGATGCGTTGCTCGGAATAAAACGTCTCGTCATACAGCGCACATTGCGCGGTGGTTTTCTGACCGAGCAGCACGGCCTTGGAGAGCGGCGGCCTGTCATAAGGCGCAATCCCTTCGTTGCCGAGCAGCGTGATCTCGCCGTCCCAGCCGTTATCGCGCAACGCATGGGCGGCGCGCGCTCCGCTTTGCCCGGCGCCGATGATCACCATCGCGGGTCGGTTTTTCATGACGCTGCCTTCGCTTGCGGCGGTACGCCGAGCAGCACTTCGCCGCGTTCAATACGCACCGGGTAAGTCTTCAAATGTACGCAGACGGGCGGGCTTTTGGGCTTGCCTGTGGGAATATCGAAACGTCCTTGATGCAGCGGGCATTCAATCTCCCGATTGAGCACGAAGCCATCGGCGAGATGCGCGCGTTCGTGCGTGCACCACCCATCTGACGCAAAGAAACCTTCGGCGATCCGATACACCGCGTAACTCGCGCCCGCGTGATCGAAGCGGATTACGTCTTCTTCGGCAATCTCGCTGGCAGCGCAGGCGACGACCCACTCGATGTCATTCGTTTCAACGGCCACAAAAGCCTCCGGGTTGTTGGAGTTGTTCAGATGCCCGACTGGGCCGCGAATGATCCGCGCGGGGCACTTTCAGCCGGCACCTTGCGTTCGATCACATGATCCGGCTCGGAACGCTGTTGCCATAACGCGGGCACCATCTCGCGATACACCGCATAAAGACTCGGATAAGCGGGCGGGAGCTGGTCCTTGATGACTTCGTGCAAACGCGGCAGCGCGTGGAACGGCACCATCGGCAGGAGATGGTGTTCGAGGTGGTAGTTCATGTTCAGGTACAGAAAGCGGTAGACCGGATTGATATACACCGTGCGTGTGTTCAGCCGATGGTCTTTCACGTTGACCGCGAGGCCCGCATGCTGCGTCAGGCCGAGCAACTGATGCAGCCAGCCGCCGTAAAAACGGGGCGTCCACACGAACATCAGCGGCAGGAAACTATGGAGCGCGAGTGCAAGTCCAATCGTGCCGATGACCACGAGCAGATAGATGCGGCACGACCAGATCATCTTCGGTTTTTCGGTGGCGGGGAGGAACGCGTCGGTGGTGGCGTCTACGCGGCCGAATGCATGCCGGACGATCTTTCGGATCTCGAGCGAACTACCGAGCAGTCCGAAGAAATCGATGAGGATCGGCAAGACCTGCGTCGGGCGTGCGACCTGGATTTCCGGATCACGCTCCTGGAAGTACGTGTGCGTGTGATGCCGCGCGTGACTCCAGCGCCACCAGTAGCCTTCGCGGATTGTCATGAACGAAGACAGATGGTAGAAGGCGTCATTGAGCCAGCGGGTCTTGAACGGCGTGCCATGGGCGAGTTCGTGCCAACGGGCGTCGCTGGATGAATAGATCGTGCCGTAGACCAGGAAGGCCGGCACCGCCCACCACGTTCCCCAACTCAGCGCCGCCACGAGCCCTGACGCAACCAGCAAAACGAGCCATGGTACGAAGTTGCGGAGGCCTTCCGCGTCGCTGCGTTTCATCAGCTCTTTCAGAACGGCACGCGGAATGCGCGGCTGATACCACTGCTGGCCGATACGCTCGTCGAGCGTCGGGTCGGTGAGGCCGGGCGTGGCCGCATCGCCGCCGCTGGCGTCGGGAGTTGAGGACATGGGTTGTCTCCTGCTTAATAGTATTCAAGCAATGCTTAAGCGATGTTTGAGCGCTTCCCTTCAGGTTCAACCGCGGGGTGGCTTTCTTGTTGAGAGAACAATAGATGACCGCCGCCTGCTGCTCACTCAAAAAAATGATGGATTTCCATCAAACATGGCTCCGGGCCGCATCTGCCATGACTTTCCAAAATAGAAATTAAATTCCACCGAATTAACAGGTGAAATTTTCTTTGCATTGCCGCGAGTGGCCTTCTATGCTTGTGCATTAGCGGCCGGAGTGCTGCGTTGACTCGTCCAAGGAGACTGCTGTGAACAGTGTGGAAGCCGGCGCGGTGACGCCTGAAGGAGTGGTTGAAGCGCTGCTGCGGGGGCCGGGCGCGGTGCGTATTCGTGGCGTGTTCAGCGCGGCACAGGTGGCGGAAGCGCGCCGCGTGGTAATGGCGCATTCGCAGGACCGCGCGCAAACGGTCACGCATTTCCAGGGACAGGCGGCCGAAGATCAGCGGTTGCATTTACAGCGACGCGTGTGGAATCTGCTTGCCAAAGGCGACGTGTTTTCGGAGATGGCCGAGCAGCCCGCTATCGTCGCGGCCATGCGACTTTTTCTCGGCGACGACTTCATCATGGGGTCGATCGCGGCGAACCGCATCCTGCCGGATGGTCCCGGACAGGAGCCGCATATCGATTACCCGTACTGGGATTTTCACTCGCCGACGACATTTCCCGTCGGCATCAACACGAGTTTTCCGCTCAACGCGCAAGTGACTATTCCGCTCGATCCGTTCACGGCGCAAACCGGGGCGACGGCTTTTGTGCCGCACACGCAGCATGAATTGCGTTATCCCGGCGAGGGCGACGCCTTCTTCGAACGCTGCGAGCGCATGGAAGCGGAGCCCGGCGACGCGATTGTTTTCTTCGGTGCGACCTGGCACTGCGCAATGCCGAACCACAGCACGCAGGATCGCAGCGCGGTGCTGATTCAATACCTGCCGAAATTCGTCAAGCCGATGGAAGACTTGCGGGCGATGGTCGGCGAAACGTTCGTCAAGAACGCCAGCCCGACGATGCGGCAGTTGCTCGGCTTGAACTTCCCGTACCCGCAGAATCTCGATGCGATCGCCGTTGCGACGAACGCCGAGGGTCGCAAGAACGCCATGCGCTGATTCAACCTTCCGAAAATTTCAGCGCGTGCTCCAAAGCGGCCGCGCTGATCGGCTTGTGCAGATAACCGTCGAACGGTTCAAGGTCCTTGTCCCGAAGATCGGTCCTGCCCGTCACCGCGATCACACAGGCATCGCGCGACGCGCCTTCGTTGCGTACCCGCCGGCATAGCTCCCGGCCATCGGCGTCGGGTAATTCGATATCGAAGAAAACGACATCGAAACTCTGCGTTTGGGTCAACGCCATTGCCGAGCGGCCGTCGTACGCAACTTGAACCTTGTGCCCCAGGCCAGACGCTATTTCGCCAAACGCGTCGGCTGAATCTTTGTGGTCATCAATAAACAGGATGTGCACGATTCCCTCGGTATTAAGCGGATGTTGCTGCTTTGGAAGCAGATGGACCGAACGAGATCGCGCGTTCGTTCTGACCACCTTGCAACGAAGATGCCAGCTTTTAGTCAACCCCAAAGTGTGGGAACGGCGATTGCAGAGAGCGGTTGCCGGCGCGGCGTCGTTGGCAACCCGTTCGACAATCAATTTCGCGTTCAGAGGGGACACCCATGCGACTCCTAACTACTCAAGATGGTCTGCCCCGTATCTCGTGGGGCGCGGTCATAGCCGGCGTGATTCTGTCGCTGATCGTTTATTTGATCATGAGCGTGCTGGGGACCGCGATTGGCGCGTCTCTTCTGGCGCCCATGTCCCAGCCAAATCCTGGGCGCGTCTTTGGATTTGGCTCGGGCGTATGGGTGATTGTTACAACCGTTCTAGCCGTGTTTGTCGGTTCGTACTTCGCCGGGCGTTGCGCGCCGGTGCTCGGATGGCTGCACGGTTTGCTTGCATGGGCTGTGATGACCTTGCTGCTTCTCTATGGCATGACCTCAATCATTGGCGGGGCGGTCAGCGTGGCGGGCAACGTCGCGGCTACGACGGCGAACGTCGGGGCGGTGGCGAGTAACCAAGGGAATCAACCGGCTGGGTCGGCCGTCGATTCCGCCAAGCAGCAGGTGCAGGCAGCGTTGGATGGGGCAGCGTCGGCCGCAGCCAGCGCCGATGCGCAGCAGGACGCGATGCAAGCGGCGCAGACGGCCGCGCGTGGCATTGCTCGCGCGACGTGGTATTCGTTTGCGGCGCTGGTGGTGGGCGCGATCATCGCGGTAGTGTCCGGCAGTGCGGGTTTCCGTCATCAACCGCCGTTTGAAGAAGGCGGCGGATCGGCTCGCGACGATGCAGTAGTGACCGATGAATTGGGTCGGCGCAGGGTTTCGTGAGCTGGCGACCTATTTGAATGAAGGCCGGTCGATTCGACCGGCCCGTCTTCATCATCGGGCAATCAGGCCGATTTTCCCAAGCGACCCATGTTGAAAAAGCCTCTCTCGGCCCACCCTCGGGCGGCGTGGCTCATGGGTGGTTCATGCTCGCGAATCCTGAAGGATATCTATCCTCACGTCATCGCCGCGATCGCTTCGAGCAATGCGAGATTGAGGCGCTTGAGATCGTTATCGGTCGGTTCCGGTTGGGACGAGAATTTGGCGATCACCGTCTCTCGTAACGGGTCGATATATAACCACTGACCATGGATGCCGATCGCGAAGCACGCTCCGCTCGCGTTGCCGACCTGATACCACTTGTTGCGGTACTTGCCCTTCGGCAACCAAGATGCAAAGCTCCCCTGTTGCCACGCTTCGGCGCTCCCGCCCGTGAGCGTGTCGTGTACCCAGTCCGCCGATATCAGCCTCTTTCCGGCAACCGTACCGCCCGCGCGCACCAGTTCGCCGATCCTTGCCAGATCACGCACCGTCATGCTCAGGCCGCCACCCGAGCGCGCGGTGCCGGCGAGATCCACTGTCACACCACCGTCGTGCCGTAGCCCTAGCGGCTGCCATAGACGCGTAGCCGCAAAGTCCGCGTAGCGCTCGCCCGAGGCACGCTCGATTACAAGGCCGAGGACGTCCGAGTTCGGGGAACAGTAATGGAAAGGACCGCCGTGCTCCCCCGAGCCTTTGGGTAGCGAGGCAATGAAGCCGATCACCGTCTCCGGTTCCTCGCCGTCTCGCCGCGGGTCCCACAGGCCGGCCCGGCGATAGCGGGCATAAACGCCCGTCGGATCGAGATAGTCTTCGTTGAACGCGAGGCTCGTGCGCATATCCAGCACTTGCCTGACCTGGGCGTCGCCAAAGGCCGACTGAGCGAGCTCTGGCACGTAATGCGCGACCGCGGCGTCGGGGTCCAGAAGACCGTCGCCGACGAGCATGCCGGCGAGCAGGCCCGCGATTGACTTGCTCGCCGAAAACAGGATGTGGCGACTCTGCAGGGTAAAGTTCGGCGCGTGAAAATCAGCGATAAAACGTCCCCCTCGCATCACCGTGATCGCATCGGTGGAAGTCTGCCGCAAAATTGAAGCAACCGTGCGGCGTTCGCCGTCGAGCACGAATTCGTGTTCGGTCAGCGCGGTGGCATCGACCTTGGGTTCTTCGGCGAGACCGGACGTGGCCGGGATTCGCGCCGTTGGAATCAGCTCATGAACATGGCGAAAGGCCCACACATTCCAGGGCGCTTCGCGCCAGTTGTCGTGCCGGACACTGTCCCGGCGAAAGCCGTAGTCGCTTTCGAAATGTGAAGAAATCATCTTGCCTGCAGGCTCCTTTACGTGCGGTCGTGAAAAAACGAGGGCATCAATTAACGTGCTGCAGGAAGTCGCGAAAGCGTTCTCCCGGCGGCGACGACAGCATTTCGACGGGCTTGCCGTCGTGCACCACGCGGCCAGCCTCCATGAAAAGGAGGCGGGAACCCACGCGTTTCGCAAAGCCCATTTCGTGAGTCACCACGACCATCGTCATGCCTTCGCTGGCGAGTGTCTGCATGACCTTGAGGACTTCCTGGCGCAGTTCCGGATCGAGCGCCGAAGTCGGCTCGTCGAACAGCATCAGCTTTGGCTGGACCGCGAGCGCCCGCGCGATGGCGACGCGTTGCTGCTGACCACCGGAAAGCTGTGACGGATAGTGATGCATCCGCTCGGACAGACCGACTTTATGCAGAAGCGCAGTAGCGATCTCGCGCGCTTCCGCCCGCGTTTGGCGTCGCGCCCGGATCGGTCCGAACATGACGTTCTGCATCGCCGTGAGGTTCGGGAAGAGATTGAACTGCTGGAACACCATGCCGGCTTCGAGCCTGATACGTCTGATGTCGCGCGCGGAACCCAGCACGCTGAGATCGTCGACGCGCAGGTCGCCGCCGCTGATTTTTTCGAGCCCGTTGATGCAGCGTAGCATTGTCGATTTGCCGGACCCGGATGGCCCAACGATCACCGCGACTTCTCCCCGTTCGATCGCGAGGTCGAGCGGATGGAGAACGACGTTGGCGCCGAAGCGCTTTGAGGCTTGCTGAAATTCGATCATGCTCATGGCAGGCGTACTCTCCGTTCAAGCACTCGCAGACTCAGCGCGAGCACGCTGATCACAAGCAGGTAGATGACCGCCACCGCACTCCAGATTTCCACCGCCCGAAAGTTCGCTGCCATGATTTCCTGGCCTCGCCGGGTCAGTTCGCCGACGCCGATGACGAGAAAGATCGAGGTGTCCTTGACCAGGTTGACGAACTGGTTTCCCATTGCCGGCAGCGCGCGCCGAAAGGCGATGGGCGTGATGACGTGAAGCAGCACGGTGCGAAAAGGCAGCCCCATCGCCAGGCCCGCCTCGCGCAGTCCGAACGGCACGCCGTCGAGCGCGCCGCGGATGATCTCCGCGTTATAGGCCCCTGAGTTGACGACCAGCGTGATGATGGCGGCGCTGATCCCGCTGATACGGATATCCATCATGATTGGCAATGCGAAGTAGACGAACATCACCTGAACCACGATCGGCGTGCCGCGGATCAATGCCACATAGAGCTGAGCCGGCAAGACGGTGAGCCGGCCGCCGTAGGTCAGCGCCACGCCCGCGAGAATGCCGAGCACGATGCCTCCGGCGAGGCCCGCCAACGCGATCAGGAGGGTGAGCTGAAGGCCTTGCAGCAGGTCCGGCAGCGCGGCAATGACTGCCGCCCAGTCAAAGGTCATGACGACGCCTCGCCGAACCATTTGCGGCCGAGCGCCTGGAGCCGTCCGTCGGCCTTCATGGCAGCGAGTTGAACGTTGACCGCGGCGACTAGCGGGCTGCCCTTCTGGAAGCCGATGCCGACGTCGAGGCCCTCCAGCGCCGGCTGCACCACCCTGACTTTATTCTTGCCGGCGTTGTTGGCGTAGTAAAGCATTTGAGGCTTGTCGTAGACGACTGCGTCGGTGCGGCCGGCTTCCAGCGCCAGCAGCGCGTTGTTGATGCTGGGCAACTGCTCGACCGTGGCGTCCTTGATGTGGTCCTTGATGTATCCGACCGCGAGCGTGCCCGTTTCGGTGCCGATATGTTTGCCGGCAAGATCGGCCGGGGTGTGGATGGTGGTGTTGTCGGCGCGGGTCAGTGCGATCAGGCCGCTTTTATAGTACGGATCGGAAAAATCGATCACCTGCTGGCGCTCCGGCTTGATGAAAAGTTGCGACACGATGACGTCGATGTTGTGGGTCTGAAGTGCCGGGATCAGCGCGCCGAATTCCATCGGTTGCAGGCGCCATTTGCGGTTCATGCCCTTCGCTATCTCGTTCCAGACTTCGACGTCGAAGCCGCTATAAGTGTCGCCCTGCTTGAACACGAAAGGCGGCGCGCCGACGTTGGAGCCGACGATCAGTTCGGCGTCGGCAGCCCGGACGACACGGGACAGCAGCATGGCGGGCGCGGCTGCCAGGCTGAGTTGCAGCAGTTGACGGCGATTCATGGTGTTTCCTTTACGGTAAGGGAATCGAGCCGGGCCTGCCGTTTCCAGGACGGTCCGGTGTTTGTTATGGCTTGTGTCTTATTGCCGGGTGTCGACGTGTTCTTGCGGACGGTCGTGAGGTACGGGCGGAGGCACGGGTGGAACCACGGTGTTCAACGCGACCGTGAGTTCGATTTCGAGCAAGCCGTTGCCCGGCAGACTTGCCACGCCGAGCGCCGATCTCGCATGCCGGCCGCTTTCACCGAAGATGTCGTGGAGGAGGGTTGAGGCCTCATCCATGACCTGGCTGTGGTTCACGAAGCCGGGCACGGCATTGACAAAACCCCGCAGGAACAGGATGCGTTCGACCGCGGTCGCGGCCGGCAGCGTTGCAACGAGCACGCTCAGGGCGCGCAGCACGCAGGTCCGTGCCGCGTGCCGGATGACGTCGGGCGGCGTATCGTGATCGACCGGCCCGGTGATGATCTCGTCGCCGACACGGCTGACCTGGCCGCTGATATAAGCGATACCATCGTGGATCACCGCACTGACGTAGGCGCCTCGCGGCGAGGGCGCAACGGGCAGTGTCAGACCCAGTTGCGCCAGCCGGCCGGCGATATCGATCGTCATGACGGTGCTCCGGCGTGCGCTTCGAAGCAAACCGGACCGCCGAGCCAGCAGCCGTCCGGTCGGCCAGGCTCGAGACCTGAGTCGAAACTGAAGCGCACCGAGATTTGCGACGGGCGTTTCATCGCGCGTCCCTGTCGGATCGTGATGGTCCGTTCAGACGATTCAACCATGCCGTTGCTGAGGAGGCCGAAAGACAACGCGGAGGCCGCGATGCCGGTGGCTGCGTCTTCCGGATAACCCGAAGCACGCGGAAACTGACGGGCGTCG
>Ga0302228_10002425_pt1 | contig 12663 bp, 7 predicted proteins | sample II_Palsa_N1_2_FD_193519 | JGI IMG/M metagenome (GOLD analysis project Ga0302228, IMG submission 193519) | Peat permafrost microbial communities from Stordalen Mire near Abisko, Sweden - II_Palsa_N1_2 | ecosystem: Environmental > Terrestrial > Soil > Palsa > Peat permafrost | place: Sweden...
CGGTGCAGTCGGTGGCGGGCTTTACCGGCGGCCGTGCGCTGAACACCGCTAACGTGTTCGTCGAACTCAAGCCGCTGGCGCAGCGCCATGCGTCCGCCACCGACGTGGTCAACCGTCTGCGGCCCAAGCTGAACGCGGTCTCGGGCGCGCGGCTCTTCATGCAGGCGCAGCAGGATCTGCGGATCGGCGGACGGCAATCGGCCGCCGAATACCAGTACACGCTGACGAGCGAAGACTCCGCCGCGCTGTTCGCCTGGACGCCCAAGCTCGTGACCGCGCTCGGCAAGATGCGCGGCGAGGTGCTCGACGTGAACTCGGACCTGCAGCAAAACGGCCTGCAGACCTACCTCACGTTCAACCGCTCCACGGCGGCGCGCTACGGCTTTGCGCCGAACCAGATCGACAACGTGCTGTACGACGCGTTCGGCCAGCGCACCGTGTCCACCATCTACAACCCGCTCAATCAGTACTTCGTGGTGATGGAGGTGGCGCCGGAGTACTGGCAATATCCGCAGACGCTCAGCCAGATTTACCTGAGCACGGCGGCGGGCAATGCAACCGGCACCGCGCAGACCCAAATGCCGGGCGGCACCGTGTCCGGCGTGGTCGCGGCGAGCGCGGTCAGCACTGCCTCGAGTTCGTCGAGCACCAACTCGCTGAACTCGAATGCGGAGGCCAACGCGACCACCAACAGCATCTCGAACAGCAAGGGCGGCAGTTCGAGCGGCAGCGCGGACAGCACCTCGGCCGAAACGATGGTGCCGTTACCCACGATGTCGAGCTACGTGAACAACCATACCTCGACTCAGGTGAACCACCAGAGCGGGTTGGTGGCCGCGACGATCTCGTTCAACCTGCCGCCCAACGGCTCGCTGAGCACGGCCCAGGCGGCGATCGATACCGCCTCCCGCGAGATCGGCATGCCGGCCAGCATCCATGGTGCGTTTGCGGGTGCGGCGCAGGCCTATGCGCAGTCGACGGGCACCATCCCGTTGCTGATCATCGCGGCGCTCGGGGTGGTGTATATCGTGCTCGGCGTGCTCTATGAGAGTTCGATCCACCCGCTCACGATCCTCTCGACGCTGCCCTCGGCCGGCATCGGCGCCACCCTTGCCTTGCTGATCTTCGGCACGCCGTTTTCGGTGATCGCGCTGATCGGCATCATTCTTCTGATCGGTATCGTGAAGAAGAACGGCATCATGATGGTGGACGTGGCGATCCAGTTGCAGCGCAACGAAGGGCTGCCGGCCAAGGAAGCGATTCATGGCGCCGCCGTCGTGCGTCTGCGGCCGATCATGATGACCACCTTCGCCGCCGTACTCGGCGCGGTGCCGCTCGCGATCGGCATCGGCCAGGGCGCGTCGCTGCGCCAGCCGCTCGGTATCACGGTGATGGGCGGCCTGATCCTGAGCCAGGTGTTTACGCTGTACACGACGCCGGTGATTTACCTGTACCTGGACCGCTTGCGCTCCAGGCTCGTCAGGTGGTCCTCGGGACTGCCATGGAACCGCCAAGCCGAACAAATGGGGCCGCCGCGGCAATCGGGGCAAACGGATACGAAGGCATGATGATGAAGATTGACTGCAAACCGCTGGCCAAACCGCTGGCCGCTTCTATCGCGCTGCTGCTGAGTGGCTGTATGGTCGGCCCGGACTATCACCGGCCGCAGGTCAGCGTACCGGCGACCTACCGCGAGCTGCCGGGCTGGACCCAGGCCGAGCCGGCCGCCGCCGGACCCAAGGGCGCATGGTGGACCGGCTTCAACGATCCGCTGATCGACCAGCTCGAACCGCTGGTCGAGGTCTCCAACCAGACCGTGCGCCAGGACTACGCGAACTATCAGGAAGCGCTGGCCGAAGTGAAAGTGGCGCGTGCCGGGCTGTTCCCGACGGTTGGCGTGACCGGCTCGGCCACCCGCGCGCGCGGCGCCACCAGCTCGACAACCTCGACGGCGAGCCGGGCTTACACGACCAACTCGGGCTCGCTCGAAGGCAATGTGAGCTGGGCGCCGGACCTGTGGGGTTCGGTGCGCCGCACGATCGAAGAGAATTCCGCCACCGCCCAGGCGAGCGAAGCGACGCTGGCGAACGCCACGCTCTCCGAACAGGTGACGCTCGCGACCACGATCATCCAGTTGCGCACCAGCGACGCCAATATCGCGCTGCTGCAGGACACCGTCAAAGCGTATCAGCACTTTCTGGACGTGGTCTCGAATCAGGACAAGTACGGCACCATCGCGCCGTCCGACCTGATCACCGCGCGTACCCAGCTCGAAACCGCGCAGTCCAGCCTGATCGCGCTCGGCGTGGCGCGCGCGCAGTACGCGCATGCGATTGCCGTGCTGGTGGGCAAGAACCCCGAAGACCTGGACATTCCGTTCAACCCCACGATGCCCAGCTTGCCGTCGGTTCCGGTGGGCGTGCCGTCCACGCTGCTGCAGCGCCGCCCCGACATCGCCACGGCCGAGCGCCAGATGGCGTCCGAGAATGCGGCGATCGGCGTAGCGGTGGCCGCGTATTACCCGACGGTGTCGCTCTCGGCGCTGGACGGCTTCACGCAGTCGCCGCTGGGCGGCCTGCTGCATATCGCCAACTACGTATGGTCGCTGGGCGGCAGCGCCACGGAAACGATCTTCGACGGCGGCGAGCGCAGCGGCGAAGTGGCGGCGGCCAAAGCCGCCTACGACGCGGCGGTCGCGAACTACCGCGGCACCGTGCTGACCGCGTTCGAAGATGTCGAAAACGATCTGTCCGGCTTGCGCATCCTGAGCCAGCAGGCCGATGCACTGGATGCCGCGGTGCGCGACGCGACCCGCGGCACCGAAATCGCCTTCAACGAATACCAGGCCGGCACCGTGGACTACACCACGGTGGCGACCGCCCAGGCCACTCAGTTGAGCAATCAGCAAACCGCGTTGAGCGTGCAGGAATCGCGGCTCGCCGATGCGGCTTCGCTGATCGGAGATCTGGGCGGCGGCTGGTCGGACGGCGCATTGCACGATCCGCGCAACCCGCGCGATTCGGATAAGGCGACGGCTCAGGCGGCGTCCGCAGCGGTCGGGGCTTCGGCGCCGGCCGCGCAGACCGGTAGTGCCGACTAGGCAGTGTGGGCTAGCCGCGCGGCCGGCGGAGCTTGGGGCGCTCGGGGCGCTCGGGGCGCTTGCTAGGCGCCGCTGCCGCCGACCGTCCTGATGCTCTTCCACTGCCCCTGCTCGACCTGGAACAGCGTGTACGGCGGCTTGATCAGGTCGCCATAGGGGTCGAAGGTAATCTTGCCTGTCACGCCGGTAAGCGTGACCTTCGCAAGACTGTCGACGATCTTCGCGCGGTCGAGCGAATCGGCGCTGTGAATCGCCTTGATCAGCGCGAGCGCGGCATCATAGGCAAACGGCGCATACAGTTCGACATCCTGATTGAAGCGCGCCTTGTAGCGCTTGCCGAAGTCCAGCGCGGCGGGCAGCTTGTCGAGGGCCGGTCCCGGCTCCAGATCCTGCGTACCGTCGCCCGCCGCGCCGGCGATCTGCAGGAACGCGTTGCTCTTCAAGGCGCCCGCGCCGAACAGTTGCGCGTTCATGCCCAGCGAGCGCATCTGCTTGACCAGCATCGCGCCCTGCTCGTCCAGTCCGCCAAAGAAAATCAGATCGACATTCTTGCTCTTGAGGGTGGTCAGGATGGAGCGGAAATCGACGGCCTTGTCGTTGGTGAACTCTCGATCGACCACGTTGCCGTTCGCTTCCTTGACGCCTTTTTCGAAGGCGTTGGCGAGGCCCTCGCCAAACGCCGTGCGATCGTCGATGATGGCGATGCGCTTCGCCTTCATCTGCTCCACCACGAAGTGACCCGCCACCACGCCGCCGATGCCGTCGTGGCCCATCGTACGAAACACGTTCTTGAAACCCTGTTTGGTCAGATCCGGATTGGTCGAGCCCGGCGTGATCATCGCGACGTCAGCCTGGTGGTAGACCGCGGAGGCCGGAATGCTGCAGCCTGAGTTGTAGTGGCCAATCACGCCGACCACGCCGTCGTCGACCAGTTTCTGCGCAACTTGCACCGCGACGTGCGGGTCCGCCTGATCGTCCTGCACGTCGAGCACGAAGGTGACCGGCTTGCCGCCGACCGTCGGATGCCTGGCGTTCTCCTCGTCGAGCGCCAGTTGCGCGCCGTACTGCAAATCCTTGCCGACGCGGGCCACCGGGCCGGTCAACGGTCCGACAAAACCGATCTTGACGACTTCCGGATCGGCGGCCCACGACGGCGCCACCTGCGTGCCCAGCGCGCAGACGGCCAAACTCAACAGCCAATAGCGGCGATTCATGATGCGCTCCTTGCGAGATATGACGTCGCGCGTGATGTCGGCGAACCGGTTCGATGCGCGACGCCTCGAGACCGTCCTCTGGTGCTTGCCCTAAAACGTTTTAGAACCGCGTCGCCGCGTACGGCGCGAGCTCGAGCGGCGGCGCGCGTCCCGCGACGAGGTCGGCCACGATCCGTCCGCTGATGCCCGCCAGCGTCAGTCCAAGATGCTGATGACCGAATGCATAGATCACGCGCGCGCCGGCGCTCGAGCGGCCCAGCACCGGCACGCCGTCCGGCAGGCTCGGACGAAAGCCGAGCCAGTGGTTGTCGGGCGTCGCGAGCGTGGGCAATGCGCGTTTCGACGAGAACGTCAACAGGTCGAGCAGCGCACGATTGCGCGTCTCGTTGAAGCCGCCCAGTTCGACCGTGCCGGCGACGCGTAGGCCATCGCTCATCGGCGTCATATAAAAGCCGCGCTCGGCCCAGCCGACCGGCCGCGAAATCAGTTGCTGCGCGCCCGGATAGCGCACGTGATAACCGCGCTCGGTATCGAGCGGCACGGCATCGCCGCATTGCCGGGCGAACTGCGCGGAGCGCGCGCCGGTGGCAATCACGGCATGGCTGAAGCGCCTCGCGACGCCGTCGACCGTCAGCGTGGCGCCGTCCGCGGACGGCTGTACCGCGCTGACGCTTGAGCGCTCCAGCTTCAACCCTTGCGCTGCGAGCCGTTCATACAGCGCCTGCAAGAAGCCCTGCGGATCGGAAAAATGCCAACTGTCCTTGAACAGCACGCCGCGCTCGAAAATCGGCGCGAGCGACGGTTCGAGCGCGCGAATGTCGTTGCCGGCCAGCACATCGAAAGCGACACCTAGCTTCGACCGCAGACCGAGCGCGGCCTGCGCGGCGTCGAACGAAGCTGCGTTCGAGTACAGATAGAGGCACTCGCGCGGCCGTACGAAACGCGCCAGTTCCGGCTGTGCCAACAGCGGCGCATAACCGTCCTGGGCACGACCCAGCAAAGCAGCCAGCGCAGCCGCGCTCGCCTCGTAACGGCGCGGCAGCGAGCTGATCAGGAAACGCGTGAGCCACGGCGCAAGCTGCGGCAGATATCCCCAGCGCAACCGAAACGGACTCTGGTTCGAGAGCAGAAAGCGCGGTAAATCGCGGAACACCGAAGGGTTGTTCACCGGAATGCATGCGTAATGCGCAAAGGTCCCGGCATTGCCGAACGACGCCCCCTGCCCGACACCCGACGGATCGAACAGCACGACGCGATGACCGTCGCGCATCAGCGCCGCGGCGCTCGCAAGACCGATGAAGCCCGCGCCCACGATAGCGATCTCCGGCATCACGGATGCCCCGTCTGCGGCGTGCCACGTGGCTCGAGGGACGGCGGAAAGCGCATGAAAAACTCCGGCTGACAGATTCCAGGAGATCGTCCAGCGGCGTCCCGATACGTCCGCCACCAGACAAACCATGACACCTAGAATCACACAATATTTTTTTGTGTGCAATTAAAACGTGCATTGTGTGGTCCTGGCATTTTCCCTGGATGGTTTGAGGCAGGTGCGTGCGGTGCCGCCGCCGGGCCATGTGGCGGCGCGCCGGAAGACGTTACAGCGGGGCAGACGTGGTATAGAATCGCCCAAACTCCGCACAATCGCGGACAAAGCTGGTTTTGTATGGAGACATTCGTTCTTATGGCTTCTGGCAAACACGCAGGCCGCGCCGCCAACGGCGCGCCGGCCCAGGCGAAGCGCTCGACGTATGTCGAGGTGTCCAGTTCGATCGAGAATGAGATCCGCAGCGGCGTGTATCCGCCGGGAAGCCGCCTGCCGCCCCAGCGGCAACTCGCTACCGAGCTGGGCATCAATGTGTCGACGGTTTCGCGTGCGTACAAGGAGTTGCAACTGCGCGGGCTGGTGATCGGCAGCAAGCGGCGCGGTTCGCTGGTGACGGGCGGCGCGATGCCGAGCGTCGAACCCGCCCAGGCCGCGAGCAATGCGCTGATCGATCTGACCGTGAACCGGCCCGCCACCGGCGAGTTTCTGACCTGTCTTGCGCGCACGCTGGCGGACTTGCCGCACGATCCGCGCTACGCGCAATTGCAGGAATACCAGCCGCCGCAAGGACCGGCCTGGGCGCGCGCCGCCGGCGCCCGCTGGATGGCCGCGCCGGGCTTCGAGCCATCCATCGATCATGTGGTGGTCACGAGCGGCGCGCAGCACGGCCTGTATGCCGTGCTGAACAGCCTGATCGGCACAGACGGCGTGATCCTTGCCGATCAACTCACCTACTACGGACTGAAAGCGCTCGCGCCGGTGTTCCAGTTTGAAATCGTTGGCATTCCTAGCGACCGCGACGGCTTGCTGACCGACGAAGTCGAGCGTGCCTGCCGGCGCATGCCGGTGAAGGCGATCTTCACGGTGCCGAATCTGCAGAACCCGACCGTCACGACCATGAGTCTCGAACGCCGGATGGCGCTCGTCGATATTGCGCGCCGGCATGGCGTCGCGATTATCGAAGACGATGTCTACGGGCCGCTCGTGTCGCAGCGCCTGCCGACCCTCGCAAGCCTGTGTCCGGAGCTGACGTTCCACATTGCCGCGACCTCGAAGATTCTCGCACCCGGCCTGCGGCTGGGCTATCTGCTGAGTCCGCCGGACAGCTCGGCCTTGTGTGCGGAGGCGGTTCGCACGACCGCGTGGATGCCGGCGCCGATGTCGATGCTGATCGCTTCCATCTGGATCGAAGACGGCACCGCGCGCCATATCATGGATGCGCAGCTCGCCGAGATTCGCGCACGCCAGGACCTCGCGCGTGAACTGCTGCCGCAGGAATGGCTGCAGACCGACCCGGCCTGCATGTTCGTGTGGCTGAAGTTGCCGCCGCCATGGCGCGCCGACGATTTCGCCGCCAACGCGAAGGCGCGCGGCGTGGTGGTGATGCCGTCGTCGGCGTTTGCCGTGGACCGCTCCGAGATCGAACACGGCGTGCGCATCAACCTCGCGTGCGCGACGAGCCGCGATCAACTGGTCAGCGCGTTACGGCTGTTGACGGGCACGCTCAAGGACCGTCCGAGAGCGCTGTTCGGGACGATCTGATCGATCTGGGACGCGCGATGTGAGCGTCCGTCTTAAACTCGCGGACTGTATTGAGCCGGCTCCGATGGGAATGAGGAATACCCGGGCGTGCACAGCGTAAATTCTGCGGTTTGATCCGCGCTGGATTGGGCCTTCGTTAGATTCACTTCGGATAGCTAACGTGTATGGAATGAAGCATCTTCGCGACAACGTAACGCGAAGATGCTTCTGCTTTGCCCGGGCGCTCTAGAGCCCGTTTGATGACTTAGTGGCCGCCATGGCCGCCACCGCAACCGCCGCCGGAGCCACCGGAGCCGGAGCCGCCTGAGCCGTGGCCACCGCTGCCGTTACCATGGCCGCCGGTGCCGTGGCCGCCTTCTCCATGGCCGCTGTCGCCGTGACCGCTTTCGCCGTGACCGCTGTCACCATGTCCGCCCTCGCCGCGACCGCCGTCACCATGTCCGCCGTCGCCGTGGCCGCCGTCGCCATGTCCGCCGTCACCATGTCCGCCGTCGCCGTGGCCGCCGTCGCCATGTCCGCCGTCACCATGTCCGCCGTCGCCGTGACCGCCGTCGCCATGACCACCGTCACCGTGACCACCGTCACCGTGACCACCGTCACCGTGACCACCGTCGCCATGTCCGCCGTCGCCGGCGCAGCCACTGCCCGAACCACCGCTGCCAGAACCACCGTTGCCGGACCCGCCACTGCCCGAACCACCACTGCCAGAACCACCACTGCCAGAACCACCACTGCCAGAACCACCACTGCCCGAACCACCACTGCCCGAACCACCACTGCCAGAACCACCACTGCCGGACCCACCACTGCCAGAACCACCACTGCCAGAACCGCCGCTGCCAGAACCGCCGCTGCCAGAACCACCGCTGCCGGACCCGCCACCCGCAGCCCCACTACCCGAACCATGACTTCCCGACCCGCCAGTGCCGGAACCACCACTTCCTTTGCCACCGTTGCCCGCACTGCCGGACCCCGTATCGCCGGCTCCGCCACTCCCTGAGCCCTGGCTTCCCGCGGCCGCGCCGTTGGTGCCGCCCGGCGCGGTGCTGGCGCCGAATGCACTCTGCGGACCAACTGTCCCACCGAACCCCTCCGCATCCTGCCCACTGCCGATCAAGGCCTGTGGACCACCCAAGTCCTTTCGGCAACCCAGCGTCGCGGTTTCAGGACAATCTTGCGTGGGATTCTGCGCCAGCAGCAGACGCGAGGAACTTACCTCTCCTTTCCCCATTGGCGCAGTGTGCATCGTCTCCAGATTCGACTGGGCACAAGCCATTCCCGCATATAAGGTCACGGCGGTTGCAATCGCCACCCTGCACATTCCGATTGCGTTTGATGCATTCTTATAGCTTTTCATAACGTACTCCTAATCACTCATTCACAGTCATGTTTTAATAGGTCGTTCGAAGTCCCCCTATCTACAGAATCCGGATCTTCGCGACCGTGTACGGCAGAACCATGTACTGCCCAAGCCGGCCTCGAAAGCCGGTCGTCGAACAGACTGGGATATGACGGAATGGGATCCGTGCGCGCAGCACGTGCAACTCTACGACCTGACACAAATGGGATTCACCCCGTCTGACACCGACGCAAATCCACAGTAGTTGACCCGCTATAGGCTCACTGTTCGGCACCACACGCATGATCTTGATGCGAATAGGTTTACCCGTAAAAACAAGGCCAAAATCGTTAACTATCGATAAATTTACCGACATAAATACAGATCGGAATTTTTAATCAATCAATATGGATTCCAAATTAATCGATCGATAATAAGGGTCGGCTGAAACGACGAATGCATGAACAGGAGCGCTTGCCAATATGACCCGAACACCGGGACAGCAGAGGCATTCGTATGAAGGACAATCGTTGGAAACTGCAGCGCCGCGCGTCGATCAGCGCGCGGCGAATCAGGCGGAAGAAACGGTACAACCCGACGGTGCATCACGTCGGGCCAAAAACATCATCTGCAATGTTGCTACGCCCCCGCAGCGCCCACGTGCGTATCGATCCATCGCAGGATCCAGTCCGCGACGTCGAGGTTATTGCGGTCCTGCATCATCATGTGCGTGTTGCCGTGAATCCCTTCGTCCGGCAGTAGCACGAGTTGGGCGCGCCCACCGGCATGGTCCACGGCGTCGACGAAAGCGCGGCACGCTTTGAGCCGCGGCGCCCAACGCGGCGACAGATCGACGTAGTCGCCGAACAGCACGAGAATCGGCAGCCTGGTGTAGGGCGTGAGATCGCCTGTCGCGGACGGACACTCCCCCGGCTCGATGGACACGATGCCGGCAATGCCCTGCGTGCTGATCGCCGCGGTCTGGAACGGATAGATGCCTGCTTGCGAATGACTGATCAGCACCGTATTGCCGAGGCGGATCGCAAGTTGCGAGAGCGCCGGAACGGTTGGATTGGGTGTGCCCAGCGACGGACTCCAGTCGGGCACCATCTGTTGCCAGAGGCTTGCCTGCGCATCGACTGGAAACTGCTCGCCGGGAAAGGTCTGCGGATATTGCGGTCCGAAACGGAAAATGGTCCACGCCGATTCATGCGACGCCGCAAAGACAGTCGGCAACTGCGAGATGGGCGCCTTACCGCTGCGCACCGCATTGATCGCGCTGATGTCGGTCGCCGAACGGCCGCGGTCGGACTGATCGATCACGTAGGTCGGATAGCCTTTGCGGACGAAGTATTCCTCCCAACCCATGCGCCCATCCGGCGTCGTCTCCCATGTCATGCCCGTCAGGCAGCAGCCATGGACGAGCGTGAGCGACAACGGCTTCGCACCCGAGGGGATCTGGTAATGCACATACATCTGGTCGACGGTCACGGTGCCCGACGCGGCGTAGTTCGGCAACGTCGAGAGCGTATCGGAATGCACGTCGTGTCCGCCGATGAAGAAGCTCCCCTGCTTTGCGATCGACATGGGGCCGGACAGCGCAGCGGCGCGATCGGGTGGGGACGCTGCGCAAGCGGCGAGTCCGATGGCGAATGCGGCGGCAAAAAGGATGGTGCCAAACCGTTTTGCCGTATGTTCTCTCGTACGTACCATGCAACTGTCTCCTCGTTAGCAGTGGGTATCTCCACGATCAGGGCGGTCATGCGCCCACGCCATGACGCGGTGCGAAGTATACGGTACGGCTGACAGTGGCGTTGCCCGCTACTTCATCGGCGTAGCAGCCGTTTGATGCGTAACCTTGAGTGCATGATCGCGACGCGGGGAAGCGGCCGGGCGCCCCCCCCATCGCCTACGCGAATCCCCCCACCCCACCGCCAAGATCGAGCGCAATGAAATCGACGAACGCACGAATCCGGTTAGACATCTGGTGCCGCTGCGAATAGACCGCGAAGATATCGGCGTTCGGCGTCTCGTGATCGGGCAGCACCCGCACCAGCGAACCTTCGGCCAGGTACGGCTTGATGTCCCACTCGGCCCGCATCAGGATGCCGTGCCCTTCGAGCGCCCACTTCACGGCGATCTCGCCATCGTTGGTCGTCAGACTGCCGTTGATCCGCACGGCCTCCGTCTTGCGCGCCGCGCCCCGCCCCGACGTCAGGCGCCAGACACCATACGCCTCATCGCCCTGCCGGATGCCGATGCAGTTATGCCGGGTCAGGTCATGCGCCGTGACGGGCAAGCCGCGCGACGCGAGATACGCGGGCGCCGCACACAGCACCCGGCGATTCGCGGCAAGACGACGGGCGACCACCCGCGTGTCCGGCGGTTCGCCGAACCGGATGCAGACGTCGAACGCGTCGTCGGTCAGCGGCGGCGGCGTCACCGACAACTGCAGTTGCACCGACACCTGCGGATACTTCGCGACAAACCGCGAAATCGCCGGCGCGACATGGCTGCGACCGAAACCCAGCGTTGCGTTGACGCGCAACAAGCCTTTGGGGCTTTGCTTCGCGCTGCCAAGCAAGCCGGCCAGCTCGTCGATCTCATCGAGAATCCGCCGCGCGTGCTCCAGATACAACTCGCCCTCCGGCGTGAGCGTCATGCGCCGCGTCGTCCGGTTGACGAGCGCCACGCCGGCGCGCCGCTCCATCTGCGTCAGATGCTTGCTGATGGCCGCCGCCGTCAGCCCCAGTTCGCGCGCGGCGGCGCTCAGGCTGCCGGACGCCGCGAGCGTCGAAAAGAAGCTTAAGTCAGACGGTAGGACCGCTTCGCGCATGGCCTTCACTTGTGAATTGAAGTTAAGGATGCTTTGAGTTTAGCACTGGTTTTTGCGTCCGGCGCGCGGTAGAGTTCATTCGTATCGACACCCCCTAAAACCCAGAAGGACGGAGACATGAAGACCTATCGCATCGCAACCATTCCCGGCGACGGCATCGGCAAGGAGGTCGTTCCGGCTGGCGCGCAAGTGTTGCAGGCCCTCGCGAACACCACGAAGTCGTTCGCCTTCGAGTTCGAAAACTTCGACTGGGGCGGCGACTACTACCGCCAACACGGCGTGATGATGCCCGCGGACGGTCTCGACGCGCTCCGTAACAAGGACGCCATCCTGTTCGGCTCCGCAGGCGACCCGGACATTCCGGATCACATCACGCTGTGGGGCTTGCGCCTGAAGATCTGCCAGGGCCTCGATCAATATGCCAACGTGCGGCCGACCCGCATCCTGCCGGGCATCGATGGGCCGCTCAAGCGCTGCCGGCCGGAAGACCTGAACTGGGTGATCGTCCGCGAGAACTCCGAGGGCGAATACTCGGGCGTAGGTGGCCGCGTCCACCAGGGGCATCCGATCGAAACGGCCACCGACGTGTCGATCCTGACGCGCGCCGGCGTCGAGCGGATCATGCGTTTCGCCTTCCGCCTCGCGCAATCCCGTCCGCGCAAATTGCTGACCGTGATCACCAAGAGCAACGCGCAACGTCATGCGATGGTGATGTGGGACGAGATCGCCGTCGAAATCGCCAAGGAATTCCCGGACGTCACATGGGACAAGGAACTGGTGGACGCGGCGACTGCACGCATGGTCAATCGCCCCGCGACGCTGGACACGATCGTCGCCACCAATCTGCACGCGGACATTCTCAGCGATCTGGCCGCCGCACTCGCCGGCAGCCTCGGCATTGCGCCGACCGGCAACATCGATCCCGAGCGCCGCTATCCGTCCATGTTCGAGCCGATCCACGGCTCGGCGTTCGACATCATGGGCAAGGGCCTCGCCAATCCGGTCGGCACGTTCTGGTCGGTCGTGATGCTGCTCGAGCACCTCGGCGAATTCGACGCGGCGAAGCGCGTCATGCAAGCGGTCGACGAC
>Ga0302228_10002432_pt1 | contig 12648 bp, 9 predicted proteins | sample II_Palsa_N1_2_FD_193519 | JGI IMG/M metagenome (GOLD analysis project Ga0302228, IMG submission 193519) | Peat permafrost microbial communities from Stordalen Mire near Abisko, Sweden - II_Palsa_N1_2 | ecosystem: Environmental > Terrestrial > Soil > Palsa > Peat permafrost | place: Sweden...
GGTGCGCCTGCTATGGATGCGCGAACAGGATCTCGAGCACGACTACTACCGCTCCGGCAGCGTGCACCAACTCAGCATGACCATGGATCGCAAGCGCCAGTTGATCGGCTGGGACCAGCGCATGGCCAGCGCTTCGGCCCTGGTGCATCGCGGTGTACCGGACAACCGCCTGTGGACGTCCGAACTGCAGGCCGACCAATTGCCCGCGGCGCTGGTGCCGAACTATCGCAGTGACTGGTACGCCATCAACTCTGCGATCCCGCGTGGCCCGATGCGCGGCATGCCGCACCTGAGCAACGCTTTCGCGGTGGAAAGCTTCATCGACGAAATCGCGCACAGCATGAAGGAGGATCCGCTCGACACCCACCTGCGCATGCTCGGTACACCGCGCCAGCTGTCGCTGAGCGCTGGCGGCGTGCTGGACACCGCGCGCCTGATCAACGTGCTGAAACTGGTCACCGACCGCATCGGCTGGAAGAACTGGCTGCACAGCGTGAACGGACTGGGCATCGCCTGCTGGCATGTCGAAGGCGCCTATGTGGCGCACGCGATCGAGGTGGCGATGCAGGGTGAGAAGCTGGTCATCGAGCGCGTCGTCTGCGCCGTCGACGTCGGTCGCGTCATCAATCCGACAGGACTGGAAGGCCAGGTCGCTGGCGCAACTCTCGACGCGCTCTCCATCGCACTCAACTTGGCGATCACCTTCAAGGATGGCCAGATCCAGCAGCACAACCTGAAGGATTACCCGCTGGCCAGCATGGCCCAGCTGCCTGATGCCGTGGAAGTGATCGTGGTTCCCCGTGATGACCTGCCACCTACCGGTGCCAGTTTCCTCGCCATGCCCACCGCTGCGCCGGCCCTCGCAAACGCGGTGTTCCGCGCCAGCGCCGTACGCGTTCGGCGACTGCCACTGATGAAGGAGCTGCTGCGGTTGCTATGACCGAGTGGCGCCCCCTGTGAAGGCGTATCGCGCATGCTCCCCAGAACCATGTTCCCCATGGCAACGAAAATGCCCTTTCCCCAGTCGGCCTTCCTGGACCACCTGGAGCGTCTCGACGCCCCCGCTCTCTTGGCTGCAGGCACACCACTCTCCCCGCGGCTGGCCCGGATTCTTTTGGCTTCGGAAGGGACCGGGGAACTGACGAAAACCGCCGGCTGCCTGATCAAGCTGCTGAAGGCCCGCAGGGCCACACTGCAGGCGTCGTTCGACACCGAGCTGGTTGCCGACGAGCTGCGTCGCTACCAGAAGTTCGCCAAGCCGGGGCAGCCATCGCCCCATATTGTCCAGCTTCGGCAGCAGCAGGCCGCCGCGCGACAAGCCTCCAGTCAGTCGAAGCAATCGTTCATCCAGGCTGCCACTGCGTTCGTTCGGGATGCCGGTATCCAGGTTCCCCAGCGTGTGTCGCTTGAGGTGTTCATCACCAACTGGATCGACGCCAATGTACCGAAGGAATTCATTCCCTCGGCATAACAATTGCAGCTCAAGGCTGTGTCCTGCCGGGCGAGCCGGACAAGATCGATGAGATCGCATTGAAACGTGAATTTACGCTCTCGCCCCCAAGTCGCCGCTGATCCAGGGAATTAGCCTCACTCGCTGGATGCGTTGGGTGCCATGAGTTTTCGCAGCCTTGGCCACCGTCGCTAAGGTTCGCTCAAGGCGATTGGCGCTGCAGGGAACCTTATCTTTGCGTGGCCTTCGTTCAAGAGCCCGCTGGCGCCTCTCGCCATATCAGCAACAGCTCCCAACGAGTATATGATTACCCAGGAACAAGCTTTTGCAGCCTTGTCGCCGCGCTGAGACATAGGTAGGTTTCGGTTATATAGACGCGAGGCGTCACAGGCGACGAGGGCAGCTTCAAATGCAGGCATCCACGGATTCGCCGATTGCAGCTGCACCATCGCGTTGGCAACGCCGACTGTCCATGGCCGCGGTCATCGCAGCGGCAACGACCTTTGGACTTACCTACAGCCTCACCGCGCCACTGATTGCCATGAGTCTGATGGCGCGTGGTTATTCGAGCCTGTTCATTGGCATGAATGCGGCCATGCATGCCGTAGGTGTCCTGCTGGCAGCCCCCATGCTGCCGGGACTGGCAGCGCGACTAGGCACGCGCCAGCTCACCGTCATGGCATTGGCTGTTTCGGCCGTACTGCTCGTATTTTTTCGACTATGGCCGCTCGTCTGGCTCTGGTTTCCTTTACGCATTGCACTTGGGGCGGCGGCTGAAGTGCTATTTGTCATGTCGGAAACCTGGACTAACGTGCTGAGCGATGAACGCAGTCGCGGTCGTACCATGGCCATCTATACGGCTGCGTTGTCGTTTGGAATGGTGCTGGGGCCGACCTTGCTGTCCGAACTGGGAGTGAGCAATCGGGCTTTTACGGTGGGCGCTGCCATCAGCGCTGGCACCATCCTATTCGTGATCTCACCATGGGTACGGGCGCCGGCACGCTCTGCGCCAGAACCGGCTCAACCACTAAAGTATCTTCGACTTGCACCTGTCGCGATCGCCACGACAGTACTTAACGCAGGCGTGGAGACCGCCGGTCTTTCATTTATCGCGCTCTATGCCACGGGGATGGGTTGGAGCGAGCATCGCGCTATGCAGCTGATCTCCACGCTGATGCTGGGTGCGATAGTTCTGCAGCTTCCCATCGGCTGGCTGGCGGATAAGGTGGACAAACGTCGCTTGGCGCTCACGCTCGCGTGGATCTCAGCTTTGACAGCGCTGCTGTGGCCCTTTGCGTTACAGGAGACACGGCTGGCGTTTGTCATGGTCTTTGTGTGGGGTGGTTTATTCGTGGGCATCTACACCGTGATGCTGACCATGGTTGGCAGTCACTTTCAGGGCAATGACCTGGTGGGTGTTTACTCAGTGATGGGACTGGCCTGGGGAGCGGGCGCCATGCTGGGGCCGGGCATGGCGGGTATTGCCATGCAGGGTAGTGCGAGGTTTGGCTTGCCAGGGGTGATTGCCGTGGCCTGCACGCTGTTTGGCCTGTTTATGATGCGCTCTCGAAGTCGAACTTGATCGGCCGCGAGCATCCGGCCGTGCGAACAAAGAATGGGGTGCCGACGTGATTCGTTTGATCATGATACTGCTCGGCAATGATTTCATCCGGCGTCGCTGGCTGATGCTCGCCAGCGTAGGCCTTATCTGGGCGGTATTGGGTGCCGCCATTTTCATCGATGCGCTCGATGGCGTCATGTATTTCCCGATTCATGTGTTCGGTTATCTATTGCTGGTGGAAGCCGTAGTCAGCCTGGTCGTGACACCAGCCGGCGGCGATACGCGGGTCGTGTTGCGAAAGATACGCGGCGTGGCCTTTCTGATACTGGGTCTTTTGCTGGTCGATGAACACCATGCAGCCAGCGTGATCCTCGCGATGCTTTTCGGGCTCGCTTTTCTGGCTGATGGCACCTTCCGTATGGCCGCAGCAATCGTGGTGCGTTTCAATGGTTGGCGCCCGTCCTTCTTCACAGGGCTGCTCGAAGTCGGTTTTGCCGCTTTCATGTTCGAGCCTTACCCCACGTTCTATGCCGGGACCGTACCGTACTGCGTCGGCATGGGAATCTTTCTATCTGGCTGCGGCCTGTTGAGGCAGGCTTTCCTACTCAAACGTCTACCTGGAAATACGGCGCTTTCGCAACGGTTGCCGCGCAATCTTGCCGTGGGGGCTTCCATAGGGGCAATTGAGCAGGACGGCGTTGCATCGCAGGAAGGCGATTTGATCGTGCATGTGTGGACTCCGACCGGCTCGGCAGAAGATGTTGTCGTGCCTCGGCCAGTGGTTGATCGCTACATCGCGGCAGTGGACAGCAAGGGCGTGATCTCGACAGGACACGCTGCCATGGAAGCGCCACCGGATATCTATATCAGTCACTACCCCAAAGTGGAGATCGATCGATCCAGTTCCGATTTCGCGCATATGCTTCGCGCCACGAAAGACAACGACGTGGCTGGCCGCTTCCAACCCAGTTATGCGATCGAGTCCACTGGATGGTGCGATTCGACAGCGCAGATCCACTTTAAACATTACAACCGCGCGGGGCTCGCTGTGTTTTGGCAAAAATACCGCGATGACGATACCTACAACCTGACTAGCCGCAACTGCTCGAGCACTGTGGCACAGGCTCTGGAGGCAGCATTGGAAGGGGTGCTCGCGAAATCGGGATGGGGACTTGGCACATTGCTCCGCGCCATGTTCAATCCGGAGCTGTGGGTGGCTGCGCAACTGCAACGTCGTGCCGAGGCGATGGCATGGACGCCGGGGCTGGTGCTGGACTACGCACGTACCCTGCATGCCGCCTTACGACCAACACCATTGGGCTGGTACACGGTCTTCGCTCTGGGCGGACGATTCTGGCGCTACGCACAAATGATCCAGCGTCATGAACCTATGCGTAACATCGAGACCATTCGCGACGAAGTGAATGCGAGAAAGAGCAAACCGGGCAATCGCGGCTGATCCCACTCGCTGCGGATTCAAGCCTGGCGGTGCACACGACAGAATTCACTGCGGTACCGATGCACTCAATTCACGGCACAGGACAACTCATGTCTTGTTCCTGACAAGCAAGAAAAGGTTTGAGTTCATCAATGCGCTTGCTAGTCAATCCATCACGACACTGCAATACCAGCATAGGATAGACGCTTCCCTGTGCGCTCGCCGACGTCTCGAAAGCACACTGAGAATCTCGAAAGGTGATCCAATTGCGCTGCGCAGTCACCAGGAGCTTGAGGGTGTCCTTATTGTCTTTCAGACGGCCAACAATCTGCTTGTAGACAGAATTCAATTGAGCGTCGGTCTTCTTATAGGCCTGATCGGCGCATATGTTCATAGCCGTTTGGCTGCTGGCATTAGCGCAATCCTCAGCCTTGGCCACGGCCATAGGCATGATTGCGATTAGCATAAACATGGCAAAAGAAATCCGCATCGACCTTTCCCCGACGGATGAGACCAACGCCTTAGACCCTACATCACATCAATTCGACCCAGGCTGAGCTTTGCAGCCAGAATTTCTCTCGATCCGCGATGAAGCCTGTCCCCTGTTCATAAACCAGCCAGGCGTTGATCACATCCAGCAGGCCCTGATCGTTGCGGCGCACGGCTAATGCATGCGCTGTCTTGCCGAATGTGCTTACGTCCAGCGTACGCACTTGGTCTGGATACGAATGGGCGATGGCATCCGGTAGAGGTTGTTCGGCCAAGAATCCGTCCAGCTTTCCGTTGCGGACATCCTGCAAGGCCTGACTCTCATCGTTGACTTCCACGACATTGCTGTTGCCGAGCCATGCCTTGGTTGTGGCTGCGGTCACTGTCCCCGAAAGCACGCCAATTCTGTACTTGCCACCGGTCTCCAGTGCAAGCAGATCGTCCTTGCCGAGAGACTTGCGATTAACCGCCAAACCCAACGCAAAACTGCCATAGCTTTGGGTGTATTTCAGCAACAACGCCCGTTGCGGCGTCATGCTGAGTCCAGCTGCCAAGATGTCGAAATGGCCGTCATGCAAGTCGTTGATGGCCGTCGCCCAGGTGGTCGGCACGAGCTCTATCTTCCAGCGCATGTCTTTCGCCAATTGTCTGACGTAGTCGACTTCAAGCCCGATCCATTGTCCGTCCTTGTCACGCAGCACCCAAGGGGCGTTCAGAGCAACACCCACCCGCAATACGCCATGCATTTGTATGGTCGCCAAGGTATCGTCGGGCTGATGCAACGTACTGTCGGCGTGAGCCGAACCTGCTGTCGCTGCAAAAGTCGATGGAACCGAAACAAATAGGCTCGCAACCGCAATCGACGCTAGATAACCCAAAACTTGGAAGAAGCGCATGGACATCTCCTTGTTGGCTGCAAATGGGCCTTCACCGGCAGGCGTGATTGATGGTAGCGGATACTGCCGCAACAAATCTGATCACTTCGTGGCACGCACGCCCTCTTCACGACATAGTTCTCACCTCTCCTAAGAGACGCCTCCTGCGAATATCCTAATTTTGTGAGAGACGGCAAAAAACGAGTTGTCTCATCCTTGGTTAGGTATCAGCGGATGTTCTCGAACATGCGGAATATCCAGACCAGTTGATACGCCAGTGCGAAGAGTACGAAGATTTGTTGGAATCGCTTGTTAGCAATGAACACGGCGATCAACGCAAGGGCTGCGAGCACCCACTGGCGCACAATGTACTCCAAGCCAAATGAGTGTAAATAGCCCTGACCCTTGATAGCTGTATCGATGATGTCGACGACGAACATCAGTGCAAGGAAGCTATAGAACCACTTCCTGCGAGACTCGAAATACTCAGCAAAGCCAGAATAATCATCCAATCGATCAGGGAACAATAGCGACGCAAGTACGACAAAAACTACCGCATACGTAATCACGAAAATGTAGATCGCGAAGGTCCAAAAAGGAACATCGATCAGTGCGTACTCGTACCACCAGAAATGGATGATGGCCAAAAGGAGGAACAGCACCCAGCCGATATGGATCGGATAAATCTTGTACAGCTTGGGGTGCTGAACGAACTGAGTCAGCCCAGTAACAAGTCTGGATATGCTCAAACCGAGCACCATCGCCAAGATGACGCGAACGTGCAAAAAAATTTCGTGATTGGACGTGGCGTAGTTCATTGCATCCCCCAACGAGCATAGGCGCAGCGATGCTACCCGTTAGCAACTCCGTGCAGCCACCGTTACAAGGATGAGGTCGTCGCACTCGAACGACTAATCAACTATGGTGCTGAATCGGCAGCCGTTACAGTCATGCCGGCAACGCATTTCTGAATTTCTGAGCAGAAAAGCACTAATGGAACTGGTCGCTCGCCGGCACCCATGAGCTGGACGACGATCCTGCTGGATGGGCCAGCTTGACTGGCAGCGTGATGGCTTCACAGCCAGGTGGCGGTGGGCCGCCGGCAACGCGTGCTTCGGCGCATTGCACACTGTTGTCGAGCTTGAGTGGGGCTACCGGAGCAGCGGTGCTGATCGCAGGCGCGGGCGCGGCCACCGGATTAGCCGGTGCCAGGTGCAGGCGGTCATAGACCTTGGCGGCGACGGGTGCGGGCGGCGGATCAGGGTTGTCGCAGCCGAACAGTGCCATCGGCAGCAGCGGTACCACCTTGCATTCCACGCGCACGCCACGTGGCAAATGGAAGGTATGCGCCACGGTGGTTTTTTCCACCGCATGACGCAGCGCAGTATCGACCGAGCTCTCGCCTTCCGGTGTCCAGTCGCTGTCGAAGCGTGTCGGCTTGTAGCCGATGTTCGGGGTGCCGTGACCCATGACCTCGGTGTCGCCTTGCGGTTTCAGTTGCACGTAACCGCCAAGCGCGCCCTGCTTCGCGCCCTCGGCAGCGCCAGGCTGGTTGCCGCCGAGCTGGCCCGGCCCCTGCTCCTTGCCACCGACGCCCTTGGCGCTGCCTTGCCCGGGTTTGGGCTCGGCTCCATTGGCATGGCTGCTTTCGCTCTCCGGCGCGGTCGCCACGCCACTGGGCACACCCGGCGTAGCGGTGTCGCTGCCCATTGGAGTGGCATTGGGCGCGGTGCTGACGTCACGTTCCGTGCCGGCCTGGCTCGAGTTCGGTGCGGTCGCCGGCTGTTCGCTGGCGGCAGGTGATGTCGATTCGACCGGCTTGCTCGCCGTCGACGGTGACTGGGCAGGTGCCGTGGCGACCTCGGGCGGCGCGCTGAGTTGTGGTCGCTCGATGGATGGCTGGATGGCCGGCGCGGATGCCTTGTTGATGTCCTCGATCTTCACCGTCGGCACTGGCAGCGGCACTTGTGCGGGTGCCGCTGGCGCCAGCGGCACGGCTGCCAGCTCGGCCTCGGCCACCTCGATCTTTGGCGCCTGCAGCTGTGGCTTCTCGTGCGGCACCGTTGGACTAGGCACGCTCAACTGGGCCGACAGATTTACCGTGGGCGCCGGCTGCGCCGGTAGCGGAATCGGTTGCAGCTCAGGTACTGGTGGAGCGGCAGATATATCTGCACGAACCGGTGTCACGCTGGCTGGCGCGCTGGACTTGGGCACCGTGGTATTCAACGTGATGCTCGATATGGTAATCGGCGGCGCTGCCTGCATCGGCAACTCAGGCAGCGCCAGCGATGCGGGCGGCGGTTGCGGACGGGTGCCTTCGAGTTGCGGCCTGCGCACCGATTCGGGCTGGAACTTCGGCGGCACCGGCGGCTGCAACGAGGGTATCGGCAGGTTCACTGTCGGCGGCTCGACAGCCAGCGGAATCGGTTGCAGCTGAGGTGCCGGCGCCGGCTTCGGCAGGCTCACCGGAGGCGTGGGTGCAGCCACCGGTTTTGGAGTCGAAGCACTGGATTTCAGCGCCTGTGCAACGACCGGCACCGGGGCAGGCTGTGCTTCGGCAACGGTCACTTGCATGCCCGTGCTGCTCTGGTTGCTGGATACAGGCCGGCTGGCGCGCCCCTGGTGGCGCGGCCCCAATTCCTTCGGCGGCGTGCCGAGCACGGGCGGCGGTGGCGGCGGCTCGGGTGCTTCGATCAAACGCACCTGCAGAAACTGCTCCTTCGACTCAGGCGGCAGCTTCACTACATACGCCGGGCCGAGCACGAAGGCGAACAGGAATACCAGATGCAGCAGCAGCGCACCCACCGCCGCGATGATACGTATGCCCCGCTCGCGTGGGCTTTCCCGGTTGCGCCGACGGTAGACACTGGCACGAGCAGCAGCGGCCCGCGGCGAGCTCAGGATCGCCCGCGACGGATGGCTGGCGGGACGGCTGGTGTCAGGCTGATCCGGGGGCGGCAAGGGCATGCGACAAGTGTAATAGGCGCAGCCGCGGTTCCGCGTGACACTCAGGGATGACTGGCGGCACCCGCGGCACGATCATGCAGCTCGGCATCGACTGCGCGGTTCGGCGTATCCACCGGACAACCCGACGCCAGCGGTTTGCCGGCACGGTACATCGCGATGCATGCCTCCACGCTGGGTGGCCTGGCTGCATGCGGATCGACCGCCAGCGGCCGGGGAGCCATGCTCAAACGCTCGTCGCCATCCTTCGCCGAGGGCGGTGGTGGCGGATCGCCGCCGCAGCCACCGGCGAGCATGGCGAGGGAAATACCGCAATGAAGACGCACGCCACCGGGCAGGTTGATGGTTTTCTTGACCGTGGTCTTGTCCACCAGCTTCTGCAATGCATCGTCGACCACATTGCCATTGCCGTTCCAATCCTTCTCGAAGCGCGTCGCCTGATAGTTGACCGGACTGCTGTGCTGCATGATCTGGGTGTTGCCCTGCGGCATGTTCGATACGTAACCGGAAGTCGGGGCACTGGCGGCCGATGTCGGCAACAGCAGCGCGCCGTTCTTGTCGTACAACTTCGCCGCGTCAACCGGTTTCGGTGGCGGCAACTGCACGGTCATCGCGTCCTTCGGCACCGGCTCCAACTCGCGCGATTTCGGCAACGCGCGTGGTTTCACGACCAGCGGCGGCAGTGCCGGCGGCGGCGGAACCGCGGCAACCGGCGCATTCGTGATGAAGCGCACCTCCAGCACTTCCTGCGGCTGCGCATGCTGCATCGTCGATATCGGCTGCGGGCGCATCTCGCCCCAGATCACCAGCATGAACAGCACATGCAGCAGCAGCGCCACGACCAACGCCAGGCCGTGCCAGCGTCGCTCATGCCACGGATCGCGCCAGCGCAGCTGCCGCAGCCGCGCCCGTGTCGGCCCATCCAGCGGGGACAGCCCACGACCTGGCGAGCCCTCGTCTGGCGATGGCTGGCTGTGCTGCCCGACCTGCAACGGATGAACGATGACGACACCTCGATGGCACGAATCATTGCCGACAGGATGCCGGATGGCGCTTGAACCCAGGGAGACTCGCGAACGCATGGGGAATTCACGCGCCCATGACAGACCGCTGCAGGGCGGCGCCGGTTCCCCGCACTGCAGCTTGACCACGCACCGCATTCGCTCAAGGCTAGGCGGGCGGCGTCACGCGCCGCCCCGCCATGACCGCCCTCACGGACGACCATGACGGCCCGCCACTTCAGTCGCCAACGCGCGGCTTCGTGCGGCGCCGTTGTCCAAGCCGGCACGACCCGCGCCCAGTCATGGGAGGGTCGCATCGTGTCGTACACCACGGAAAGCATCCGCAATATCGCGCTCGCCGGCCACTCCGGCGTGGGCAAGACCACGCTGTTCGAAGCACTGCTGCTGGCCGGCGGCGCGATCCAGACCGCCGGTTCGGTGGAGCGCGGCACCACCGTCTCGGATACCGACAGCCAGGAAAGGGCGCGTGCCCACTCGATCGACAGCTGCGTTGCGCATATCGATCGTGCTGGCTATCACCTCAACCTGATCGACACCGCCGGTTACGCCGACTACCGCGGCGCCACGCTGTCCGCACTGGCGGCGGTGGAAACCGTGGCGGTGGTGGTCAATGCGATCAACGGCATCGAGCACGGCACCCGTCGCATGATGGCGCATGCGCGCTCACGCGGACTGGCCTGCATGCTGGTGATCAACAAGATCGACTTCGATGGCGCCGACCTCGCGGCGCTGGTGGACACGTTGCGCGAGGAGTTCGGCAGCGAATGCCTGCCGGTGAACCTGCCCGCGGGCCACGGCAAGCGCGTGCTCGACTGCTTCTTCCACAGCGAGGGGGCCACTGATTTCTCCTCGCTGGCCGAGGCGCACCAGCGCATCCTCGATCAGGTCGTGGAGATCAACGAGACGATGATGGGCACCTACCTCGACGCCGGCGAAGCTGCACTGACACCGCAGCAGCTACACGACGCGTTCGAGCAGTGCCTGCGCGAAGGGCACCTGGTGCCGATCTGCTTCGTCAGCGCACGTACGGGAGCGGGCGTCCACGAATTGCTTGAAGTCGCCGCGCGGTTGCTGCCGAACCCGGCCGAGGGCAACCCGCCACCGTTCGTGCGTAGCGACGGCACCGCACTGGAAATCAATCCCGATCCGAAAAGTCACGTGATCGCCGATGTGTTCAAGATCGTCAACGATCCGTTCGTCGGCAAGCTTGGCATCTTCCGCGTATGGCAGGGCACGATCCGTCGCGATAGCCAGTTGCTGATCGACGACGGCCGCAAGCCATTCAAGGTCGGCCATCTGTTCCGCCTGCAGGGCAAGACGCATGTGGAAATCGAGGCCGCCATTCCCGGCGACATCGCCGCGGTGGCGAAGATCGAGGACATCCACTTCGATGCGGTACTGCACGATTCGCACGAAGAGGATCGCATCACGCTCGCTCCGCTGGCATTTCCGGCACCGATGTTCGGCCTCGCGCTGGAACCGAAGCACAAAGGCCAGGAACAGAAGCTCTCCAACGCGTTGGCACGGCTGGCCGAGGAGGACCCGTGCTTTCGCGTCGAGCACCACAAGGAACTCAACGAGACGGTGGTGCGTGGGCTATCCGACCTGCACCTGAAGGTGATGCTGGAACGCATGCGTGAGCGCTACGGCGTCGAGGTTGCAACCCATCCGCCACGCATCGCCTACCGCGAAACCATTGCCGGCCACGCCGAAGGCCATCACCGGCACAAGAAGCAGACCGGCGGTGCCGGCCAGTTCGGCGAGGTGTTCCTGCGGGTGGAGCCGCTCGATCGCGGCGTCGGTTTCGAATTCGTCGATGCAGTGAAGGGTGGCGTGATTCCCGGTCAGTACCTGCCGGCGATCGAGAAAGGCGTGCGGCAGGCGATGGAGCACGGCGCCATTGCCGGCTACCCGCTGCAGGATCTGCGGGTAACCGTTTACGACGGCAAATACCATCCGGTCGATTCGAAGGAGGTGGCGTTCATCAGCGCCGGCAAGAAGGCCTTCCTCGACGCCATCGGCAAGGCGCGCCCGGTGGTGCTGGAGCCGATCGTGAATGTCGAGGTGGCGATACCCGAGCACAATGTCGGCGACGTTACCGGCGGCCTCGCCGGTAAACGCGCACGCATCATGGGCACCGACACCCAGCGCGGCGGCGAGCTGGTAATCAAGGCGCAGGCGCCACTGGCCGAACTGATCGACTATCCCACCGAACTGAAGTCGATGACGGGGGGACGTGGCCGCTACAGCCTGGACCTCAGCCATTACGAAGTGGTGCCGCCGAACGTGCAGAAACAGCTCAGCGAGGCATGGAAGCCGCATGTGGATGAGGACTGATGTACAACAACTGCAGGCTTGAAGCGGGTCCGGCATCGTGCCGTACCGGCGAGCCGGCAACATCCGAAGACAACCATGGAGAATCCGATGAATCCGGCTCGCATCCCGCTCGGCCGCAGCATCATCACCTGCGCTGCGCTATGGCTAGGCGCCTGCGGGTTGCGCGTCGATGCAGCGCCGGAGCAGCCCACGCATGACGCGCGTGTCACCTTGCAGCGCAGCAGCTGTTACGGCAACTGCCCCAGCTACACCGTGACGGCAGCAGCGGATGGCCAGATCAGCTTCGAAGGCCATTTGCATGTACGGACCGGCAGCGCGCGCGGTCACGCCACACCGGCGCAGCTGGCGAACATTCTCGCCGCAGTTGAACAGGTCGGATTCCGCTCGATGCATGACAGCTATGTCTCGCACGACGATGGCTGCGAACCGGTGATGAGCGACATGCCAGGCATCAAGATCACTGTCGTCGACAGCGAAGGCAGCAAGAGCGTTGATTTCTACAACGGTTGCGC
>Ga0302228_10002442_pt1 | contig 12618 bp, 7 predicted proteins | sample II_Palsa_N1_2_FD_193519 | JGI IMG/M metagenome (GOLD analysis project Ga0302228, IMG submission 193519) | Peat permafrost microbial communities from Stordalen Mire near Abisko, Sweden - II_Palsa_N1_2 | ecosystem: Environmental > Terrestrial > Soil > Palsa > Peat permafrost | place: Sweden...
TAGACTTGTTTTGGTGCTTTCAAAGCGCCACTGACTTGGGACGCTTTCGGCGACGCGGTAATGCAGGGGACGGCCCTTCCTTTTTTAGCGATCGAAAGCGACGGCACTTGGGTGCCAATGTCAGTTCGTAGCGCTCCTGGGGTCGTCATTGACCATTGGGCTAACAAAGAAGTTGAGGTCAGCGCGCATACGCATCGGAGGCTTGCTCGGTTCGTTGCCGAGCGATTCCGAGGGACGGTCATGGGCCCTCTGACGCTCTTCGTCGGTGACGCCGTCTGTGAAGATCTCGCAATCAGTTGCATCATCTCAGCCGACTCCGGTGTATACCTCATTTGCGCATGCGACCACGCATCGAATGAGCGGCTGTCAAAGGCAGCAAAAGCTACGTACGCCAAGATGAGGTGTGACACGCCGATCCACTTCCTTCTCGCAGACGGGCGCGGACTCATGTTGTCCCAGGATGGGTCCACTGGACCAAGTGCCGACGAACTTCGCATCATCATTGTGGTCACCCAGGCAGGCACGGCATTCGGCTCTATAAGCGTTCCCGATAGGCCCACACGCTTATTGCCGCTGGCGGACTTCATCACTATCTTCGATAGCCTGAATGACCTCGGTGAATTGGAGCGCTACTGGAAATTCGTCGACTCTCATAGACGCTCTCTCAGCCCCTTCTCGACCGGCCCCGCGGATCTGTATGCGTCATTCAAGGACACACACGGCGTACTTGTGGAAGGGGCGATTTCACCCACTCTTATCGGATTGGACACCCATTGGGGAACCTCTTGGCGTTTCAAAGCGCTTACAGACTTCTGGTCTCATGCACCGAGAGTGTTTCCAGATGGCTCCGCTGGTTGGCGGCTATCCCCTGAAACTAAAGGCGTCGTTGAGCTCCAATCGCGCCATCACAAAGCTGTTGCACATTCAACATCGGTTGGCTCCTGCACCATTCAAACCTTGGTGGAAATCTCTGAAGGTCTGCGGATTGAGGATGCTCGGCTGCTCGACCTCTTCGCCCAACTCCTTGCGGACTGTACCTATCGCTGTAGCGAACTGATGCCGGACATCCCGCTGTTTCGACAGCCACATGTCCTGTTTATCTGCGACCCAGATACCTACAGCCTTGTTGATGCGGAGGAAACTCCTCAGCCAATAGAGGGATTCGCGCGAGTAGTGAATTCAGCGGAAGAAGATGACGCTCGTAAGGGCCTGTTTCATCTGCAAGTTGACACTCGCGCTGTACTTGCAGGATTAAATGTAGCCCAGGACGGATCGTTTGAAGTTCGTTGCTTACTGGAGACGCTCGAAAGGTGTCACGCTGCATGCGGATTGGAATTGCCAAACGGCCTTGAAGACCGGCTTTGCGGCAGAGCGTCGGAGCCGGCTCGTTACCACTTAAGAGTCGTTGCCCGAAACGTGGATGTACCTGACTACGTGGATCCCGTCATCCCCTCGCCCAGCGATTACAAGCTTGCACGCAAGCATTTGGCTGCGGAAATCATGGCGCTCGGTCTTTCCCCAGGGCGATATGAGTTGTCCGATGCCAAGACCAGGATTGATCCTGCCGGTGCCCGCCTGAGTCTTCACATCGAGAATCGGCTTGCATCGCTCGACAGGCATAAACTTCTGCAGGCATTCATTGAACAGCATGATGCACTCCTAGTCACCGAGAGAATGAAGATTCAACGGGCCCGTCAGAGCCTCGCCCATGATGTGGAGTACGACAGACTAGATGCCGTTGAGCAAGCTCGCAAAGAGTTCGGCTCGGTAGCTCGTCACTATCGATATCTGCTGGAGAAGACGGTCAGCTCACCAGCCACCGGCAACGGGAAAGTCACTGATGACGTACTGCGTGAGCTGGTTGGCCTAGTCGATTGGTATATGGTGCTGACCGGAGCCAGCGACGTCCTTCACAACGGCATAGACGTTGGTGGCGTTGTGATCGACGATTCGTATATTCCAGAGGTCTTCTACTCGACCGGCTCCGACAACCGAGAGTCGGAATTCGCACGCGAATATGCGAAGTCAAGATTGGGGCTTGGAGCAAACAACGAAGATGCTGTGGAAGGCTCGTCGGAAGACTTGCTGCCATCAGAGAAGCTCAAGAGTGCTTTCACCACCGACCTTGGATTTGACCTGCAGAGCATGGTGACCGCTCTTGCGGTTCTGTCGCAAGCTCAGAGGTACGGTTTCGGCGATGAGCTCTCGCTATCTTATGCCGCCGCTCCAAGCTGTGTCGCTCAAGGACTGGCCGACAGTATTGAGAGGCTTGATCTTGCAGAGGCCGAAAGGATTGTGGCGTTCCTCACGCTTTCGGAGAAAGGCGTTCGCAGGCTATCCGGGAGGGATGTTGACGAGGCTGATGTCCCGTACTGGGAACACCGTAAGCGAATCCATCGATACGCGATCAGGCCGCTGGTTGTCGATGGCACAGACTTGCGTTGGGGTGCAGAGGCGGTCAGCAGATCGATGTACAACTGGATGTCGGCGGTGCGGGACGGCTACCTCCCTGCGGACTTCGAGTGGCCCCATGTTGAACCGGTCATCCGGGAGGTCAAGGAGAGCATCGAGAAACGGCTGGAGCTTCGCGCCGAGGAGATATTCCGTCGGTACACTCCATTCGCCCAGCGAGGCATCGACTTTTTCAGGAGGTTCCGCGGCGAGGGGTTCGAGGACGTTGGTGATTTCGATGTCTTCGCTTATTGGCCAGATGAGAACCTGCTCGTGGCGGTGGAGTGCAAGTACAACCAACCACCCTACACAGTGAAAGATGGCCGTCGACTACGCGACCGAATATTCGGCAAAGCAGAGGAGGACAAGGCTGGGCAGTTCAGTCGAATCCTGCGCCGCAGGCAATTTCTCGAGAAGAACCGCTCAAGGATGCTTGATCTGCTGAAGTGGCCGAAATCGGAAGCCACACCTTCCAGGAATGTAGAGCTTTACGTGAGCCGTGACGTGTACTACTGGATGGTTCATCCGCCTTACCCTGTTCCGACCAGGTTCGTGCGAGTGGATGCCCTGGACTCCTGGATAAAGACTGAGCTCATCACGTCGCACAACCATGTCTGAGAACATCAAGAACACCGCAATCACTGCGGCCGGCTACATTTACCAAAATCGGCAGGGTCTCAAGATCCTGTGTGATTGGCTCGACGCGCCGGCTCGCTACAGCCGGGTGAAATTCGAGTGCGACGACGAAAACGAAGCGCCGCAAGGACTGGATGACATCGCCATCGAACGAAGCGATGGTTGTGTTGACCTTCAACAAGTCAAGTTCACCCCTGCCCCTGACACGCATCTGCTTTCCTGGGATTGGATGCTTGAGAAGGCCGGCAAGACGGCACGGTCGAGGTCGATGCTTCGCAAGTGGTTCGATGCCTTCAAGAAGCTCGATCCTGCTCGCATTGGCGAGATCTCGTTGACGACAAACCGCCGGCCCGATGTCGCCATCGAGGCCTGCCTGAATGCAGGCAGGATTTCCTTTGCCAAGATTCCGGAACCCAAGCGATCGGAGGTGATCGCTGAGCTCGGCAGCGCTGAGGACTGTGAAGCATTTTTCGACCAGTTGCGCATTCGGCACAGTGATAAGGGGTACACCGCGCTGGAGCACGACATTGCTGCGCGCCTTCGGCTGCATGGTACCCCTGAAGGAATCGCGAACCTCAAAAACGTTGCACTGAACTGGGCGACACAGAAGAATATCCCGGCCCCGGATGGTTGGATCACGCTGGCAGAGGTCCGCACCATCTTGCGGGCGTCGCCGCCGGCGCCGCTGCCAGAGGACTTCGTAGTTCCCAAGGGGTATGAGGTTCCTGACGAGACGTTCCACCAGGATTTTGTCCAAGACGCAATCAACGCTGTCGGGAAAGCGATTGTTCTGACAGGGCCGCCTGGCCGCGGAAAGAGCACCTACCTGAGCGCCTTATGCGACTCGCTCACCGAGCGGGACATCCCGACAGTTCGCCATCACTACTTCCTCTCTACAACGGAGCGTGGCCGCGATCGGGTCAATAGCTACATTGTCGAGCAATCCATCCAGGCGCAGGTCGAGCAGTCTCACGAGGGTGTCCCGAAGACGGCAGGAGGCTTGCGCGCGCTTCTGGAGGCCTGCGCTTCCTACTACAAGGTTCTGGGCAAACCGTTCGTGCTCGTCCTCGATGGCCTGGATCATGTCTGGCGCATCAACGCTGAAGACAAGCGGCCGCTGGACGATCTTTTCTCTCAGGTGATCCCTTGCCCGGACAACATGGTGCTGCTCGTCGGCACCCAACCTGTGGATGACGCTCAGTTGCCGACTGATCTGCTTGCCTCCGCGCCGAAGGTCGAATGGCGCACATTGCCGGCGATGTCTGAGAACGCAGTCCTTTCCTATCTTCGTAAAGCGGTTCAAGAGGGCAGACTCACAACTGGCACCGAAGGTGAGCTGCAAGCCGAAGAGCAACTGCAAGGTGCAGCATCCACGCTCTGTTCAAGAACCAACGGCCACCCCCTTCACGTTATCTACGCGACTGCGGAGCTGGAGCATGCTCGTCGCAGGCTGTCCAGTTGGGATGTCGAGCAGTTGAAGGGAGATCTAAGCAAGGACGCAAAGTTTTACTATGCATCGCTGTGGGAAAGTCTTCTTCCCAGTCTCAAAGACACGCTGCGGCTCGTCTGTGCTTTTCCGTTCTTCTGGCCAAGGACGGCGTTCGCTGAGATCGCCGCTGCGATCAAGGCGGCCGAGCCTGAAGTCGGGAACGTGGAACATTTGCTTTACTCATCGGCGGCCGGCCTGAAGGTCTTCCACGAGAGCCTGGCGGTCTTCGTGCGCGCAACCGCAAACTACGAAGACCGCATCAATGAGCTGATGCCTTCAGTCGCGAGCTGGCTGGAGAGCTCTGCGCCCAGCTCGCTACGGGTGAACTGGCTATGGACGGTTCAAGCGAGGCTCGGCGACCCCAAAAACCTCATCACGGGACTGACCCGTGACTGGATCATGCTACGCCTTGAAGAGGGGTACCCAGAGTCGCTGTTCGACACGCTGCTATCAGACGCCCTGGTTGCAGCGCTTGAGGCCACCGCATTCGCGGATGCCTATCGTCTGGAACACCTAAAGGCCCGGATGGTTGGTGGCAGCGAGTTCCAAATGCAGAACGACGAGCTGGCTAGGCTCATCTCCTTCACGTTGACGCTAGCTGTGGAAGAAGGCGTCATACGTGAGGCCGTTGCCTCCAGACATGAGGTGGATATCCTACGTGTTGCCGCGCTTGGGCTGGCCTTGCGCTCGCGAGGCGATCAGGTTCTGTCTGAAACGTGCGGTGAAGAGGCGCTTCGTCGGTTCAGGGGTTTGAGCCGGTTCTCCAGCAGGTATGGATCGAGAGCTAGCTCTGATGAGTTTAAGTTCTTGATCGGCGCGTTCGCGCGACTTGGCGCCATGGGCGCCACCTCCGTAGCACTCGCCAGGTTGGTTGCCCAAAGCGGCCCTGCTGTATGGCTACCTCGGGTTCAGATGTTGGTTGATGAGGGCAATCTGGACGACTTGATGGCGGTTGTTGCTCCGCTCGCCAGCGGAGAGAGCAAGAACGTCATCAGCGATGCTTGTATCCGCGCAGCTGCGAAAGCCGGTGCAAGTATTGCTGAGCGCGATGACTTTCACGCGCTTGCCCGGACCCCCTTCGTTGCTGCAGTAGAGGCGGCGCTCACGCGGTCCTCTCAACCATTGAATGAGCCAATCCCAGTGGATTGGCTGAAAGGTGACTACTACGAACGCAAGGAAAACCTCGCGACGCTCGCGCACCACTGGTTCTTCAGAGCGGTGCATCTAGGCCTTTGCATGGCCGAAGAAGACCAGGCTGCCCTTGAGTACACCCAAGCCCCTGTCTATGAAGGCAGAGAAAACATTACCGCTTTCCTCAATGCACTCTCTACCATCGGTGCTCAGGTCGCCTATCGATGGTGGCGCAGGGAGTTTGTGGACTTCCATGAGCTTTTCGAGCTGCTCAAGCCAGTGGAATTCCGGCGGTTCAGGCAGAGCCATGATTGGAGCTCCGCCGCCGAGGACTTCCGAGGGGCGCTGCATCACATCGCTTGCGACATCCACCTTGGCAGCATCCTGCTGAACAACGTCGACGATGCAGTTCTCACCAAAGAAACCATGGCCGCGGCCAGGCAGTGTGCTTGGTTCGACAGCGCATCTTTCCGCACCCAGTACGCAGCTGGATCACTGACGAGGATGGCCGACGAAGCGGCTGCGGCGTTCGTTCGGTCTCAGCGTTCGTTGTTTGATACGGAGGTCTGGGAGGAGACCAGCGTACGCCTTCAGACACCGCTGCAGCTTTGCGCGATTGCGCTGGCCCACAACTTGACCTTAGAAGCTCGTGAACTCTGCAAGCAGACCTGGGAGCTCACGACCGGCTACGGACATCGTAAAGATCCGACGCTGAACAACGCGGTCGACGCCATCGGCTACCTAGTTGACGTTGCAGCAGAGGATGCTCGCCGGTTGCTTGGCCAGATCGCATCGCAGATCCACCATGTTCTGAATTACACGGACGGAAAGGGCACGAGGCATGTTCTAGCGGATGCTGATCGGCTGTTGGGGAAGCTGATGCCTTCTGCACTGGTGGTCAAGTATGAGGAGCACATTCATGCGGGCGACTGGTCGCAGGCAGAGAACAGCCTGCGAGCGTACGTCCAGCAGGGGGTGAAGGAGAGGTGGCCCCTTGACGCACTAATGCGCACAGGACCGAACTCTGAAATACGCGATACCCTTCAGCAGCTGGCACGGGACGGCAGCGCGAGCGCTGCGGAGCGGCTTCGCGTTCTTCAGGAGCACGGCGGTTGGGACGTGGGCTTGTTGCACCGTCAAGAGCACTCTGGGAGTGGCATTGACAGCATGCCCTATGAGGGCGACGTCACGATCTTTGAACCCGAACAATTGGACGACCTGCTCAATAGTTTGTCAGCAAGCCACAACGAGCGAACGGTGCTTCTTCGTGCCTGGTATCAGCACTGGGCAACCAAGGGTCAGGGCAGGAGATTGCTCGAAGCACTCGACGACCTGCTTCTATCAGAAGAGGGGCGGCAAAGGGACGTCCTACTCCTGTCCGATCTCGCCTTTCAAACGAGGCGCAAGCTAAGTGGGGCGAACGCGGCATGGAAGTACCTTGTCCGTGCACAGATCTTGAGCGGTGGGTGGATTGGGTACATGGAGAGCGAAACGAAGACCCGCAGCAGGCTTGATCTGGTCGCCCAAAACTACCCGCAGCGCTGCGACGAGTTTGTGGTCGAGACGACCTATGGCATGTTCGACGACCTCGCGCCGCCGCGCGTCGCACCCAAGGAAGTCATGGTCTATTTCTACCTACAGCAGGGCCGCATTGAGGAAGCCGTGAAGTTCGCAGAAACAATGGTCAATTGCGTCATCGACGACACCCGTACCCTCCCGTTGGAGCAGCCTCGCTGGGCGGTTGAGCTGGCCTCACCTACCGTTTCGCGAGCTTGATGAACGATCTTCGCATTCTCATTGCCCGCCTCGGGTGGCCTTCCACGTCAGCACGGTGGTGGACCATGCAAGAACTCGCAGCTCGGCTGGGAGAGCCAGCTGTGAGGATCGAAACCGAGTCCGCGCTGCTTCAGTTGCTGCGCTCGCGCAAGCTTGAAGCCGAGGTTATCGAGGTGCTGTGCATTTTCTGGATAGCAGCGAAGGAACACGGCTACTCCCCCGCCGCAGAGTTGGCGGCGAGCATCGTAAGGCCCTCTCTGCTCTCAGATCTGCTGGCAGCGAGTCTAGGGCTGTCAGTTCAAGCCGACGACACGGACTTAAAAGAGGTTCCGAAGGGCTTCGAGATCCCAGATGACTTCGACGGTGTACAAGGCGTGGACTTGCCCCGAATCTTCCGGACATCCATGAGCACGCTCGAGGCCCATTCCGGGCTTCCGTTCGTCCGGCAGATGGGCTTTGAGTGGGCAGAGAATCGAGCGACTTACCCAGACGCGCCATACCAAGGCGACCCGTGGCACTTTACGCGATCGCTGGGTGATGGCCTCATCGGCCAGCTTTCCACACGTGCCGCACTTCGCGCTATTTCTGCTTACCTTCGTGCGCTGGCGGTGGCCAAGCAATTCTGGAACATGCCGTCGAAATTGGCGAATGAGAAGTCGCTTTTGGCGCTGCCACTCCATCCGACTTTGGCTTTGCTTAGGCCGCAGCGCCCTGACTGGTTCCCGGCGTCAGCTAACTTCGATGGCGATACCGAGGCGGTCGAAGCGACATTTCGAGCCCTGATTGCCAGCGTTGAGGCGGTGCGTCCTGGTGATGAACTGATCTCCTTCATCTCGCCAGTTGTGATAACGATGGAACGGTGTGTGGAGGTTTCTCTGGTGAGGTGGTCGCAGGGCCCAGGAAGCAGCGTTGACGATGCGAACCTAGCGGCTCATCTCGACGCCTTCTGGACGCGAGAGGGGATGCTTGCCAGCGCAGCTGCAGAACCTACCAGCACAACGACCATCGTAGCTCTACCGACTCTCGAACGGCTGGTGGACAAGGACTGCAAAGCTTGGCCTCTCGCCGCAACGCTCGACTTCGACCGGATCGGCTACCTCCAGCACGACCTGTATCCTTCGCGACTGTTCTTCCCGACGATGCCTGGTTTGCACGAGGCTGAGATCGCGCCTCGTAACGGACAGTTAGAGGTCAAGGTAGAAGATCAGGTCGTCGCTGATTTTAGCTACTGGAACGCGGGGTGGGGACCGGCTCGACCAAAGCAGCTTCGCGGAAATTGCGGGACGGCACTCATTTCACGCGGCAACGCGTATCGTGAGGGAGCGAGCTCTGAAGTCAGGCCGCTACGCGCGTTCTATCTTTGGCAGGTGCGTACGCTTCACCGAAGCGGCAGCTTTGACCCGTTCAGCGAGACATTAACTGCAGGTGCCATGTTCGTTTAGCTCATCCTTCGTAGCTTCGGATTCAATCTTCAGCCATCGAGCCGTGTGCCTCGCTGCTATAGGTGTTCAACGGTTGCACAGAGATGACTATGCATGACACCGACTTCGAGACGCAGTCCGTTATAGCTCGAATCTGTAACTCAGATTCGCCCGAGGAAGCGTTCATTCTGTTCAGTCATTTCGAACCACTACTCAATGGGTGGAAATTCGTTCTTGGGTCAGAGATAGGTTCACGGCCTGGGTTTGCTATCAACCGGACATTTGCATCCGGTAGCGTCGTGGTTAGGAGTCTCTTCAGAACTTCGAAGATTTTCGTCTTGGATCAGCGGACCGTAAGGGATATGGCAAATGGAAGGGCCACATTCGGGATCGACTATTCCATCTCATTGGAGACTCAAGCTCTGAGCTATCTTGCCCCCTATTTGGATGGCCGAACGTCCCTGCCAGCAGGGGTTGCGGAGATGTTTTCCTTCATCGCTCGTGATGACGTCTATGTGGATCCCCTTCCGTACCAATATGAAAATATCGAGCGACTTAGTTCGCCTTACGATGCGGAAAAGATATTTGAAAAACTCAAAGCCTATGAGGTACTTCGAACGCTTGACGTTGATCGACTGCGCCGTCGAGGAGAAATTCGCTCTACGCTGAGTGACATGGAGCTAGTTAAGGCCACTCAAGAGAACATTGGCCGTCTGCTTAATGGTAATGATTCATTTGTGCGCGCATTGAAGCTGCGACATTCCTTTTTCTATGCGCTGCTGCTGAAGATGGCCGATATCCAAATCACAAACGCCAGGCGGACTGTCAACGATAAGCTATTTGACTTTCTTTACTTCTGCGATACGGAGCTCGCGGCGATGTGCGCAAGAGAATCAGTAATTGCTAGAAGGTATTTTGAGCAAGGGCAGAAGCTTTCGTTCTTTGGGAAGATTCAGAAAGGAAGGTCCGGGCTGTTCGAACAGTTAAAAAACATGGCTTGGGATCTCATGCACGTTCGTCACCTGGAACATGCCTTGACGATCAGTACGACGCCGGAGGCTCGCTACTTTATTCCCGCACTTTTGACGTTCGACCGCGGGCTCATAGAGATCATGGATCTTTATCCATTGAAAGCTTGCGCCTTCTTGGCGGGAGGACCACCAATACCCTTCTACGACGGAGATCCACTGGCAGCGCTATTTGATGACCCGATGCATCAGGATCAACTAAAAAGTCAGTTCTATAGTCGCGCAGCAATTTCCTCCCGTTCCAGTAATTTAAGCAACGCTCGAGCTCGGATGGCCGCAACAGTTGCAGCGTTAGAAGATCGGCTCGCGAACTCAGCGGCTATAGCAACTCCTGGCCAAAGCGTTACCATTCAACGCGCTTGGCCATCTGGCACGATAGATTTCGCAGGCGGTACAGAGCCGCCAATTCAAGACGAAGGCTGACTGGCGGCCAAATTATGCTTTACGGTCGCGGCCACTTTATGGTTTCCCGCACACGATGTGTTCGTTAAAGCATAAGTTGGCCGCAACGGACACTTTATGCTTTAAATAAAGCATAACTTGGCCGCCTAGAGCATGCGCTTGCCACTGGAACTGGCGTCAACGCTCAATTGTGCTGTTAAAGCATAAACTGGCCGTGCCCGTCGACAACGCTCTCGAAAGGCGACTCCCGCAGTTGCTCTCTTGCCAGCGGACCAGGGCATCTGTCGACCCCGCGCCCTTCGACTGCATCAAACGTCGGCGAAGGAGTGTGGCAAAACCCGCGGGACTCACGAGCAGCAACTACCCTTGGATGCAGAGCACTCCATGGGATGCAATGTAACCTGCCAATCCACGCCAACCAGTCAGGTGAAGTCGGTGACTAGGGCCAGGTGCACGGACGAGGATTGGCTTCCCGACGGATTTGCTCGGCGGACAAAAGTTGCTGGCCACCAACAATGCCGGCACGTCCGTCCTGACCGTCATGAATCGCTAGGAATTTCCTCAGACTGTCGGGGAAATTCACAGCGAGATGGCCCTCTAGAGCAGCAATCTGGCCGTCCGATGCCCCTTCTCTAAGCTCGATTTGGTCCAGGCAACGATGTGCCCCGAGAAGCCTCTCGATTTGTGCCCACTGCTCCTTCATGAGTCCCCCACTCGAAAGATAAGCCTGTCTAGAGTAACAACCGCGCTGGATGGACTTCATCCCTTACGTCCGCTCCGGCTGGCGGACATTCGGCGAATCATTGCCGTTTGCGAGTTAACACGCCACCGAAGCCCACCTTCGCGGCCCAGGAACTAGCTTCTGCACCCTGCAACAACCATTCGAGAGCCTCAATCTCGGAAGCCGAAACCCAGGCTCCATAGGACCCGTGACGTCCGTGCTTTCGCTCAAAGCCAACTACCGCGCGCCGAACTTCATAGGACGCTTCGGGATCGCCTGGATCGGCCACAGAAATCTCGTCTGCCGTCGTGATCTGCCCAAGCAGCGCCTCAACCTGTCTCCGCTCGTGGCCTTCCGTGAATCCAAACGTATAGATGACGCATGTTCCGGCATCATGCTCCGAAGAAAACTGGATGTCTGGAATGCTGGGAAACAAGAAATAGCCCCCCTGTATGAATGTTGCCAAATGGGTCTGCTTTGGGTGGGAGCGGACAGCCTGAAGCAGACACTACATTACCCTAAGATCGTCCAGCTCAATGGCCACGCCCGCCGGGCCATCGGACACCGTTAGCTCCAGTGTCAAATCAGATCGCCCCTCTTCAAGCGTCCACAATGAGGCTCTGACGGACCAAGTAGGTATGGCGCTCCCATCGACGGCAACTATGTCGAGATACTGATCGGTATCCTCGCTTGGCTGAGCAAACGAGAATCCATAATCCCGTATCACTCCACGCAAATCTTGCTCAGTCAGACGTGAAATGGAGCACATCTGAAGTGCGCAACCGTATTGGCCGTCCGATATAAGACTCAGGACTTTGCGCACTGTTGTTCGAATCGAATTGGTTGACATCCATTTCTCCTTGGATGGCCGTGTAGTCTTTCAAGCGAATGCGTATCACCGGCATCCGCTCTTCTTCGTAAGGTCGGCTTTGGGTCCAGGCTGTGTGAAAACGGATTTGCGCCGGCCCCGACGGTGAGATTGCCACATTGAGCGCTTCTCTGACTGCCTGTGTTTGTCCAGAAGCGCCGTGGTGGAAATGGCGTTGGTGAAATTTCGAAAGGGGTCATCGACACCGGAGGCTCCTGGGTCGATGTGTTTTCGCGACAAGCGCGCCCTCAGGCGCACATCGCTTGCATCAGCGGCGCAATTCCCAAGATCCGCATCACGCGTTTGAAGTTATAGGCGAGCACGTGCTAACTCATCTCCGTGCTGACGTGCTTCAGCGTGCGCATCAGGAAGTGCGTCGACCCCATCCACGCCTTGAGCGTGCCAAAGGGATGTTCGACCGTCTGCCGGCGGACGCGCATCTTGATCGGATCGTGATCCAGACGCTGCTGCATCGCCTCGATCACGGCTTCGTGCTCCCAGCGTCTGACGCGACGCTGGGCTGACGATGTGCATTGCGCCTTGAGCGGACACGCCTTGCAGGCCGAGCTCCAGTAGCAGTGCAACGTCATTCCCTTGTCCACCGTCGTGAAGCGCCAGATCAGGGATTGTCCGGCTGGGCAACGGTAGGTGTCGGTCTCGGGTACGTAGATGAAGTCCCGTTTGCCGAACAAGCC
>Ga0302228_10002445_pt1 | contig 12615 bp, 10 predicted proteins | sample II_Palsa_N1_2_FD_193519 | JGI IMG/M metagenome (GOLD analysis project Ga0302228, IMG submission 193519) | Peat permafrost microbial communities from Stordalen Mire near Abisko, Sweden - II_Palsa_N1_2 | ecosystem: Environmental > Terrestrial > Soil > Palsa > Peat permafrost | place: Sweden...
ACGTAATCGCGCTGCTTGGCGAGATCGGCGGGGACTTCGGCGAAGATGTAGTCGAACATCGCCGAGACCGGCTGGGTCTTGGTCTCGAGGTAGGCGTTCACCTCGTTGTCCATCCACTCGTCGCACTCGGCCTTCCAGGCCTCTTCCTTCGCGTCGTCCCACACGCCCTTGGCCACCAGCCAGTTGCGCAGGCGCTTCATCGGCTCCTTTTCCCAACCGTCCTTCACTTCCTGCTCGCCGCGGTAGCGGCGGGCATCGTCGGCGGTGGTGTGATCGCCGAGGCGATAGGTCACCGCCTCGATCACGCTGCCGCCCTTGCCGCTGCGCGCACGCTCCAGCGCATCTTCCATCGCCTTGCGCACCGCGATGATGTCGTTGCCGTCCACCTGGATCGAGAACAGGCCCGCAGCGATACCCTTCTGTGCCAGCGTCGGTGCGCCGGACTGGATCTTGCGCGGCACCGAAATCGCCCACTGGTTGTTGACGATCACCGCGACCAGCGGCAGGTTCTGCGCACCGGCGATGTTGATCGCGCCGTAGAAGTCGCCCTTGGACGAGCCGCCGTCGCCGATCGTGCACACCGCCACGCGCTTCTCGCCGCGGATCTTGAACGCCAGCGCGGAACCCGCCGCATGCAGGCACTGCGTGGCGATCGGCACCGACCAGGCGAAGTCGTGGCGTGCCGGTTCCTTCTGGTAATCGTTACCGCGCTCGTCGCCGCCCCAGTACATGTAGACCTCGCGCGGCTGCACGCCGCGATACAACTGCGCGCCATATTCGCGATAGCTCGGCGCGTATACGTCTTCGGGTCGCATCGCGCTGCCGATGCCGACATGCGCGGCTTCGTGGCCGAGGCAGCTGGCGTAGGTGCCGAGCTTGCCGGTGCGCTGCAGTGCGATCGACTTGGCGTCGAACACGCGGGTCGACAACATCAGCTTGTACAGCTCGACCATGTGGCCGAGGTCCTTGGCGAATTCAGGCAGATCGTCACGGACCTGCTTGCCCTCGGCATCGAGGTATTGCAGGTATTCGATTTCAAACTTGGCGGCGATGGTCACAACTCGCTCCGGGGTGAGGAAGAGAGGGGGTAAGCATGGAACACGGCATTTTACCGAGGGTCGGTGAAGGCCGTATGTCCGGATAAGACCGCGCTTGATAACAGGCTGGCATGTTGCACTGCAAGGTACAGTGCAGCATGCGCGGGCGTACGGGATGACCTGCGACAACCGCTAAAATGACCAATTTTTGCAGGATGGCGAAGCCGCATGAGCGACAACCAGCGTGATATCGAGGCAGGCATCCAGACGGACCTGAATGGGCAGATGACCTACGGTGGTTACCTGCACCTGGATACGCTGCTGTCGGCGCAGCAACCGTTGAGCCAGCCACCGCATCACGACGAGATGCTGTTCATCGTGCAGCACCAGGTGGCCGAGTTGTGGATGAAGCTGCTGATCCACGAGCTGAAGTCTGCCGTGGCGCACTTGCAGGTCGATGACATCGACGCATGCCTGAAAATCCTGGCGCGGGTGAAGCAGGTGCAGCGCCAGCTGTTCGAGCAGTGGGCCGTGCTGGAGACGTTGACCCCGTCGGAGTATCTGGAGTTCCGCGGCGTGCTGGGGCCGTCATCCGGTTTCCAGTCGTTGCAGTACCGGCAGATCGAATTCCTGCTCGGCAACAAGAATGCAGCGATGCTAAAGGTGTTCGCGCACGATCCGGTCGCCCAGGCCGATCTGCGTGCGGTACTGGAAGCGCCGAGCCTGTACGACGAATTCCTGCGCTATCTGAGCCGCCGTGGCCATGCGGTACCGGCGATCCTGTTGCAACGCGATTGGACCCAGCCCTACCAGAGCAACCAAGCGCTGCTGCCGACTTTCAAGCGCATTTACGAAGGCCGCGCGGATTTCTGGCCGGAATACCACATGTGCGAGCAGCTGGTGGACGTCGAGGAGAGTTTCCAGCTGTGGCGTTTCCGTCACATGAAAACGGTGGAGCGAATCATCGGTCATCGCCGCGGCACTGGCGGATCGTCCGGTGTGAGCTTTCTGAAGAAAGCGCTCGACCTGGAATTCTTCCCTGAGCTGCTGGACGTGCGCACGGTGTTGGGTAACTGATCCGTGTTGCGCTGTATTTGACGTCGCGCGCAGCCAGCGGTTACACCTTTCGAAGACTTCACGACTTCAGACCGCACGCGATATACCGGGCTGAGGCTACCTAGGGGAACCCATGAACCAGGCCATCGAGACGAGTGCCGCGCCGGACTATCCGCAGCTGCTCGGCCATCCGCGTCCGCTGTGGATGCTGTTCATGACCGAGTTCTGGGAGCGTTTCGCGTTCTACAGCGTGAGCTGGGCGCTAGCGCTGTACATCGTGGCGCAGTTCTTCCACGGCGATCCGTCCGGGCAGGCCTGGGCCAGTGGCATCTTCGGCGCCTACACCGCGCTGATCTATGGCACCGGCATCTTCGGCGGCTGGGTGGCGGACAAGCTGATCGGCTACCAGCGCACGATTCTGCTCGGCGCGGCGGTGATGGCGGCGGGTCTGTTCACGCTGATGCTGCCGGAGCGGACGATGCTGCTGCTTGGGCTGGCGCTGGTGATCGTGGGCGACGGCCTGTTCAAGCCGAACATCTCCTCGATGGTGGGACAGCTGTACGCGCGCGATGATGAACGACGCGACCGCGGTTTCACGCTGTTCTACATGGGTATCAACGCCGGCGCGTTTGTGGCGCCGTTGTTCACCGGCTGGCTGGCCAGCTATTTCACCAATACGCCGATGGAGCAGAACTACCGGGTGGTCTTCCTCGCCGCGGGCGTGGGCATGCTGCTCAGCCTGTTGTGGTTCTGGTTCGGCCGGCGCCAGCTCAAGGGCGTGGGCCGCCCGGCGCCGGGCGCGGAAAGCCGGTTGCGGGTGTTGTGGGTGCTGCTGGGCGTGATCGTGGCGGTGCCGGCGGTGTATTACCTGCTGTCCAGCGTGGGCCCCGGCGGCCTGCAGTGGTTGCTGGGCCTGCTGTTCGTGGCGGTGGCGGCGATGCTGCTGGTGGAGGCGGCGCGGCATGACCGCGTGCAGACGCATCGTGTTCTGGCGATGCTGATCATCTTCGCCTTCAACGTGCTGTTCTGGATGTTCTATTACCAGCTCGGCACCTCGTTCAATTTTCTGGCCGAGAACCTGGTCGACCGCAAGATGTTCGGCGGCTGGGTGTTCCCGGTGGGCTGGTTCCAGTCGGTCAGTCCGCTCGCGATCATCGTGCTGGCGCCACTGGTGACGCTGGTATGGGCATGGCTCAGCAAGCGCCGGTGCGAGCCGTCGATCCCGCGCAAGTTCGGCCTCGGCCTGATCTTCAACGCGCTGGGTTTCGCGGTGCTGGTGTACGCGCTGGCGCGCCTGCTCAGCTCCGCCGGATTGATTCCGTTCTGGCCGCTGGCGATGTGCTATGTGATGCAGACCGTGGGTGAGCTGTGCCTGTCGCCGATCGGCCTGTCGATGGTGACCAAGCTGGCGCCGCCACGGCTGGTCGGCGTGGCGATGGGTGGCTGGTTCATGTCGCTCGCGGTGGGCGGCAACCTGTCGGGGCTGGTGGCCAGCCGCATCAGCGGAGTGAGCGGCATGACAGCAGCTTCGGCGCTCTCCGGCTTCACCTTCAGCTTCTGGCTGCTGGCTGGGGCCGGCTTGCTGCTGTTGTTGATCTCGCCGCTGATCAACAAGTTGATGCACGGCGTGCGTTGATCGGCACGGAGGACACCGCAATGAGAGGGCGGCTCGCAGAGTGCGAGGTCTCAGCGCGTAACTGGTTGTAGCTTGTCGAGGATGCGCTCCAGCCATGCGCGCTCTTCGGCATCGAGTTTCGCCAGCACCTCGCGCTCACGGGCACGGGCCATCGGCGCCACTTCGTCGTGCATGGTCCAGCCCGCCTCGGTGAGGCTCAACACCGAGCGCCGCTTGTCATCGTCATGAATGCTGCGATGGACCCGTCCGGCTTCGACCAGCCGTGCCAGCGCGCGGCTCACCGCCACCTTGTCCATCGCGGTGCGCTCGGCCACCTCGCGGGCGGACAGGCCGTCGAAGCGGGCCAGTACCGCCATCACCCGCCACTCGGTCACCGAGATGTCATAGCGGCGCTGGTAGTCGTCGGCGATCGCCTGGCTGATCGTGTTGGACAGGATCGACAGCCGGTACGGCAGGAAATGCTCCAGCTGCAGCGGTGCGTGCTCGGCGGTGGCGGGGGCGGGGCGGCGCTTGGCAGGCATTGCGGCGATGTTCCTTGCAAATGGTTTCATATGTAACTATAACGTGGAACTTATCCCGATGGTGCCACGCTCCCGTGCCGACCATCGTGCACCGACAGACAGGAGAGCGCCATGAATGGCGTAATCGATATGAGGAGATTGCCATGAACGCCCAGCCGAACCTTGGCATGCAGGTCACCACCTTCGACAATCCGATGGGCATCGACGGTTTCGAATTCGTCGAGTTCGCCGCACCCGCGGGGCGCGCCGACGAGTTGCACGACCTGTTCAAGCGCATGGGCTTCACGGCCGTACTCAAGCACAAAACGCGGCCGATCATCGTGTACCGGCAGAATGGCGTGAACTTCCTGGTGAATGAAGATCCGGATTCGTTCGCTGCCGAGTTTGCTGGAAAGCACGGCCCCAGCGCCTGCGGTTTCGCGATCCGTTTCAAGAAGCCGTCCGATGAGGTGCTGGCCACGGTCCTTGGCAATGGCGGCGAGGCGGTAACCGACAAGGCCACCAGCAAGGCAGTGAATGCGCCGGTGGTGAAGGGCATCGGCGACTGCATGCTGTACCTGATCGATCGTTACGGCAGCGCCGGCAGCATCTATGACGCCGACTACGCGCCGATCGAAGGCGCCGATCAGAACCCGCAGGGTTTCGGACTGACCTTCATCGATCATCTGACCCACAACCTGTACTTCGGCAACATGCAGAAGTGGTCGGACTACTACGAGAAGCTGTTCAACTTCCGCGAGATCCGCTACTTCGACATCAAGGGCGTCAAGACCGGCCTCGTGTCGAAGGCGATGACCGCGCCGGATGGCGTCGTGCGGATTCCGCTCAACGAGTCGAACGACCCCAAGAGCCAGATCAACGAATACCTCGATGCCTACCATGGCGAAGGCATCCAGCACATTGCCTGCTTCACCGACGATATCTACACCACCGTGGAAAAGATGCGCGCGGCGGGTGTTGAGTTCCTCGACACGCCAGATGCCTATTTCGAGGTGATCGACGTGCGCGTGCCGAATCACGGCGAAGACGTGCCGCGGCTGGCGAAGAACAAGATCCTGATCGACGCCGATCTGGAGACCAAGCAGCGCAAGCTGCTGCAGATATTCACCCAGAACGCGATCGGCCCGATCTTCTTCGAGATCATCCAGCGCAAGGGCAACGAGGGTTTTGGTGAGGGCAATTTCCAGGCGCTGTTCGAGTCGATCGAGCGCGACCAGATGAAGCGCGGCTTCCTGTAAGGATCTGTCCTCATGGCAACGATGGTCAGCAACGGTTACCAATCCGGCTTCGGCAATGAGTTCGCCAGCGAGGCGATCGCGGGTGTGTTGCCGCAGGGGCAGAACTCGCCGCAGCGGGTCGCGCATGGGCTGTATGCGGAACAACTATCCGGCACCGCATTCACCGCGCCACGGCACAGCAACCGGCGGAGCTGGCTGTATCGGATCCGTCCGGCGGCGGTGCATCAGCCGTTCGAGTCGCTGGAACATGCCACGTTCCATAATCGTTTCGACGAGGCACCGGCCACGCCGAACCAGCTGCGCTGGAATCCGGCGCCGATGCCGTCCCAGCCGACCGATTTTGTCGATGGGCTGGTCACGCTGGCAGGTAACGGTGGTCCGGGCGAGCAGGCTGGCGTGGGCATCCACGTCTATACGGCGAATCGCTCGATGCAGGGGCGGTTTTTCTACGACGCCGACGGCGAGCTGCTGATCGTGCCGCAGCAGGGCGCTTTGCGACTGGCCACCGAACTGGGCGTGCTGGACGTCGAACCGCAGGAGATCGCGGTGATCCCGCGCGGCATCCGTTTCCGGGTCGAGCTGCTGGGCGAAGAGGCGGCCGCTCCTGCGCATCCCGCGCACGCGGCACTTGCACATCCATGTGCGGCGCGGGGTTACATCTGTGAGAACTTTGGTGCACTGCTGCGCCTGCCGGATCTCGGTCCGATCGGCTCAAACTGCCTGGCCAACGCGCGTGATTTCCTGACGCCGCATGCCGCGTATGAAGACGTCGAGGGTGCGTTCGAACTGATCGCGAAATTCCAGGGCGCGCTGTGGTCGGCGAAAATCGATCATTCGCCGCTCGATGTGGTCGCCTGGCACGGCAACTATGCGCCGTACAAATACGATCTGCGCCGCTTCAACACGATTGGATCGATCAGCTTCGACCATCCCGATCCGTCGATCTTCACCGTGCTGACTTCTCCCAGCGAGCAGGAAGGCACGGCGAACGTGGATCTGGCGATCTTCCCGCCGCGCTGGTTGGTGGCGCAGCATACGTTCCGCCCACCATGGTTCCACCGCAATGTGGCCAGCGAGTTCATGGGCCTGATCACGGGTGTCTACGACGCCAAGGCCGAGGGTTTCCTGCCTGGTGGCGCGTCGTTGCACAACTGCATGAGCGGACATGGGCCGGATGCGGCCACGTTCGAGAAGGCGTCGGCTGCCGATCTGTCAAAGCCGGACGTAATCGGTGGCACCATGGCCTTCATGTTCGAGACGCGCAAGGTGATCCGGCCGACGCAACAGGCACTGGAATCACCGCAGCTGCAAGGCAACTATCACGAATGCTGGCAGGGCATCCGCAAGCATTTCAACCCGGGGCACGCATGAAGTCGTTACTGATCGCAATCGTCTGCCTGCTCACACTCGCCGGTTGCTCTGTGGAGGTGCCGCCCCCGGATGCGACCCAGGGCACGCACAAATCGACCATGACCCCCGCGCAGGTGCAGGCACTGCAGGCTCAGGAGACACTGGGCAGCTTCACCGGTTACGGCGCTACGCGCTTCGGGATGGATGAGGACGCATTTCGAACCGCGTGGCGGGCCGATCTGACCGGGTCGACCGATCCAGCGGGTGACTGCTCCTTGCTGCAGCCGACCTGGTACAAGCAACTGGCCGATTTTGACTTCATGTTCGAGCATGGCCACTTCGTGCGCTATGACGTGGGCACCCCGAAAGAGGTGGCGCCGGGTGGTGGCAGGGTCGGCATGAGTGTGGCGCAGATTCGCGCACTTTATGGTCCGGGCCTGCAGGTATCGCCGAGCAGTCACATGCAGAACGAGCAACTCCTCCGCATCGCGGATGGCAAGGGTCACGTGCTGATTTTCGAAACAGATACCGCCGGGAAAGTCAGCCAGTGGCGTGTCGGTATCCTGCCGCAGATCGATTACAAGGATGGCTGCATCATATGAGCGCAATCCCGGGAGCAAAGGCATGAAACTTGGCAGTCTCAAGGAAGGCGGCCGCGATGGCACGCTGATCGTGGTCAGTCGCGATTTGACGAAAGCCGTGAAGGCCAGTGCTATCGCGCGGACGTTGCAGGCTGCGCTGGACGACTGGTCCAACAGCGCGCCGCGACTGAATGCATTGTCTGACGAATTGAACGAAGGCAACGCCAGCGGCGCGTTTGCGCTGGACATGACGGCACTGGCCTCGCCGCTGCCGCGCGCGTATGAGTTCGTCGATGGTTCGGCCTACCTGCCACACGTCGAGCGCGTACGCCGTGCTCGCGGCGCCGAGGTGCCGAAATCGTTCTATACCGATCCGCTGATGTACCAGGCGACCAGTGCCGGTTTTCTCGGCCCGCGCGATCCGGTGGTAGTGCCGAGCGAGGAGTACGGCATCGATCTGGAAGCCGAAGTCATCGTGATCACCGACGACGTGCCGATGGCGGTGACGCCAGCGCAGGCGTCGGAACACATCCAGCTGGTCGGGTTGGTCAACGACGTGAGTCTGCGCGGGCTGATTCCGGGCGAGCTGGCCAAGGGTTTCGGCTTCCTGCAGTCCAAGCCGCGCTCGGCGCTGTCGCCCGTGCTGGTGACGCCGGACGAACTGGGTGATGCGTGGCAGGGCGACAAGCTGCATCTGCCGATGCGCACCTGGCTGAACGGCGCGTGGTTCGGCGAGGCCGAGTGCGGCGTCGACATGCAATTCAGCTTTGCCGAGCTGGTCGCGCATGTGGCGAAGACGCGGCCGCTGACCGCCGGCACCATCGTCGGCTCCGGTACGATCGCGAACGAGGACACCGGCAAGGGTGCGTCGTGCCTGGCCGAGCAGCGCACGGTGGAAACCCTGCGCGACGGCAAGCCGAGCACACCGTTCCTGAAGTTCGGTGACAGCCTGCGCATCGACATCACCGATGCGGGCGGCCACAGCATTTTCGGCGCAATCGAGCAGCGTATCGCGCCGTTGCGGTCCTGATCGGGTTCCGGGGCGCACGCACCCATGGATGCGCTGCATATTGGCGCGGTATCCTGAAGGGCCATGCATGACGGTGTAGCGACTGCCTTGCTACATCGCATGCCGTTCCCCACTCCAGCCGCAAAGGAATTCCCATGTCTCAGGTCACGCTCAAGGGCAACCCCATCAACGTTGACGGCAGCTTCCCCGCCGTCGGCGGCAAGGCGCCGGATTTCAAGCTGGTCGGCAACGATCTTGCCGATGTGCCGCTGGCCAAATTCGCCGGCAAGCGCAAGGTGCTGAACATTTTCCCGAGCGTCGATACGCCGACCTGCGCGATGTCGGTGCGCCATTTCAACGAATCGGCCAGCCAACTCGACAACACGGTGGTGCTGTGCATTTCGGCCGATCTCCCGTTCGCGCAGGCGCGCTTCTGTGGCGCCGAGGGCCTGGGCAACGTGGTGAATCTATCCACGCTGCGCGGGCACGACTTTCTGCAGCACTACGGCGTAGCGATCTCCTCCGGACCGCTGGCCGGCCTTGCTGCACGCGCCGTGGTGGTGCTGGATGAGCACGACAAGGTGATCCACACCGAGCTGGTGGGTGAGATCGCAGATGAGCCGAACTACGACGCCGCGTTGGCAGTATTGAAGTAATTCCGCAGACGGGACGCTATGCGCTCCGTCTGGCTACGTGACGAATCTCCCGGCAACTGAAACGGACAATGCACGAGCGTTTCGGGCTACGCTGCTGGTAAAACATGACCAATAAAAAAGCCCGGGCAAGCCGGGCTTTTTCTTTCTGGAGAGGTAGCTTATTTGGCCGCGACGACCCGTACCATCTCCAGACACTTGTTCGAGTAGCCCCACTCGTTGTCGTACCAGCTCACCAGCTTGACGAAGGTGTCATCCAGCGCGATGCCGGCCTCGGCGTCGAAGATCGAGGTGCGCGCATCGCCGCGGAAATCGGTGGCGACGACCTTGTCCGTGGTGTAACCGAGGATGCCCTTCAATGCGCCTTCGCTCTGCGACTTCATCTCGGCGCAGATTTCCGCATAGGTGGCGGGCTTGTCCAGCTCGACGGTGAGATCGACCACCGAAACATCCGACGTCGGTACACGGAACGACATGCCGGTGAGTTTCTTGTTGAGCTCGGGAATCACCACGCCGACGGCCTTGGCGGCACCGGTCGACGAGGGAATGATGTTCTCGAGAATGCCGCGGCCGCCGCGCCAGTCCTTGTTGCTCGGGCCGTCCACCGTCTTCTGCGTCGCGGTAGCGGCGTGCACGGTGGTCATCAGGCCGCGCTTGATGCCCCACTTGTCGTTGAGCACCTTGGCGATCGGCGCCAGGCAATTGGTCGTGCAGCTGGCGTTGGAAACGATAGCCTCGCCGTTGTACTTCTTGTCGTTGACGCCGAACACGAACATCGGCGTGTCGTCCTTCGACGGCGCCGACAGAATCACTTTCTTCGCGCCCGCATCCAGATGCTTCTGCGCCGTCACCTTGTCCAGGAACAGGCCGGTGGATTCGATCACCACGTCGGCACCCACGTCGCTCCACTTCAGCGCCGCCGGATCGCGTTCCTGGGTCAGGCGAATGGTCTTGCCGTTGACCACCAGGTTGCCGCCTTCCACTTTGACATCACCCTTGAAACGGCCATGCACCGAGTCGTAGCTGAGCATGTAGGCCAGATAGTCCGGCTCGAGCAGGTCGTTGATCGCCACGATCTCGATGTCGTTGCCGAAATTCTGCACGGCAGCGCGCAGCACGTTGCGACCGATGCGGCCGAAGCCGTTGATGCCGACCTTGATGGTCATGAGGGGGCGTCCTCCAGAAGGGAATGAAAACGTGACCGCGACTAACGGCCGGCAAAACCGTGATTTTACAGCCAAACAGGGCCGGGCGCTTGATCATGCCCGGCGAGTTGATTGCGAGGATAAAGAGGCGGGTGATACCGCGCGCGTCGCGCGGGCAAGGCTTGCCAGCTCGCGGATCGGTTGTGGCAGACTTCAGCGATTCAGTTGCAGGAAACCTCAAGCATGTCAGCTACCCGCCGCCTCACCACCGCCTTGCTCGCCTGTCTGATCATTGCGCCCGTGCAGGCCTGGGGGCCACTCGGCCACAGCGTGGTGGCCGAACTGGCGCAACGGCATCTGAGCCCGGCCGCGGAGGCCGAGGTCGAGCGGTTGCTGGCACCGGATCACACCCACTCGCTGGCGGATATCGCTAGCTGGCCCGATCAGATCCAGGACGATCCGGCGCAGGCGGCGCTGTGGAAACAGACGCGTCCGCTGCATTACATCGATTTCCGTACCGGCGATTGCAACTACACGCCGCCACGCGACTGCAAGGACGGCCAATGCGTAGTCGCGGGGTTGCAGCACTACGTGGCCGTGCTGGGTGATCGCAGCCAGTCGGATGCGGCACGTCTCGAAGCGCTGAAATTCGTGGTGCATTTTGCCGGCGACATCCATCAGCCACTGCATGCCGGCTCGCGCGATGACAAGGGCGGCAATACCTACCAGGTGCAGTTCGAGGGCAAGGGAACCAACCTGCATCGGGTATGGGACTCCGGCTTGCTGAAGACCCGCGGCCTCGACTGGCAGGCGTATGCGCAGAGGCTCGATGCGCAGGGTCCGGTGTCGATGCCGCTGCCGATCGTGCCGCTCGACAATCCGTATGCGCAGTGGGCGGAAGAGTCCTGCCGGATCACGGCTGAAACCGGCTTCTATCCGGCTGACCACAAGATCAGCCAGGCTTATGTCGACGCCGAGTTGCCGGTGGCCGAAATGCGCCTGCGCGAAGGCGGCCGCCGACTGGCCGAGGTGCTCAACCTCACGCTTGAATGACATATCGACACGGCGCTCACGCGCCAGGCGTCTTGGTTATCGCAGTGGTCGGTTGGTGTTGTTGGTCGTGCCATGCGATGGTGCTGGCAATCCCGATATCTTGCGGCGAGCGTAGCGACTAAACGTGGTTCTGTTAGGCTCTGGCGAGGACTGCCAAACTAGTGAAGCAATGACTACCGATAGCCAAATGCGCCGCACCAAGATCGTCGCCACCCTGGGTCCCGCCACCGATGTTCCCGGTATGCTCGAGAAGTTGATCGCCGAAGGCGTCAACGTGGTTCGTCTCAACCTTTCGCATGGCGTGCCTGATGATCATCGCGCGCGCGCCAATGCAGTTCGTGCAGCCTCGACTGCCGCCGGCCGCGAGGTCGGCATACTGGCCGACCTGCAGGGACCCAAGATCCGCATCGAGACGTTTGCGAACGGGCCAGTGGAGCTGGCCGACGGCGCGTTGTTCGTTCTCGATTGCCGCCCGGATGCACCGGCCGGCGATGCCACGCGGGTCGGTGTCAGTTACTACGAGTTACCGCACGACGTGCACGCCGACGACGTGCTGTTGCTGGACGACGGACTGGTCGCGCTGACCGTGCTTGAGGTGGTCGGCGCCGAGGTGCGTTGTCGCGTACTCATCGGCGGCAAGCTGTCCAATCGCAAGGGCCTCAACCGGCAGGGCGGCGGCCTTTCGGTGACGGCGCTGTCGGACAAGGACAAGGCCGATATCAAGCTGGCTGCCGAGATCGGTGCGGATTTCCTTGCCGTGTCGTTCGTGCGCTCGGCCGAGGATATGCATCAGGCGCGTCGCCTGCTGCTCGAGGCTGGCGGCAGCGCCGCGCTGGTGGCGAAGATCGAACGCGCTGACGCGATCCCGGTGCTGGGCGAGATCATCGACGCCTCCGATGTGGTGATGGTGGCGCGTGGCGATCTCGGTGTGGAGATCGGCGATGCCGAACTGCCGGGGCTGCAGAAGAAGATCATCCGCGAATCGGTGCAGCGCAATCGAGCGGTGATCACCGCCACGCAGATGCTGCAGTCGATGGTACGTTCGCCGATCCCGACCCGCGCCGAGGTGCTGGATGTGGCGAACGCGGTGATCGACGGCACCGACGCGGTGATGTTGTCGGAGGAAACCGCCGCCGGCGCGCATCCGGACAAGGCGGTGGCGGCGATGCGCCGGATCTGTCTCGGCGCCGAGCGCCAGTTCGAGCCGAAAGAAGACCTGACCACGGCGGCGCACCGGCTGGATCGTACCGACCAGGCGATCGCGCTCGCGGCGATGCTGCTGGCCGGCGAGCTCGGTGTGCGCGCCATCGTTGCGCTGACCGAATCCGGCGCAACG
>Ga0302228_10002451_pt1 | contig 12601 bp, 18 predicted proteins | sample II_Palsa_N1_2_FD_193519 | JGI IMG/M metagenome (GOLD analysis project Ga0302228, IMG submission 193519) | Peat permafrost microbial communities from Stordalen Mire near Abisko, Sweden - II_Palsa_N1_2 | ecosystem: Environmental > Terrestrial > Soil > Palsa > Peat permafrost | place: Sweden...
CGGGAGAGAAGGCCTTCTGTTCGGGCAGCACCCGTCTCGATCGGGCGCTCGTGACGGCCGAGTGCGAAGACGGGTACCGACTGTTCGACGTCCCGGTGGCCCAGAACGTCACGGCAGTTCATGTGGGATCCTGGCCTGCCGTGGGAATGACGGATTCGCTGAGCGAGACCCTTGATTTCGGAGGGCCGCCAGTCCCGACCGGCCGCGCCATCGGGCCGCCCGACTTCTACCTCGAGCGCCCTGGATTCTGGTTCGGAGCGACGGGAGTCGCGGCATGTTGGTATGGCGGCGCCCGTGGTTTCGTCCAGCATCTGCTGCGAACTATTGGTCCGCATCCCTCGGAGCTGATCGTGGCCGAACTCGGACGGGCGGTCGCCCACATCGATCTGATGGCCACGACGATCGATTCGGCGGCGCGAGCGATCGATGCCGACCCCGACGACCATGCAGGATCAGCAAAGCGACGTGCTCTTGTGACTCGACATGGTGTGCATCACGCAGCACAGCAGGTCCTGGTCCATGCCGCCGCGGCCGGGGGAGCGCGGTCGTTCTGCCTCGACGCGGAACAGGCGCAGCGAGCAGCAGACTTGTACGTCTACCTAGCCCAGTATCACGGCCCACAGGACGCCTACTTCCTTGGTCGAATGGTATGTGACGAGGGTCCATGGAGCTAATTGTCGACGACCTGCACCCTGGGACGGACGAGAGAACTTGGCTCGGAACGGAACAGTTGAGGGAGCTTCGTCCACTGCGGTTCGCCTGGCCTCGGCGAGTCGTCATCGTGGCGCCCCACCCCGATGACGAGGTTCTCGGGGTTGGCGGTCTCCTCCAGGTGGTTTCCGGTATCGGTGCTGCCATCGCGGTCATCGCTGTCACCGACGGTGAGGCCTCGCATCCGGAAGCTCGTGCTCAGGGCCACGACCTCGCGGCGACGCGAGCACTCGAGGCGCAGGTTGCTCTCGAACGACTGGGCTGTGACGCCGCGCGTATCCAACGGCTCGGCCTGCCCGACGGGGCTGTGAGCGAACGAGTTCCCGACCTCACTGATGCCCTCACTCATGTCCTGAGACCCGACGATCTCTGCGTTGCTCCGTGGCGGTCGGACGGTCACCCGGACCACGACGCGACCGGCTGCGCCGTGGTTGCCGCCGCGCGTGTGACTCGCACTCCCGTTTTGGAGTACTTGGTCTGGGCCTGGCACTGGGCGACACCGGAGAGTGCGCTCGTTCCCTGGAGCCGATGTCGTCGACTAGCCCTGGGACGTCGGCAAATGGCTCGTAAGCGTTGGGCGACCTACGCGTACGTCTCGCAGATCCGGCCCTTTGCCGACGACCGACGGCCCCTCTTGGCAGACGCTGTATTGCGCCGGTTCTGGCGACCTTTCGAGGTATTCGTGGAGGCAGAGTCATGACCTCGACGGAACGCTCCTACTTCGAGGAGATGTACCGCGACAGCAAGGACCCATGGGAGTTCGAAAGCAGCCAGTACGAGCAGCGGAAATATGCCATCACCGTCGTCAGCTTGCCTCGGCACCGCTACCGGTCGGCCTACGAGCCTGGATGCTCGATCGGAGTGTTGACCGAGCTGCTGGCCACTCGGTGTGACCGGCTGCTCTCGAGCGACATTATTCCCTCTGCCCTGCAGCACGCCGAAGCCCGGCTCCAGAGGAAGTCGCACGTCAGGTTGGAGGAACGCTCGATTTCCGACCAGTGGCCTTCCGGTCCGTTCGACCTCGTTGTGCTCAGTGAGATCGCTTACTACTTCAGCGCCGCCGACCTGGGTCGAGTGATGGCGAGTGTCATGGACTCCACAGTGCGTGGGGCGCATATCGTTGGAGTCCACTGGCGCGGGCAGACGAATTACCCGCTCACCGGTGAGCTCAGCCACCACATAATCGGCGAGACGCCGAGTCTGGTCAACGTCGTGCACCATCGTGAAGAGGAATTCCTGCTCGACATTTGGGAACGATGATGAGCCGAGAACATGGCCGACGATCAATAGGCGCTGTTGGCGTCGTGTTACCTGTCAACGACGAGGAGAAGCTGCTCCCGGCTGCTCTGCAAGCAATTGAGGTGGCCGTCGACGCGTTATCTACCTCGATCTCAACGCAGGTGGTCGTTGTACTCGACTGTTGTGGCGACGCTAGCTCAGCCATCGCGCACAGATGGGGAGCCCGTTTCGGCGCGCTGGTCATTCAGCGGCGTTGCCGCAGCGTTGGTCAGGCGCGCAGAGCTGGGAGTCTCGCGCTTCTGTCACGCTGGGCGGAGAAGGACCCCGAGCGGATCTGGCTGGCGACAACCGACGCTGACTCCCGCGTCCCGCCACACTGGCTCACGGTCCAGCTGGAAGCCCGCGCGCGCGGTACTGATATGTGGGCGGGAAGGGTCCGAGTCGCCGAGAAGACCCCTTCGCTGCAGCGCTGGACTGAGCGATACTCCGCCGAACCGGATCCGGTCCATGGCGCGAACCTTGGCTTCAGCGCCAGCGCCTACACCCTGCTCGGCGGTTTTGGAGGCATGCGCAGCGGTGAAGATCGCGATCTGCACCGCCGAGCCGCCGCAAGGGGGTTTCGGATCACCTACGACCTTCGGGCGCCTGTCACCACGAGTTCTCGACAGGAAGGACGAGCACCGGAAGGCTTCGCCGGCATGCTACGCAAGGTTGAACAGGAACAACTGGAAGCAACCGCATAACGGCTCACCGGGAATGTCACTCCGGCGAGCCGCCGTCCGCTGCCGGAGTTGTGTGACTGTCGGCCGTGTCTGGCCCAAGACCTCACTGTGGGGTCAGCCAATGGGTGACGGTCGTCGGTTTCGTCGGGTCCGAAAGCGCCCGAACCCTGTCGAGACGATCCTGATCGTGCACGGTGACACGCTCGTGTTGGCGGAGGTGCTCGTCCCAGGAAGCGACGACATACTGCTCGACAACCCTGTTGGGATCAGCCGCGTCCTGCCAGACGCGCCACGAGGGTTGCACCGGTGCGGCGGCGGCTGAAGCGAGCGGCTTCCAGTGCGGCAACCATCTCTTCGGCGTGGCCCTCAGCAGCGTGGTAGTCGACGCTGACCAGCACGGGACCTACGGGCTGTGTATCCACGGCCAGTGTGGGCTGAGGCCAATCACCTGCAGGCACGAGATCCTGCGGGGGGATCGATTGAAATCGGTAGCGGAGACCAGCGAGCGGACCGAGCGCAAGCGCTACGGCGTCGACGAGAACCGTCCGGGTCAGACCGAGGTGCTCCGCCGTGATGCCCAGAACGGCGCTTCCGAGTGCGTTCCCACCCTGGAACACGACGAGGTAATAGGCCATGCCCGGGCCTTGACCCATTGTGGCAGTGACAGCTGGAAAAGCGAGTTGAGAGTCGACAGCGCCAATATCCAGGCCGCACCTCCCACCACGAGACAAAGGGCGACCACGACGGTGACGTGGACGTAGCCGAGAACGAGTGCCACCCCCGCGAGCCCGAGGGAGCCGATGGAGAGGAGAACGCCAGGGGTCAGTCTCGCGTTGAGGCGAGGGAGTAACACAGCGCCGCCGATCGCTCCAATGCCGACAGAGCCCAGCAGGAGGCCATATCCGCCCGATCCCAGGTGCAAGTCGCTGAGCGCGACGAGCGGCAGCAGTGCCCAGATGGCGCTGGCGAAGAAGATGAGCAGGGCGGCGCGCAGAAGGATGACCCGAAGCACGGGCTGGCCATGACATAGCGCCCGCCGGCTCGGATGGCTTCGCCGACATGTTCACGCGGCAGGGGCTGCGTCGATCGCGTGCTGTGCCACCAGAGCAGCGCCGCGATGACCGCGAGGAATGTCAACGCATTCACGAGGAACACGGTCCCAGCGCTGGTGGCGGCGAGAATAACGCCGCCCAACGCCGGACCGACCGCGCGGGGGAGGTTCTGATTGACCGCACCGAGAGAGATGGCTTGCCGACGGTCGGCCGCTGGCACCAGCTCTGGCTGCAGTGTTTGCCACGTCGGCGACGTGAGGGCCTGCCCCGGTTCCCACGGCGAAGATCAAGGCCAGCAGCACGAGGGGTGTGACCAAACCCTCGAGCGCGAGTACACCCAGAGCGGCCGCAGCCAGGAGCATCAGGCCCTGGGTTACGAGCAGGAAGCGGCGCCGATCGACCAGGTCTCCGAGCGCACCTGCGAGCACCGAAAAGAGGACCACCGGCAGGCTCGCCGCCGTCTGGACCAGGGCGACGTACGTCGCGGAGGTGGTCAGTGAGATCATCAGCCACTGGGCAGCCACCGTCTGCATCCATCCGCCGACGTTGCTGATGAATTGCGCACTCCACATGGCGGCAAAAGTGCGCGATTCGAACGGGGCCCACGCCGATCCCTTCGGTGGGTGTTGACCGCTGGCTTCGACGGGTTGGGCCGGTGCCATGTGGCCTTCTACCTTTCGGAGTGTCGGAGGGAGGCGGATCGGATGCGGCGCCATTCTGTCTCGGAAGCGAGGCCCAGGCACTGTGGTGTGCCGAACCGTCGAGGGTGCCCCTGGGGACCGACATCGCCGGCGAGAGTGCGTGAGAACGGAAGGACCACGCCCTCGTGAGATCTCGTCTGGTCCACGAAGCCCTCAGCGACGGAGCGTCTTCATGCCTTCGGATCCGCGGACGAATGCCTCGACGAATGCGCAGTAGTTCTCGGCGACGGCATCGATGACCCCTTCGTCCGAGAGCGTGGCGCCGAGGAACTGCCGGAGGGGCGCTTCCCAGATGGTGTCGCCGATCGCAAATCCGGCAAACTGTCTGTCGGCCGCAACCGCCAGCTGATGCTCCATCCGACTGATCGGAGTGCCCCGATCCGAAATGATGCATGTGGCCGGATGCTGCACATCCGCCGCCACAGCGGCGAGCACTTCGTCGGCGGCGGAAGGCGATTCGAACCCTCCAAGTTCCAGATCGTGGGGTGGACCCCACCCGTCTGGAGCTGGACGATGACCCGTGCCGCCAGCGATGGTTCAGACGGGGGCGGGACGAGCAATCCGATGATCCAGCGCCGATGGGTGTCCTGCGCCCATTCGGACACCGCGGCCAGGCGGCTGGTCTGCATCTGGCGCGTGCTGTCATCGTGGAGGGGGTTGTAATGGACAAGGGATGTGAAAGAAGTCCGGATCGACTGTCTCGACGTGCTTGCTGAGACGGTCCCGGTAATCCGTCTCGAACACGCTCGTTCCGCTCCTCTCCATCGGCATCAACACGACGACGCCATCAGAGTGAGCCGCCCGGATGACGTCCGCACCGAGATCCTCGTCCACCGTGACACCCTCCCTGCCGAAGGGGAGACTTCCCGCAACGTGGCGGAGGCCTTCGTAGATCAGCGACTTCGCGAGACGCATCCGGACGAGGTCGGCGTCAGACGGCGTAGCAAGTACGCCGAAGACGTCCCTGGCCAAGGAGGCGCGATGATCCAGGGCCAGAACAAAGAGTGGCTCGTCCGGCGACGGCAACCAGCAGTCGTTCGGAGTGCTCATTGCCTAACTGTGAGGAACCACCGACCGCGATCGTGGCGAGCCGACTCATGGTTCGACCGGGCGCCACCTGGTCTCACTCCGGAGTTCCCAGCTCCACCCAGCGATCGAACAGCTCCACCCGGTCTGCTGGCCAAGCTCCATCGCACGGCATCGTCCCCCCATGCAGTTGCGTCGCGATAGCCGCCGCGTGGCTGACGACGTCGTCGTACAGCCAGAGATCGAACGCACGAAGCATCGAATCGCGGTCTTTCTGTCGGAACAGCGGGCGTATGTCGGCAGAGAAACCCACGGAAGCCGGAGGCGTTGGGCTGCCGGAAGCGGGGGCACTCATCGGCCGCATCCGAAGGTGTCGAAGATCATCATGCAAAAGTGGCACCGCACGGTGTTCTGTGCGTGCACGATTCTGGTCTCAGCAAGCACAAAACCCGACGGCTCGGATCCCTCTCCTGGACCGCGGTCAGAGTCGCTCTCAATGCTGGTGTCGTGATTGTCGCTGCAGGTCTCTGGGCGATATCCCGTAGGCGTGGCGGAACCTGTTGCTGAAGTGGCTGGGATCCTTGAACCCCCACTGTCGGCTGATGAGGGCGATGGTCTTGTTCCTCTGGTGGGACAACGTGAGCTCTCGGCGAGCACCCTCAAGTCGCTCCGAGATGATCCACTCGACGAGCTTCACGCCGGCCGCATCGCACAGTTTGTAAAGATACCGCACTGAAATGTCGTGGGCGCGGGCGATGGTGAGCGGTGTGAGATCTCTCTCGGACAAGTGCTGGCGGACATAGGCAAAGACTCGGGGCGCCAATGCATCGGTCAACGCCGAGCGCGTCGAGCGCTCATCGAGTGCGGCCGACACGATGAGCGCTCGGACCAATTGAGCTGTTGCTGTACCGACATCTCCCGCCGCCGCGCTGGAAGACACGAGGTCGGCGTCGGCGCGCAGCGCGAGGAGGTGGTTGCCGACGAGCTGGAAGAGGGGACTGGCGGGGAGATTCGCACTTGCCCTTCGTGCAACCTCAACCGTGATCCCCAGCTCGCCAAAGGGGATTTCGATCGCCGCCGTTGCGCCGCGCGTGACGAATTCATTCCGAGCTGTCGGGCTCACCATGAGGAGATCACCGGGAATCATGCGCTGATGCAGGTCGCACTCTGTCGAGTGCGCGCTGCCGCGCATCTGGATGCACAGGGCGATCATCGGATCAAGCTGTCCCGAAGGGCTGTCCCGTATGACGCGCATACCCGGGGTCTCGGGGGAGAAGAGCGTCAGGCTGCCGAAGGTCCAAGCTTCGATACGGGTCTCGTTGGCAGCCTGCTCGCTGAGTAGGTCTATCTCTCGGGGCACTCCGGCTTGCGCGAAGGCATCATGCAACGCGTCACGCCGGGCGTCCGGATCGACGTCTCTCGTATCCAACAACAAGGCCACGATCCCGAGCGTCCCTTCCGAGCGGAACCCTTACACCGGGCATCGCCGCCCGACTCGGCGCAGTCTCCAGGACAACACCGACCTGCCGTCGGGGAGGACCGCCCAGAGTGTCCACCTTGTCCATGAGGCTGTCAAGGTCCGGCGCCATCGGCCCAGCCCGGAGGCCCGAGGTCTTGCCCGGCCCCGGTGGAGCGATGGGCCCCAGAGTCCGGCTCGTGCACCCTGAGACCAGGATCGTGCAGGCACAGGCAATTGGTCCGTGGCAGGTTGGCAAAACCGCAGGTTAGAGAACAAGTCCACGAAGGGCCAGCCCGACCGTCGGGCCGAGCAAAGGGAGACACCACATGGGAACGGTTACCACCTCAGACGGTACGAAGATCTTCTACAAGGATTGGGGCAGTGGCCAGCCCATCGTGTTCAGCCACGGTTGGCCCCTCTCTTCCGACGACTGGGATTCGCAGCTGATGTTCTTCGTCGAGCGCGGCTATCGCGTCGTCGCCCACGACCGCCGCGGCCACGGGCGATCAACTCAGACGGGCGACGGACACGACATGGACCACTACGCCGACGACATGTTGGCCGTGGTGGAACATCTCGATCTCCACGACGCAGTGCACGTCGGCCATTCGACGGGGGGCGGCGAGGTAGCGCGCTTCTTGGCCCGGCATGGTGAGAGCCGAGCGGCCAAGGCGGTGCTGATCAGTTCCGTGCCGCCGCTGATGCTGAAGACCGATGCCAACCCGGGTGGCCTTCCGAAGGAGGTCTTCGATGGATTCCAGGTCCAGGTCGCGACGAATCGAGCCCAGTTCTACCGCGACCTGCCCGAGGGCCCCTTCTACGGTTTCAATCGCCCCGGCGTGAAGTCCATCCCGGGCATCATCGACAACTGGTGGCGCCAGGGCATGACCGGTGGAGCGAACGCGCACTACGACGGCATCGTCGCGTTCTCGCAGACCGACTTCACCGAGGACTTGAAGAAGATCACGCTACCGGCGCTCGTGATGCACGGCGACGACGACCAGATCGTCCCCTACGCCGACTCCGGGCCCCTGTCTGCCGCGCTCCTCAAGAACGGGACGCTCAAGACGTATAAGGGCTTCCCCCACGGCATGCCTACCACGGAGGCGGCGACGATCAACGCCGACCTGTTGGCCTTTATCGAGGAGTAACTCGGCGGTACGGCTCCGGCCGCGGATATTCTCGCGCATGGCTGACTGCGCCTTGTCCCTGCGTGCATGACCATGCACATCGCTCTCGCGGAAGACGCTTGTGACGGCTGAGGGTACTCATCCCTCGCCGCCGGATACCACGTCGAGGCGAGCCCGCGTCCTCCGGTGGGCCGATCTCAGGTCGGTCCCACTGCGTTCGATCCTCGTCACGGTGGCGATCATCGTCGCCGTCTATCTCGTCGGGAAGCTGCTCTACCGGCTGCGGGATGTGGTGCTCCTCATGCTGGTCGGGGGGTTCACTGCGCTTGTCTTGAACCCATTGGTTGTCGCGCTCCAGCGCTGGAGGGTCCCTCGGCGGGGGTTGGCGGTCACCATCGTGACGTTGTGGGCCGCGCTCCTCTTCGCCGGGTTGGCTGTGGCTTTCGGCTATCCACTCGTCAACAGCATCACGCACTTCGCGAACGATCTCCCGGCATACGTCAACAAGGCGGAACACGGGAAGGGCTGGATCGGCCACCTGGTCCGCAAATACCACATTGAGTCCTGGGTCAACAAGAACTCTCCGAAGCTCGTCTCCTATGCTCAGACTCTCAGCAAGCCCGCGCTCAATCTCGGCAAAGGGGCGATCTCGGTGGTGGCGTCGCTCGCTGCCGTCTTTGCGTTCGTGCTGCTGCTCCTTCTGGAGGCCCCGAAAATGCGTCGGGGGATCCTCGCCGCGATGTCTCCGGAGCGGGCCCGGAGGTATGCCGCTATCGGCGGAGAGGTCAGTCGCTCCATCTCGGGCTTCGTCGTGGGGGATGTCCTCACGTCCATCGTCGCCGGCGTCGTCGTCTTCGTCACCCTGGCCGCACTTGGGGTGCCGTATGCACTGCTCTTTGGACTGTGGGTCGCTCTCGTTGACTTCCTTCCCACGATTGGAGGCGCGCTCGCCGGCATCCCGACGGTGTTGTTCGCTGCTGGCCACTCATTGACTGCCGGAATCGTGACTCTGGTCGTGTTCCTGCTCTATACGTTCTTCGAGAACCACATCCTCAATCCCATCGTGATGAGCCGCACGGTCAAGGTGAACCCGTTGCTGGTCTTCATTGCCGTGCTGATCGGTGCGGACATTGGCAGCTGGGTCGGCGGTCTCTTCGGGGGCTTCGTGTGCGTGCTGCTCGCGATCCCGGTTGCGGGCTCCATTCAGGTCGTCATCCGGGAGATCTGGCGAGCCACTGCGCCAGCGGACGCCGCGGACCCGGATCCGCCCCTCGAGTTCTCCGTCGAGGTGCCTCAGCCCTAGCCTCGTCTCGGGCACCATCTCGGCCTGCCGTCCAGAGCGTCACGCCGGGATCGACTGAGCGAAATGGAACATGTCGTCGGGGTCGTAGGCGCGCTTCACCTGTCGCAGGCGGGGGAGATTCGAGCCGTAGTAGGCCTGCTGCCAGTCGGCCAAGGTGGGGTCGATGTAGTTCTGATATGAACCCTGCGTCTCCGGAGCGAAAGTCTGCTGCAGTCCTTGCAACCAAGTGGACGCAGCCGAACGTGCACTCTGCGCCGGGGGTGTGCTCGCAAAGGTCACGGAGTATTGCGCGCAGGAGACCGCGCTCCGGTGGACGAAGCCCGTCTCGCTCGCTGCTACCTGGTTGATCGCACCGCCATAGCCGTCGAAGACGACGCCGCCGCCGGCGCCGGGGAGCGACGCAGGGAGTGATGACAGGGCGGCGACGATCGCCGTGACCGCACTCTCCGAGAGTGGTCCTCCGACATACGAGGATTTCGCCGCGAACGGCGACTGCGCGGGAGCAGCGCACTGGGCCACCGGCTTGCCCTCGCAGCCGGCCTCGATCATGGTGGCCGTGAGGTAGTTCTCCGGCCCGACGAAGCGGTACGTGGTGCCTTCGGTCACGGCGGTCGTCAGCGGGTTCAGAGCGGCGGAGCATGCGCTCACCGAGCCGACGAAGACGCCGGTCACTTTCACGAGCCCTCCGCCGACCGTCCCGCTGCTGAACAATTGGCAGTTGGCCCACAGCTCATCCGGTGCCGATGGGATCCATCGGAGCCAGGCGTCGAGGACGCTGTCCGCCGTTCCCCACGGCCACTCGAGGGTGAAGAGGGTGATGGCCTCGGGGATGGGCAGGGCTTCAAAGTCGAACGAGGTCACGACTCCGAAATTCCCGCCGCCTCCACCACGCGAGGCCCAGTAGAGGTCCTCGTGGTCGCCGGAGCCACACCGGCGGAGCGTGCTGTCCGCCGTCACGATCTCGACCGTCGTCATGTGGTCGCACGTGAGGCCGTAGGCGCGGGAGAACACGCCGATGCCGCCGCCCAGCGCCAGCCCTGCGATCCCCACGGTGGGACATGAGCCGCCCGGCAGGAGGAGGCCTTGCGCGGCCAGCCCCGAATAGACATCGATCAGCTTGGAACCGGCGCCGACCGTGACTGATGTCTGGCCGGAGGTGCCGGTGGGCCCACCCACCGAAATCGCATCCAGGGGCGACACGTCGATGACCAGTCCAGGACAAGACGAATAGCCACCGTAGCTGTGTCCCCCTGAGTGAGCAGTCACCTCCAGGTTGTGTTCGCGGACGAAGGCGAGACAGCGTTGCACGTCGATCGCTGACGCACACTGGGCGATGGCCGCGGCGTTCGGGACGTAGACCGAGTTGTAAAGGTGGCCGGCCGCCGCGTAGCCGCTGTCACTCGGCTGGAGCAGGGTGCCGGTCAGCGATCCGCTCAGCTTTGCCCAGTCCGGTGGGCCTTGGCCCGTCGTGGTCGATGTGGCTGCGGCGCCGTTGCTGTTCGCGGAGTGGGAGCTCGGACTCGAGCACCCGGCCACCACGCCGCTGGCGATCACCCCGGATCCCACGACGGTAGCGCCCCGTAGAAACGACCGGCGGTCCATCAGCGGCGGACCATCTCGGCAGCTGTGAGGGATGCGCCCACCATGGGCGCCGACATTACGTCAGTCCATGGTCAGGCTTCAGTTGGCACCGGGTGGCCGTTGGCCTTGAGCGTCACCTCGACGTTGCCGCGGGTTGCGTTGGAGTACGGGCAGACCTCGTGGGCTGCGGCCACGATCGAAACGGCGCGCTCGGGCTCGCTGATCCCGGGCAGTGTGACATCGAGCCCCACGGCCACGTTGAATCCTCGGTTCTCAGTGGTAATCAGGCTGACTTCCGATTCGATGGAGACGCTGCCGAGATCCGCTCGCTCACGACGTCCGACAACACCGAGCGCTCCTTCAAAACACGCGGCGTAGCCAACGGCGAACAGCTGCTCGGGATTCGTGCCTCCGCCTTCGCCACCCATTTCGACGGGCGTGCGCAGTTGGACGTCAAGTGCACCGTCGCTGGTCACCCCATGCCCCTGCTCTCGGCCACCCGTCACATGGGCCTGGGCCGTGTAGAGCGATTTGGTCATCGTCGTCTCCTCTCGGGCTCGCGTTCCTGACGCTACCGTCCCCTGGTTCTTGACCCGCCGGTCTGATGGGCTCGGTCGACACGAGCGGATCTGACGCTTCTGGCTTGAGGTCCTGGCGCCGACTCTTACCATGGACGCAGGTGTCAAAAGGCAGCCATCACAAGGAGAGAGAGTTCAATCCCATGCGACTTCCATTTCCGCCACGAAGCCTCCCCGGGAGGCTCGCAACGGGTGCATTCATTCTCCATTCGGGATTGGAGAAGTGGAATGGCCCCCTGGCGCAGGCCGAAGGGGTGCATGGCATGGCAGCGGGCGCCTTTCCGTTCCTCAAGTCGATCCCGCCCGAGCGCTTCCTCAAGGGGTTGGCCGCTGGGGAAGTGGTGACTGGTGCACTCCTCCTGGCCCCGTTCGTACCGAACGCCGTCGCTGGGGCGGCGCTCTCGGGGTTTTCGGGCTCGTTGCTCGCCATGTATGCCCGGACACCCGCCTTGCGTAAGCCGGGCAGCGTCTGGCCGACGCAGACGGGCATCGCCGTGAGCAAGGACATCTGGATGCTGGGTATCGGCCTCGGGTTGCTCGCCGACGCAGCCCGACGAAGGGGCAGGGCTGCTCCCTCCACCGCTTAGGGCTGGAACCGCGCCATCCTCGGAAGGCCAGGTCCACGCCTGCAGGATTTACTTCCAGACCGTAGTGTCGCAGCATGAACACGCTAGAGCTTGAAGGAAAGGTGGCGGTCGTGACCGGCGGTGCGGGCGGTATCGGCCGAGCGACCGCCGAGCTGCTCGTGGCCGAGGGAGCGAGCGTCGTGATCGGGGACGTCGACGACGAAAGCGGCCGGGCGCTCGCTGATCAGATCGGCGAAGCCGCAGCGTTCAAGCAGACCGACGTCAGTGATGCGGACCAGGTGCAGGCACTGGTCGACTTCGCGGTCGACCGCTTCGGTGGTTTGGACATCATGTTCAACAACGCCGGTATCGGGAGTCCCCTGAAGCGGTTTCTGCCCGACGACCTGGAAGACTTCACTCGCATCATGAACGTGAACCTCTTCGGGGTCATCGTCGGCTCCCAGCGTGCTGCCCGCTACATGAAGGACCACGGCGGGGGATCGATCATCAACAACGCCTCTATCGCGGCCATC
>Ga0302228_10002456_pt1 | contig 12587 bp, 8 predicted proteins | sample II_Palsa_N1_2_FD_193519 | JGI IMG/M metagenome (GOLD analysis project Ga0302228, IMG submission 193519) | Peat permafrost microbial communities from Stordalen Mire near Abisko, Sweden - II_Palsa_N1_2 | ecosystem: Environmental > Terrestrial > Soil > Palsa > Peat permafrost | place: Sweden...
GACGCAACATACGTCCCGAATTGAGCACGCCGATGTCGAGCATTACCCAAGAACAGCATGATCCGTCCCCGCACATCGCGGATTATGACGGCGGTCACGTCCCCGCCGGCCACTCGAAAGTCGCCCCCGGCGAGATCGCTGTAGGCGTCGTCATTGGCCGCGCCTCCGAGAATTTCGACTTTTTCGTTTACGGCATTGCGTCGGTGCTGGTCTTTCCCTCGGTGTTTTTCCCGTTTGAGAGCCGCCTCGATGGCACGCTGATGTCGTTCGGGATCTTTGCGCTGGCCTTCATTGCACGCCCGTTCGGCACCACGCTGTTCATGGAGATACAGCGTCGTATGGGGCGCGGCTTCAAGCTGACACTGGCGCTGTTTCTGCTTGGCACGGCCACGGTGGGCATGGCGTTCCTGCCCAGCTATGGCGTCCTGGGCGGGGGAGCCATCGTGCTGCTGGCGTTTTTCCGAATGCTGCAGGGTTTCGCCCTCGGCGGCTCATGGGATGGTCTGCCTTCGCTGCTGGCACTCAATGCGCCGGCGGGCAAGCGCGGCTGGTACTCCATGCTCGGCCAGCTCGGCGCACCGATCGGGTTTCTGATCGCCAGCGCGCTGTTCCTGTTCCTGCACGCCAATCTTTCGAACGATGACTTCATGGACTGGGGCTGGCGTTATCCGTTCTTCGTCGCGTTTGCGATCAACGTGGTCGCGCTGTTCGCGCGCCTGCGGCTGGTGTTGACCGAGGAGTACACGCAGCTGCTGGAAGAGGGCAATCTGGAGCCGATCGGTATCACCGAAATGTTCCGCGCCCAGGGCTACAACCTCTTTATCGGCGCCTTCGCGGCACTCGCCAGCTACGCGCTGTTCCATTTGGTGACGGTGTTTCCGCTGTCATGGATTTCGCTGCATTCGACCCAGTCGATCGACAGCGTGTTGATCGTGCAGATCGTCGGTGCTGTCGTGGGCGTTCTCGGCACCATTGCATCCGGCGTCATCGCCGACCGTTTCGGCCGGCGCAATACGCTGGGTACGCTGGCGGTACTGATCGGCATCTTTGCCTTGTTCACGCCGTGGCTGCTCGATGGTGGCCCGGCCGCGCAAGATGCGTTCATCCTGATCGGCTTTGCGCTGCTGGGTATTTCATACGGCCAGGCCTCGGGTACGGTGACGGCCAACTTCCTCTCTCGCTTCCGCTATACCGGTGCGGCACTCACCTCCGACTTCGCCTGGTTGATCGGCGCAGCATTTGCGCCGTTCGTGGCGCTGGCGCTGTCGGTCAAATTCGGACTGGCCGCCGTGAGCATTTACCTGCTGTCCGGCGCTGCATGCACGTTGCTAGCCCTGAAGATCAATCGGGCGCTGGAATCCCGCGACTGATCGGTACCAGCATCACGCCGGTCCAAACCTCAAAGGGTTTCGGCTGGCGCACAAGCGCTGCAGCGTTTACGTTCAGGCGAACGGCTTGTCGATCGACACCGAGCGATCGGTGAACCATTCGGCACCTGTCGGAGTAACGAAGAAATGGTCTTCGATACGGACCCCGAATTCACCCGGGATAACGATGGTCGGCTCGTTGGAAAAACACATGCCCGGCTGCATCTCGGTCCGGTCGCCGCGGACCAGATACGGTGCTTCATGCACGGACAGTCCAATGCCGTGTCCCGTGCGATGGGGCGCACCAGGCAATTGATAATCGGGACCCAAGCCTCCGCGCTGCAGCACACGTCGCGCGGCATCATCGGCCTGTTCGCAGAGCGCGCCAGGTCTTGCAGCATCGAAGGCGGCCTGTTGGGCTTCCTGTTCCAGATTCCAGATAAAGCGTTGCTTGGTCGTCGGTTCGCCAAACACGTAGCTGCGAGTGATGTCGGAGTGGTAACCCTGCACCGCGCAACCGGTATCGATCAGCACCATGTCCCCTTCGGCAAGAATGTCGTCCTGCGGGAGGCCGTGCGGAAATGATGTCGATCGCCCAAAAAGAACGATGCAAAACGTACTTCCCTCGCTGCCAATGGCGCGATGTGCGTCATTGATAAAGCGACGCACCGTACTGGCCGCGATACCGGGCTGCAGAATTGCCGCCGCCTGTCGCTGCACGTCGAGTGTCATCTGCTTTGCCTGCCGAAGAAGCGCCAGTTCATTTCGGGATTTGCTCATGCGGCAGCCATCGATAACGGCCGCCGCGCTGCAGATCGCCAGTGATGACGAAGCGGCCTTTCGCAATGCTTCCGTCATGGCATACGGTAGCGAAGGATCGAGTGCCAGCAGTTTGATGCCCGCGTCATCGAGAAAACTCGCTGCGAGGGCATAAGGGCTTTCATGCTCCTGCCAGAGGCGAACGTCTGCATCGATTTCCAAAACCGCATTCAGCGATCCGGCTTCGAAAGCTGGGCAGATCAGCACGGGATCACCCTCGCGCGGCAAGACCATCGCCAGCAGGCGCTCGATCATGCCCCAGCCAACGCCGGTGAAGTACTGCAAGCTGGGTCCGGCGCCGATCAGAAGCGCATCGATACCGGCCGCAGCCATCAATGCACGGGCGTGTTCGATACGTATGAGTCGTTCTTCGCGGCTTATGGGTGCGGCCACCGACTGCCAGGGTTGAATACGGCTCAATGCGTCATGGATGACGGATGGATCGGATGTGCAAGCCATCTGGAAAATCCCCGTGGTTCATTGCGAGGCCCGCTTGCTGCGGGTTCAGGGCGTGGTTATGCAGCGAGATAGACATCGAATTTGCTCGTGCCGTTTTCTGTGCAGCAACTGCAAGGCTGAGCGTGGAGATCTGCCGCAGTGGTCCTGCAGCGCATAACTCTTGCACTGCAGGACCGGCTGTCGAAAAGAATCAGTACTGGTATTGAAACGTCATGCCGATGGTTCGCGGCTGGTTGATACCTACACGACGGGTCGTTGGAAGATCCGCCGAGATTGCCACCGGAAGATCCGTCTCGCCCCGTTTGTCGAACAGATTGTTGGCATAGAAGGAAATGTCGATGCCATTGCGACCTTCGACGCCAATACGGAAATTGGTGGTAGTGAATCCGCCCCGGTTGTAGAACGGGCTGGTGCGGTCGTAGAGAAAGGTTTCGTGGCCTACGTAGCTGATGTCAGCACGCAGGAAGCCGTTGTAGGTTTCGTTGACGGGATAGCGGTATTCGGCCGCGGTGGATCCACTGAGGCGCGGCACGTTGGGCAGGCGGTCGCCGTCTTTTGCGGGCGTTCCTGGCACATCGTTTTTCAGATAGGCATCGGTATAGCCCGCGCCTGCGCTGAGCGTCAGCGAATTGATCGGCAGGAATTTCACTTCCAGCTCGCCACCCTGACTCGTCGCGTTGCCAAAGTTGGCCGTGATGTTGAAGCCGCAGCTCAGCACGATCTGCTGTTGCACCCGGCTCCAGTCGATGTGGTAAATCGAGCCGTCCACGGTGAGCCGGTTGTCGAGCCATGCGGTTTTCATGCCCAGCTCGTAGTTCCACAAGTAGTCGGGGCCGTACTTGTTGAGCTGCGATTGGCTTAGCCCGAGCCCGGCGACTTCGCTGCCGCAAAGTGCCGCCGGTGCCGGATTGTTCGGACCACCGGGACGATAGCCTTCCGAAGCGGTGGCATAGACCATGTCGCTTGGCGTCAGCTGATACTGCAGCGTGAACTTCGGAGTGCTGCCATAGTCTTTCGAGCCGCTCGTGACGCTGCTGTAACCACCGTTGAACAGGCCATCGCCTGTTTGCGCAAAGGACTGTTTCACTTCAAACGCACGCATGCCGACGCTGGCTTTCAACTTGTCGGTAATGTTGTAGGAGGCCTCACCAAAGATCGCGTACTCATCGAGGGTGGCGTTGCGGGTTCCGGCATAGATGGTGGAATAGCCGGGAAATGGCGTGCCGAAGGTTTCGTTGAAGCCTGCGGGGAAGGGGATGGAGGACGCGAGTGGTGCATTGACGTCGTGATAGAACGCACCGATCAAGGCCTGAAACGGGCCATCGAATTTGCTGGTGGCACGTACTTCCTCGGTGAATTCCTTGTTCTTGTAATCGCCATACATCGGCACCGGATAGACGGTCGGCAATCCAAAGAAATAATTGACAACTTTGGACGCATCGTCGCGCAGGCTTACATCACGGGTGAAGTATGAAGTCGACGACATCAGTTCGACGCTGTCGAACTGCTTGTGGATCGCCAGGTTGGAAATCGTCGATTTCTGGATGTTGGCTTCGTTGACGTCGCGAACCTGATACGCGTCATCCAGGCTGGCGGGAATTTTGTCGTAGGTAAATGGCGATCCCAGTTTCGAGTACTGGTAGATGAAACTTGGAGTGATGGTCAGCGTGTCGTTCGGCTTGATCAGCATCGCGATACGGGTGCCATACGTCTTGTAAGTGTTGACGTTGTCCTGCTTCTTGCTGTTCGGTTCGGCCGCCAGATAGTTGGTGGGGTCGATCGGGTAGCGATCGATAAAGCCATCGTCATCGCGGTAGTAAGCGGATACGCGCAGACCGACCACGCCCGGCATCAGCGGAATGTTCAGCACGCCGTTGACGTTGGCATTGGGGCCGCCGTGATAGGTGCCCGAGACGTCAGTCTTGATGCGTGCCTCCGTACTGTCCGTGTCGGGCTGGTTGGTCACGTACTTGATCGTGCCGCCCATCGAGCTGGAGCCGTAGATGGTGCCCTGTGGTCCGCGCAATACCTCGACGCGCGAGATATCGAACACGGACGGATCGATCACGCCGCGAGTCGAGAGCAGGGCGGCGTTGCTGGAGGCAGCGATGGGCACATCGTCGAGGTAGTAGCCCACGGTTGCTGCCGAGCCGGCGCTGGAAGAAATGCCGCGAATGACCAGATTGTTTTCACCGGGACCGGACGATGCAACGTTGAGCGCTGGTGCAATCCTTGCCAGATCCAGCAGGCTGGTGACGCCCTGGCGCTCGAGCTGCTCGCCGGAGAAGGCCGTCATGCTGATCGGCACCTTCTGGATATTCTGCTCGCGCTTGGCCGCCGTAACGACGATGCCCTGCAGGGTGGTTGCTGTCGGTGCCAGTTTGGACGTGCTGGTAGCCGCCGCCGGCTTGGGCGTGGCTGTATCGCTGGCAGACGCTTCTTGTGCGCAAGCCATGTCTGCCAGTGCTGCATTGGCCAGAACGGCCGCGATGGCTGTGCGCAATAGGGCTCGGCCCAGATGACTATTCATAATTTTCCCTGGCTATGTAGCTATCGAATCACGATGGATTTGGTGCTCCCGAGCTTCCCCTGTCACGTGCAGCCCATCCATCACGGCCGCCCGTCGTCCGGCATGCGTTTGCTTTCATCCCTCTATTACTCACCCGATCCGCTGGTCGAAAGACCCGCACGATCAGCGGCTTTGCCGGAAGAGGGATGTGCTCGCCAATGTCACAGCCGCCACCACCCGATCTTGCTTTTTGCAGGCATTGCGCGACTTTATGTTGCTGTGCGTCATGCTTGATTTTGATCAAATCAAAAAATTATGATGACGTCAAGTATTTTAAGTTAGGCTGGGACGAGGATGGCTTTTGCCATCGCCCTGCGTCAGTTTGAGTGTCCGGTGAAAAGCGCCATGCACCGGAGGCGCGGCAATGGGTATGGCTTTAGTGAGCCGGATCCTGGTCTGCGCGATATGCTCCACCGGCAACGTTGGCCGATCAGATTTTGTTTGCTCGCGGGGCGATAGCCCGCCATTTATCATCTTTGAGGATCGCCATGAAAATTATTCCTCTACTGTTCTGCATGACTGCAGCTATCGTGGTCTCCATGCCCGCCATCGCTGAAACCACCACGGATACCGTGCACGCGTCGATCGAGAAAGCGCTCAATGAGAGCGCTGTGGCGTGGACGGCTGGCGATCTGAAAACCTTCATGCAGCTCTACGAAAACTCGCCGACGGTCCGCTACATCAATCCCAAGGGCGTCACCGTTGGTTACGACGCGATCCAGTCGATGTATGCCGCACGTTTTCACAACGGCAATGGCGCCAGCATGGGCCAGCTTTCCCTGCAGTTGATCGATGTGAAAGAAGTCGGGCCGCAATATGCGTTCGTGATCGGCCGCTATTCACTGAAACCTGCCACTGGCGATACGGTATCCGGCATCACCACGCTGCTGTTCCACAAGGTGGGCAAGCAGTGGCTTATCGTTGTTGACCACACCTCCTGACGATGGCCAGTACCGCACCTCAGCGGGACAAATCCAGCGGACTGAGTATCGGCGCGGCAATCCGGGACCGACGCCGTGGACTCGGTCTGACCTTGCAGAACTTCGCCAGCCGATCGGGTTTGTCGATACCGTTTCTGTCGCAGATCGAGCGCAATCTGGCGTCGCCCTCGCTGTTGTCACTGGAAGCCATCGCGCAGGCGCTCGATGTCGATGTCGATTATTTCGTCGGGGTGCCAACGCCGAGCCAGATCGTATGCCGCGCCAACGAGCACGATCGCATCGAACTCGATTCGCCGGTGATCTACGAGCGCCTGAGTGGCCGACACGCCGAACGAAAAATGGAAGCGTTGCGGTTGATCGTGCCGCCCGGTCTGGTAGCGCCCACCATCCATCGTGAGGGCGAAGGCTTCTGGTACATCCTCAGTGGTGAGTTGGAAATGTGCGTTGGCAAAAAGAAGTTTGTCCTACAGGCTGGCGACAGCGCCCACTTCGATCAACGCCACCCCTACAACATGCGCAACGCTGGCAAGGTTGAAGTGCGCATGATCTGGGTAGGTACACCGGCGATCTTCAACGATTGAGAGCCGCTGGTGATTTTGTCGGAAATGCAGTGACCTCCATTGCATTCGGTTTAATTCGAAGTGACGTCAGTAGCTGACTTTTTCGCTTCCGAAGATCCGAAATTTTGAAACCGCCCTTTTCAGCGCTACCGGCTGAAAGCCGCGCACTTTGTGAACCATCGGCATCCTCGACGGTCCGATATTCAGGCGCGCTGGAAGTTTGCTTCAGCTCGCAGGTCCCCTGACAAACTGCGCTGGTGACGCCGCCGGAGAAGATGCTTCCCGGTGCGCACGCGGGCACTCGCCGACCGGTTCTAGGCGCTGGCTGGGCGGTTTACTGGCATCGGGTTCGATATCCGAGAAACTCTGAAACTGAGTGAGGCACCATGAACAACAGCATGTCACGCCTTTCGTCTACCCCATTGCGTGCGCATGGAAGCTATCCGGCTATCCAATGTGCAGCGACTGCAGCAGTACTGCGTTGGGCTGCCCGTATTGATGCTGACGATGCACATGCCCTTAATTGGTTCAGGACCGTGCAAATTCATGAGCTGGGTAATAAAACGGCCGCTGAACTCGTGCGAGATGGCGCTCACGATGAGGTCATCCGATTTCTTGAAGAGATCATTGCAGGCTGCCGTGGTTGATGGTGCATTGAACGGCATAATTCATCGCTGACCATCATCGACACAGCGGGGAGCGAATCGAGTTGCTGGAGTATCAGGGCGCTGAAGCTCGCCGTGAAAGTCCACGGCCGTTCGATTCGGGTTCGATGCCGGGCATAGGACGAATCCGGTCAATTGCAAGGGATGCTGCAACGCACGGAGCTAGACGGCAAAAGCGAGCGTAGGATGGGGACCATCGCGGCCACATAGGGGGTCAGACGTGCCACGTCCCAAACTCGATCCACGTCAATTTGCTCCTGAAATCGCGCCGTTGGCGCTGGCGGAACTGACCGAACTGGTGCGCGAACTCGGTATTGCGCCCGAGCGCTTATGTGCGGATGTAGGCATCAGCAGTGCCGACATGTGCGCCGGCGAGTTGATTTCCAATCGCCAGGTCGGGCGTCTCGTCCGACGTGCCATCCAGCTGACCGGCCGTACCGATCTGGGTCTCGAAGTGGGGCGGCGCCAGAACATCAGTCACTTCGGTCTGCCTGGCTTTGCCATGACCGCGATGCGCACATTCGGCGAGGCCGTCGATATCGGTGTGCGTTATCAAGGACAAAGCGGTGGTCTGATGGACGTCAGCTTTGAACTCAACGACGATCTCGGTGCTCTGATCGGACAGCCGCGCACGAGCGACCCGGTAGTGCAAACGTTCGTGGTCGAAGAACTGTACGCCAGTGTGATGGTGCTGGTCCGTATTCTTCTGGGCAGCGGTTATCGTCCACAGGCTCTTGAATTTGACTATCCTGCACCGCCACATGCCGCACGTTACGCCGAAGTGTTCGGATGCCCGGTGCGCTTCGGACAGCCACGCAACCGTGGTCTTTTTCCGCGCCATTGGTTTGCGCTGCCGTTGGCCAGCCATTCGCCGGTGGCCGCCGCCGAATTGCGCGCCTTGCTGGAAGCGCGCGCATTGAGTCAGCACACGCCTAATACGGTGGCCGCCATCGAACACGTATTGCAGCAGACCGGCAACGTGGCGATGTCGGTCGAAGAGGTTGCGGCGGCACTTGGCCTGAGCTCGCGTACTTTGCGTCGACGCCTAAGCGAGGCCGGCACATCGTTCCGCATATTGAGCGAACGTTTGCGCGCACTGAAGGCGCAACACATGCTGCGGGATGAAGGACTGACGGTGGCAGAGACCAGTGAGCATCTTGGTTTCAGCGATGCGCGCGCGTTCCGGCGAGCTTTCAAGCGTTGGGTAGGTGAAGTGCCGGGGACGATGCGGCGCAACGCAGGCGTGTAACGCGAACACGCGAAAACGTCGCTATCGGATTTGGCCGCTACCGACCCCTGTAGCACCCACAGGAGCTGTGCTGCACTAGCGCTTTAGAGCTTCGAGCCAGCACCTATGTCTGAGAGACCGTCACGGCTTGCCGATGAACCCATGCATCCGCAGCCGTTGGCGGCGCCGCGGAAACGTGGTGTGTTGTCCCGTCACTTCACACCCCCAGCGCCACGCACCGGCCTGGATGATGGCCTGCATGGCGCGCAGCCGGCATGGCAGAACTGGTCCGGTGGGCAGCGCGCGCAACCTTCCGCCAAATGGTCACCGCAGGACGAAGATGAGCTACGTCAGGGGGTGCGCGACGCAGCCAGCGTGCGCGTCGTTGGTGCCGGTCATTCGTTCAGCCCGTTGGTGCCGACATCCGGCGCGATCCTGTCGCTGGATCACCTCAGCGGCTTGATCAGCCACGACACGCAGAAACAGCAGGCTCGTTTGTGGGCCGGCACTCGTCTGTTCGACGCCGGCCCTCTGCTGCACGGCATCGGCCAGTCCATGCCGAATCTGGGCGATATCGATCGGCAAAGTCTGGCTGGTGCCCTTTCCACCGCTACGCACGGCACCGGTATCACCTTACCTTGTATCGCTGCCGGCGCCACCGCACTGAGACTGGTGACCGCGCAGGGCGACGTGCTCGAATGCAGTCGTGATCGTGATGGCGACCTTTTTCGCGCGGCCGCGGTGTCGCTGGGCACGCTCGGCGTAATCACCCAGGTCACGCTGCAGAACGTGCCGGCCTATCGTCTGCACGAGCGCGTGCAGTTGCTACCGCTGGATCAATTATTGCCCGAGATGGATACGTGGGTTCGACAACATCGTCACTTCGAACTCCTGGTTTTTCCGTTCAGCCGTCTAGCCATCGTCAAGACGCTCGATCTCACCGAAGAGCCGCCCACAGGCGCAACACAAGGCGCCGACTCCGACGATGCCATGCTGAGATTGAGCTGCGAACTCACCCGCTGGTTGCCAGGCCTGGGGCACCGACTGCAAGCGATGATTGGCCGCTTCATTCAACCCACTGAACGCGTCAACTGGTCACACAAGATCTTTGCATCGGCGCGCAACGTGCGCTTCAACGAGATGGAATACCAGGTACCGCTAGCTACGGGGGCATCCTGTCTGGATGAGGTTTGCAAGGCGGTGAGCAAGAGTAAGATCGGCGTATTCTTTCCGATCGAGTTCCGCTTCGTCGCCGCCGATGACTATTGGCTGAGTCCATTCCAGAGTGCCATCGGCGAAGCGCGCTGTTCAATCTCGGTGCATCAATATCACAAGCAGGATTACCGGCCGTTGTTCGCAGTGGCGGAGCCTGTGCTGCGCCGTCACAACGGCCGCCCGCACTGGGGCAAGTTGCATACCGTCGATAGTGCAGATCTGCATGCTCTGTATCCCGATCTCGAGCGCTTTCTGCGTCTGCGCAATGAACTCGATCCGCGCGGAAAGTTTCTCAATCCGCACTTGCGGCAGTTGTTCGGAATGGCAAAGGCATGAGTCGGGACCGCTCCACCACGTCGGTTGCGCCATCGTCGCCAGATACCATCCGCGACAGCTCGCCGGCGATTCATGCCGGCCCCCACGATAGTTATTTCAGCGGGTTGCAGAACGCGCTGAGTCACGCTGGCATTGCCAGTCCCAGCGTGGTGATCGACCGGGCGCGTTTGCGCCGCAACGCGGTACGCCTGAAGGCGTTGATTGCGTCGAACGCGCAACTTCGCCTGGTCGAGAAATCGCTACCGGTGCCGGCGCTGCTGGACGAGGCCATGAAGCTGACCGAGACCAGCGCACTGATGGTGTTTCATGAGCCACAGCTGCGTCAGGTGGCACAGCGGTTTCCCGACAGCGATCTGCTGATGGGCAAGCCGATGCCTGTGCTTGCCGCGCGGCATTTCTACCGGCACCTGGGTAATACCTCTTTCGATCCCGCACGCCAGCTGCAATGGCTGATCGATACGCCGGCGCGGCTGCAGGAATATCTGGAACTCGCGCGCGGTCTAGACACGAAGTTACGCGTCAATGTCGAGATCGATGTCGGCTTGCATCGCGGTGGCGTGACCGATCCGTCGGCTTTGCGCGTCATGCTTGAACAACTGCATGGCGCGTCCGAGCATCTCGAATTTGCGGGTCTGATGGGCTACGACGCTCACGTTGGCAAATTGCCGGGTCTGGTGCAGAGTCGCGAGACGAGTTTCGGCAAGGCCGTCGATGCGTATCGTTCATTCCAGGCAGTGGCGCGCGCGGAGTTCCCCGAACTGGCGCCGACGCTCTGCTGGAACGGTGCCGGCAGCCCGACCGTTGCCTTGCATCGGCACAACTCGCCGCTCAACGATGTGTCCGCGGGCTCGGCGCTGCTCAAACCGCTCGAGTTCGATATCGACCTGCTGGCGGAATTCGAGCCTGCGGTATTCATCACCACCCCCGTACTCAAGGCGCAGGACGGTACGCGCCTGCCGGGACCGGCGTGGCTGTCGAAGCTGCTGTTCGGCGGACGTGCGCAGCGTGCACGTAGCTACTTCATCTATGGCGGTGGCTGGCCAGCGCAGCCGGCCTCGCCAGTGGGACTGTTACCCAACAAACAGTTTGGTCTCAGCTTCAACCAGTCCATCCTCAACGGCCCGCGCGAACATGCGCTCGCGGTCAACGACACCGTATTCTTTCGCCCGTATCAGTCCGAAGGTACGTTGCTGCACTACGGTCCGGTACGTGTGATCGAGGATGGTCGTGTCGTCGATGAGTGGCTGCCATTCGGAGAAATCTGATGTCGTCCGCATCGAGCATGTCGCGCAGTACAACGATGGCTGCCGCGGCCGGCTCGTTCCTGTTGCTGGACAGCCTTCGCATCTGGCTACCTTCCTTCACCACAATCTATGGTTCGGCCGGAACGACACCGGACAGTGTTTTCGTGGTGTTTTGTCTGGCCTGGATCGTGCCGCTGGTGTTGGCCGTGCCGCTCGCAATGCCCCGCTGGGGGCGTTGGCTGCCACTGATCGCTGCCGCTGTCGAGGTTGCCGCACACATCCTGCTGCAGGCCGGTGCCAGCGACGCATGGCAATTGTATGCAAGCTGCGTGGCGTCATCCGCAGGCATGGCCTGGCTGGTGGCCATCGCCGTGCGCGGCTGGGCGCCACGAGACGCGGCCATCGGTTTCGCGATCGCGTTGGCCGCGACGACGCTGATGAACTTGGCGACGGGCACGGTCGACGTGACTTGGCAACCGGCGTGGTCCGGTTGGCCGATCCTGTCGATGGCTGCGGTGCTGTTGCTCGGTGGGTGCTGGGCGTGCCGTGACGTGACCGGCAAGGGCGGTGCGGCCTTGTGGATGGCGGCGATGCCGGCGCTGATTCTCGCCGGCCTGATCAGCACGACGATCGGCCGCACCTGGGCTGGTATCTATTGGCCACCGACGTGGTGGGGCGGCGCACTGGTAGGTGTGGGGGCTGCGGCCGGCGTATGGGCAGCGTGGCGCGGTGGCCTGATACGCGGACCTTGGCTGACTGCCGTGTTGATCATGGTTGTTACCGCATTCGCGGATCTATCACGTCATGGCGAAGCATTTCCGATCTGGATCGCATGGCCACAAGCTTTGTTGGCATTCGTCATTCCGGCAACGCTCGCGCATGCCGCGCAAGCGCGCGTTGCTGGCAGCGCATGGCGAGGGATAGCCGCTTATGTCGGGCTGCTGGTGAGCGTGCTGTTATTGATCGCTTACTACGTTGCATTCGATATGGTCATTCCGATTCCACGCCCCGTCTTCGTGTTGGTGATCGCGGCAATGATGGGCATCGCTGCATTGAGCCGCCGCTCGGCGAACCTGGTGGTACCACCGCGTACGCTGACCATCGGTATCGCGACCTTGGCCGTGCTGTGTTTCGCCACGGCATTCATAGCGGCTTCCATGGGACCCGAACAGACCGATGTGCCC
>Ga0302228_10002465_pt1 | contig 12545 bp, 10 predicted proteins | sample II_Palsa_N1_2_FD_193519 | JGI IMG/M metagenome (GOLD analysis project Ga0302228, IMG submission 193519) | Peat permafrost microbial communities from Stordalen Mire near Abisko, Sweden - II_Palsa_N1_2 | ecosystem: Environmental > Terrestrial > Soil > Palsa > Peat permafrost | place: Sweden...
GCGCTGCAGATCCTCTCGACCCGCCGCGAGCGCATCGATCTGCGAAAGCAGATCGCGCGCGCCGCTTTCAAATCTCATCGCGAGCCCGGTCAGGCTGCTCTTGCTTGCCGTCACGACTTGCCGCCGCAGTTCACGCATCAGCAGGCGGCGCAGCCACGGCGCGTCCGTGGGCAGTAGCACAGCAAATGCCATCGAACAAACGAGCATGGAAACGACGAGCGCGATGGCGTCGTTGATGAAGGCTGACGGGTCGTACTGAATGACGTTGTCGGGACCGGCGAGAAAGCAGAAGAAGATGCAATAACCGGCGCCCACGCCCATCATGCCGGGCCGTGTGCTGATGAAAACGCCAAGCATCAGGAACGGCAGGAGCACGGCCGACAGTAGCAAGAATCCGTCGATATGCGGATACAGCGCGAACACCACGATCATTCCGGCTACTGCCGCAAGTGCGGTCCCCCCGGCCATTTGAAAGGCCATTTGCGTGGGACGCGGCGCTGACGATGCCAGCGCAATGACCGCTGCCGCGTCGAGCACGGCCGTGCCGCCGCTCGGCCATGCCGACAGGATCCAGAAGCCGCACAGTACCAGGATGACGACAAACGCGCGCAGTCCGGAAACGCTCGCCGCGAGCAGGCTGGTCTTCGGCACATAGCGCGTGATGCGGTGCTCGCGTTCGTGCGTGGGCACCGCGAGCGACGCGTAAGTCAGCGTGTAGGCATGCAGGTCATCCACGAATCGATACAGCAGTTCGGCGGCGGTATCGAATTCGAGCAGGTCGATCGCCGGATCGAGCGCGCGCCGCGTCGCCCGGATGCGCTTGGGCAGCGCCGCCTTGAACGTGTCGAGTTGCGCGGCGGCGTGGACGGCATCGGCGGCTTTCTCCACCGGCGCGCCCGCTGCGCTCAGCAAAGGCGCGACTTCGCGAAAATACGGTTCCAAAGCGTCGACCGTCGGCGCTGCGCCGTTGACCCGCAGCCGGTTCATCAACTGATGCAGCGCGTGAAAGCGCGTGGATACGCTCATGAATTCGCCGTTCAGCCGCGCGACCCGGCCGCTGCGCATGCGCGTGTCGGGATCTTCGAACACGGCCACGCTGCGCGCAGCCTCGAGCCCGACTACGTCCGCGACGAACGCCGCGTTGATGCTCTCGATCTGCGAACGTTCGATACCCCCGCCCAACGCCTTCGACACGTAGTCCACGAAGGAGGTGAAACGCTTTCTCACGGTTGCCCGGACCTGCTCGCCGGCATGCCGCGGAAAGACGAGCGCGCTGACCGCGCCCGAACACAGGATACCTAATGATACTTCGGCTACGCGCGTCATCGCTGTCAGGAAGGCGGCGTCCGCATGCTGCGCGGCCGGTATGCCAATGAGCGCGGCCGTATAACCCGATAACACAAACGCGTATGAACGAAAGTTACGGTTACGCGCTGCGCCCGCTGTGCAGATACCGACCCAGAGCGCCGTCGCCGTCAGAAACAAAACCGGTTGCTGCGAGAACAGGCTGATTAGCGCGAGCATCACCACGAGGCCGACGAGCGTTCCGCAGAAGCGGTAAAAGCTTTTCGCCAGCACCATGCCGCTTTGCGGCTGCATCACGACAAACACCGTCGTCATCGCGGTGCGCGGTTGCGGCAGATCGAGACGCATCGCGATCCACAGCGCCAGGAATGCCGCCAGCGCCGCCTTGAAGATGTGAATCCACGCGAGGCCGTCGGTGAGCGCCCACTCCGCGAGCAGCGGATGAGGACGGTTTAGCGTGTTCGGCGTGGAGGAGGGCGTCGACATGCTCACTCGCTCCGTTCGCCGGACGACGCGTTCTTGTGCTGCGCGAACGGCCCGATATGCTTCGCGGGTTTCATCTGCGTGTCGGCGGGGCTGTCGCTGGAATTATCGATGCCGCCACCTAACGCCGCCGAGAACGTCGCATACACCGCGAGCCGTTCAGCGCGCACTCGCGCCTCTCCGTCCTGTGCGCGCAGCAATTGCGTCTGCGCGACGAGCACGTTCAGGTAATCGGTCAAGCCGCGCTTATAGCCCTCGTCAGCCAGCCGATAGCTTTTCTGCGCAGCCGCCACCGAGCGGCCTGACGCGTCAAGCTGGCGATCGAGCGATTTGATCCGCACGACCTGATCGGCGACATCGCGCAACGCCGCAACCAGGGTGGCGTTGTAGTGATCAACGGCCTGGTCGTATTGCGCCGATGCCGCCCCAAGTTGCGAGCGCAGGCGGCCGCCTTCGAAAATAGGCAGCGTCACGGCGGGTCCTGCAGTCCAACCGCTGCCGTTGCCGGTAAGGAAGGTCAGCAGCGCGCCGCCCGCGGACATTTGCGTAAGCGACGCCATCAGGTTGATGTTCGGATAAAACTGCGCCTTCGCGACATCAATGCCGCGCGCCTGAGCCGCAACCGTCCAGCGCGCCGCCACCACATCCGGACGACGTCCGATCAGCTCAGCGGGTAAAGCCGACGGCAAGCCGAGCGGCGTTGCCAGCGACAGCACGGGACGCGTGATCGAATCTCCGGCACCCGGCCCCGCGCCGGCAAGCGCTGCAAGCTGATTGCGGGCGAGCGCAATGGCTTCGTCGTAGGTCTCTACCTGACGCTCGTAGTCCGGCAATGACGCTTCCGCCTGCGCGACTTCAAGCTGTGTGCCAATCCCGCCCTGCAGTCGCCGACGCGCGCGCGCCGCGATTTTCTGCTGCTGGCCGAGCGTGGATTGAGCGATGTCGCGCAATGCAAATCCCTGCGATAAGCCGATGTATGCGCGTACCACGTTCGCTTCGAGTTCGAGTTGCGCGGCGCGGGCATCGGCGGCGCGAGCGTGAGTGGCATCCAGCGCACGTTCCGCCGCATTGCCGTCGCGGCCCCAGAGGTCGAGGTTGTACGACAGTTGCAGCGCGGCTGTGTTGTCCCAGGTGTTGACGTTGTTGAAAGTGCCGGGGCCGTAATAGCCGTTTTCCGGCCACTGTTGGCGGTTGATCGCCAGCGATCCGTCGACTTGAGGCGCGAGGTCGGCTTGCGCCACGCCCGCCATCGAACGGGCTTCACGTACGCGCGCGGCCGCCAACGCCAGAGTCGGATTTCCGGCCTGCGCACGCGCAACCCACGCGTCGAGCTGCGGATCGTTGTAGCCGCGCCACCATGTCGATGCCGGCCACGCCGCGTCGGCGTTAGCCGCGCGCAGCGTCGCGCCGGCATCGAGCGTAGACGGGTCCTTGAGAGTATCTTCGGGACCGACGTTTTTAGTGCTCGCGCAGCCTGCTATTGTTAAAATAAATGTAAGAACCATCGGGATGATGGTCTTTCTGATCGTGCGGTCTGGCAAAATTATTTCGCAAAATGGATTGAGGCACAGACCAGAATTATATTTTTGCCCCGATTGGCGAGTAACCGGTAAAAATACAAAGCACTGTTACCGGTTTTGAGTTAATCATTGTTGCTCATGACGTAACAATGCGGCAGCAGTACGATAACAATGCGGCACCACTTGAACGAGACTCAAGGCTCATGGATACGCTTCAAAACATGCGCGTGTTTTCGCGGGTTGTTGAAGCCGGCAGCTTTACCGCCGCGGCTCAGCAGCTGAACACGACCACGGCCTATGCATCGCGCGCCGTCTCCGATCTCGAAGCGCATTTACGCACTCGTTTGCTCAACCGGACCACGCGCCGGATCGCGCTGACCGAAGCCGGCGAACGCTATCTGCAGCGCTGCGAGCAAATCCTCGCTTATGTGGATCAGGCGGAAGCTGAAGCCGGCGATGCGCACGCGCGCCCGGCCGGCAAACTCAAGATGCACGCCATGGCGGGTATCGGCCAGCATTACATCGTGCCGATGATTTCGCGCTACCAGAAGCTGCACACGTCGGTGCAGATCGACTTGACGCTTGCGCAACGTGTGCCCGACCTGCTGGATGAGGGTTTTGACGTGTCCATTGTTCTCGGCACCGAGCTGCCTGACTCAGGACTGGTTTCCCAACGACTGGGAACAGCGTTCAGCATTGCCTGCGCGTCGCCGGGTTATATTCAGGAACACGGCGTGCCACACGTCTTGTCTGATCTGGTGCGGCATACGTGCTTGCAACTCATGACGCCCGCGTTTCCGCCTAACAAATGGACCTTTGACGGTCCGAACGGGCAGGAAACGATCAGTCTCGGATCGTCGACCTTTACGGTGAATGTGGCTGAAGCCATGGCCGTGGCAATCAGCGAAGGCATGGGCGTGGGGATATTGCCCACTTCGTCTGCGTTGCCTGCATTGCGTGCAGGAACCTTGGTGCGTGTTTTGCCGCAATACACCATGCAGATGCTCAACGTGTTTGCGCTTTATCCGTCACGTCAGTACCTGGATGCCAAAATCCGGACCTGGGTGGAGTATTTGCGCGCTGAGTTGCCTGCCGCACTCGCCATCGACGAAAAATCGCTGCAAGAATTTGTGGCGTCGTAAGCTTATGAGCAGGAGAATGGGGGTAAGTCGGGTGATGTGCTTTCATCGGTTTTTTCATTTGCCGCGATGCAACACTTGCTTACGTCTATTTCAGCCGCATCTTGATAGCTTGTAGTTTGTTTTACAGCTTTTAGCTTCACTGATTCACTTTTACCGATTCGACAACATCCGAGGAAGTTATGAATACGCCGCTGATGATCGCCATCTATGCACTGCTGGCTCTGATCGCCGTGCCCGCTACCCGTGAACTGCTGCGTACGGCCCGTGAGAATGCGAAACGCGCGCGCCTGATCCCGATCCGCATCGACGAACGTAAGAACCGTCAATCGCGCGATTCGTCGGATCGTTGAAACAAAAGACCGATCTATCGGTTTTTTGTTTTGCAGTCGGCGCAGTGCGTTTTAATCCTGCGCCGGGTAAGCCGTATCTGGCGCCTAGAATTTCTCGCCCTGGATCGGGTGTTTTTACCCATAACGCTGGCAGGCCGGGCGGTTGAGTCATGGGCGGCTTAGCGTTTCTGTCGGCCGCACGCGCCTGCAGCGTATCTACATCGAATTACACCGCAAGCGCGATTCCCAGCGATTCGTTGCCGCTGGCCGCTCAGATCTCGACCACTCTGTCCCATTTGAACAACGGATTTTCGGGTGCACCCGTGCGCCGGTCGCGATATCCGCGCGGATTGCAGATCACGCGCGTTTCTTCTACGAAATAATCGAATGCGGTATGCGTGTGGCCATGAACCCACAGCGCAACTGGCGCGCGTACGAGCGAGGGTAGATCGCTCACAAAACCCGCTGATGCTCTGTCCGTCGCAAACTTCTCTGCCAGACTTTGCTTGAGCGGCGCGTGATGCGTGACCACGATCGTCTCGCCATCGAAAGGCTTTGCCAGCTCATCTTCCAGCCATGCCCGCGCTTGCTCGTGGAGCGCCAGCGAATCGCTGGGACTAAACGAGCGTGGCTCGTCTTCCGGCTCGGGCCATGCAACCTGGATTACGCCCCGGAAGTCGACCATCACCCGCTCGGCCGCTGCGATTGACTCGCGCAACGCCTCATCGCTCGCGCCGAACAACGCGAAATCTGTCCACAACGTGGTGCCGAGCACGCGCCATTTGCCGTATCGGTCGGTGAGGGTGGTGTTGTTCAGGAAATGCACGTTGGGCAAGCTGCGCGCGGCGTCCTGCATCGCGCTTTCGAGTGCACCGAATTCACCGTCGTAATACTCGTGGTTGCCTGGCACATAAACAACCGGCACCTGCGAACCGAAGTTTTCTGCCGCCCAGCGCAGACCTTCCGCGTGATTGTGGATGTCACCGGCCAGCACGACGAGATCAGCCTCCGCGTACGGGATGGCGAGCGGTTCATCGTGCTCGAGGTGCAGGTCGGACAGAACGCGAATCTTCACAGCGCTTATCTCCTCAATACTGTTGTTATTTGCACTTACGACGGCAAGCGCGACGCACCCGGCGCATCCGGCGTGCGCAACGCACCCGGCGCACGCACGTCCGGCAACACCTTGGCCGGATTCATCAGGTTCTCGGGGTCGAGCGCTGTCTTGAGCGCGCGCATAAGCCGTACTTCCACCGGCGATTTATAGTGCATTGCTTCGGCTACTTTCAATTGTCCCAACCCGTGCTCTGCGCTGATGCTGCCGCGATGCGCGTGCACACTTTCATACACGAGCGCGTTGACCGGTGCCTGGAATTCGGCGAGAAAGCTTTCGGGATCGACCCCTTCCGGCGCCTGCACGTTGTAGTGGAGATTACCGTCGCCGAGATGGCCGAACGTCACCATGCGCACACCCGGAATGGCTTGGGCGATGAGCGCGTCGGTTGCCTCGATGAAATGTCCGATGCGGGAAATGGGCACAGCGATATCGTGCTTGATGTTGAGACCCTCCGCCGCCTGCGCGAGCGGAATATGTTCGCGCAAGTTCCAGAACGCCCGCGACTGCGACAAGTTCTCCGCTACGACTGCGTCCTCGACCAAGCCTTGCTCCATGGCATGTTCCATCAGCCGTTCGAACAACGCGCGGGCGTGCTCCTCGCTCTCGCTATCCGACAATTCGAGTAACACGGTCTGGCCGTGTTTCTTACTGAACGGATAACGCATCTGCGGGAAATGCGTGGTGACGAGATGAAGCGAAAAATCCGACATCAGTTCGAAGCCGGTCAGCAAGGGGCCTGCATAACGCTGCGCGGTAGCAAGGAAATCGAGCGCGGCCTGCGGTGAGGCCAGCGCCGCGAGCGCCGTTACGCGAGCGACCGGCGCCGGATGCAGTTTCATCACCGCAGCAGTGATGATGCCGAGCGTCCCTTCCGCGCCGATATACAGGTCGCGCAGATCGTAGCCGGTGTTGTCCTTGCGTAGCCCACGCAGTCCGTCCCAGATTTCACCTTGTGGCGTCACCACTTCCAGCCCGAGACACAACTCGCGCGTGTTGCCATAGCGCAGAACGGCGGTCCCCCCGGCGTTAGTTGAAAGATTGCCGCCGATCGTGCAACTGCCCTCGGCGGCCAGGCTGAGCGCAAAGAGGCGCTGTTCCTGCTCGGCACGCGCCTGGATATCGGCGAGGATCACGCCCGCTTCCACCGTGATGGTGTTGTTGAGCGGATCCACGTCGCGAATCCGGTTCAGCCTGCGCAAGCTGATGACCACCTGTGTGCCGCTGGCGTCTGGCGTTGCCCCGCCAGAGTGTCCGGTGTTGCCGCCTTGCGGCACGATAGGGAACCGAAATTCCCGCGCGAGCTGCACCATTTTCGCGACCTGGTCTGTGGTGCCGGGAAGCACCACGGCGCACGTCTGGCCGTGATAACGCTTGCGCCAGTCAGTGAGAAATGGCGCGGTGTCGTGGGCGTCGGTCAGCACATGGGCGGCGCCAATCGCTTCGATGCAGGCTTCAACAAAGTTACGTGAACGGTCGGATGCGGTCATGAGTTTCGAAAAGGCGGTGGCGTGGACGACAGGTGACACAGTATCGCGTAACGTCGGGCCGGGCGAATCCTGGCCTGATGGCATAGGTCTCGTTCACGCGGACTATTCCGTGCTACAAATGATTTCCGTCGGGTGTTGAGTCTGGCGCTGAGGCTGTCGCAGCGGTCGCGGCTTTTGCTCGCTTCGCGGCGCGTACAGCGCGTTTGAACGGCGCGACAAAGCCAAGCGCGCAGACGAAGTACACAAGGGCGAGCAGCGCTTCGAGCCAGCCAAGGCGTGCTGACAATCCGCTGTCCGTCATACCGCGCACAATGCCTTCGGCCAAGTACAGCAGCAGGAGCATCGACGCCCATTGCAGCGTGTACACGTCGCGACGGAACGTGCCGCGTAGCGCGAACAGGAGCGGGATTGCCTTGAGCGCTAGCGCGGAGCCGCCCGGGCGCAGAGGCGCGAGCCAAAGCTCCCACGCGATTGACAACGCAATCAGCCCAATCAGGCTGAACAGTGCGCCGCGCGCGAAGCCGGGCTGGGTGCTGGCTGCGTCCACAACGGGCGTAGTGGTCATCAGTCAGGCGCCGCGTTGAAGTGTGAGCGCCGTCGTGGCCAGACGCGCGCCGAGCGCCATGGCCAACGCTTTCTCGTCTGCGGAGATGCCGCTGTCGGCCGTTTCGGCGCGGGCGAAATGGGACGCGCCATAAGGCGTGCCTCCGGTTTGCGTGGTGGTCAGCTTCGGCTCGGTGTACGGAATGCCCACGATCAGCATGCCGTGGTGAAGCAAGGGCAGCATCATGGAAAGCAGCGTGGTCTCCTGCCCACCATGCAGGCTGCCCGTAGAGGTGAAGACGCTGGCGGGTTTGCCTGCCAGCGCACCGGACAGCCATTGAGGCGAGGTGCCGTCGAGGAAATGCTTTAGTGGGGCCGCCATGTTGCCGAACCGTGTGGGCGACCCGAGCGCGACGCCGGCGCATTCTTCCAGGTCGCGCACTTCGGCGTAGGGCGGGCCGTCGGTGGGGATATCCGGCTGCGTGGCTTCGCAAACGGTTGAGACAGGAGGCACGGTACGCACGCGCGCCTGCATGCCGGGCACGCTGTCAACGCCTTGAGCGATCGCCTGGGCGAGCTCGCGGGTGGCGCCGTTGCGACTGTAATAGAGCACGAGAATGTCGTTCATGAGCCTTTTCGGTGAACGGGTATTATAAGGATCGGGTGCGTAGGCGTGGCGTTTTGGCGTGGTTTCGCCTGCCATTCAAGCCGCGTTGCGGATCTGTTGTAGTGTTTCAAGGAGAGAGATTCTTGCTGAAGTTTCCCATCGATCTCGACACAACGAAGCGGCTTGCCGGCTTCGTCGCCCGTCGTACGGGTGAGGATCGCGTGCCGCAGGTAGCCGGTAGCCTGACATTTACCACCGTGTTGTCGCTCGTGCCGCTTGCGACGGTCGCGTTCGCCCTCTTTACCGCGTTTCCCATCTTCGCTTCGTTTCAGATGTCGCTGCAGGATTTTCTTGCCGCGCACCTGATGCCGTCGCAGATCAACAGCCAGATCTTCAAGTACCTGAACCAGTTTGCATCGAAGGCAAAGGGGCTGACTACGGTCGGCATGATCATCTTGTTCGTCACGTCGGTGATGACCATGATGACTGTCGAGTCCGCGTTCAACGTGATCTGGCGCGTGCGAAAATCGCGTCCGTTCGCTCAACGTGTCCTGGTGTATTGGGCCATCATCACGCTCGGGCCTATTCTGTTCGGCGTGAGTCTGTCGATGTCGTCCTACCTGTTCGCGCAATCTATCGCATTTGCCGGCTCCCATAATCTCCTGCCGCCGGTGGTCGAGTGGGCGCTCGCCAGTGCGACGCTGCCGTTCACAATGCTGGCGTTCTCCATGCTCTATGTGTTCCTGCCGAATTGCAAAGTGGAGTGGCGCGACGCGCTGGTTGGTGGACTTGTCGCGGCTATCGCGTTTGAACTGGCGAAGCGCGGTTTCGGTTATTACGTGCGCCGTATTCCAACTTATACCGCCGTGTATGGCGCGTTCGCGGCGTTGCCCGTGTTCTTGTTATGGGTCTATTTGTGCTGGATGATCACGCTGATCGGCGCGATGCTTACGTCCGCGTTGCCGGCAATCCGGATTGGCCAGTTTCATCGAAATGATTTTCCGGGGAGCGATCTGCTCGATGCCCTCGAGTTGCTCGCTCGCCTTGCGGAGGCACGTGAAGCTGGCCTGCCGGGTTATACCGGCCTCGAGCTTGCACGAATGCTCCGCTGTGACATGGATACCTCCATGCGCCTGGTTCGCAAGCTCGACGCTCTGGAATGGATTGCGAGGCTGGAGAACCTTCGGGTGCCGCGCTATGTGCTGATCGCCAATCCGCAACAGATCACGGTGGCGAGTCTGTTTGATTTGTTCGTGATCGAGCGCGAAGAGCTGGATTACCAGTTGCGCCTCGATTCATCGCACATTGACCGTGCCGTACTAATGAACGCGCTGAGCAACGAGAAGCTTGAGGTCACATTGGCCACGCTGCTGGCGGCGCGCGCCGCGTCTCGTCAAGAAGGCGCTCGTGCGGCGCAAGAGGTAATGTCCATGCCGCAGCAAGCCGCCTGAAGCGCCCCGCGTCCCGAGGCGCGCTAAAGCGAAATCCTGCCGATGCAGATGTCCTTGAACATGACCCAGTCACCCATCAGGCTGTAGAGCGGATGGCGAAACGTCGCCGGACGGTTCTTCTCAAAGAAGAAATGGCCGACCCAGGCAAAGCCGTAGCCGCAAATCACGGCAGCGGGAAGCCAGAGCCAGTCGCCCGTGGCAACAGCCATTGCAAGGCAGCCGATCACGCCCAGCGACCCGATGAAGTGCAGCCGGCGCGACACCACGTTAAGGTGCTCTCCAAGGTAGTACGGATAGAACTCGGCGAAACTCGCGAAGTGATCGGAATGCACGGTTTGGGCCATGACAGTCTCCTTCGAGCAGGTTGCAGCATTGGCTCAGCAAGATTCATTCTCCGGCGATTGAGTCCACTGCGCAACCACGATTCCTACCGATCTGGAAACAGTTGGAGACCCCTCCCATTCGGCTGATGGCGGAGCGGGGAGAGGGCAGTTAAGCTGGGTTCATGCGCGAAGTCCATAAGCCTGAGCCGCAAAGCGATCTGTCACCGAAACGGCTTGCGTCGCAAAACTGAATAGCGCGGTGAGGGTCGTATCGGGTTGTTCGCTCATCAGTGCGTGCCCGGCGTCCAGCAACACTGTTTCAACAGAGACATCCGCCTGCTTCATCGCGTCCGTCAGCGCCCGGCTGGCGCGGGGCGGCGTCATGGCATCGTGGCGCCCGGCAATGATCTGTACCGGGCAACGTAGCGCTGCCGCCCGTTCAAGTCCCTCCGCATAGGCGTTGCAGGCGCTGAAATCGGTATGGAAGAGATGGGGCTCACCGCGTGAGGCCACGCGTTCCATCAGGCGCTGGTTGGCGCCATGCAGCCAGAAGCCCGGCGCGGGGCACGACGGTTTTGCGGCGATCGACGAGTGCGACCACTGGTTGACCATGTCGATGGCGTCGGGTTCGCGATTGAGCGCGGCATCGAGCAGCGCGTCGGACACCGTCATGGGAAAGGCTGTGGCGAGCAGGGCAAGACGGGTGACGCGCAACGGATAGCGCGCGGCGCAATCGAGCGCAATCAGCGAGCCCATGCTGTGACCAATCAGCATCGCCTCTTTGACGTTGGCGGCGTCCAGCAACGCGACAAGCCAGTCCGCGAGCGCTGCAATGCTTCGCCGTGCCGGGCCCGCGCTGCGGCCGTGACCGGGAAGGTCGACGGCGAGCACGTTCAGGCCGTGATGGGCGAAGTAGCGTGTCTGTAGTGCCCAGACGCTGTGATCGTGCTGTGCACCGTGCACGAACACGGCCACGGGGCGGTCCCGTTCGAACGCGTGGCCGCCCGTGTAGGCGTAGGCCGGAGCGCCGTCGACTTCGAGCATCATGTGCGGCTCCCGTCGTTGCTCCGGCCGGCACTGGGCGAAGCCTTCTGCGATGCCTTGAGGCCGCGTTTCAAGTCGTCGATGAGATCGTCGGGATCTTCCAGGCCAATCGACAGCCGGATACGTCCCGGCGCAATGCCCGCTGCAGCGAGGGCAGCGGCGTCCATGCGGAAATGCGTGGTCGACGCGGGGTGGATGACGAGCGAGCGTGCGTCGCCAACGTTGGCAAGATGGGAGAACAGCGTCAATGCTTCAATGAAGCGTCGCGCTGCCGCTACGTCGCCACGCAGGTCGAAGCTGAACACGGCGCCCGCGCCGCGCGGCAGCAGGCGTTTGGCGAGCGCGTAGTCGCGATGGCTGTCGAGTTCCGGGTAAGCCACGCCTTCCACGGCAGGGTGAGCGAGGAGGAATTCGACCACCTTGCGGGTGTTGGCGACGTGCCGGTCCATCCGCAACGGCAAGGTTTCGATGCCCTGCAAGAGTTGCCATGCAGCTTGCGGATGCAGACAGGCTCCGAAGTCGCGCAACCCCTCGCGACGGGCGCGCAGCAGGAACGGTGCGACGGTGCTTTCTTCGGCGAAGACCATGCCGTGAAAACCGTCGTAGGGTTCGGTGAACTCGGGAAAAAGATCGGTCGCTGTGAAGTCGAATGTGCCGCCGTCCACCAGTACGCCGCCAATCGTCGTGCCGTGGCCGCCCAGGAACTTGGTCGCCGAGTGGTAGACGAAGTCCGCGCCATGGTCAAACGGACGGAGCAAATAGGGCGTGGTAAAGGTCGAATCCACCAGCAGCGGTAGGTGGTTCGAATGTGCAATATCCGCGATGGTCTCGATGTCGAGCACATCGAGACCAGGGTTTCCCAGCGTTTCGCCGAACAGCAGGCGCGTGTTGGGCCGGATGGCCGCGCGCCAGGCGTCGGGGTCATGCGGTGGGACGAAGGTGGTGTCTATGCCGAAGCGCCGCATCGTGTAATGCAGCAGGTTGTGCGAGCCGCCGTACAGTGCGCTCGACGCAACCACGTGGGACCCTGCGCCCATCAGCGTAGCAATCGCAAGGTGCAGCGCGGCCTGTCCGCTTGCGGTGCCGATCGCGCCCACGCCGCCTTCCAGCGCGGCTACGCGCTCCTCGAATACAGCGACGGTCGGGTTCGAAATGCGCGAATAGACGTGTCCTGAGCGCTCCATATTGAAGAGC
>Ga0302228_10002468_pt1 | contig 12536 bp, 13 predicted proteins | sample II_Palsa_N1_2_FD_193519 | JGI IMG/M metagenome (GOLD analysis project Ga0302228, IMG submission 193519) | Peat permafrost microbial communities from Stordalen Mire near Abisko, Sweden - II_Palsa_N1_2 | ecosystem: Environmental > Terrestrial > Soil > Palsa > Peat permafrost | place: Sweden...
TCGTTCCAGCTGTTCTCCTATGCCATTTCGCGGTGTTTAGAAAGCTAACTTCTCCGATGAGCCTACCTCAATAACGGGATGCATCTGGCTGATCCTTGGCGACTCGTCAGAGCGAATCCTTTTCGAGCCGCTCTATGGCCTCCGATCCTAGGTCTCAGCCGACTCCAGCGCAAGCCGCGACTTCCTCGCGGTCGTCAGGATGACCAGGGTGCCGAACAGGGTAGTAAAGGCGCAGCCGAACATCACATTCCGGTAGGCGATTACAAACGAGCGTTCTACGATCTCTTCCGCACGCGACGCCTGCGAAGACCCAAACTGCTGAGGAATCGGGAGGGAGAGCATGAGCCCCTCTGAATGGACGAGCATGTGCTGCATCTCCGCGGGTAAGCCCGAGGATTGCATCTGCCTTCCAAACTCAAGATTGAACGTGTGGCTCATAGCCAAGGCAACGATAGAGACTGAAATGAGACCGCCAAGCCGGGACACAGAATTGTTTACCGCGGATGCGACGCCCCTGCGGCTTGCCACTACGGAGGACATGAGAAACGACGTAAGAGGTGCGACGGTCAGGGTGATGCCCACACCCAATAGCAGGACTCCAGGTAGAAAGCCAAAAGCGTAACGGGCCTCGTTGGCGACTAAACCCAATAAGGCGAAACCTCCTGCTGTCAGGGCTGATCCCACCACCATGAACTTCACTTCCCCTACTTTGGAGGCGATCGTTCCGACTCTTCCGGAGAGGGCGAACATGATTGCAATCATCGGCAGAAAGGCAGCGCCCGCGGAGCTGGGCGAGAGATGACGCGCGCCAATCAGGAAGTACGGAACAACGTAGAAGGCTCCGCCGAGTGCCCCGTAGGCAAGGAAGGTCAGGACGTTCGCACCAGAAAATGCGGAACTATGAAACAACGAAAGCGGAACGAGGGGGTTTGGACGACTTCGTTGTGACAGAACGAAGGCAAAAAGCAGAACGAAGCCAGCGAAAAGAGAGAACCCGATGCGCGGATCTTTCCAGCCGATTTGCGGTACGAAAGACAGGGCGAAGACGATCGCGGCGAATCCTAAAATGTTGAGCGTTGCGCCGCGATAGTCCAAGGGAAAAGAGGCGACTGCCGAGCGATCAATTGTTACGCCCCTAAGCTTGAGGGCAAGCCACATTATCCAGACGGTCAAGGGGATGTTGAGCAGAAAGATCGCTCGCCAACCAGACACCTGGATTAGCCATCCGCCGAGAATGGGACCGAGTGCGATAGAAACAGAAGTCCATGCTGACCACGTTCCGATGGCGCCGGCCCGCTCGCCTTTTGGGTACGTGTCAGAAAGTATCGCGAGCGCTTGAGGGATAAGCAGTGCCGCGCCGAAACCTTGGATTGCACGGGCCAGGATTAGCTCGATAAGGTTGAATGACGCTGCACAGCCGAGTGAGGCTACAGCGAATACGGCAACACCTAACAGATATATTCGCGTTCGGCCGAAGCGATCGCCCAAAGCTCCGCAAAACAGAAGCAGCGCCGAGCCTAAGAGAGAGTGGGCCTGAACAACCCACAGGATGTGGTAGGAGGTGGCTCTGAAACTTGCCTGAAGCGTCGGTAACGCAACGTTTACAACGGACCCGTCCATGAATGCCATGGATGACCCCAACACAGTTAGCATAAGGACCGCACGTCGATCCGAGGCGAGGCACTGCGAGTCCGCTCCAGCCTGGACCCCGGCTGCGACGCACGGCGGACTCATAGGCGAACGAGAAACGACAGATGTCATAAATTATTCAAGTGGAACAAACATGGCGTTGCCGTTGACTGTTTTCTCAGGTGGTACCTCTTCCTGCATGACGTCCCAATGTTCGACAAGCTTTCCGTCGACGACCCGAAAAATATCGACAGCAATCAAAGGTTTGGCTGCCCAACCCGTGTACCGGCCGTGAATGGCAACGAACTCGCCTTCAGCAATGACCATGCCCATTTCGTATTTGAATTCAGCCGGCAACGCACGAATCAGTTCAGGGATAGCTACGCTGCCATTCGGAATTGTAGGGTTGTGTTGCGTGTAGTCAGTATCGAATAGCTCTTTGGGAACGTTGGTGTCTCGTTTGATAAAGACCCCTGTGATCGCCTCGATAGCAATCGCTCTATTCCTCGCAGTATTCTCGTTACTCATCGGATCTCGATTCTTATTAGTGTGGGGGAAGATTGGTTGCCAGTCACTTGCGGTCAGGGTCGAGCGTAATTCATTGTCCATATAGCTTTGTCGCCCATATGATATTCATTGCCTTCCCAAGGGCTCCCGCAGACGTGCAGGTATGAATAGGGCGTTCCAGAGAACATCACCCACGCTCCCTTATCCCGGACCGTAGTTGGGAGTCCATTCGCCTGAGCATCGAACGGCCAGGTAATCATCCAGTGGGGGCCAATTGGGATCGCGGGACTGATCTTGTCCCTTGCGTCTGTATTACTGCGCTGAGTTGCGCCACAGAGCATATAGATCATGCCGGGCGCTACATTGCTCGGCTTCGGTTTGCCCTGCATTGCGTCCATCATCCACTGCATCCCGAGCGGGTTCATGCACATCGGCGGCGAACCAATCCGATTTTCATCCCCAGGGACGCACACCCACTCGTTTGACCCTTGAACCAAAACCTTCAAGGTGCCACCCGGCCCAAGTTCGGCTACGGTTGCATTCTTCGAGACTTGTTCCGGCCCTGAGAGCCTCGCCCTCGTGATTCTCGGATCCTCTGCTTGGTCCTGCATATCGTTACCCCTTTCTGTCCCTTCGATGTTGTATTCCAACTCAGCGGAACTTCCGGATGGCGCGGCAAAAGCTTGGCCGGAGCTGCTCGCGAAGGAAGCTGCGGTGGCAATCGTTGCGGCGATGAAGCTTCTACGAGTTGTCATCCAATTCCTGCCCTCACTGGCGATCTTACTGTCGATTTCAGTTGACTAGAAACAACAAGACGAATCAGCCCTTGATGAAGACGAGTACGGCGAACCACTTCTGACTGTCCTCCAACCTACCGGATGAGCAAGCAGTTCTCTTTCCGATTGCAACCGTATTTTGGCTAATACCGCTCGCATGTTTCTGTTATCCCGCCACTGCCGACCTATCGCGCAAGTCCGCCTCAAATATGTTCGGATTAGTCCCTTCTTTCGACAAAACCCAGCCGCTTTGGCAAAGAGAGATCATGCAACTCGGCTCTATGGTCACAACAGACTTGTCTGCGGGCGTAACCAGCTGGAGCAGCGTCAGCAGAAACCAAATGAAGTAGTCAGGAGATTCGTATGAGCGTTAATAGCCAAGAAACAATCCAGAATGCAGATGACCTGAAGATATTCTTTCGATCCTGGCGTCCCGAAACGAAAGCTCGTGGGACCGTATTCATCGTGCCTGGATTCAACGCTCATAGTGCGTACTACGAAGGCGTAGCCGAGCACCTCGTGGCCGACGGCCTCTCCGTCTATGCAGTAGATCTGCGTGGCAGGGGTAACTCCGAAGGCGAACGCTTCTATGTTGAAACGTTCGAGGACTATGTTCGTGACGTCGAGGCAGTCATGGGGGTTGTGAAAACTCGCGAACCAGCGTTCCCAATGTTCATGCTTGGCCATAGCGCGGGAGGTGTCGTGGCTTGCCTTTACACACTCGATCACCCAGCAGATCTGACGGGCCTGGTCTGCGAGAGCTTTGCCCATGAACTGCCAGCCCCCGACTTTGTTCTCTCAGTCTTCAAGGGGCTAAGTCATCTCGCTCCGCACGCACACGTTCTTCATCTTCCAAACGAGCGCTTCTCAAGAGATCCGGTTGTTGTAGAAGCCATGAACAACGATCCGCTAATCTACAACGAGACTCAGCCCACGCAGACGATGGCCGCGATGGTTCGGGCTGACGAAAGGTTGAAACGGGACTTTCCTCTGATCACACTGCCCGTTCTCATTCTTCACGGCACTCAAGACAAGAACACACGTCCAAGTGGCAGCCAGCACTTCTACGACAGTGCTGGCTCTTCGGACAAGACTCTAAAGTTCTACGAGGGCGGATTCCATGACCTTCTCAACGATGTGGATAAAGATGTAGTGCTGGCCGACATCATCGCGTGGATCAACGGTCATCTGATTACCACGGCGGACATTTCACAAAAGCTTGCTTCGATCACAAGATGAGCTTTAGTGCGTGTGAAGCTACACCGATTCCTCTGCCGCGCTGCGTCCTGCCGCGCCGCAGGGTGCTTTGCTTACTTCCAGCTGAAAACGGTCAAAGTAACCTACGGCCGCCTCCTATCGACTTGGCTCGGCCACCGCGAGGTTTGGTTACCGAGCTAACCTTTGCGACGAACGGTGAGGAGCACTGATGGAACGGAAGCCGGCTATGACTGTTGAGCACTACAAAAACGTCGTCATCGGTAGCGGCGAGGGTGGCAAGTATCTCGCTTGGCATTTATCCCAGTCCGGTCAACAGGTTGCCGTAATCGAGCGGCGGTGGATCGGGGGCTCCTGCCCAAATATAAACTGTCTTCCGAGTAAGAACGTGGTTTGGAGCGCGAGAGTCGCCTTCATTGCGCAGCACGCAAATATGTTTGGTATCTCCCCGCGCAGACCTCCATCTGACATGAGAGCCGTTCACGAGCGCAAGCGAAGAATGGTGGAAGGCCTCATCACCACAAATTTGGATCACTACAAGAGCAGTACTGCCGAGCTCGTCATGGGTGATGCGAAGTTCACCGGTCGAAGAACGATTCAAGTGGCCCTGAACGAAGGTGGGACTCGAACGCTGAAGGCCGAGAGAATTTTCCTCAATTTGGGAACCCGCGCCTCTATACCCCCTGTGCCTGGCCTTGCAGAGGCTTTACCACTCACGAATATCGAGATTCTCGAACTCGATCGCCTCCCGGAGCATCTCATCGTCCTCGGGGGCGGATATGTGGGACTCGAGTTCGCTCAAGCGTTTCGCCGGTTCGGGAGCCGAGTAACGATCCTGCACCGTGGCTCCCGACTCCTGACCAATCAAGACGAAGACGTGGCGGATTCATTACTTGAGAGCTTTCTGAAGGAGGGAATCAACGTAATCGCGATCTCGGAGACTTTGAGCGTGCGAGGACGGTCAGGCTCAGGCGTGAGCTTGCTCGTAAGAACTGCTGCTGGTGAAATGAGCGTTGCAGGAAGTGACATTCTCGTCGCTACCGGTCGAGTCCCGAATACTTCGGCCATTGGGCTAGAGAACGCTGGTGTTGAGGCAGATGAACAAGGCTATGTAAAGGTGGATGATCGTCTGCAGACAACCGCCGCCGGAATCTGGGCGATCGGTGAATGTGCAGGAAGTCCTCAATTCACCCATATTTCGTTTGATGATTTCCGTGTAATTCGGGACAATCTCGCTGGCATCGAGCGCTCCACAAATGGCCGTCTGGTCCCGTCTTGCCTCTTTACCGATCCGCCCGTTTCACAAATTGGTTTGACCGAAGATGAGGCGCTCTATCGAGGGATACCGGTTCGAGTGGTGAAACTACCGATGTCTGCCGTGCTGAGGACGCGAACTCTCGATGAGACCCACGGGTTCATGAAGGCGTTGATCGAAGCGGAAGGAGATCGCATCCTCGGATTCTCCATGATTGGACCAGAAGCCGGCGAAGTCATGGCCGTCGTGCAAGTAGCAATGCTTGCCGGACTTCCTTATTCAACGTTGCGCGACGCCGTGTTTACGCACCCCACCATGGCCGAGGGACTCGTCTTTCTCTTTTCTGAGCTAAGGCCACGATGTTGATGTTAGCTAGAGCCCCTCAGAAGGTTCAGCGGACATGGGAGGGACTTGCTATGGCAACAGAAGGAATCGGGACACAACTTAGTAATCGAGCATTTTTTGTCAAACGCTGGCAACAAGAATATTCCGCCTTTTCCAATGTGATCGCGGCATTGCCAATCGATCGCCTGGAGTTTCGGCCACATCCTCTTTCGCGTTCTGCGGCGGAGCTAGTTGCCTTGCTCATCTCAGCTCAGCGGAGCTGTATTCAACTCTGCGAGAACAAGAAGAGCTCTTACACAGGGATGCACTGGCAACAGCCCACCACCTTGGATGATCCAGCCGACGTCGTGGCTACCTACGAGCGAGACCATAACGAATTGAGAGTTCAGCTTGGCGCCTTAGACGATGACAGTTGGAATCATCAAGCCTGGCTGATCCAGGGCAAGGACGAAATTCTACTTAGAGATACTTTGGGAGGGGTTTTGTGGATCGCTCTGTTTGACACGGTTCATCATCGCGGCCAATTGACCACCTATATCCGTCCGATGGGCGGGAAGGTACCCAGCATCTATGGCCCGTCAGCCAACGATCAACGGAAATGGCGCTGACGCCTCGGCTTCAATGTTCCAAGGCCGCGCACGCCGCTGGTAACGAGCGCCGGACGTAAATCAGAGAAAGAGGATCGCCCATGTCGACTGAAAGCAGCGAGAACCATTCACTACTGTTTCCCCGACTGGACGCTCGAAGCCTTCAGACGCTTCAAAGCGCGGGTTCGGTTCGAAAGACGGCGGTAGCTGAGGTGTTGTTCAATCGGGAAACTCTGCAGCATGGGCTTTTTGTCGTACTGAGCGGTAGTATCGAGCTCGTCGGCGTTGCAAACGGGCATGAATCGATCATCAGCCTGCTCGCCCAAGGTGAGTTCACGGGTGAGTTGACTCAGCTCTCTGGTCGCAGAAGTCTTGTCTCTTGTCGCGTCTCGACAGCCGGCGAAGTCCTTGAAGTGGATCGCGCATCGTTGCGCCACATCATGCAGACTGATGCGGTGGTCGGCAATCTGCTGCTGAATGCGTTTGTGCAACGAAGAATCTATCTGATTGCGAATGCCGTGGGCGACGCAGTCCTAATCGGCTCAACCCATTCCAGTGACACCTTACGCTTGCGGTCGTTCTTGGTGCGAAACGGGCATCCCTATACCTATCTGGACATTGATGATGATCCCGATATCCAAAGCGTTCTAGATCAGTTTGGTATTGAAGTGGCCGACATTCCGGTTCTGATCTGCAGAGGAGACGTGGTTCTGCGTGCTCCTAGCAATGCGGAAGCAGCCGTCTGTTTCGACTTGAACGCTGGAGTGGACCAAACGGATGTCTTCGACGTAGTCATCATTGGAGCTGGACCATCCGGATTGGCGGCCGCAGTCTATGGAGCATCCGAAGGACTGAATCTGCTAGTTGTTGAGAGCAATGCTCCTGGCGGCCAGGCTGGATCGAGCTCACGCATCGAGAACTACCTGGGATTCCCTTTTGGGATTTCTGGACAGGAGTTGGCGGACGCTGCCTACATTCAAGCAGAGAAGTTTGGAGCTAAATTGTCCATAGCTCGAAGCGCCTGTACGGTGCAATGCCAGCAGCATCCTTATCGGATCAAGCTCGATGACGGAAGTGTGATCCAGACCCGAACTATTGTCGTTGCTACCGGATCTCGATATCGTCGTTTGGACATCCTTGATGCCGCTCGCTTTGATGGGAACGGGGTCTATTACGGGGCGACACAACTTGAGGCACCGCTGTGTCAAGGCGAGGTGGTTGTGATCGTAGGAGGCGGAAATTCTGCTGGGCAAGCTGCGATCTTTCTCTCAGGCTTCGCGACCAAAGTCTACCTGCTGGTCCGTGGTCCAAATCTCAAGACCAACATGTCGAAGTACTTGATCTCAAGAATTGAGGCCTCGCCAACCATCATTCTGAAGACGCGCACTACCGTGGTGGCTCTGAAAGGCGGGGATAGGCTGGAAGGCGTTCGTTGGATGGATCATTCGACTGGCGAACCTGAGGACCATGAGGTCCGCCGACTGTTCATGATGGCCGGCGCAGACCCTAATACAAGCTTGGTGAGCGGGTGCCTTTCCTTGGACGCCAAGGGATTCATAAAGACGGGGAAGAGCGTGCTTCCAGATTGGAATCTTCAGCGTGCCCCCTATCCTCTGGAGACAAATGTGCCCGGAGTGTTTGCGGTAGGAGACGTGAGGGCTGAAAGCGTTAAGAGAGTAGCTTCGGCCGTAGGAGAAGGTTCTATGTGCATCCAATTCGTTCATCGTGCTCTTGCGAATCAGTGAGCGGCGAGAGTCGAGACAAAGAGCCATTTCTTTTGACAAACGTTGGCGGCTTACGCAAAGACTTACCCACCTCGAAATCCTATCGTTGGAAGTATGAGTGTCGACGAGGAGCCGATTGAATTGGCATCTCTAGAGTGCCGATGCTTCCCACGCGTAGATGCTCGTCCCGTCACCCGTGCCAATCAACTACTGGAGAAATCATGACCTTCGTAGACACAATCACCGTACGAAACGCCGAGTATGCCAAGGAACGGTACTCGACTGATCTGAAGATTATCCCCTCAGCGAAGACCATCATTATCGGGTGCCTCGATCCAAGGGTAGATCCAGTAGACGTCTTCGGCTTGAAATCCGGAGAAGCTGCCATTTATAGGAATCTCGGCGGCAGGATTAATCCAGCCGTCGTCGAAGCCATGGTCTTGCTCCCGATCGTGACCAGAGCTGCAGGCCAAGAGATGGGCTTAGGCTGGGACCTCATCATTCTCCACCACACCGAATGTGGCATCGTTGGCTGTTATAAACACACCCCTGATCTGCTCGCAATCCATCTAGGCGTTAGCCGAGCTCAACTCGATCTCATGGCGATCGCCGACCCACGCAAAGCCGTGGCCATGGATGTTGAGGCCTACAAGAGCAATGAAGACATCCCTGGTGGATTCATGATTTCCGGGCTTGTCTACGACGTTGCAACAGGGTTGATCGAAGTCGTCGTGCCTCCAAGCCGACTCCGCCTTGGTGCCTAGGGATCAGTCCAAGCTGTCGAGAATCAGGCCCCCCCCATCCACAAAGCACCAACGTGGAAGCATATTGATTTCCAGACCGAATGAGGTAAGCCATGAACTCTGATCAGGTCGTGCGCAGCTGATCTGAACCGCGCGGATCTAGCCGCATACGGAAGAGGAAGGCAGGCGCTCGAAGGCATCGCCTGCCTTTGGTTTCGTCGACCAAGCAATAACGCGCTAAACGCGTTCTGTTGGTTCATAGTCTTGATCACATTAAGCGGAGACATGCCATGGCGACCCTGATAGCGGATAGCACTACAAGAGTCGATGTAGGTGGTCCAGTCACCATAGGCATCAACCCATGGGTAGTCGCACTCACAGTGACGCTTGCGACTTTCATGGAACTGCTCGATACGTCTATCGCGAACGTTTCCTTACCGTACATCGCTGGCGGTCTCGGTCGGTCCTTCGACGAGGTGACATGGATATTGACGACATACCTGGTCGCGAATGCAGTAATCCTTCCGATGTCAGCCTGGCTTTCGCGCGTATTCGGTCGTAAGAACTACTACATGGCATGCGTATTTCTCTTCACCGTTACTTCCTTTCTGTGTGGGATCGCCCCAAGTCTCCAGGTGATCCTTATCGCGCGTGTGCTCCAAGGCATTGGGGGAGGGGGCCTCGCCCCTGTCGAGCAGGCCATCCTAGTCGACGCATTTGAGCCTGCTAAGCGGGCATCGGCGTTTGCGCTTTACACCGTAGCAATCGTGACAGCACCAGCAATAGGACCGGTGTTGGGGGGATACATCACTGACAACTTCAGTTGGCGTTGGGTGTTCTTTATCAACATTCCAGTCGGCATCTTGTCGCTCATTTTGACAAACCGATTCGTACATGATCCGCCCGCCTTCATCAAAGAGCGCGCTTCGGTTCGCGTCAATGGAAAGCTGCGGGTGGACGGCATCGGGATTGCTCTGGTCGGCATCGGTTCTGCTGCTCTGGAAGTTTTGTTAGACCGCGGGCAGATTGACGATTGGTTCGGCTCAACAACCATACGCTGCTGTTCCGTTATAGCGGTCGTATGTCTGAGTGCCGCTGTGTATTGGGAACTGCACACTCCGGAACCGATCATCAACCTAAGGCTCTTGAAGGTCCGGAACTTTGCAATTGCGAACGTTTTCTACTTCGTCTTCGGCGTAGGGCTTTTCGCTTCCACCACGATGATTCCTCAAATCCTGCAGTCTCTTTTCGGATATCGAGCGATCGACGCCGGACTTGTTCTAGCGCCTGGGGCGGTGGTCATCACGTTGTTGGCTCCCCTAGGCGCTCAATTGGTTCAGCGTAAGATCATCCAACCCCGAATCTTGTTGTTTGGAGCTGTAATGGTTGTCGGTATCTCGTTCCTGCATTACAGCCGCATGACCCTCGATACCGACTTCCAACATTGGGCGCTTGCAAGGTCGCTCCAGGGTCTCGGCTACGCCTTCTTCTTTGTTCCTCTTTCGGTTCTTGCCTACTCACAACTCGCGCCCGAAGACAACAACAAGGCATCTTCCCTCACTAATTTCTTCCGGAATTGGGGAGGCAGCTTTGGAATTGCGCTGGTCACGATCATGAGCGACAGACGGGCTAGCTTTCATCAGTCAATTGTCGGTGCAAATCAGACCGCATCGACAATTCCGTTGCAAACCTCGGTGAATCAGATATCTGCTTATCTCCAAATACACGGGCTGTCCCATGCGGACGCTATCCATGCTGCCACCGGTCGTATTTACGAACAGCTCCAAGTCCAGACCAGATTCCTGGCTTTCATGGACTGCTTTTACATTTTGGGCGTTGGAACGTTGATTGCTGCACCTCTCGTTTTGCTGACAAAGGGATTCCAGATCGGCGCAAAAGCGCCTGGCGGACACTAGCAGTGTGCATTTGACTTGGCGCGCCGGAAGCTAGAGAACACGCTATTGAAAGGGAAGAATGCTTGGTCTTCGTTTGTTTGCTGGTCTTTTTGCAGTCTCACTGATTCGGGTTGTCGCCGGTAAACAGCAGCCGCATACCAAGGAAGAAAGTGTACTTACTGTCGATAACTTAGCGTTTTGCAAGTTCCATGGCATGGAGGCGTCAAGCCCACAGGCAAGATATAGGAGCGGCGAATAGGCGGTCCCCGAAAGGGACCACCTTCGTTCCGTCGTACATTACGATTCCAACTTTCAGGTCATCACCACAAATGTCCAACAGCTTCCTGATCCCTTTGAAGTCGCTCGCATGGACGGTTGCGCTTGCTTTGACCTCAACACCGACTAGTGCGCCGTGTTCATCCTCTACGACGATGTCAATCTCATCCTGATCCTTATCCCGATAGTGATGGAGCGTATAGCCTTCGTCGGACCATGTGATCTGCTTCATGACTTCGGCAAATACAAATGTTTCCAGCAACGCACCAAACGTGGAGCGGTCCTTTGCTATCTGCGCAGTAGTCAATGCCAGCAAGGTGGCGAGCAACCCCGAGTCGACGAAATGTAGTTTTGGGGTCTTGATCAGTCGCTTCAGTTCATTGCGGAACCACGGGGATACCCGCTGCACGAGAAAGAGCTGTTCAAGGATGCCGGTGTATTTTCTTGTCGTCTTGTCGTCCATCCCGATCTGTCCGCCGATTTGAGTGAAGTTGGTAAGTTGCCCGGACTGGTGGGCGAGTGCCTGGAGTAACCGCGGCAACTGATCCAGCTTCTCTACTTCCGCGATATCCCGCACATCCCTCTGTACGATCGCCTTCACATAGTCGCGCGCCCAAGCCTGACGTCGCCGGGAGTCTTCTCTTCGCAGCATCTCAGGGTAGCCGCCTACCAGCACCGCATGGACAAGCTGATCGCCCTCGATGTCCGGCCCCGGCTTCACCAACTTGCCATCGAATGCCATCTTCAGAAAGGTGGGCTCTTTGCCGAGTATTTCGGCTCTGGAAATCGGCATCAGGTTTACGATTTCCATGCGGCCTGCAAGGCTCTCGGACACCTGAGGAAGAGTGAGAATGTTGGCAGATCCCGTTAGCAGGAAACGGCCTGCCCTGCGGTCGTTATCAACGGATCGTTTTATGGCTCTCAGAAGTTCCGGGGCTCTTTGCACTTCGTCGACGGTTACCAGATCGAATCCACGCACAAAGCCAGCGGGGTCGTTGCGAGCGGCTTCAAGCACCGTGTCGTCATCCAAAGTCACATACTCGCGGTTCTTATCGGCGAACTGTTGGACAAGCGTCGTCTTGCCGCACTGTCGTGGTCCTATCAGCATGACCACGGGAGTGTCAGTAAGGGCGGTGGCCACGCGTCGGGCTGCGAATCTCTGTACGAACTGGAAATTGGCGTCGGCCATCTCGGATTATTGTATCGTCTAATCCGGATCTAATTCCCGTCCGATTCGGATTAAGGACCCGGCCAAACCGGAAGGGTTGAAAGGCTGCCGCCCCAACCCCGGCAACCAATCTTTACAAATTCTACGGGGATTTTGCCTTGATCCAGAACTACGGCACCCCCCTAAATACTGGACCGACGTACAAATAGCGTACACATAAGAAGCGAAATGAGCCCAAATGGTCCCATTCAAGCCCAAAGCCATTTCCCGTAAAACCCATCCCTTCAACAACTTCCATTGATTCCAAACCGCTTAGCTTACTTGGAAGGCAGCACTGAAAAGGCCGGCGTCGGCGGTTCGATCCCGTCTCTGGCCACCACCACCATTACACACCTCTGCACATCCCAATCACGGGG
>Ga0302228_10002469_pt1 | contig 12535 bp, 10 predicted proteins | sample II_Palsa_N1_2_FD_193519 | JGI IMG/M metagenome (GOLD analysis project Ga0302228, IMG submission 193519) | Peat permafrost microbial communities from Stordalen Mire near Abisko, Sweden - II_Palsa_N1_2 | ecosystem: Environmental > Terrestrial > Soil > Palsa > Peat permafrost | place: Sweden...
GCGCCTCGGATGTTCGCGAAGGCAAATCCCTTGACCGGCACTGGCGCAACGCCCGCACGGTGTCATCGCATAATCCGGTGATCTACAAGGCGCGAATTGTCGGCGATTGGGTGATCAACGGAACGGACCCGCTTTTTGTCTGGCAGATTGGTAATGGGCCTGCGAGCAATTAAGCATTTGCAGTGAATTCAAGGCCCTCATCGCAAAATGGGTATTTATACAATTGCGCAGGTGCCTGACTTTCTGTAGCCGCTGCCGAGGCACGAGGCTGCGATGCGGGCCGCAGGGCCGCCTTGGGACCGCCTTGGGGCCGCTTCGCGGCCCATCGCAGCCTCATTCTTCGGCAGCGGCTACAGGATTTCAGGGGGCCAGAAATGTGTAGATACCTATGCCTCGATGGGGTCGCCGCAGGGTCGGGTTACGGGTAAGATATCGGCCTTTCGCGCAGCCCCGTTCTGCGCCCGCCGAATTAAGTCGATCCCATGCCCTTCGAACTCAGTGTTGACCTCACCACCCTGGCCATCCTGGCCTTCGTCGCATTTATCGCCGGTTTCATCGACGCCATCGCTGGCGGTGGTGGATTGCTGACCACCCCTGCACTGCTGACCGCCGGTATGCCGCCTCATCTGGTACTGGGCACCAATAAGCTCAGCTCGACCTTCGGCTCGGCCACTGCCAGTTTCACCTTCTATCGGCGCAAACTGTTCCATCCAAGGCAGTGGGTGCATGCGATTGTCGGCACCTTGATTGGCGCGCTCACCGGGGCCGTCGTCGCCCACTACCTGCCCGCCGAAACCCTGAACAAGATGCTGCCGGTGATTGTCTTCGGCTGTGGCCTGTACCTGCTGTTCGGCGGTACGCCCAAGGCGGCCCTGGACAATGACGCGCCGATCAAGAAGAAATGGCAGTCGACCCAGGGTTTCGGCCTGGGCTTCTACGATGGCGTCGCCGGGCCCGGCACCGGCGCGTTCTGGACCGTCAGCACCATGCTGCTGCACCCTATCGACCTGGTGAAGGCCAGTGGTGTGGCACGCAGCATGAACTTTGTCAGCAACGCGGCAGCCCTGTCGGTGTTTATCTTCAACGGTTCGGTGGACTGGATTGTCGGCCTGTGCATGGGCTTTTCGGTGATGGTGGGGGCCTTCTTTGGCGCACGCAGCGCAATCAGCGGCGGCGCCAAATTCATTCGCCCGGTGTTTATCACCGTGGTCCTGGGGCTGACGGTGCGCCTAGCCTGGCAGCACTGGTTCAGCGTGGCCTAAGCGGCGGGCCAGGTAGAGGTCGATCAGGTATCGGGCAATCGAGCGTGACGCCGGCAATGGCGGCAACTCATGGATGTTGAACCACTGCGCATCTTCGATCTCGTCGGCTTGAGGCACGATGTCGCCGCCGGCGTATTCGGCGTGAAACCCCAGCATCATCGAGTGCGGGAACGGCCAGCACTGGCTGCCCATGTACTGGATGTTTTTCACCTCAATCTGCACTTCCTCACGCACTTCGCGAATCAGGCAGTCTTCGGCCGACTCTCCCGGCTCGGCAAACCCGGCCAGGGTGCTGTAGACCCCGGTGACGAAGCGCGGCGAACGGGCCAGCAGTATCTCGTCGCCACGGGTCACCAGCACGATCATGCTCGGTGAAATTCGCGGGTAGCTGCGCAGGTCACACGCCTGGCAGAACATCGCCCGCTCCCGTGGCACCTGGACCATGGCCTGGCCGCAACTGCCACAAAAGCGATGCTCGCGGGCCCAGGTGCCGATTTGCGCGGCATAGCCCAGGACTTTGTACAGCGTGTGATCGCCCTGCAACATGAAGCCCCGTAAACCCTGCCAACTGCAGCCCGGCAGGTCACCGGCCGAATTGAGTTCCAGCAGGTACACCGGTTCGCCGTCCAGGTGGCCAATGCCATGTTCAGCGAACACCGAAATATCCTGGCGTTTGAGCCAGTCCCGCGGGAACAGTGGCCCGTTGTCATCGCGTAAAAAGCCGTCTCGGCTACGGGCCACGGCCCAGCCACCCGGGGTTTCATTGTCCAGCAATGTCGTGGTAATCCAGCCTGGGGTCATGTTCAATCAATCCACAAATTCGGGTTTCTGCTTGCTCATGTGAGCCGCAATGGCCACGCGCAGGTCATTGGATTGCAGCATAGCTGCGTTCCAGGTGGCAACGTATTCCAGGCCGTCATTGATCGTGTGGTCGCGCATGTAGCTGATCATGGCTTTGGTGCCGGTCACGGCAATCGGCGATTTGCTCGCAATGTCCCGGGCAATGTCCATCACACCGGCCAGTAAGCTTTCGTGATCGCTGTAGACGCGATTTACCAAACCGATAGTGCGTGCCTCTTCGGCGTCGAATTGGCGACCGGTGTAAGCCAGCTCGCGCAGCATGCCGTCGCCGATGATCCGTGGCAGGCGCTGCAAGGTGCCCACGTCGGCGGCCATGCCGATGTCGATTTCCTTGATAGAGAACTTCGCATCACCGGCAGCGTAACGCATGTCACAGGCACTGATCAGGTCGATAGCCCCGCCGATGCAGTAACCCTGGATAGCCGCCAATACTGGCTTTCTGCAATTGTCGACAGCGTTGAACGAGGCTTGCAGTTGCAGAATCTTGCGTCGCAGCAGGCGGGCGTTCCGGCCGACATCCTTGCCGAACTCATTGGCCACCGAAGCCAGCATCATGAGGTCGATACCCGAGGAAAAATGCTTGCCCGCACCGCTGAGCACCACCGCGCGCACGGCGTCGGTGTCTTCGATCCATTGGAAGATATCGATGATCTCGGTCCAGAACGCCGCGTTCATGGCGTTGATCTTTTCCGGGCGGTTGATCTGCACATGGGCGACGTTGTCTGTCAGTTCAACGACAAAGGCTTGGTATTCGGACATGGCAGTGATCCTTGACTGGCGGCTGATAAGGGCCGAACTATAACAAGGCTGCGTGATACGGGGTAAGGCTGTGCATGCGCCAAAAACAGGACTGAAAACGGTAGCCGCTGCCCAGGCACGAGGCCGCGATGCGTGTCCGCAGGACCGCCCTTGGGGCCGCTATGTCGGAATGCCGCCCAAACCCATCGCAGCCTCGTGCCTCTGCAGCGGCTACAGCTGGGTTGGCAGCCACAAGCGGAATCGTGCACCGCCCAACGGCGACGCCTGGGCCGTCAACGTCCCGCCCTGCGCTTCCAGCGCCCGTCGACTGATGGCCAGGCCCAAGCCGAAACCGCCGGTAGCCCGATCACGGCTGCGGTCCAGGCGATAGAACGGCTCAAAGATCCGCTCACGCTGGTCCGTCGGAATACCGATCCCGTCGTCATCGACCCAGATCTCACAGCCGTTGGGACACACCTTGACCCCCACCTGAATGCGTCGCTCGCAATACCGCATGGCATTGCGCAGCAGGTTTTGCAGGGCACGGGCGGTGAGCCGCGGGTCGAGGGTAAATCGCTCCACGGAGCAATCCAGTGCCACATCGATAACGATCTCAGGGTTTTCCAGCTCATCGTCGACGCTGCCCAGGATACTGTCGATAAACTCGTCCAGCACCACTTCCACCCGCTCCGGCAATTGCGCCGGGTTTTGCAGGCGGCTGTAGGAGAGCAGCTCCAACACCAGTTCATCCAGCTCACGAATATGCGCCACCAGGCCTTGCAAGCGTTCGCGGCTCGGCGCCGGCAAATCATCGGACAGCGCCAGGGCCAGGCCGAAATCCAACCGAGTCAGTGGCGTGCGTAATTCGTGGGAGACTGCATTGAGCAAGTCACGCTGCTGGTTGAGCAGGTGTTCGATGTCGTTGGCCATGGTGTCAAACACCACCGCCAGGCTACCGATGTTGGAGCTGGAACGAATGTTCGTACGCGCCTCCAGATTGCCCTGCCCCAACTGCGTCGCCGTACTCTTGAGGCGATCCAGATCACGCCAGTGGCGCCGCAGCCAGTACAACAGGCCCGCCAACAGCGCCGCACCGATCAGTACGTTCATGCTCCAGAACAGCAGGTTCATGTCCAGCGGATCCGGCGGCACCGACAGCTTGACCACCAGTTGATCGTCCAGCGCAGAACTGATGTCATCCATCCAGCCCCATTCGCCCAGGCGAATCACCGGCTGGTCCTGCTCCAGTTGACGCTGTTCCTCAGGGGTGTAGCTGGCGTCCTGGATACGCAGCAGCTGGATTTTCAATGGCGCGAAATCCGCCGCGAGCCGCACGGTGACATTCGCCCACTGCTCCATCGGCACACGGTGGTATTCGTTGACGATCAGGCTCTGCGTACCCCGGGACTGTTCGACGTTGTAGTTCATGTAACGGTGTTCAAAGACCTGAATCACCACCTTGGGAATAAGGTAGATCGCTGCACTGTAGGTGACGATGGTAATCAGGTAGAGACGAATCAGAACTCTGAACATGAATCAGCATTCCCACTCGGAACGGCTGAACAGGTAGCCCTTGCCCCACACCGTCTTGATCTTGCGCGCTTCACCGGCGTGATCATCGAACTTGCGCCGCAGCTTGGAGATGGCCACGTCCACCGAGCGGTCGGTACCGTTGAACTCGATGCCCCGCAAGCGTTGCAGGATCTGATCGCGACTGAGCACTTCACCGGCATGCCGGGCCAGGACCACCAGCAAGTTATATTCACCGCTGGACAACTCCACCGGCTGGTCGCGCCAGGTCACCGAACGCTCCGACAAGTCAATGCACAGGTTGCCCATGAGAATCTGGTCGTTGGCCACTTGGGGTTCGGTGAGGCTGCTGCGGCGCAATAGGGTTCGCACGCGGGCCAGCAATACTCGAGGCTCGCAGGGTTTGGTCACGTAGTCGTCGGCGCCCATTTCCAGGCCCAGTACCTGGTCGTGGCTGTCATCGCGGGCGGTGAGCATCAGGATCGGCAGGCTCGCCGAATCGGCACGCAACAGCCGACAGACTTGCAGACCGTCGAGCCCCGGCAGCATCAGATCGAGGATCACAAGGTCCGGCGGGCTGAGCCGAGCCCGTTCGCGCACGTGGTCGCCACGGCTAAGCACGTTGACGTGATAGCCATTGCGTTCCAGGTAGCTGGCAATCAGCTCGGAGAGTGCGGCGTCGTCTTCCACCAGGAGGATGTTCGGCATGGTGTTTCCAAATAATACGGTTGTTGGTCATACAGAGATCCAATGTGGGAGCGGGCTTGCTCGCGAAAGCGGTGGATCAGTCAATACATCTGCGACTGACACTCTGCATTCGCGAGCAAGCCCGCTCCCACATTTGACCTTCAGTGTTTGCAGGATTGTGCAAGGATATACGCCCTCGCGCCCAAGCGCGCTGGCACCTTACATTTCTTCACACACACCCTACACAGCTTCACAGCACTGTGCCGGAGGCGCCCGTAGGATGCGCCAGTCAATATTGGGATATAAGCATGTCGAAGAATCTGTTTGCGCCGTTTTGCCTGTTAGCCCTGGCACTGACATTGAGCGCTTGTGACAACTCTTCCAGTGGCGCCCCCGAAATGCCGCTGGCCAAAGTACGCATTGAAACCCTCGAAGCCAAGCCCCTGTCCATCAGCAACGAGCTGAGCGGACGGATCGCGGCGCCGCGCATTGCCGAAGTGCGTGCGCGGGTGGCCGGTGTGGTGCTGCAACGGGTGTTCAAGGAAGGTCATGACGTCAAACAGGGCGACGTGCTGTTCCGTATCGACCCGGCGCCGTTCAAGGCCGACCTGGACAGCGCCCAGGCCAGTCTGCGCAAGGCCGAAGCCAATGCGTTCCAGGCCCGCTTGCAGGAGCAACGCTACAGCCAGTTGGTAGAAGGCAACGCCATCAGCGCCCAGGAATATGACAACGCCCGCGCCGCCGCCCTACAAACTGCCGCTGAAGTCGCCGCCAACCAGGCGGCCGTGCAACGGGCCAAGTTGAACCTGGGCTACGCCACGGTCACCGCACCGATTTCCGGCCGTATCGGCCGGGCCCTGGTCACCGAAGGCGCCCTGGTCGGCCAGAACGAAGCCACACCGCTGGCCGTCATCCAGCAACTGGACCCGATCCACGCCGACCTGACCCAGTCCACCCGCGAACTCAATGACTTGCGCCGGGCCTTTCGTGCCGGGCACTTGAAGCAGGTCGGCCAGGACCAGGCCAAGGCCACGCTGATCCAGGATGACGGCAGCCTCTACCCATTGCCCGGCAAGTTGCTGTTCGCCGAGATCAGCGTTGACCCGGGCACCGGCCAGATCATCTTGCGCAGCGAGTTCCCCAACCCGGACCTCGACCTGTTGCCCGGCAGCTTCATCCGCGTACGCCTGGAACAGGCCGTCGACCAGCAAGGCATCAGCGTGCCGCAACGCGCCATCACCCGTGACAGCGCCGGCATTCCCATGGTGTTGCTGCTGGACGCCGAGCAAATGGTCAGCCTGCAACCCGTGGAGTTGGGATCGGTCATCAACGATCGCTGGATCGTCACCAGCGGCCTCAAGCCCGGTGACCGCATTGTCGTTGAAGGTCTGCAACATGCGCGCCCTGGCGAACAGGTCCAGGTCGACGACAGCCCCGAGCCACTCGCCCAAGCGCGTGGCCAGTAAGAGATAGGGATAGCAACTCATGCCGCAGTTCTTTATTGATCGCCCGATCTTCGCCTGGGTGGTTGCCTTGTTTATCCTGCTGGCTGGCGCCCTCGCCATCCCGCAACTGCCAGTGGCACAGTACCCCAACGTGGCGCCGCCGAAAGTGGAGATCTACGCGGTGTACCCTGGCGCCTCGGCCCAGACCCTGGACGAAAGCGTGGTCAGCCTGATCGAGCAAGAGCTCAACGGTGCCGACCACCTGCTGTATTTCGAATCCCAGAGCAGCCTCGGTTCGGCCACCATCACCGCCACGTTCCAACCGGGCACCAACCCGGAAATGGCCCAGGTCGACGTGCAGAACCGCCTCAAGGCTGTTGAGCCACGCCTGCCGCAAGCGGTGACCCAGCAAGGCTTGCAGGTGGAAAAAGTCTCCGCCGGCTTCCTGCTGCTGATCACCCTGACCTCCAGCGACGGCAAGCTCGATGACGTAGCGCTCAGTGATTACCTGGCGCGCAACGTGATGAACGAGATCAAGCGCCTGGATGGCGTCGGCAAGGCGCAGCTGTATGGTGCCGAGCGGGCAATGCGGATCTGGATCGACCCGCAGAAACTGATCGGTTTCAACCTGACACCTGCCGACGTGAACGCCGCGATTGCTGCGCAGAACGCCCAGGTTTCAGCTGGCAGCATCGGTGACTTGCCGAGTACGTCGACTCAGGAAATTACGGCTTCGATCCTGGTCAAAGGCCAACTGTCGACGCCTGCGGAATTTGCCGACATTGTGCTCAAGGCCAATCCGGACGGTTCTACCGTGCGTATCGGTGATGTGGCGCGGGTAGAAATCGGCAGCCAGGAATACCAGTTCTCCACGCGCCTGAACGGCAAGCCGTCCACCGCTGTCAGCGTGCAGCTGTCGCCGGGGGCCAACGCCCTGAACACCGCGACCCTGGTGCGGGCGAAGATGGACGAACTGGCCCGCTACTTCCCGGCTAACGTCGAATACAAGATCCCGTATGACACCTCGCCGTTCGTCAAGGTATCGATCACCAAGGTGGTGTACACCCTGGGTGAGGCGATGTTGCTGGTGTTTGCGGTGATGTTCCTGTTCCTGCAGAACATCCGCTACACCCTGATCCCGACGCTGGTAGTGCCGGTGGCCTTGATGGGCACCTTCGCCACCATGCTGTTGCTGGGCTTCTCGATCAACGTGCTGACCATGTTCGGCATGGTGCTGGCCATCGGGATCCTGGTGGACGACGCCATCGTAGTGGTGGAAAACGTCGAGCGGATCATGGCTACCGAAGGCTTGTCACCCAAAGACGCGACGCGCAAGGCCATGGGCCAGATTACCGGCGCAATCGTGGGGATTACCCTGGTGTTGGTGGCGGTATTCCTGCCGATGGCGTTCATGCCGGGTTCGGTGGGTGTGATTTATCAGCAGTTTTCACTGTCGATGGCCACCTCGATCCTGTTCTCGGCGTTCCTGGCCCTGACCTTGACCCCGGCATTGTGCGCCACCTTGCTCAAGCCGATCGCCAAGGGTGAGCACCATGAAAAGACTGGGTTCTTCGGCTGGTTCAACCGCCGCTTTGAACAGCTGACCGACCGCTACGAAGGCTGGGTGGCCTATGCCATCAAGCGCAGCGGGCGTTACCTGCTGATTTACCTGGTACTGCTGGTCGGCCTGGGGGTGTTGTTCAGCCGCCTGCCCTCCTCGTTCCTGCCGGTGGAAGACCAGGGCTACACCATTACGGACATCCAATTGCCGCCCGGTGCCAGCAAGAACCGCACGGTGCAGGTGGCCGAGCAGATCGAGGCGCACAACGCCACTGAGCCCGGCGTGGGCGACACTACGATGATCATGGGCTTCAGTTTCTCCGGCTCCGGGCAGAACGCGGCACTGGCGTTTACCACGCTCAAGGATTGGTCACAGCGCAGCAGCGAAGATTCGGCTGCCGCCATCGCGGACCGGGCAACCGAAGCCTTTACCGAGCTCAAGGACGCGATTGCTTATGCGATCCTGCCGCCGCCGGTGGATGGTTTGGGTACCTCCAGTGGCTTCGAATTCCGCTTGCAGGACCGTGGTGGTGTCGGCCATGCCGCGTTGATGGCGGCCCGTACCGAGCTGCTGGCCAATGCCGAGAAGAGCCCGATCCTCGCCAATGTGCGTGAAAGCGCCCTGGCCGAAGCACCTCAGGTGCAGCTTGAGGTCGACCGCAAGCAAGCCAATGCCCTGGGCATTTCCTTCGCGGATATCGGCAATGTGCTGTCTTCGGCGATTGGTTCGGCCTATATCAACGACTTCCCCAACCAGGGCCGCATGCAGCGGGTAGTGGTTCAGGCCGAAGGTGATCAGCGCAGCCAGGTGGCGGATCTGATGAAGATCCACGTGCGCAACAACGCCGGCAAGATGGTACCGCTGTCGGCCTTCGTGCAAGCCCGTTGGGTGCAGGGCCCGGCGCAGTTGACCCGCTACAACGGCTACCCGGCCATCGCCATTTCCGGTGAAGCCGCGCCAGGCCACAGTACCGGTGAGGCCATGGAGGAAATCCAGCGCCTGGTCACACAACTGCCGGCCGGCCTGGGTCAGGAATGGACGGGGCTGTCGTTGCAGGAACGCTTGTCCGGCTCCCAGGCGCCGCTATTGCTGGTGCTGTCGTTGCTGATCGTGTTCCTGTGCCTGGCGGCGCTGTATGAGAGTTGGTCGATTCCGACCTCGGTGTTGCTGGTGGTGCCGCTGGGGGTGCTCGGTGCAGTACTGGCCGTGACCCTGCGCGGGATGCCTAACGACGTGTTCTTCAAGGTCGGACTGATCACGATCATTGGCCTGTCGGCGAAGAACGCGATCCTGATCATCGAGTTCGCCAAAGACCTGTATGACCAGGGTGAAGACCTGTTCGAAGCCACCTTGAAAGCTGCGCGCCTGCGCCTGCGGCCGATCATCATGACCTCCCTGGCCTTCATCCTCGGCGTGGTGCCGTTGGCCATCGCCACCGGCGCCAGTTCGGCGAGCCAGCAAGCGATTGGCACCGGGGTAATTGGCGGGATGATTACTGCGACGCTGGCCGTGGTGTTTGTGCCAGTGTTCTTTGTGGTAGTGATGAAACTGGTACGCAAGCGTCACAAAGAGGGCTGATCCACGCTATAGGAGCGAGCTTGCTCGCGAAAAACCCAAGAGACCGCGTGATCGTTGGCGTCTCTTCGCGAGCAAGAACCAGGCGTCCCCCTCGCTCCTGCAGAAATAAGCTATGTTGCTCACAAATCCCGATTTGTGAGTTCCCATGTACTTTCTCGCCCGCACCCACCCTCGCCTCTCCACCGCCGCCGTCCTGGGCCTGGCGGTGGGCATCCTGGCACCGGCCGATACGCTCATCAGCAAAATCCTCTTCGGCTGGAACGCCGGTGTCTGGACCTATCTGGTGCTGATGCTGTGGCTGACGATCCGGGCCAAGGCCGACGATGTGAAACGCATTGCCGAGGTCGAGGATGAAAATGCCGGGCTGGTGTTGTTCATGGTGTGCATTGCAGCCATTGCCAGCCTGGCCACCATCACGTTTGAACTGGCGGGCAGCAAGAACCTGGAAACCTCCGCACGCTTGCTGCACTACGGCTTCACTGGATTGACAGTGATTGGTTCGTGGTTGCTGATCGGGGTAATTTTCAGCGTGCACTACGCCCGCCTCTATTACACCTGGGGCGGCAAGGAACCCGCGCTGCGCTTTGCCGAAGGCCTGACAACACCCAACTACTGGGACTTCCTGTACTTCTCCTTCACCATCGGCGTGGCGGTGCAAACCTCCGACGTCGGCGTGGCCACCCGCAGCTTGCGCAAGGTGGTGCTGGGGCAATCGTTGATCGGGTTTCTGTTCAATACGGCGATTTTGGGGTTTTCAATCAACATTGCGGCGGGGCTGTTCGGTTGAGGAGGCGCCAAACTCATTGAGGGCCCTTGCCTGGCTTGGCCTGGCGCCCTCGCCCCCTGACTAAATCCGACGGATGGTAGTCAATACCTGTTAGTTCTGACAGTTGTCAGTTCCGCGATTCTGGCGCCGAATAGGGGCACTCAAGCGGGAGCCATGAAGATGCGTAACCTGGTGCTCAACGGCAACTTCAGTGCCTACGGAAGGGATTGGACCACTCTGAATACGGTGGACTACTCCCGGCAATACTGCCGAGTCCTCACCGGTCAAGCCTCTCAGCGGGTCAATGTCACGCCTGGTGCGAGCTATATTTTCCGTATGTGGACCCAAGTGCTGTTCAAGGGCAGCGGCTCGATTGTGATCACTGCCGAGCCGTCCGCAACCGTTGAGCTTATTGACCTGGATGCTTTTCATCTTTGGACAAAGCGATCTCTCAGCTACAACCCTCCTGCCGACACAACCTCCATCACCCTGGCGATCACCGGTACGGCAGGAGAAGTGTGTGTCGATGAAATCGAGCTGCTTGTCGACACCACTGTCCCGACAAAACCGGAGCTGATCAGGAATGGTGAGTTTGCCGAAAACATTGCCAATTGGACTATTGAACTGCCTCAAATCTCATCAAGCGTCAACATCAGTTCGGGTGTTTGCAGCGCTAACCTCGGTGGATTGATTTATCAGGAGGTCGCCGTTGAAGAAGGCAAAACCTATACCTTCGCGCTTATGGCGGCCAACCCCACCCTGGGCGACGGCGCTGCCAGGCTTTTTGATACGACAGACACCAGCATTGCCCTTTTGGATATTGAGCTAAGAGGGCCGGAGTCTTTCGAGCCATACCAACGCGACTTCCAGGTTCCACTGGGTACCCACCAACTGCGCGTGCTGATGGTTGGGATTACCTATCTCAGGCTTGACAGTGTTTCCTTCAGGCTTGCGTGAAAACACCCACGAACAGTACAAAAAAGAAGGCTATGCCCAGACGTTAGAACCCAGTAGATGCACCCCAACACATTACGCGTCCATGTGGTCGCTCAGCCTCTAACACCAGGCCTGGCAGTGGCTCCGCGATACCTACCCAAAGGGAGATCCGCACATGTTATTTGACCTGCAAAACCCCATAAAAAAACCCATAAAAAAGCCCATAAAAAAACCACGCACTACCGCCCGGTACTTCAAAGGTACCATCGACGCAGTCGACTTCACTGCCACGATCTTTCACATTGAACTCAAGGATGGAAAGTGGCGATTGTTCGGCAGCAAGTTAGATGAAAACAACGTCATTCATAAACTGCAGATGGTCTTTCCCGACACCTACACAAAAGGCGTGTACAAACTGGATGAGCACAAGGACATCGTCCTGACTTACTCGACAACCGATGAACTTGAACCCATCCTGAAATATGGCGCGTTCGGCCTGATTGATTTCACCGAAATTGATCCAGGTAATACGCGCGTCACGGGTGCGTTAAAGGATGTCGAAACCAAACACGACGGAGACCCGGTATCCATCATCCAGGCCCTGTTCATCTTTGGATAACGCACGGCCCATGAAAGAGTGAAGTCCTCAGCCCCATAATCCAAAAAGGAAGCCGAAGCTTCCTTTTTGGGTTTATTGCAGTCGCTTACCAGTTGTAGCGCAGACCGACGTTTGCGCCCCATGGCTGATCAACATGCTTGCCCTTGCTGTGTTCCAGATCAGCATGCAATTGCAGATTCTGCGACAACGATACCGCCACGCCCGCCCCCAGTTCTACGCGAGAACCTGACAGGTCATTGTTGAACACATTGCCGTTAACCGAGGCTTTATTATTCTTGGCAAACTCATGGGCCACCGCCGTGCGCAAGTAAGGCTGGACAACGCTGCCACTGTCCATAACGAAATCGCGACCTACCGTCACCCCCAACTTGCCCAGCATCGAGTGCGTGTTATCGCCCTTCGCTTGCATGCCGTTGTCCAACCCGTACTTCTTGCCCTTGACCACTATCGTGGACGCCTGGGCGAACGGTTCGACAAAAAACTCATTGTCCAACTTGATATTGCGCCCCACTTCGACGGAAGCACCGAGGCCGTTGGTACCGTAGTCACCCA
>Ga0302228_10002483_pt1 | contig 12484 bp, 11 predicted proteins | sample II_Palsa_N1_2_FD_193519 | JGI IMG/M metagenome (GOLD analysis project Ga0302228, IMG submission 193519) | Peat permafrost microbial communities from Stordalen Mire near Abisko, Sweden - II_Palsa_N1_2 | ecosystem: Environmental > Terrestrial > Soil > Palsa > Peat permafrost | place: Sweden...
CCTCCTCTACCTCCGCGGCATGAAGAAGGGCGAGAAGCTCGTCATCTACCACTCCAACATCGGCAAAGCAGCCATAGGCACGGCAAAGGTAGTCTCCGTCGACGCGACCGACCCCAAAAATCCACAAGTCCGCATCAAGCCCGTCAAGCGCCTCAAAGCAGAGAAGACGCTGGACGAGATCCGCTCATCCAGCGTCTTCAAAGACTCCATCATGTTCCGCCAGTTCCGTCTCTCCGTCGTCCCTCTCACCGACGCGCAGTACGACTGGCTCACCACCTAAGCCTTCTTCAAGACCACCTTCTTCTCGAAGTAAGAAGCGTTCGCCATGTGGCAAGCCGCCGCCGCATGGTGCCCGAACACCACATCCTCCACCACCGGCTTCCGCGACCGCACCGCATCGAAGAACGTCGCCAGATGGGGCCGCAACTCATCCCACGACGGCCCCTTCCACATCATCGTGTCGTCCAGCGGATGCTCCGTCAAAAACGCATCATGCTCCGCATGCCACTGCTTCTCATACTGTGCATGCATCGCCGCCGGAAACCCATTGATCCCATACGCCGGCGAACGATCCACGCCAAGCTGAGGAATCAGCGTAACCGTATTTGTATTCGAAACCTCGATCACGCCCTTCGGCCCCATGATTCGCGTCACCTCCGGCGTCTCCGTCCCCAGAGTCAGCCGCACGGTCACTGGCACATCGCCATACTCAAACTCAGTCACCATCAGGTCAGGCATATTCCGCCCATCCTTCCACCTGTAGATTCCACCAATCGAAAAAGCCTTATCCGGAATTGCATTGATCCCGGTTACAAATTGCATCCCGGTCAGCAGATGCACCATCAGGTCGCCTGCCATTCCAGTGCCGTACTCATGAAAAGCACGCCACCTCGCGAAAGCAATCGGGTCAAACGCCTTCTTCGGAGCAGTCCCTTGCCATGTCACCCAATCCAGCGTCTCCGGCGATAGATCCAGGGGCGGCGGATAAACCCACGCACCACCAGGTGAGTTTCTCCCAAGCTGCAGCTCCACCTGGTGTACCTCTCCGATCGCGCCGGAGTCATACAACTCTTTCGCCTTCCCGAACAGCTTCGAACTCACCCGCTGCGAACCCACCTGCACAAAGTTCTTGCTCGCTTTCACCGCTGCGACCATCTCCTCGCCTTCGGCGATCGTATGCGACATCGGCTTCTCGCAGTGCACGTCCTTGCCCGCGCGAATCGCATCGATGGTCACCTGCTTATGCCAATGATCCGGTACCGCAACGATCACTGCTTCGATATCCTTATCCTCCAGAATCTCCTGATACCGTCGCGTCGTCTTGATATTCGCCCCTGCGATCTCCTTCGCAAGCGTGTGCCGCCCGTCGTACAAATCGCACGCTGCAACACACTGCGCCTGCGGCAACGTCACTGCGGCCCTCAGCAGCGAAGACCCCTGAATCCCCACGCCGATGCTCGCGAATCTTACTCGGTCCCCACTCGCTACCGGCTGCGCCTGCTCTTCACCGAGCATCGCCGTACCCGGCAACACCGACGCCATCGCCAACCCACTCCCCGTCTGCAAAAACCGTCTCCGCGAAAACTCCGACATCAAGAACCCTCCTAAACCAACGCCTCCACTATAGAGGAATCCAAACCCGTCTCGCGCCACCCACACCCTGCTATCCTTTCTGTTGGGCCTTATCGCAACCGCCCTAGCCGTCTCGAAAGGATCACCGCGCATCATGATTGACCTCAAAGGCAAAGTAGCCGTCGTCTTCGGCCTCGCCAACAAACGCAGCATCGCGTGGGCCATAGCCCAGAAGCTCGCCGAAGCCGGCGCTACCCTCGCCATCTGCTACCAGAACGAGCGCCTCCAGCGCGAAGCCGAAGAGCTAGCCGCCGACCTGCCCGGAACCAAGACCTTCCGCTGCGACGTCTCCATCGACGCCGACATCGACGCCGTCTTCGAGCAGTTCAAAACTGCCTACGGCAAGCTCGACATTCTCATTCACTCCATCGGATTCGCACCCAACATGAAAATCAACAATGTTCTGCGAACTCCACGCGAAGACTTCCGCATGGCGCACGACATCAGCGTCTACTCCCTCATCGCCCTCGCTCGCGCCGCCGAACCTCTCATGGCCGAAGGAAGTTCAATCCTCACTCTCACCTACTACGGCGCTGAAAAAGTCTTCCCCAACTACAACATCATGGGCGTCGCCAAGGCGGGCCTCGAAGCCGCCGTGCGCTATCTCGCCTCAGACCTCGGCACAAAGAAGATTCGCGTCAACGCCATCTCCGCTGGCCCCATCAAGACCCTAGCCGCACGCGGCATCAGCGACTTCACCAGCATCCTCACCGCGGTCGAGCAGCGCGCCCCGCTCCATCGCAATGTTGACGCGTTAGAAGTCGGTAATACGGCCTTGTTTCTCTCCAGCGACCTCGCCAGCGGCATCACCGGCGAAATAACCTTCGTAGACTGCGGCTTCAACATCACTGGTCTGTAAAGACAAATCAACAGTCTTCCTCTCCCACCTGAACCGCCGTCATCTCGACCGAAGCAGCTCACAGCCTCATCGTGAGCTGCGCAGTGGAAAGACCCCCCGTATTTTTCGCTTTGTCTTATCCAGTCGCAGCTTTCCTCGTATATCCTTCTGTCCAACTTCGAAGGAGCACTATGACAATCTCTGAAATTCTCCTCCAGGACTTCGACACCGAGATCTCCAACACCCGCCGCACCCTCGAGCGCGTTCCCCCAGGCAATACCACCTGGAAGTGTCACGACAAATCAATGCCTTTTGGCAGACTAGCCATGCACTGCGCCACGCTCCCCATGTTCGGCTACTACATCCTCGAGGACGATGGCATGGATATGGCCACCTCGAAACGCCCTCACATGTCGCTTGAGTTCACCACCAGCGAGAATGCTCTGAAACAACTCGACGAGTGTGCCGCCAAATGCCGCGCCTCGTTAGCCGCTGCAAGCGACGAACACCTCTCTGCTCCCTGGAAGTTTTCCTTTGGCGATCAAGTCATCTGCAACAACCCGCGCTCACTCACCTTCCGCCAGATGTGCTTCGACCACCTCATCCACCACACCGCGCAACTAGGCGTCTATCTCCGACTCAACGACATCCCCGTACCCGCGCTCTACGGCCCATCCGCCGACGAGCAATGGTCAGCCTGACAGCACTGGCGACCATTAGGGCCGCTTGTAAACCACTCCATCTTTCATCACAAACTCAACCTTAGTAGTCACCGAAATATCCTCCAGCGGATTGCCTGGCACCGCAATCACATCCGCAAAGTACCCAGCCTTCAACTCCCCGATCTTCCCCGTCCAACCCAGCAGCATTGCTCCATTCAACAGATCAGCCTGCAACACAGCCGCAGGCTTCATCCCAAACTCGACCATCAACTCCAGCTCTCGCGCCTGCGTCCCATGCGGAAACGGCCCCACGTCACTCCCCACCGCCATCGGCACTCCGGCTGCAAGCTGCTTCTTGAACTCCGCCGCATGGTATGCCTGCTCCTTGCGATCCCACTCCGCCCGCGCCGGAGTCGCAGCATGCTCCGCGAAGTACTCCGCAATCGCGAACGTAGGCACCGCGTAAATCTGCTTATCCTTCATCGCCTTCATCGTCGCATCGCTTAGTTGATAAGCATGATCGACCGAAGCCACACCCGCCGCCACTGCAAATCCCGTCCCCGGTTCTCCCGTTGCATGCACCGCAACTCCACGACCCGAACCCACACCACCACCCGTCCGTTCCGCCTCCTTCACAGCCGCAGCAAGCTCCGCCTCGGTGTACTGATAAGGCGTCTGAAACTCGCCATCACGAAACGAATCCCTTCCCGTCTCATAGATCTTCGTAAAATCCGCACCGCCCTTCCTTTGCTCCCGCATCACCTTCACAATCTCGTCGCTTGAATCCGCATAGTCCGCGTTCGACAGCACCTTCTGCGCCGGGTTATACCCAATCGCGTCCTCATGGCCGCCCGTCAAATCCACCGCATTGCAACTCACCCTCATCCGCGGCCCCGGAATCAAACCAGAATTAATCGCATTGCGCACGGCTACATCCGCGCATCCCGCTCCCTCGGTACCCATATCTCGTTCAGCGGTGAAACCAGCCATCAGATCCGCCTTCGCCGCACCAGCAGCGATCAAAGTCCGCTCCGGCACACTCTCCTGCACCGTCTGCAGATCCTCCGCCCCCGGATGCAAAAACAGATGCACATGCGCATCGATCAATCCCGGCATCAACGTCGCATCCCCCAGGTCGATCACCTCCGCCCTAGCAGGCCGCTCCACGTGCGTACCAGCCGCGACAATCTTCTCCCCCTCCACTAACACCTCACCCGGTGCCACCATCTTTCCCACGCTCACATCGAGCATCCGCGCCGCACGCAACACCACAACATGCTTCGCCGAGCCCGCATCCTGCGCCAGACAAATCGCCGTCACCGCAAAACCTGCAACCAACCCACAAAGAAGTTTTTTCATAGTCCCAGCAGCATATCGCACGCGCTCAAACAATCTATACCTTGCGCCTTCCAACACTTTCCAATTGACTTGGCAATCCATCCACGCTAAACACAACCATGCCCCGTCATCTTGCACTCCTCACTCGCCGGATACTCCCCCTCCTCGCGCTCGCGATCGTGAGTCACCCTGCATTCGCGGCAAACCCAAAGCTCATCATCCGCAACGCCCGCATCATGACCATGGCCGCCAACCAGCGCGAGCCAATTAGCGGCTACCTTTCCATCGCGCCCGACGGCACCATCCTAGCCGTCGCCGCCGGAGACCCTCCCGCCACCCTCCACGCCGACAAAGTCGTCGACGCCCACGGCGACCTCGTGATTCCCGGCTTCATCTCCGCACACAGTCATCTCTGGCAAGCTGCCTACCGCGGCCTCGCCGCCGACAAGACTCTACCCGGCTGGATAGACGATCTCTACGGCCGCCACGCCTCCAAAGCCTCACCTGAGGATATGTACTGGTTCGCACTCCTCGGCTCACTCGACCATCTCGAGCACGGCGTCACCACCGCCTACAACTTCACCTACGGCGGCCGAGCCAAAACTGCCGAGTTGAATAATCAGTTCGAAGAGGCCCAGTTCCGCGGCGCAGCCGAGTCCGGCATCCGCTTCGTGCACAGCTACTCTCCTGATCGTATGTCTCCCGCCATCACTATCGACCAGGCCCGCACACGCCTCAAGACCTTCCTCGACTGGACCGCCGCCCAACCACCGAACCCACACTTCCTCAGCGTCATGATCGGCGGAATGACCGCCTTCAACAACACCTACCAGCAGGCCGTCATGGAAGCAGCCATGATGAAGGAGTTCCACCTCGGCAACCAAACCCACTACATTGAAGCGCCCGACGACCAAGGCGAGCAGCGCTCCAAGTTTCGCTGGATGATGGACAGCGGCCTGCTCAACAACCAGCTCATCTTCGGCCACTTCATCCACGCCGACGACTTCATCCTCCAGCAGACCGCCAAAGCAGGCGCCTCCATGTCCTGGAACCCGCTCTCGAACGGACGTCTCGCCTCCGGTGTCGCCGACATCCCGAAGTATCTCAAGATGGGCATCCGCGTCGGCATGGGTGTCGACGGCGAAGCCAGCGCCGACCTCGCCGACCCCTTCGAAAACATGCGCACAGGTCTCTACGCCATCCACGACAAGTATGAAGACGCCACCGTCATGAGTCCCTACCAGGTCCTCTGGCTCCACACCATGGGCTCCGCCGACGTCCTCAACGTCAAAGACAAATTAGGCTCGCTCGAACCCGGCAAGTTCGCCGATTTTCTCCTCATCAACCCAAAGCGTCTCGGCGTCTCACTCGAAGACCCCTACGCAAACCTCGTCCTTGCAGCAGCCGAACGCGACATCGACAGCGTCTACGTCGGCGGCGAGCTCATGGTCGAACACAACCAGCTCCTCCATCATGACCTCGACAAAGTCCAGGCCGAATCCGACCGCCGCGTTTTAGCCCAGCACTAACGTTCGGCCTAAACGATCGCAATCAAGAAGGTCTACCCAACCTTCTCCGTCAACTCTGCCCACCGTGCATAGAGCCCATCCGCGGCCTCTTGCGCCGCATCCATCTCCGCGAGTGCAGCCGTCAGCCGAGCCGCATCCACCGCAACAGCCGGATCTTCAATCAGCTCCCGAGCCTTTTGCAGACGATCCTCCGCCGCCTCGACCGCAGCCTCAATCCCTGCATACTCCCGCGCCTCAAGATACGATAGCTTCTTCTTCCCACTCGAAGCTCCATTCGAAACCGCCACAGACGCAGCAGGAGAAACCGCAATCCCGGCAGCCCCAGGAGCAATCGCCTCCTCCACCTTCACGCCGCGCCACTGCTCCCACTGCGAGTAATCCGCAAACATCTCCGACCCGCCGCGCCCATCCAGCCCCAGCACAATCGTCGACACCCGATCCAACATGTAACGATCATGGGTCACTAATACCAACGCGCCCGTATACTCCAGCAAACTCTCTTCAAGAATCTCCAGCGTCGCAATATCCAGATCGTTCGTAGGCTCGTCGAGCAGCAACAGATCTGCAGGCTCCAACATCAACTTCGCAATCAACACGCGAGCCCGTTCGCCTCCACTCAACCTCTCCACCGGCTGATTCAGCTGCTCACTCGTAAACAAAAACTTCGTAGCATAACTAGCCACATGCACTACCCTGCCCTGGTACACCACCGAGTCAGAATCCGGAGCCAGCGCACGCCGCAGCGTCACACCCTCCTCCAGCTCACGCATCTGACTGAAGTAAACAATCTTCAACGAAGCCGCCTTCTTGATCGTCCCCTTCGAAGGCTCCAGCTCCCCAGTTAACAACCTCAGCAGCGTAGTCTTTCCGCTTCCATTCGGCCCTACTAATCCCACGCGCATCCCAGAGGTCACCAGAAAATTCAACCCCTCAACAATCTTCCGGTCGCCCAGCACAACCGAAACATCCTCCAGCTCCACCAGCCGCTTCGTCTGCCTGTCCGTCGCCGAAAAATCGATCCCAGCGCTCGACGTCTGCACCCGAGAATTGACCTCCTTCAACTGCCCAATCAGGTCCTGCGCGTTGTCGATCCGTGCTTTGGCCTTCGTGCTCCTCGCCTTCGGCCCACGCCGCAGCCAGTCCACCTCAATCTTCACGCGATTCTTCAGCGCATCCTGCAGCTTGCTCTGCGCCTCCATATACGCCTGTTTCCCCTCAATAAACTTCGAGTACGTTCCCTTCACCCGCAGCAACCCCTCCGCATACACGCGGTTCAGCTCCACTATCTCTGTCGCAACATTCTCAAGAAAATAACGATCATGGCTGATAAGCACACAAGCAAAACTACCCTCATTCAGCAGCTCCTCCAGCCAAGCGATTCCGGCTAAATCCAGATGGTTCGTAGGCTCATCCAGCAGCAGAACATCCGGATGCGTCACCACCGCCTCCGCAATCGCCAGCCGCTTCCTCCATCCACCCGAAAGCCGCGCCGCCTCCGCATCCAAACTCGGAAACCCCGTCCGCCCACTCGTCTCCCTCAGTCGCCCTTCATGCTCCCCCTCGGCCACCTTCGCCCGCACCAGCGCAGCCTCCAGCACCTCGCGCACCGTCACCCCCGGCGCAAACACCGACTCCTGCGCCACATACCCAACGCGAGCCCGCTTCCGCACCGCAACATCCCCAGCATCAGCGTCTTCATCCCCAGCCAGCACCTTCAGCAGCGTAGACTTCCCCGCGCCATTAGGCCCAATCAGCCCAATACGATCTCCATCACTCACAGTAAAACTGATCTCACGAAACAAAGGCGTTGCGCCGAAGGCCTTAGTCAAACCCTGCGCATTTACGATTGGTGGCATTTCTCCAGTTTACCTTTTACCCCGCGTCATTCCTAATCGCACGAGCGCAATCGACGATTGGTCGGATTAGCCAGGATCGCTCTCCGAAGCCATTCGCAGGTGAAAAGGCGGCCACACCATGTCGAAGTACCCTATGATGATTGCGTGAGTTGGAGGCTGCCCTCTTGAAGATCACTCTTTTTGCGACGTTGATGATTCCATTCTGCTGCGTAGCGTCTGCGATTCAGTCCATAGCGCAGAGTGCCCCCGCTCCGACGGGAGTTACTGCTTCAGTCGCCACGGCACCTTCAACTCCCTCGCAAACAAAATCCTATGGACTGATCTCGGTCCCAGAGATTATGCCCGGCATCGTGGCCGGATACTTGCCGCAGGCGGGATTGCCAAATAGTTTAGCTTTGGATCCTCCAGCGCCCACGCCAGGCACCGCTGTGTATGCGCTCGACGAGGCCGTCAGCCGAGCCAACCTCGCCCTGCAAGGGTCTCCGCGTTGGCAGCAGGCAACCAGCGATGCAGATCTATCGTTCCCTCACGTAGCCGAAACCTTTTCCTGTTCCATGGGCATTCCGATTACCGAGGCCGACACGCCGCACCTCTACATGTTGTTACGGCGATCCTTTACCGACGCTGCTCTCTCCACCTTGGCCGCCAAGAATCACTACAACCGAACTCGCCCATTTATGGAAAATAATCGTCCCACCTGCTCGCCAAAGGACGAAGCGTTCCTGAGGAAGGATGGCTCATATCCATCAGGACACACCACCATCGGATGGGCTTGGGCTCTCATTCTCACTGAAATTGCTCCGGCCCAGACCGATGCTATTCTGGCGCGCGGACGCTCGTTCGGAGACAGTCGGCTAGTCTGCAACGTGCATTGGCAAAGTGACGTCAACGAGGGAAGAATCATGGGCGCAAGCACAGTCGCGAGACTGCACGCAGACCCTGCCTTCCTCGCCGATCTCGACGCGGCCAAAGCAGACTATGAAATTGCGCGCGCTAAGGAACTGAACCCTACTCGCGACTGCGCCGCCGAAGCCGCTGCTCTCGCAACCCCTCCCCCGACGGAAACAAAGCCAACCGTACATTGATACGACACGGTCACCAGCCACATCGCACTTGGGCAACCACTAATCCAAATCAAAGTCTCGCAGCGGCCGATCCGTCAAGGGAGTCTCCTTCGCCTTCTTCACCGCCTCGGCAAACTTCTTAGCCATCACATCATCTTTGTTCTTCTGCGCATCCACACTCTGCGCAAAGATCGAATCCCTCCGCGCATCCGCTTCCCGCAGCGCCTTCGCCGCCTCGCCAAAGTCCTCGAACATCTTCTTCTTCGGAGCCGACGTATGCGCAATCACCGACCGCGTCACCGGATCCACCTTCAGCATCCCCCCGCAATCCGGACACATCACCTCAAACGGCTGATCGCTCAATCCCATGGAACACACCTCACCCATCCATTCTAAAACTGTTCCAGAGATTCTTTCTAAGCGCTAAAGCCTCACCACCACATGTCCAGGACACTGATTGCCGGCCACGCCCACCAACTTCTCCACCAACCCATCCCCATACCGCGCCATAAACCAAACCCCGGCCACCACGCGCTCCTGCGGATGCCCACCAGGAAACACATTCAGCACAATCGCTTCGGCATGCTTCCGCAAACTAGCTTCCTTCTGCAGCTCAAATGTAGCCGCCATCCTTCGTAGCCGATTCATCTGATACTGCATCTTCGACCCCGACACCCTGGCCGATCGCCCCAGCGACTCATCCATCACCGCCAGATACTCCGTCAACGCCATCAACTCCGTCTCCATCGCATTCCCGACTGCCGCTAGCTTGCGTTTCCCTTCAATCGGCATTACACGCGCACCCAGCCTCTGGGCCAAGACCTCCGCTGTAGTCATCGCATCTGGAAGCTGAACCTCGTCCTTATCCATCACAGTAGCAATCGTTGGCTCCAGCAGCGTCGCGCTCAGCCGCGGTAGCACCGGCGTAGTCCGACCAAGAATCGCCTCATACAAAACCGCACTCTGCGCAAAGTAAGCGATCTCGGCCGGCCCACCCACATAAGCCGCCGTAGGCAGCAACGTATCCTGAAACACCGGCCGCAGCAGCGCATTCGGACTCAGCCTCTCAGGCGCCGTCTCAAGAATCGCAATCAACTCCGCCGTCGAATAACTCCGCCCTCCAGCCTTCCACTGCTCCTCGGCTGTGCGACGCAAAGCCACCCGCTCCCCCGTCGCCTCATCCAGCAGAAACAACATCGAACCACCCTCAGCCACCAGCACCTGAGCGTGATACCCACGATCCACCAGCTCCTTACTCCGAGCAATCAAAGCACCCTGCAACTCCGCCGCATGCTCAATCGCATACCGCAGCGTACTCGCCCCCAGCGCATGAAAATCCCGCGAGGCCGCATCCATCACCACCAAACCCTGCGCATCAAAGATCTTCGCCATCAACCGCCCAAACGCGAGCGCCAGCGAAGGCCGTGAACCATCCTCCGGCCGATAACACTCCCGCAACCACTCACTCACCGGAGCAAACTCCAGCAGTTCGCTAGCCCGCTCCAACACCCCATCCAACTCGGCCCCAGGAACCACCCCGCCCACCGGAACCGCACGCGCAACCTTCAACCCCGCACGCAATGTCTCCACCGACGTCTTCGTAAGCATTGAAACCTGGTCCACCTCTTCCAGGTCATGATCCTCAGTCGCCATCCAGAACACCGGGACATGCTCGACACCCGTAGCCTTCGTAGCTTCTTTCGCCCGAGCCACTGCCGTAGCCGCCTTCAAAATCGTCAACAGCGGGCCGCCGAAGAGCACCACCTGCTGCCCCGTCACCACCGCCCGAGCACCCGCCCGCAGCTTCGAAATACTCGCCTTTGCGGCATCCCCCGCACCGAACTCAACCGCCTGTTTCTCCAACAAATCCGCTAGCACCCCGGCATCCTTCACCGAAGTGCCGCCTCCGATCCACTTCCCTGCAAACGGCTCCGCACCATACCACCGCCGAACCGCTGAATCCCCGGCGCCATCCGCCATCGCAAGATGGTCGAGATAGATCTTCGACACATGCGGCAACACCGAAATCGGGAAACACTCAACGCTCATGCAAACCTATCCTCAATCTCATCCACTGCGACCAAGCGCACCGGGCGACACAAAATTTTCTGCGCATCCCGTTGGATGCCCGTCACCCAAGTCTAGATGCAGGATGATACTTTAGCCTCATGGCCGTCAAAAGAAAGCAGCTCCCCAAGCCCAGCGCCGCTCAGACCCCCCAAGCAGCACCCGCAACCACCATCAAACCGAAGTCGAAGTTCGCAAAGCCAAAGGTCGTCTCCTCCAAACTCTCCTACAAAGGTAAAGTCTTCTCCGTCTTCACCGACAAGGTCGAGGAGCCCAGCGGTTTCGTCCACACCCGCGACGTCATCCGCCACAGCGGCTCCGTCGTCATCCTGGCCGTCGATGAGTCCACGAACCCCGCCGACCCCGACATCATCCTCATCCGGCAGTTTCGCCACGCCGCCGACCAGTTCCTCCTCGAACTCCCCGCCGGCCGCATCGACGCCAACGAAGCCCCACTCACTGCTGCCAAACGCGAGATGATCGAAGAGACCGGCTACCGCGCCAAACGCTGGACCCTCCTCACCAGATACTTCGCCAGTCCCGGCTTCCTGGGCGAGTGGATGCAGATCTACCTCGCCCGCGACATCAGCGAAGGCACTGCCACGCCCGAGCCCGACGAGAACATCGAGATCTTCCGCATCCCTCTCTCCGAGGCACTTGCTCTTATCGCCGCCAACAAAATCCACGACGGCAAAACCCTCATTGGTCTCATGCTCTACGACCGAGGCCGTCGGTCTGGTCAGTTCTTGAGCTAGAACAATCAGGAAGTATTGTGTCAAGCACCTGGATGACATAACTTTCACATTCTCGAGACATTTTTTCTCGAGACGAAACAAATCATAAAAAATACATGCGGCACACGCAAAAACCCGCTGAAGATGCGGGTTGTACGAATGCACGTTCGCAACCAAATGCGTGGTTATCTCCAAAAAACATCCTTGCAAGCGAACATCCAGAAAACTCCGGGCCAATCGTTTGCGTCAGACCTTCCAAGTGGTGCACAACTGTTGAAACGCTTTCACTTCCCAGCGCACCATGGTCACAGCAACAAAGAAAGGAAGTCGCTCCAGTGGCACAATACAAGGGCACAGTAAAGTGGTTTAACAACGCTAAAGGCTACGGCTTCTTGGGTCGCGATGGTGGAGCCGACGTTTTCGTTCATTACAGCTCGATTCAACGCGAGGGATACAAGAGCCTCAAGGAAGGTGATGAAGTAGAGTTCGACATCATTCAAGGCTCCAAGGGTCCACAGGCCGATCAGGTAGCTCGTCTCAAAGAGGCACAGGCTCAGTAGCATTCCAGAGACTTACTCTCAGGTCGGTGCAGTGGCTCGTACGATCAGCCCTGCTCGACCCCTGTAAGACCCCTCCTAATCTGTTGCATACTGACATCAGCGGCCACACTGGCCTCTGAAGCTTAACCATGGACAATATCTCGATCGCCCGACTCCTCGACGAAACTGCCTCCCTCCTCGAGATCGACTCAGCAGACCCCTTCC
>Ga0302228_10002484_pt1 | contig 12483 bp, 14 predicted proteins | sample II_Palsa_N1_2_FD_193519 | JGI IMG/M metagenome (GOLD analysis project Ga0302228, IMG submission 193519) | Peat permafrost microbial communities from Stordalen Mire near Abisko, Sweden - II_Palsa_N1_2 | ecosystem: Environmental > Terrestrial > Soil > Palsa > Peat permafrost | place: Sweden...
CGGCATTGGCGCGACTGTCGCGGTGCTGCTGGCGCGCAGACGCTTATCAAAATCGCTGGACATGCTGGGAATCAGTGAAGGCGAGTTTGCGCACTACGGCACGCGCAAGGGCATTCGAAAACACTATCGCATCGACGCGGCTGGCATTGCGCAGACGGTGCGCGCTCTCTATACGAAGTAGTACCTGCTGGCACAAGACGGAGACACGGCATGAGCATTCAATACGATATGTCGCTACGCCACGGCGTCGACTTTGACTTTCGTCTCGACGGTAAAGTCGCGGTTGTGACCGGTGGCCTGGGTGGCATTGCCATGGCGACGAACGCCGCGCTGATCGGCAAGGGCGCACGCGTCGCCATTCTTTATCCAGCCTTCGAGGAAGCGCGCGTGGCCGCCGCTATCGAGGAACTTGGCTCGTCCAACGCAGTGGCGTTTGCTTGCGACGTTACACGGGAAGCCGACGTGGAAGCAGCCATTGCTGCTGCTCACCGGCATTTCGGCGATCTTCATCTGCTGGTCAATGCCGCGGGCTGCATCACCCTCACGCGTGCGGAAGACATCGGCTTTGAGGAATGGCAACGGCAGATCGCGGTCAACCTGACGGGCCCGTTCCTTTGCGCGAAGCACTTCGCGAGACACGTCCTGGCAAGTGGTCACGGCGGCAAGATCGTCAACATCGCGTCGCAGGCAGCAACCGTCGCGATCGACCAGCATTGTGCGTATACGTCGGCGAAGGCCGGCTTGATCGGCATGACTAAGGTTCTCGCGAAGGAATGGGCCGGCCGCGGCATCACGGTCAATACCGTCTCGCCGACCGTCGTTCTTACGCCGATGGGCGCCGCTGCCTGGGAAGGCGAAAAGGGCGAAGCGATGAAGAAAATGATACCCGTCGGCCGCTTTGCGTACACCGACGAGATCGCCGCCGCCATCTTGTTCCTGCTCTCCAATGGCTCGGACATGATCACGGGCGCCGACATCATGATCGACGGTGGTTACACGATCTGTTGACGCGCTGAACACCGGAATCAAGCGGCTAAAGACCGCATCCTTAGTAAAACTCGAATCAGGAGACAACAACATGTGGAAAAAACTTGCATTGTCCGCAGCCGTGGCTGCTTCGGTGAGCATGGTCATGCCTCTCAACGCGCAAGCCGCGGGCAAGGGGACCATCGCTATTCTCGTCAACGCGCTCGACAACCCGTACTACGCGGCCGAGGCGAAGGGCGCGGACACAGAAGCGAAGAAGCTCGGCTACGACACCATCGTCCTGTCGCACGGTGAAGACGTGAACAAGCAGAACGAGCTGGTCAACCTGGTGATCGGCAAAGGCGTGAAGGGCATTGTGCTCGACAATGCCGATTCGAACAGCAGCGTGGCGACAGTGCGGACCGCCAAGGACAAGAAAGTACCGGTCGTGCTGATCAATCGCGAGATCCCGAAGGACGGCCTGGCCATCGCGCAGTTGAGTCACAACAACCTCCAGGCCGGCACGGAAGTCGCGCAACGCTTTGTCGAAACGATCGGCGAGAAAGGCGAATACGTTGAACTGACCTGCAATCTGGCGGACAAGAATTGCGTGACCCGCTCGCAAGCTTTCCATCAGGTACTCGACCAATACCCCGACCTGAAGATGGTCGCGCGCCAGGACGCGAAGGGCGCGCTGTTGCCGGGCAAGCAGGCGATGGACTCCATCTTGCAGGAGCATCCGAACGTCAAGGGTGTCATTGCAGGCAACGGTCCGGTTGCGCTTGGGGCGATTGCATCGCTGGAGTCTGCCGGGCACAAGGATGTGGTGGTGATGGGTATTGACGGCAGCAACGACGAGCGTGATTCCATCCTCGCCGGCAAGCTCAAGGCGACGGTCATGCTGCAAGCCCAGAGCATCGCGATCCACGGCGTTGACCTGCTCGACAAGTACATCGCGACCGGTAAGACCGGTGAGCAGGAACGCCAGCTGTTTCGCGGCATCCTGATCACGAAGGCCAACGCTTCGAAGGTCAACGACTTCTACTACACGAAGTAAGCAGTGAGTAGTCAGCGTGCGATCGCGGTTGCGCTTGCGGTAAGACAGATCCGCAACCTCCGCCGCAGTCGCACGAAGTCTGTTTGAAGTGAGGACGCCATGCTTTATCGAATTTCCGCCCTGCGCACGCTGCTTCTGCCGATCAGCCTCGGCCTGGGCCTCACGCTGGCGCTGGCAGGCTGCCACGTAGTCACCGACACGGAGCTGGCCGCCATCCGCAGTCAGGGTCAGCGTCATGGGCCGGATGCCGCGCAGGTCTTCAACGGTCAACTGGTTCCGTATGCCGACAAGAACGCGAAGCCAGCCGCGCTGGTGGTCGGGGCGTTGACGCAGAACTTCGATACCGCTTGCAAGCAGTACGGCTTTCGCCAGAGCGATGCGTTTCCCTGCAACTTCTGGATCCGTGTGCAAGGCAAGGTAACGCGTATAGACGATTCCTCGCGAGTGGGTAAAGCGTATGTGGAACTCACGCAAGCCGCCGGGGGCGATCCCGTGGATATCGTCTTGCAGATGGGACCGGTGATCGTAGGCACGGGGGTGCGTGATGGTTTCCCCGGCATCAAGTACAGCGACTTCGACGACCAGACCAAGTTCGCCGCGTTCGGTCAGGAAATCAACAAGCTGGTGGTGGCGCGAGTGCAGCATTCGCTCAAGCTCAAGGTAGGCGACCCGGTCGACGTGGCCGCGGTCTACAGCACGTGGAGCGAACCCGCAGGCGAAATTCGTGCGATCCCAGTGGTCTGGAAATGAACCTCAATCCCGTGCATGTGATCGAGACGAAAGGTCTTTCGAAGACCTACCCCGGCACTGCCGCGCTGGTCGATGTGAACTACAAGGTGCAGCGCGGCAAGGTCAACGTGCTGATTGGCGAGAACGGCGCGGGCAAATCCACGCTGATGAAATTGCTGGCGGGTGCGGAAGTGGCAAGCGCCGGCGAGATCTGGATCGACGACAAGCGAGTGCATATCACTGACGTGCGCAGCGCCGAGCGTCATGGCATTGGCATCATCTTTCAAGAGCTGAATCTCTTCCCCGAGATGACCGTGGCGGAGAACATCTACGCCGGCAATGAGCTGACGAGTTCCGGCGTGATCCGCAGCAAGGCCGAGAACCATCAGGCGAAAATCCTGCTTGAGCGCTTGCAGATTCCGATCGACCCACGCACGCGGCTCGGCAATCTCTATGTCGGTCAGCAGCAACTGGTCGAGATCGCCAAGGCTTTGTCCAAGCACATCAAGGTGCTGATCATGGATGAGCCTACTTCTGCGCTCTCCAAGACCGAAGTCGAGATCCTCTTCAAGATCATTCGTCAGTTGAAAGAGCAGGGTGTGACGGTGATCTATATCTCGCACCGCCTTGAAGAGATCATGGCGATCGGCGACTGCATCACGGTGCTGCGCAATGGCCGGCTCGTGGCCGAGGACGAGATCGCCAACGTGGACATTCCGTGGATCATCGAAGCCATGGTGGGGTCGTCGAAGAAGCGCTTTGCGTTCGCGCAGCACGCACTTGGCGACGAGGTGCTGAAGGTGACGGACCTGGCGCTCAAGCGCTCGAATGGAATCTACGCAGTCGATCATGTGTCGTTCAGCGTTTGCGCGGGTGAGGTGGTCGGTATCTATGGTCTGATGGGTGCGGGCCGCACGGAGTTGCTCGAAGCGCTGCTTGGCGCGCAACCGCTCGCCATCGGGCAGATCGAACTGGCGGGCAAGCGTATAGAGCGGCACAACATTCCGCAGCGCATTGACGCGGGTATTGCGCTCGTTCCCGAAGACCGGCAGAAGCAAGGCATGGTGCAGCTCATGACCATTCTGGAAAACATGACGCTTTCCAGTCTCGGCAAATTTGTCCGGCGTTTCGCTTTCGGTGCGCTGGGCCGCGCGAAGCAGGTCGATGCCGCTAACGACGTGATCAAGCGTCTTGCCATCAAGGCAAGTTCCGTCGATGCCCCGATCACGTCGCTGTCCGGCGGCAACATGCAGAAGGTCGTCATCGGTAAAGCATTGCTGACATCGCCTAAGGTCTTGCTGATGGACGAGCCGACGCGCGGTATTGACGTCGGTGCGAAAGAGGATGTCTACAAAACCATTAGCTTGCTGGCTCAATCGGGCATCGCGGTGGTTTATGCAACATCCGAACTTGACGAAGCGATGGCCGTCTCCAACCGCGTTTTCGTGATGGCGAGCGGCAAGCTCACCGCCATCATGGGACGCGCCGAATTCGATAGCGAACGGATCGTGCGCGCGTCGACGCCCGCCACGGCCGTCGTCTGAAGCGACAGAGGTTCAATCCATGACAACGCCCCACAGCGCAAATAGTTCCGTGCAATCACTGCCGGCCAAACCTGATCGGGCGGCGGCCTACTGGGCCTCGCGTGTGACCGTCGGTATCCTGAAGCTGCGTATTTTCATTGCGCTGTTTGCGATCGTGATCGTGTTCTCGCTTGCCACTGACAATTTCCTGTCGACCGGCAACATGCTGATCATGGCGAAGCACGTAACGATCGTCGCCATACTCTCGATCGGCATGACCCTGGTGATCCTGACCGGAGGAATTGATCTGTCCGTTGGGTCGATCGTCGGGATCAGCGGCATGGCGGCGGGATATCTGCTGCTCGAAGGAGTGAAGATCGGGCATCACATCGTTTTCTTCAATCCGTTCGGGGTGGTGGTGATCGCCTGCGTGCTCGGTGCGTTGATTGGTGCGATCAACGGTTACCTGATCACCATGCTCAACGTCGCGCCGTTCATCGCGACACTCGGGATGTTGTACGTGGTTCGCGGCGCGGCGCTGCTGGTCAACAACGGGAGCACCTACGCCGATCTGGAAGGCAACGTGGCCTTGGGCAATACGGGTTTTGAATTTATCGGCAACGGGACGATCCTCGGGCTGTCCATGCCGGTCTGGATCCTGATCGTGCTGGCGGCCATTACCATCTTCGTGGCGCGTAAGACGCCGCTCGGACGGCGTATCTATGCAATTGGCGGCAATGAACAGGCCGCGCGTTTCTCGGGTATCCGCACGAATCGCGTGAAGCTGTTCGTGTATATGTTCTCGGGTTTTTGTGCCGCGATTGTCGGCCTTGTGATCACCGCGCAGTTGCAGACGGCGCACCCGTTGACCGGACAGACCTTCGAGCTGAACGCAATCGCAGCAGTCGTGCTCGGCGGCACCGCGTTGGCGGGAGGCCGGGGCACGGTATTCGGTTCGGTAGTCGGTGCGTGCGTGATCAGCATTCTGGGCGACGGTATGGTGATGTGCGGCATCAGCGACTTCTGGCAGATGGTCATCAAGGGTCTTGTGATTATCTTCGCCGTGGTTATCGATCAGTTGCAGCAGCGACTGCAATCGCGCATGGTTTCACTGACGGCATAAGCGCGCCTGGCTAGCAAGCGCGTTCATCGGGAAAGGGTATGCAATACGTATTGGCGATCGACCAGGGCACGAGCGGCACGAAGGCGCTTCTTTTCGACGCGCACGGCAAGGTGCATTCGCGCGGTTTCACGGCGGTGCCCTGCGCGCATCCGCGCGCGGGTTTTGTCGAGCAGGATGCAGAGGCTTTGTACCGCTCAGTGCTGAGCGCGGTGGCGCAATGCCTCGACAGGTTCGAAGGCGAGCAAACTGACATTGGCGGCGTCGCTATTTCGAGCCAGCGCGAGACCGTCGTGCTGTGGAGCGAAGAGGGGCATGCCATTGTTCCCGCGGTCTCGTGGCAGTGCCAGCGATCGCTTGCGATCTGCGAGCGTTTGCGCGAGCAAGGCATGGCGGAAGTGATCGCCGGGAAAACGGGCTTGCTGATAGACCCTTATTTCTCAGGGACCAAACTCATCTGGTTGAACGAGAACGACGAGCGGGTCAGCTCACGCGTTGCTTCGGGATCGGCAATGTTCGGCACCGTCGATAGCTGGTTGCTGTATAGGTTGACCGGCGGCGCGTCGTATCTTACCGACTACACCAATGCATCACGCACGATGCTGATGAACCTGCATACGCTCGAATGGGATCGCGAGTTGATCGCCGGGTTTGGTCTTGACGGATTGAGATTGCCGGAACTGCGACCGTCGGCGGCGGACTTCGGCGCGACCGACTTTGAGGGTTTGCTGACGAAACCTGTACCAGTCGTCGCCATGATCGGTGACTCGCATGCGGCCGCTGTGGGCGAAGGCTGTTTGCGGCCGGGGCTCGCGAAAGCGACCATGGGAACGGGCTCGTCGCTGATGATGAACGTTGGCGCCAAACCGCAAGCGCCTGCGCACGGGTTGGTCTCCACGTTATGTTTTGCGACGTCGGAGCGGGTCGACTACGCGATGGAAGGGATCATCATCAGCGCTGGTTCAACACCCGCCTGGCTCAAGGAGAAGCTCGGTCTCTTCAGCGACTTCGCCGCAGCGGAGCAGGCATTCACGGACTATGACAACGGCGGTGTTTTCCTGATCCCCGCGTTCTCCGGCATCGGCTGCCCTCACTGGAAATACCCGGGTGGCGCGCAGATCGTCGGACTCAATTTCTCCACGTCGTGGCAGCACGTTGCGCGCGCCGCGTATGAATCTATTGTCTACCAGATCAAGGACGTCATCACCGTCATGGAGCAGGCGGCGCGGGTGCAACTGGTCGAACTGTTCCTGGACGGCGGACTCGTGCAGCGGCCGTTCCTCTTGCAATACCTTGCCGATACGCTCAACCGCCCCGTCAGCACCCTGGCGATGAGCGAGATATCAGCGGCCGGCGCAGCGGCGCTGGGGTCGCTGCAACTGGGACTGATCGATACCCTCGATGCCGATCAGACCGAGCGTCCGGTGCTGAGGCGCGTTGAGCCCGGCGCCGGAGTGGAGCAAGCGGCGCTGAATCATTCGCAATGGCTGCGCTGGATCCAGCGGCTTTGATCAACCCTATTCGAAAAGGAGCAGACGTGAGCCAGAACTTGAAACGCTTCGAAAACAAAGTGGTGGTGGTAACGGGCGGCAGCCGCGGTATCGGCTTGGGAATAGCGGAGCGTTTCGCTCAGGAAGGAGCGAAGGTGTGCGTATCGGCGAATGAAAAGAGTGTCTTCGACGCCGCCGCGCAATTGCGTGAATCGGGTTATGACGCGATCGCCGTGGAGACCGACGTCACGGACAAAACCCAGGTCAAGGCGCTCTACGAAGAAGTGGCGGCGAAGCTCGGCGAAGTCGATGTCTCGATCCAGAACGCGGGCGTGATCACCATCGCGAAGTTGGAGGATCTGAGCGAAGCGGATTGGGATAAGGTTCTCGCTGTGAATACAAAAGGGGTATTCCTGTGCTGCCAGGAAGCCGCGGGGCGGATGCTGCGCGCGGGCAAAGCGGGTCGCCTGATCAACACGGCTTCTGGACAGGCACGGCAGGGTTTTGTGTACACGCCGCACTACGCCGCAAGCAAGTTCGGTGTGCTTGGCATTACCCAAAGCCTTGCCAAGGAACTGGCGCCTACCGGCATTACGGTCAACGCATTCTGCCCGGGCATCATCACGACCGATATGTGGGCCTACAACGATGAGGCTTGGGGCAAGTTGCTGGGTGACTACAAGCCGGGCGAACTGATGGCGGAGTGGGTAAAGAACATCCCAATGGGGCGAGCGGGAACGGGGGCAGACGTGGCAGGGCTGGTAGCGTTCCTGGCCTCCGACGATGCTTCCTACATCACCGGACAAACCGTCAACGTGGACGGCGGGATGTTCATGTCCTGAGTGTGCTTTGCGTTAAAGAGCGCCACGTGGGCTGAAATGACCATGTGGCGGTTTCTGCTTTTTCGCATTTGCCCCACGTTACCGGACGTTCGCTATCGCTGCGATCTTGCGGATCGTATCGGCGCAAGCAGACGCCGCTTCAACGCCCTTCACGACGAAATGCTCGCGGAAGAACTTCGTGTGTTCTTCGCCCGAGTGAAAGTGATGCGGCGTCAACACAGCGGACAAGACCGGTGTGCCGGTTTCCAGTTGCACTTGCATCAAGCCGGTGATGACAGCCTGCGCCACGAACTCGTGCCGGTAGATGCCGCCATCCACCACGAGACCTGCAGCAACAATAGCCGCGTAGTCGCCACGTTGAGCGAGTAGCTTCGCGTGCAGGGGGATCTCGAAGGCACCGGCGACTTCGTAGAGATCGATGTCGTCGCGGCTGAATCCTTGCGCCTGAATGGCATCGAGGAACGATGCTTTGCACTGGTCGACAATGTCGCGATGCCAGCACGCTTGAATGAATGCGATACGCGCACGCGGCTTGTCTGCCGTACTAACGGCGGGATTACTTTCGAGAGTAGTTGCGAGCGTCATAAATATAAGCCTGTTTGTGTGAACAGGGCGAAGGACGGCATGGTCCCTTGGCGCAAATACAGCACATGCAGCAGGTGCATTCGCGCAAGGGGACACACGCCGTCCCGTTCTCTTTCATCCGGACTATGACCGTCGGCCCCGGGATCAAACCGGGTCTGCTGACCTTTGTGTTTCGCCATGCTTTCAGGGCAAAACACAAAGCGCTCGCGGGCTACGCGCAGAAGCTGTACGCGATTACCGCCGGTGGGGAGTTTCACCCCGCCCCGAGAACTCGTTCTTAGTGAACGGAACGTAAATTATCACGATTTTTAAAAATGCGCCGAGACTCAACGATGGCGATGGGGTCTCTTCCTGATTATTTCGTTAAGGGCGGGCACCTCTTAGGCCTTCCCGCGCCAAGGCACCAACCGTCGCTCCAGCGCGCGCATACCGAGATCGAAGGTCCATGCAATCAAGCCGATCAACACAATCCCCATCACCACGACATCGGTTCTGAGGAAGCTCGACGCGTTCAGCACCATCTGCCCGAGTCCCGCTGTTGCCGCCACCATCTCGGCCGCGACGAGCGTTGTCCAGCCAAATCCAATCGCGATCCGCAAGCCCGTCAGGATCTCGGGCAACGCGGCCGGCAGCACGACGAAACGCACGACCTGTGCAAAGCTCCCGCCAAGTGAATACGCTGCGTTCACCTGCTCAGCGGTAGCGCTCCGGGCACCTGCCCGTGCAGCCATCGCGATCGGCGCGAAGCAGGCGAGATAGATCACGATCAGCTTCGCGGTTTCATCGATACCAAACCAGATCACGACCAGCGGCAAATACGCGAGCGGCGGCAGCGGCCGGTAAAACTCCAGCGGCGGATCGAGCAGGCCCCGTGCGATGCGGCTTACCCCCATCAGAATGCCGACAGGCACGGCCGTCAAGCTCGCCAATGCGAACGCACCGAACACGCGAATGGCGCTCCACAGCAGATGCTCTGACAGCGGCAGACCGCCTTGAATCCGGCCATTCCACGCGTCAATAAACGCACTCCATACCGCTTGTGGCGAAGGCAGGAAAAGCGGCGCGACCCAATGAAAATACGTGGCCGCCCACCAGAGCGCGGCAATCGCCGCGACCGACACCACACTCAGGACTGCGGTCGGTCCTTCGCCCGGAAGGCCGCGTCGCGGCTTGCGTCTTTGCTTAGGTCGTAACATGGCGGCAGCGGGTGGCAGCGAGTCGATCGAACTCATCAGATCACCTCCTGCTGCGTAGCGTGCGACCCGTCATGTAGTCGCCGAACCAGCCGTTCGCGCCATTCAATGAACGCGGGCGATGACTTCACTGCGCGTGCATCGCGCGATTCGAGAAACTGCCGCGCGAACGGCAACGCGTGGCTTTCGGCGATCTTGCCGGGACCCGGCGTCATCAGGACCAGCCGCGTCGCCAGGAACAATGCTTCTTCCACGCTATGCGTGATGAAGAAGATGGTCTTGCGGGTGCGGCCCCATACATCGAGCACGAGTTCCTGCATGGTCTCGCGAGTGAGCGCGTCGAGCGCGCCCATCGGTTCATCCATCAGCAGCACCTGCGGATCGCTCGCAAGCGCGCGTGCGATACCCACGCGCTGCTGCATCCCACCCGAAAGTGCATAGACCCGCGCATTCGCATGTTTTTCCAAGCCGACCAGGGCCAGCGTTTCACGCGCTATCTCACGACGCCGCGTCCGGCCCACGCCCTGAAAACGAAGTCCGAGCGCGACGTTGTCGATCACATCGAGCCACGGCATCAACGCATATTTCTGAAACACGACACCGCGTTCGGCACCGGGCCCGACGATCGGTTCGCCGTTCAGGCGCGCCTCACCGGCAGTCGGATCGATGAAGCCCGCGAGGCAGTTCAGCAGCGTTGTCTTGCCGCATCCGGAGGCGCCAAGCGCAACCACGAACTCGCCGCTGTCGATCTGAAGATCGACGCCCTCCAGAGCGGCCGTTGCCGCGCCCTCATAGGTCACGCCGAGGCCGCGAATGTCCAGCGTGCTCATCGCGATGCTTGCTGTACGAAGCGTGGGTCGACGCCAACTGAATAGTCGGGCAACAAGTTCTGGATCGTGCCCTGCGCCTTCAGGAAGGCCGCAGTGGCTGCCAGCGACTTCGCGGCACCCGACTGAGCACCACCGCCAAGCCAGGCCGGTGACGCCTGTTCGGTGAGTGTCGGGAAGGCGTAAAGCGCGAGACTCGCAGGCACCTCGGCAGCGGTCGCGCCCGATTCCTTCGCTACGCCTTCGACTTCCGGCGACCCGGCTGTCCAGGCGGATTTGTGATCGCGATACTGCGCGTCGGTAGCGGCGAGCACCTTGACCAGGCCCGTCACGAACGCGTCGTTATCCTGCGCGAACTTGCGGCTGACGGCGAAGCCGTCGAAGGTCGCCTTGCCGGTTTCCTTCGCGACTTCACCCGATGTAATCAGCACCTTGCCGTTCTTCTTGACCTTCGCCAGCACCGGGTCCCAGATATAGGTGGCGTCAATATCGCCGCGCTCCCACGCTGCAGCCACTTCAGGTGGCCGCAGGTTCAGGATTTTCACCGTCGACGGATCGACGCCGGCATTTTGCAACGCGACAAGTGCATGGAAGTGAGAGGTGGAGACGAACGGCAGGCCGATCTTCTTGCCCTTGAGATCGCTTATCTTGGTTACGCCGGAGCCATCGCGTGCAACGAGTGCTTCGGCGTCGTTGATGTTGTCGAGGATCCAGAACAGGGAGATGTCCACGCCTTGCGAGAGGCCGGCCGCGATCGGGCTGGAACCGGCTTCACCCAGTTGAATTGACCCGGATGCGAGCGCGCGGATCACGTCGGCGCCGCTGCCAAGCTTGCGATAAGTCACCTTATAACCCGTTGCATTTTCGACTGCGCCGCTCACTTGAGCGTAACGCCACGGTACGACCATGTCCTGGTAACCGATCACGACTTCACGCGACTGCGCGTGAGCGGCGCTCGCGGCCGCGGCGAAAAGTGCAACGCCGGCGCACGCGCGCAGGGAGGAGAAAAAGCGTTTCATCGGAAGCCCCGGATCAAGTGTGTCTTGTGAAAGGGTTTCGACTATAAGCAATCCGCGCGCGAGCGGTTAGAAGCATTCGTGCGTTGCAAATGACGTCGCTCAAGCGTTGCTTTACACGTAGCGTTGGAAGCATTCGAACACGCGCTTTATGCGGTCCTCAGCCGTTTTTCGAATGTGCGCGTGAGCCATGAAATTGGATAGCAGTAGGCGAAGAAGATCACGAGCGTCGCGACATAGGTCAGCACCGTAAAGCTGCTGCGGGCGACCGTGCTGCTGGCAATCTGCGCGGTGTCGAGCAGGTCATGAATGCCGACCAGCGATGACAGCGCGGTGCCCATGGTGATGATCGCGTACACGTTCATCCATGGCGGCAACATGCGGCGAACGCATTGCGGCACGACTATTTTCAGCAGGATTTGCCAACGGGAAAACGCAAGCGAGGCCGCCGCTTCCCACTGCGCTGAAGGAATGGAAGCAACCGCGCCGCGAAACACTTCGGCTATGTTCGCGCTGGCTGGCAGAGCAAGCCCGAGCATCACCTTCAGCCAGTCCGGAAACGGCACGGTGGTGCCGAAGACGCGGATCTCGAAGGGGAACACGTAGGTCGTGAAGTAGATCAGTACGAGCCATGGCGCGTTGCGAAACGCGACAATCCACAGTCTTGCCAGCCGCCCCGCGAAGGATGGGGACATCGCGAACGCACCAGCGAGCAGACCGATCAAAGTGCCTATAAAAATCGCGCCGATGCTGATAAGCACGTTCATCGCAAAGCCGTGCGCCAGCGCCGGAGCCCATTCTACGAGACGTGCCAGCGTCTCGCCGCGCGAGCCGGCTTCGGGCGCGAGTGACCACAAAGCGGCGCCCACGGCAACGATGCCAATCACGCCATAGATGCCGGGCGGCAAGCGCATGCCAGCGAGCTTGCCCGCGGTCGACGTCGAATCAATAGCCATAACCGGGAATCCTGTAACGACGTTAAAGCCAGCGCCCGGCCAGCGTGACCAGCCACGTGAGTACGCCGAAGAACGCGAGAATCAGCAGCATCAAAGCGAGCACGTTGTCGCGCTGGGTCCAGATCATGATGGACTGGTAGGTGACGTCGCCCACGGCGATAGCGGACGCCACCGCCGAC
>Ga0302228_10002509_pt1 | contig 12410 bp, 6 predicted proteins | sample II_Palsa_N1_2_FD_193519 | JGI IMG/M metagenome (GOLD analysis project Ga0302228, IMG submission 193519) | Peat permafrost microbial communities from Stordalen Mire near Abisko, Sweden - II_Palsa_N1_2 | ecosystem: Environmental > Terrestrial > Soil > Palsa > Peat permafrost | place: Sweden...
AGTCGCCCAGCGAAAAGCAGAAGCCGAAGTTCTCGTAATCGTGACGTGCGCGCACCAGGCCGGCACGGATCGTCGGCCATGCCGCTGGCTCACACTCGCGCTCAAGCTCCAGCAGTTTTTTCTCGAACAGTTCCGGCGGCCGCGCGGCCAGATCGGCGCGGCCCAAGGCCGTCGTGCCGTGCGGTACATGCGAGCCAGTCTCCAGCTTCATCTCGAACGTGCGATCGCCCTGGCACACCTCAAGCACGAGCATGCGCAGACCATCCGCGGCACCGAGCATTACCGCTGACTGCGTGTAGTCGGCCAGTTCGCGCAGCAGTGGGCGTGCCACGCTCAATACATCGTTGCCTTTGACAAAGGCATGGCCCAGCGCCAGCACGCCGGTGCCGAGCGCATATTTTTCCTCACGCGTCGAGTAGCTGAGATAGCCAAGCGCGGACAGAGTAAAGGCGAGTCGCGAAACCGTCGGCTTTGGCAAACCGGTGCGCCGGGCGATGTCCTGGTTACCGAGATAGCGCTCGCCACGCTCGAAGCAGCGCAAGATCGCAAACGCACGCGACACCGCAGTAACGAACTGCGGGTGGCTGGCGTCTACCGAGCGAAAGGCATCGCTCTTGCGTTTGGGGTTGCCCATCCATCACTCCATGGAAGATCGCGCCGCGGGCGCACGACTCGCTGGACCATGCGCCAATGTCGGCTGAAAGCCTGATCAAATAGGTTTCGTATAGTGAAACTATAGCGATTCAATCGAGCCGTAGCGTAGGCCTCGTCGGCGCGCCAGCGCAAGTCCGATGCAAGCGTTGAGTCATGCAGAAAATTCCTGTTGCAATGCGACAAATTAAGATTATGTGACACGCTTGCGTTCGGTTTGGGCCGCCGATAGCATCGGTTCGCACAGCAAAAATAGTATTTCATATAGCAAAACTTCGAACGCTGTTTATCCCCCGCGGCACACATCGCCATCCCATGGCTCGTTGCCCGCCAGCCGGCATTTTTGCTGTCTCGGGCACAGCAAGAACGCACCGGCGACTTCAGCCCATTGTCGAAAGATCAGGAAATCACGCATGCCCGTCACCTCAGCCATCCACGATTTCGTTGCCGTCATTACCTTCAGCAATCCGCCAGTCAACGGCCTCGGCCAGGCTATTCGTCGTGGCCTGATCGATGCGCTGAACGAAGCCCTGGAAAACGATGCGGTGAAAGCCATTGTCGTCACGGGTGGCTCCCAGTACTTCTCAGGCGGGGCCGACATCCGCGAATTCAATACGCCACAAGTGCAGATGGAGCCATCGCTGCACAGCGTGATCAATGCGTACGAAGCCAGCACCAAACCGGTGATCGTGGCGATCAACGGTACGGCGCTGGGTGGTGGTCTGGAGCTGTCGCTTGGCGTGAATTATCGCGTCGCCTCGGCCAATGCGCTGATCGGCCTGCCCGAGGTAAAGCTTGGACTGCTGCCGGGCGCTGGCGGCACGCAGCGTCTGCCACGTGCGGCAGGTTTGGAGAACGCGCTCAACATGATCGTATCCGGCACGCCGGTGTTGGCAAAAACGTTGGCCGATACGCGCCTGTTCGACCGCATCAGCCAGGGCGATGCGCAGGACGATGCCATCGCGCTGGCGCACGAGGTGGTTGCCGCCGGCAAGCCGTTGCCGCACGTGCGTGACTGGAAAATCGACCACCCGAATGCCGAAGGTTTTCTTGGCTTTTCGCGCACGGCCATCGCGGCCGCGTCAGGCCCCTACCCCGCCCCGCTGCGCTGCCTCGATGCGATCGAAGCCGCCGTGCTGAAACCATTCGACGAAGGCATGCAAGTCGAGCGCGCGGGCTTCATGGCCCTGCTGGAAACGCCCGAGTCGAAGGCATTGCGTCACGCCTTTTTCGCCGAACGCGCGGCCAGCAAGGTCACCGACATCGGCAGCGACGTGAAGCCGCGCGAGATCAAGCGAGTCGGCATCATCGGCGCCGGCACCATGGGCGGCGGCATCGCGATGAATTTCCTCAATGCCGGCATCCCGGTGACGATTCTGGAAGTAAAGCAGGAATTCCTCGATCGCGGTTTGACCACCATCCGCAAGAATTACGACAACAGCGCCAAGAAAGGCCGCATGACGGCCGAACAGGTCGAGCAGCGTATGGGTCTGCTGACGCCGACGCTCGCCTATGCCGATCTTGGCGATGCCGACATGATCATCGAGGCGGTGTTCGAGGAGTACGACGCCAAGAAAGCCGTGTTCGAGCAACTCGACAAGGTCGCCAAACCCGGCGCCATTCTCGCCAGCAATACCTCCACGCTCGATGTCGATCGCATTGCCAACTTCACCTCGCGTCCGCAGGACGTGCTCGGCACGCACTTCTTCAGCCCCGCCAACGTGATGAAGCTGCTGGAAGTGGTGCGCGGCAAGGCCACGGCGAAAGACGTGCTCGCCACCGTGATGGCGCTGGCGAAGAAAATCAAAAAGACCGCCGTGGTATCCGGCGTATGCGACGGCTTTATCGGCAACCGCATGATCGAACAGTACAGCCGCCAGGCCGGCTTCCTGCTCGACGAGGGCGCGCTGCCGCAGCAGGTCGACAGGGCGATCGAGAAAATCGGCTTCGCCATGGGCCCGTTCCGCATGGGCGACCTCGCCGGCAACGACATCGGCTGGGCAATCCGCAAACGGCGCTATCGGGAAAAGCCCGACATGACCTATTCGAAGACGGCCGATCTGCTGTGCGAGATGGGCCGTTATGGCCAGAAAACCGGCAGCGGCTGGTACGACTACAAGGCGGGCGACCGCACCGCGTATCCGTCGGCCGAGGTCGACGCGATGATCGTCAAGCACTCGGCCGATATCGGCGTCACCCGCCGCAAGATCGATGACAAGGAAATCGTCGAACGGCTGATCTATTCGCTGGTCAACGAGGGCGCGCACATTCTCGAGGAAGGCATTGCCGCGAAAGCCTCGGACATCGATACCGTATACCTAGCCGGTTATGGCTTCCCGGTCTGGCGCGGCGGCCCGATGTTCTATGCCGACACGGTTGGCCTGAGCCATGTCATCGCCGCGATGAATCGCTACGCGAAAGGCTATCAGGGCGACGCGTGGAAACCGGCACCTCTTCTTCGGAAACTGGCCGATGCCGGCCAGTCCTTCAACACCACGGCAAAGCCCGCATGAAAGAAGCACTGATCGTTTCCACCGCGCGCACCGCACTGGCCAAGAGCTGGAAGGGCGCCCTCAACATGACGCACGGCGCCACCATGGGTGGCCACGTGGTGGCGCATGCCGTCGAGCGTGCTGGTGTCGAACCGGATGCCATCGAAGATGTGCTGATGGGCTGCGCCTATCCTGAGGGTGCGGACGGCGGCAACATCGCGCGGCAGATCGCGCTGCGTGCCGGCCTGCCGGTGAGCGTGCCCGGCGCCACCATCAACCGTTTCTGTTCGTCCGGCCTGCAGTCCATCGCCATGGCCGCGCAGCGCGTTATTGCCGGCGAAGGTGATGTATTTGTGGCCGGCGGTGTGGAAAGCATATCCTGTGTGCAGAACGTCGCCAACACGCACATGTTCACCGAAGGCTGGCTGCTCGAGCACAAACCGGAAATCTACTGGCCGATGCTGCGCACCGCCGAAACCGTAGCCAAACGCTACGACATTTCGCGTGAGCGGCAGGATCGCTATGGCGCGCAGAGCCAGCAGCGTGCTGCTGCTTCGCAGGCCGCCGGCTTGTTCAACGAGGAAATCATGCCGATTACCGTGTTGGCCGGCATCGCCGACCGTGCCACCGGCCGACTGTTCACCCGCGAAGTCACCCTGCTCGCGGACGAAGGCATTCGCCCGGATACGACCTACGAAGGTGTGTCGACGATTCGTCCGGCGATTCCCGGCGGCGTCATTTCGGCCGGCAATGCCAGCCAGTTCTCCGACGGTGCATCGGCTGCGGTGATTGCCGATGCCGATTTCGCCGCCAGGCATTCGATGAAACCGCTGGGCATTTTCCGCGGCTTCGCGGTGGCGGGCTGCGAGCCGGACGAAATGGGCATCGGCCCGGTTTTCGCCGTACCCAAGCTGCTCAAGCGCGCCGGCCTCACCGTCGACGATATCGACCTGTGGGAACTCAACGAAGCCTTTGCGGTGCAGGTGCTGTATTGCATGGACAAACTCGGCATCGACCCGGCCAAGCTCAACGTCAACGGCGGCGCCATCGCGGTCGGTCATCCCTACGGTGTGAGTGGCGCTCGACTGGTGGGCCACGCGTTGATCGAGGGCCGTCGTCGCGGCGCCAAATATGTGGTGGCCACGATGTGCATCGGCGGTGGCCAGGGCGCGGCCGGCCTGTTCGAGGTACTACCGGCGTGAGCAATGAGCTGTTGATTTCGCGTCGCGATCTGGAGTTTCAACTTTACGAGTGGCTCAATGTTGGTGCGCTGAGCGAGGCGGAGCGCTACGCCGATCACGGCCGCGAAACCTACGACGCAGTGCTCGATGCCTGCGAGCGTCTGGCCATCGAAAAGTTTGCACCGCATTATCAGAAGGCCGATCGCGTCGAGCCGCAGTTCGACGGCGAGCGCGTCACAGTGATCGACGAGATCGGCCCGGCACTGAAAGCCTTTGCCGATGCCGGCCTGCCGGCAGCCACGCAGGACTATGAGCGCGGTGGCATGCAGTTGCCCACGGTGATCGAGAAAGCCGCGTGGTCATACTTGTGTGCGGCGAATATTTCGACCGCCGCCTATCCGCTGCTGTCGCTGGCCAATGCGCGTTTGCTGCTGCATCACGGCAATGCCGCGCAGGTCGCTGCGTTCGCCGAACCGCAGCTGCGCGGCGAATGGTTCGGCACCATGTGCCTGTCCGAACCACAGGCTGGCTCCTCGTTGGCCGATGTCACCACGCGTGCCGAGTACGAGGGGGAATCACCATTCGGCGGACAGTACCGCGTCAGCGGCAACAAGATGTGGATTTCCGGCGGCGACCACGAACTCGGCGGCAACATCGTGCACCTGGTGCTGGCACGTGTTGCCGATGCAGACGGCCAGGTTATTCCCGGCGTCAAAGGCCTTTCCCTGCTGCTGGTACCCAAGTACCTCGTCAACGACGATGGCTCGCTCGGCGAACGCAACGACGTGCGCGTGGCCGGCATCAACCACAAGATGGGCTACCGCGGCATCGTCAACACGCTGCTGAATTTTGGCGAAGGCACGGCGTATCAACCGGCCGGCAAAGCGGGCGCGATCGGCTATCTGGTTGGCCCGCTGCACGGCGGCCTGGCCTGCATGTTCCACATGATGAACGAGGCGCGCATCGGTATTGGCCTGGGTGCCACCGCACTGGGCTACACGGCCTATCTGCACTCGCTCGACTACGCACGCAATCGACCGCAGGGCCGCTCGCTCGGATCGCGCAGCAGCAAACAACAGCCGATCATCGAGCACGCCGACGTGCGCCGCATGCTGCTCGCGCAGAAGTCGTATGCGGAAGGCGCACTGGGATTGACTCTCTATTGCGCGTTACTGGTCGATCAGGCACGCGTGGCAACGGATGAAAGCGAACGCGTGCAGCTCGAACAACTGCTCGAACTGCTCACGCCGATTGCCAAGAGCTGGCCCTCGCAGTGGTGTCTGGCCGGCAACGATCTGGCCATCCAGATTCACGGCGGCTACGGCTACACGCGCGAGTACAAGGTCGAACAGTTCTATCGCGACAACCGTCTCAATCCGATCCACGAAGGCACCCACGGTGTCCAGGCAATGGATCTGCTCGGTCGCAAGGTCACGATGAACGACGGTGCGGCGCTGATGCAGTTCAGCACACGCGTTTCCGCAACCATCGACCATGCCCGTGAACTGGATGGGCTGGCACCGCACGCGGATGCCCTGCACGCACAGCTGAAGCGGCTACAGCAGGTAACACGCACGCTGTGGTCCGCCGGCGATCCCGTGCTGACGCTGGCCAACGCCAGTGTCTATCTGGAAGCGTTCGGCCACATCGTGATCGCCTGGATCTGGCTGCAGCAGGCCGCTGCCGCGCACGGCAAGGACAGCGATTTTCATCAGGGCAAGCAGCAGGCCGCGCAGTATTTCTTCGCGTGGGAACTGCCCAAGGTCACCGCACAACTCGACCTGCTCGCCACGCTCGATCGCAGCACGCTGGATATGCGCGACAGCTGGTTTTAAAGCCGTCGCACGGACTTTCAAATGCTCTAACTTCTTACGGATACTTCATGGATCTCGATTTCAACGCTGAAGAAAACGCTTTTCGCGACGAGGTGCGCGCGTTTCTGAAAGCGCACCTGCCGAGCGAAATCAGCACGCGCATCGGCCGCGGCGACGACAGCCAGATCGCGCAGGACATTCCACGCTGGCAATCCATCCTGCATAAACACGGCTGGGGTGCACCGGCGTGGCCGGAAGCTTTCGGTGGCACCGGCTGGACCACGACGCAGCAATATATTTTCGAGACCGAATGCGCGCTGGCCGATGCACCGCTCCAGCTGCCGTTCGGACTGAAGATGGTCGCCCCGGTGATGATGCGCTACGGCAACGCCGAGCAGCACGCACGCTTTCTGCCGCGCATCCTGTCCGGCGAGGACTGGTGGTGCCAGGGCTATTCCGAGCCTGGCTCCGGCTCTGATCTGGCGTCGCTGAAAACCCGCGCCGTACGCGATGGCGACGACTACATCGTCAACGGCCAGAAAGTGTGGAATACGCTGGGTCAGTTCGCCGACTGGATCTTCTGCCTGGTGCGCACCGACTCCAGTGCCAAATCACAGCAGGGCATCTCGTTCCTGCTGATCGACATGAAGTCGCCCGGCATCAAGGTGCAGCCGACCCGCCTGCTGGACGGCACGCACGAGGTCAATGAAATCTGGTTCGACAATGTGCGCGTGCCCGTCGCCAACCGTATCGGCGAAGAGAACGATGGCTGGACCTACGCCAAGTTTCTGCTCGGCCACGAGCGCACCAATATCGCCGGCATCGGCGGGTCCAAACGCGAGCTCCAGCGTCTCAAGCAAATGGCCGCCGCGCGTCAGCTTGACGGCAAGCCGCTACTCGAGGATTCGATGATCGCCTCGCGCATCGCCCAGGTGGAAATCGACCTCACCGCACTGGAAATCACCAACTTGCGCGTGATCTTCGACGCCGAACAGAAAAAGGCGCCCGGCCCGCAGGCCTCGATGCTGAAGATTCGCGGCACCGAAATCCGCCAGCGCATCGCAGAGCTGCAGGTCGATGTGCTCGGTGCCGACGCACTCGCCTTCGATGGCCACAGCGACAGCGACGATGTGCCGCGTGCGATGGCCGACTATCTCAACCTGCGCAAGCTCTCGATCTTTGGTGGATCCAACGAGATCCAGCGCAACATCATCGCCCAGATGATTCTCAGGCTACGGGGATAACCAGCATGGATTTCTCATTCAACGACGAGCAGCAGATGCTGCTGGATACCACCCGCCGCCTGATCGCGAAGGATTACACCTTCGCCCATCGTATGAAGATTCGCGAAGGCGCCGACGGTTGGTCACGCGATACCTGGATGCAGCTGGCCGATCTGGGCCTGTTGGCACTGACCATCCCCGAAGACGACGGCGGCATCGGCGCGGGTGCGATCGGCGCGATGCTGGTCTCCAATGCCGTCGGCGAAGGTCTGCTGCTCGAGCCGTTCCATGCCAGCGCGATCGTCGCCACCCAGGCCATCGTGCAGATCGCCGACTCGGAGCAGCGCGCCCGCTGGCTACCTGCGCTGGCCAGCGGTGAAACCATCGCGGTTCTGGCGCATGACGACGCGGGCAAAGGGATTGGCGTCGAAGCCACGCCGGACGGTAGTGGCTGGAAACTGACCGGGCACAAGCAGGCGGTGTATCACGGCGACATTGCCGACCTGCTGCTGGTCTCGGCGCGCATAAAGGGCAGTGATGAAGTGGCGCTATTCGCGTTGCCCGCTGATACGCAGGGCATCACGCGCCACGGCTATCGCACGGTCGACGATCAGCGCGCCGCCAATCTCGAACTCAAGGACGTCAGTGCCAGCGCCGATACGCGGCTTGGTGGGGATGCCGCGGCCGGCCTGCAAACTGCAACCGATTTTGGCCTGGCCGCGCTATGCGCCGAAGCCGTTGGCGCGCTCGATCGCATCCTCGCCGCAACCATCGACTACAGCCGTGCGCGCAATCAGTTCGGCGTGCCGATCGGCAGCTTCCAGGCCTTGCAACACCGCATGGCCGACATGCTGATGTATGCCGAACAAGCACGCTCGATGTCCTATCTCGCCACATCCCGCTGTACCGATGCAGATGCCGACGTTCGACGCGCGGCGCTATCCGCCGCCAAGGTTTCCATCGGCCAGGCCGCGCGCTTCGTCGGCCAGCAGGCCGTACAGATTCACGGCGGCATGGGCATGACCGACGAGTTGGATGTCAGCCATTACTTCAAGCGGCTGACCGCGTTTGAATTGCGCGGGGGGACGACGGATGCGCATTTGCGGGGGTTGGCGCGGGGGTTGGGTTGATGTAGCTCGTTCTTCGTCTACCTATGGGGAGTTGAACGCGGAATTTGGATAATCCGGTATTAGTTTCCACCCGCTCTGGAAATACATGTAAACCAGCATGCAAACCCATAGTGCGGCGCGTGACCAACGTCAAGTTTGTTGCCGCTTTTGCGCATTAGGGCACGCCGGCGGTCGGCGAACAGCAGCACCGGGACCCGGAAGTCCCTGGCGTCACCGGTTGCTAGTTCGCCAGCATAGCCATAGGCTCCGCGGCACATCCTTACCGCATCGGAGGCAGTTATGGAGCAGGGGGCAACACAGGACGAGGGCTCGGAAACGGCGCGCACCAGGGGCGCCCGGTTTTTCCGCGCCGACCTGCATATCCATTCGGCCACCGCATCACATGACGTGTCCGACCCAGTCGCAACGCCCGAGGCAATCGTCGCCTCGGCGCAGGAGCTGAAGCTCGATATCATCGCTCTGGCCGACCACAACGACATCAGCAATGTGGACGCAGCCATCAAGGCGGGTCAAAAAGCTGGTGTCCTGGTCATACCGGGTGTGGAGCTGTCGACACCCCAGGGTCACCTCCTCTGCTACACGCCAACCCTTCAGGCCCTGCAAACCTTCTTCCATCGTCTGGACATTGTGGATGGCGGCACTGCTGATTCGAGGTGCCAGAACCAAATGATGGATTGCCTGACGCAGGTCGCCAATGTTGGCGGTTTCGGCATCATCGCTCACATCGACTCCGACGGCGCGTTCGAGAGCAAGGTGTCCGGCGCCGGCTTGGCGAAACAGGATATTTTGAGTCACTCAGCCCTAGAGGGATTTGAAATCACTCGACTGGAATGCCCTTACCACTATTCGAGGTTCGACGAAGACGAAGCGCGGAAGCGAATGGGGGCGGCGCGTAATGTCGCTCGAGGGCTCGGCACCCAACAGGTCTTCGCGCGAGTTATGAATAGTGACGCCCACACGCTTAAGGCACTAGAGCGAAACGCTAAGAATGACCGCCGAGTCACGCGGTTCAAGATGGAGAAGCCGTCATTCGATGGCCTGCGGCAGGCCTTAAGAACAGCGGACACGCGCGTGCGCCTGGAGGAGGAACTGCCTAGGACCGTGCCGATGGTCGACCATGTGCATTTCGAAGGGCGCTTCCTTTCGGATATTGCCATTCCGTTTAGCCCTAATCTCACCTGCATAATCGGCGGTAGGGGTAGCGGGAAGTCGACCATTTTTGAAAGCGTGTGCCTGCTCACAGGACGAGACCCGCCTGAATCTGGCGTGGTCGACAGCGACGTCTGGCCCGAGATGTTGTCTATCGGCTACCGCGATGAAACCGGCTATGTGCATGGTCTGGTGCGGAGCCTTGATGGGCATGTCGAGAACGTCGACGCACCTGACACCGGGGCTGTCACGTTCCCGGTAGAAAGCTATAGGCAAGGCGAGACCAATGAACTGAGCCAGCGGGTAACCATTGACCCGCTGGCTCTGCTTGGTTTTATCGACCGACTCTTTGACGTCAGCCCGCTTCTGGCCGAAGAAGACGAACATCGCAAACAGCTCATGGCTCTAGCACCCAAAATATTGGATGAGGCCGCCAAGGTTGCGAAAATCGACGGTGTCCAAAAGGACCTGACTATGGTCCAAGGAAAGCTTCAACGGTTTCGCGACGGCAAGGGCGAGACCATCATCGCGCTTCAGCAGCAACTGGAGGGTGAGCGACGCGCCCGCGTCGCTATCGAAAACGACCTCTCATCGATCTCCGACGCCGTAGACACTGGCGGCGTAAGCGAAGTGATCGCATCCATTCGCGAGTCACTGGCCGACGAGGCCATAGGAGAGGGGTCGGCAGAAGTCGAAGCCATCGAAAACGAAACAGAGAAATTCGAGACGTCAGTCAATGCATCGACCAAAGCCCTGCACGAAGCCGCCAAGACCTACGTCACTCAAGTAAAACTGCAAGCCAAAAGTTGGCAGGCTAAGGAAAAGAAAACATCGGACGAGATAAAGGTCAAACAAGATGAGCTGCTGCAACATGGCGTTCGCTTGGACATGACCTTCATCCAGAAATTGACCGCAGACGAAAGTCGGCTCAAAGATCAGCTCAAACAGCTAAAGCTTTCGGTTAACGTCCTCAAAGATCTCAAGAGGAACTACTCTGCAACGCTCAAGTCCCGTTGGAAGGCAAGGCAAGCCGTTGCGTCCCATCGAGTTGCCTTCGCGCGAAAAATTTCGAAGTCGCTTGAAAGCGGCGTAGCTGACTTGTCGATTAGCCTAAAGTTTGCGGAGAGTGCACTAGCGCCCGACGCCGACCGCGCCATTAGCGCAGCCATGGGCTGGAAAACGCTGGCTCAACTGAAAGCGCACGCGCTTATCAATGACCTGACGCTTCCAAAGCTTTTGGACTGCGTATCACGTGGGGACGTCAGTGGCATTATGGGTCTGCGAAACGACACCGACGGCACGGTCTTCAATGAGAGCGAAGCCCGCACCCTGCTTGAACGCCTCGCCGAACCAGTGTTGCTGGCGGAACTTGAGGCCACTGAAATTCTGGACCGCCCTCGCCTAAATGTTTCGAAGCCTGTGGCTGCCGGTTTGGGGGCAGCGCCGAAAGGTCGGGACTTCAATCGGCTGTCTCTGGGTCAACAACAGTCCGTTCTTCTAGCTCTGATGCTCAAGAGCGAAAGTCGGGCGCCGCTGGTCATCGATCAACCCGAAGACAACTTGGACAGCGAATTCATCTATTCGACGCTGGTGCCCGCCATCCGCGAAGCCAAGGAGCGACGGCAGGTCATCGTCATCACGCACAACGCAAACATCGCCGTGCTTGGCGATGCCGAGCTGATTGTTGCCCTCAAGGCCACCAACGAACGCGCCACCGTGATGGCCCGTGGCTCGATTGACCTCCCTGCCGCGCGTGACATGGCCTGCGCCATTCTTGAAGGGTCTGCCGAGGCGTTTCGTCGACGGGCGTTTATTTACGGGATGGACATTACAAAGTGAGCAGGTGGTCCTACGTCGCATACTTAGATGCGTGGGGCCGCGCGAGATACCGGTAGCTAGATGGGTTCCGCAGACCCATGTCGGGAGCCAGTCTCGGGCTCCCGGCTACGGTTACATTGGTTGGTGACTCTGCTCACCTGGGGTCTCTGGAATTGGCAGTACGGCCGCGCCGCTTGGTTTCGGTTTCTGCTGCGAACAGCTGCGGCACATAAACCAGGCCCAGCTCGGCCATCCCTGCGACGGCATCTGTCAGGGCCTGTTCGTAGCGCGACTTCCGGACCAACAACGTGCTTCGTCGGCGGCGATGGTCGCCCAGGTTGCGCTCATGCCCTGCGACGACCCGTTGAAGCGTGCGCACCCTGGGAGACTAGGATTGTTGGTCCCATCCATGGGACCAACCCCGCTTTGCGGGGCCAGCCTGCGGCTGTCCAATTTTGTTCCTGACAAAATTGTCGAACATGGTTCGCCTCCTGTACTCCACAGACCAAAATAAAAAGCCCGCCATTTAGGCGGGCTTTTTATTTTGGCTGGGAGACTAGGATTCGAACCTAGATAGACAGCGTCAGAGGCTGTCGTCCTACCGTTAGACGATCTCCCAAAAACCGCTGGATCGATGCGCTCTGACTCTGGTGCATCGAACCGACAAACGCTGTTTCCGAGGAAATTAGCGCTTGGAGAACTGGGTGGCGCGACGTGCCTTGTGCAGACCGACCTTTTTACGCTCAACTTCGCGGGCGTCACGTGTCACAAAGCCAGCCTTGCGCAGCGGCGACTTCAGGGTTTCGTCGTACTCGATCAGTGCGCGAGCGATACCGAGGCGGATCGCGCCGGCCTGGCCGGTGATGCCGCCACCGGCAACCGTCACCAGGATGTCGAACTTGCTGGTGTTATCGGTCAGCTCGAGCGGCTGGCGCACGATCATGCACGAGGT
>Ga0302228_10002513_pt1 | contig 12402 bp, 7 predicted proteins | sample II_Palsa_N1_2_FD_193519 | JGI IMG/M metagenome (GOLD analysis project Ga0302228, IMG submission 193519) | Peat permafrost microbial communities from Stordalen Mire near Abisko, Sweden - II_Palsa_N1_2 | ecosystem: Environmental > Terrestrial > Soil > Palsa > Peat permafrost | place: Sweden...
GATACGCAACGCTAATATCCGAGATGCCGTCTGCCGAGCGCGGGAATACAGCCGCCGACATCATGACCATCGCAAGATTCACGAAGCCTGCAATGCCGAGCGCGACCAGGACTTCCCGGTTGGAAAACCACAGGAGCCGGCTGCGTTCCGCGTCATTACGCGCACGGGTGCGGTTCTGCGTGAGCCCTGAATGCAGAAACAGGGTGTGCGGCATGATGGTGGCGCCGATAATGCCTACGGCAAGCGTGATCGCGTTGCTTCCGTGTAAGCGTGGCAAGATGCTGCCGATCAGCGTGGCGTGCCAGTCGGGAGGCGCAATGAAGAGCTCGCACACGTAGCTCAAGCCGATCACGGCGACGAGGGTCGCGATCACCAGTTCAAGCGGGCGAAAGCCTCCGCGGTCGAGCAGCAGGATTGCCATCGTGACAACGCCGGTGACAATCAGACCACAGAGCAGGGAAACGTGAAACAGCAGCGAGATGCCTAGCGCGCCGCCTAGGAATTCGGCGATGTCGGTGGCCATGGCAGCGATCTCCGAGCCATACCACATCCCCAATACGACAGGCCTCGGGAATTGCTCGCGGCACAGCTCGGCCAGGTTGCGGCCAGTCACGATGCCGAGTTTCGCGGACATGGCCTGGAACAGCATGGCGACCACGTTCGCCACGACGACCACCCACAGCAGCTCATAGCCGCAGGACGAACCGGCCTGAATGTTCGTCGCGAAGTTACCCGGGTCCATATAACCGACCGAGGCGATCACGGCTGGGCCGACGAAGGGCAGAAAAGCACGCAGGCCTTTGCGACGGCCCGTCAGTACGTCGCGCACAGCGAGTTCAGTCTGCTGCGTCGCACCCGACATCGACGCCGCACTGGTTTGAAATAGTTTGAATGGAAACATCGTGTGACCCTGGACTCATCGAAACCGAACGCGACGGCTAACGAGGCGCGACGTGAGTCGCATCCTCTTGCATGCTCGCCCTGTTGTGCACCCGGGACGCGTAACGTCCCGGGCGGCGGCAGAGTACAACGTTTTTGAAGCCGATCAGATCGGCAGTACGTCAGGACGGTTGTTCGGGAACCGTGCGATGGTCTCCGCAGTGACGTTCAGATGGTCCATGATCATCTGCTTTGGCGTATGCGTCAGCCAGTCGGAAAGCGACACTTCGGCGAAGTGGTCCGCCTTGAAGATTTCCAGGAATACGAGGTCGGTGTTGCCGGTATTCTGGACGTAGTGACCGAGACTCTTCTTGACGTAGCCGATGTCGCCCGCGCGGAAGTCCGCGGTTGCTGCCTTCGGGCCCGTATCGAACACCGTCATCCGGGCTTCGCCCTTAATGTAGTACTGCCATTCGTCTGCGTTCGGGTGCCAGTGCAGTTCGCGCATGCCACCCGGCTTGACCGTAACCAATGCGGCTGCGACGTTTGCCGATGCCTTGAAATTGCGGCTGTCGGCGATCCGCACCGAGCCCCCTTTGGTCTCTTTCGTCGGCGCCATATCGCCCAGCGAGAAGATGAACGGGTGCTCAGGCAGGCCAAGAGGAGACGCCACTGAACGTTGCGCGGCTTCCAGCGGACCCGGATCTGTACCCTGGAAAATCCACAGGTTGTCGACCGGAATGTTCTTGAAGGCGTCGGCCGGTACGTTGAAGTTAGCGGCCAGGACATCCGGCGGCGTATGGGCAATCCAGTCCGTCAGCAGCAGCGTGTTGAATTCCGATGCGTGGCCGTTATCGAACGCCAGCAGAAATTCCGCGCCTGTCGGTCCCAGACCTTGCAGCGAGTGCGGCAGTCCCGGAGGGAAATACCAGAGGTCGCCGGTTTTGACGTCGGCTACCTGCGGGCGGCCTTGTTCGTCGAGGATGGTAATGCGGCACTTACCGTCGAGCATGATGGCCCATTCGGCTTGCTGGTGCCAATGCATTTCGCGGGTGCCGTTGGTGCCGAGGCGCATGTTGACGCCCGAGATGTCTTCGGAAATCGCGAAATCGTCCTGCGTGACCTCACGCGCCCAGCCACCGTTCTGGTAGCGCTTGTGCGCGTTGTTGAACGAGGCCCAGAACAGCGGCATGCCATTGATGTCGGTTGCAGGCGGATTCTGGAACGAGGGGAACTGGTTAGCAATGGCGGGGTTCTGAGGACCCGGGTCGCTGCGGCTCGTCGGGCTCAAGGCGTTGATTTCACCTTCGGGCGGCCGGTCCGGATTGCCGAACGAAGCAGCTTTGGCCGTGGCGGCCACCCCGAGCGCCGCAGCCGAAGCAGCTGCGCCCACCAACATTTTGCGTCGCGACAGGTCAGTCATGTTTCATTACCTTCCAAGGTTAAAAGTCTTAAAAACAAACCGCTAAAAAATTCGGATTCCTATGTAAGCAGGAATTGACGCTGTTCTGAATTGAGCCAATCGGAAACTGATTACCACGGTTGCGTCTGGATTGCGGTGACTGGAGCAGAAAGCGTAGTGCCGATGTTGCGTTGGCACGCCTGCTGGTTCGGAAACGGATCTATTCGAGCGGCATCCTTGGAAGCGATATTAATGAGGTACGGGGGGATATAACAGTCAAACTTTTGGAACGAAACGATAAGTAAAACCTAAAGGTTTCTGATTTTAAGGCTGGGGAAATAATGCAAGTGGGGAAGGGTGAAAACGTTGAAACTGGCGGATTAATATTATTTTAATTTCCGCTGCAGGTCACCCATTTAACGCGGTGTGTCTGCGAGAGCAGCCGTGGGGCAGGTCCGGAAGGGCAATGCGACGGGCGTATAGAAGGTGGCCTCAGTGAAGCCGGGCCAGCCGGGGCTTTTGCGCGTGCCCCGGCTGGAATCCCGCGATGCTTGACTACTGCTTAATCGCCGAGATATTCCGGTTCGATCTGGATGTTCGTTTCACCGGCGGCTTTCTTTTCCCAGTATCGTTTGACCCAGTTTTCGAAGGTCTTGCCGGCCGCCGTATCCTTGCCGGTGAAGGCAATGGCGCCGATGTCCGCATACGGGATCACGTCCTTGGTCTGCTTGCCGGTCGGAATGATCCGGACGAAGCAGTCCTTGAAGGCCGCGCCGTATTGACGGTCGTACAGATAGCCAGCGACGCTCGAGCCGTCCTTGCGGGTGATCGTGACGTCGCCCCGGTAATCGAAGGCCTTTTCCATCGCCTCGCGAACTTCGGCTTCGGTCGTCAGTTCCGGAGTCCAGCCCTCAAGCTGCTCGTGCACCGTGCCCGCGGCCGTTTCCATCTGATCCGGGTTGACCGGAGCAGCCGCTTGCACGGCTGCCGCTGCGGCGTCAGCCTCTTGCCTGGCCTTGGCAGCATCCGAACGCGGCGGCGTGGGGACGAACACCATCGGCACTTCATGCGACGTCTTCTTCCAGCCGGAGAGAAGCTCGTTTGCCCCGGGATCCTTATAGCTGTCGAACAGCATGGCCTTGACGGTCTGGAACATGCCCTTGAACGAGCCGAACGTGTAGTTCACGCCGCTCGCTTCATAGCCCGAGTGCACCATGCAGTTGGCGCACTTCGGATTGCCGCTTTCCGTGCCGTACTCGGACCACTTCACGCTTTCCATCAGTTCATCGAAGCTGTCTGCGTAGCCGTCCTGAAGAAGGTAGCAGGGCTTTTGCCAACCGAAGATGCTGTACGTGGGCATGCCCCACGGCGTGCAGGTCAGTTGTTTCTTGCCCATCAGGAATTCCATGAAGATGGGCGACGCGTTGAAGCGCCAACTCTTCTTCCGGTTCGACAGGATCGCGCGGAACAGCTTCTTCGAACGCGCACGGCCGAGAAAGTGCTTCTGGTCCGGAGCCTTGTCGTACGTGTAGCCAGGCGAGACCATCATGCTTTCGACGCCCACTTCCATCATTTCGTCGAAGTGCAAACGGACGCTGTTCGGATCGGCACCGTCGAACAGGGTAGTGTTGGTGGTGACGCGGAAGCCTGCCGCGACTGCCGCCCGCACGCCTTCCATGGCGATGTCGTAACCGCCTTCACGGCACACGGCGAAATCGTGATGCTCGCGTTGACCGTCGACGTGAACCGAGAACGACAGATACTTGCTCGGCTTGAAGAGGTGCAGGTTCTTGGCGAGCAGCAACGCGTTGGTGCACATGTACACATACTTCTTGCGCGCGACGAGACCGGCGACGATTTCGGGCATCTGCGGATGCAGAAGCGGCTCGCCGCCCGGAATCGCGACCATCGGCGTTCCGCATTCCTCGACTGCCTTGAAGCATTGCTCGGGCGTGAGTTGCGACTTCAGGACGTGCGCCGGGTACTGGATCTTCCCGCAGCCCGCGCACGCCAGGTTGCAACGCATGAGCGGCTCAAGCATAAGGACGAGCGGATAGCGGCTGCGCCGCATCAGCTTCTGCTTCAGGACATAAGTGGCGACCGTCCAGGCCTGCGAAATTGGCACTCCCATGCTGGCAATGCTCCTTAATAACTGTGTTGCGCTGCGGGCGGGGCCTGCGGCGATGTTCAATAGATCGTTTCGCGCGCCAATTGGACGCGATCGTGTACTTAAAAGGGCTGATCACGTCCGCCCGATCAGGTGGAAACCGATCTGGCACTGGACGGGTTGTGGGGCCCGAATTCTCAAAATAGTGCAATGATCGCACAAACCGGACTTCCGAGTAGGAACGGCGCCTGTTTCGGCCCGGCGCGAAGCCCCTGCGGCGGCGGGGGCGGAGCCCTTCTTGCGGCGCGAATCGGTGGCGCCTACGCCTTGACTTCCACCCGCAGAAATTCCACCAACGCCTGCTGAAGCGCGTTGAGCGCCCCGCCGGAGCTGACGAGCGCCAGCTCCGTGGGCGGCAATTCCGGCAAACCCGTGCAGACGTGGTGCTCTGGAAGCACGGCTGTGGTCGGCAGCACGGAGATTCCCAGACCCGACGAGACAGCCGCCTGAATGCCCGTAAGACTGTGGCTTCCGAAGGCGATGCGCCAGCGCCGCTGCGCCTTGTCAAGGCTGCGGATGGCCCTTTGCCGGTAGACGCATCCCTGAGGAAACAGCGCCAGCGGGATCGGTTCATCGCCCGGTTTGTCCGGCAATTCAACATCCCCACCCCGGACCCACACCAGCGACTCCGGCCAGGCCGCGAGGCACTCGCCGCTGCCCGGTTCGCGCTTGATCAGCGCAATCTCGATCTCGCCGGCCGCCAGCTTGTGTTGCAGATCGGTACTCATGCCGGCGACCGTCTCCAGCCGCACGCCCGGTTTTGCCTTCACGAAGCCGGACAGCATCGCCGACATGCGCCGCGCGTCGAAATCCTCCGGCACGCCAATGCGAACCGGCGTCAGCTCCACCTCGCTCGACAGCGCGTCCTGGGCTTCCTGCGCCAGCGCCAGCAGCCGGCGGGCGTATTGCGCGAGCAACTCGCCGTGCTCGGTCGCGCTCACCTGATTGCCGGTGCGGTCGCGTAGCAACAACGTCCGGCCGACCAGCGTTTCCAGTTTGCGCACCTGCTGGCTGACCGTCGACTGGGTTCGATGCACCCGCTCGCCCGCACGCGTGAAGCTGCCCTCATCGACGACACAAATCAGCGTGTTCAATAGTTCCAGATCAAGCATGCTCGGCTCACTTCGTTATTTGAAATTCAACTGACTCATAGATTTTAATTTAATTTTCAAATGAACGCTGAGACGCTTAACCTTTCTGCATCCGAACACTTCATCAGTCATTTCCAGGAGCAACGCATGTCCCTTCACCATACCCGCCGTCCGGTCTGGCTTACTTTCGACTGTTACGGGACGTTGATCCAATGGGATGAGGGGCTGCTGGCAGCGGTCCGCGAAATCCTGCGCACGAAGCACGACAACGAGGTTGATCCGGCGAAACTGCTTGAGGTTTACGACCGGCACGAGCATGCGCTGGAGCAGACGGCGCCGCACCGGTCGTTTCGCGAGGTCGCGGGTGACGGACTGCGGCTGGCGCTCGAAGAACTGGGTTCGCGCAGCGACGAAGGCGATGCGGGCATGCTGACGAGCCGCATCTCCGCGATGCCGCCGTTTCCCGAAGTGGTCGACACGCTGCGGCAACTCAAGGGACTCGGCTATCGGCTGTGCATCGTGTCGAATACCGACGACGACATCATTGCGGGCAACGTCGCGCAGCTCGGCGGTCAGATCGACCGCGTGATCACGGCTCAGCAGGCGGGGGCTTACAAGCCGGCGCGACGCCTGTTCGATTATGCCCACGAACAACTTGGTGTGGCGAAGGACGACGTGGTCCACATTTGCGCGAGCCCGCATCTCGATCACGCGGCGGCGCGCGATATCGGCTTTCGTTGTATCTGGATCGATCGCGGTACGGGGCGCACGTTGCTGCCCGATTACACGCCCGATGCTACGCTAGCGACACTCGATCAGGTGCCGGGGTTGTTCGCTACGCTCGGCTGGTAAATTTCAAGGGTAGACATCATGGCGCATACGCTCTTATCCGTCGGTTCAACGGCTCCGTCACGCCACGTGCGGCTCGATTCCGACGCGGTCATGCAGGCTCGTATCGAACTGGCGGCATGTTTCCAGTTGGCGGCGCAGTATGGTTTCGAGGAAGGGGTCTGCAATCATTTCTCGGCGGTTGTGCCGGGGCATGATGATCTGTTCTTTGTGAATCCGTACGGTTACGCGTTCTCCGAGATCACGGCGTCACGACTTCTGGTCTGCGATTTTGACGGACATGTTGTCGAGGGTGAAGGGAAGCCGGAGGCGACTGCGTTTTATATCCATGCGCGCTTGCATCGCGCAATGCCGCGCGTGCAGGCTGCGTTTCACACCCATATGCCGAATGCGACAGCACTCTGCTTGCTGGAGGGTCCGCCGTTGTCGTGGCTCGGGCAGACGGCGTTGAAGTTCTATGGCCGCACCGCCGTCGATGAGGATTACGGTGGGCTGGCACTGGACGAATCGGAAGGGGATCGCATCGCGGCGGCGATGGGGGAGGCGGATGTTCTGTTCTTGAAGAACCATGGTGTTATGGTGGCTGGCGGCAGCATCGCGGAGGCCTGGGATGATCTCTATTATCTGGAGCGGGCTGCCGAGGTGCAGCTTAAAGCGATGAGCAGTAATCGGACACTCAAGGCGGTGCCACATGATGTGGCGCAGCGGACTTATGAGCAAATGCGTCTTGGGGATAAGGAAAGCGCTCGCGCGCATCTTGATAGTGGGATGCGGCTATTGCGGGGGCGCGGGATTTTGTTCGACAGATAGTTCTCCTATGGCCTCGGCAGGTTGGCTGTTTGCCTACGGCGTTGGCCTCTCCTTGCATTGTTATCGGTCTGGTCAGGTTTGTCTTTGGCTGTTTGCCTACGGCGTTGGCCTTTCCTTGTATTCTTGTCGGTCTATTAGTCAGTATGACTCCCGTGAGGCAAGGGCTGGCCTGCCGTGAGGAATCAAACGCGGGTTAGCATTGCCAGAGCCGCACGGTGTGGACAGCGCCACACCCGGCGATTTCCGACACGGAGGCCAGCATGGAACACGATAGCACTTTGTACGTAGGCCTGGACGTTCACAAGGACTCGATCACGGTCGCCTATGCCCTCGGCTCGGGTGAGGTCGAGGTGCTCGGCAAGATCGGGACGACCAAAGCGGATATTGAACGCCTGTGCAAGCGTCTGCAGTCCAAAGCGTCCCGGATCTGCGTCGTCTACGAGGCGGGCCCGTGCGGCTATGGGCTTTACCGTCAGCTCGTGCAGAAAGGCTTCGACTGCATCGTGTGCGCACCGTCGCTGATTCCCAGAAAGCCGGGTGAACGTGTGAAGACGGATCGACGCGATGCAGTCAAGCTCGTGCGCTCGCTGCGTGCCGGCGACCTGTCAGCCGTGTACGTGCCCACCGTGGACGATGAAGCGTTCCGCGATCTGGCACGTGCGTGGGTGAGCGCCAAAGACGATCTGAAGCGTGCCCGACAACGGGTGAAGGCCTTCCTGCTCTCGCATGGGGTGCGCTATACGGGCCGCGCCGACTGGGGTCCCGCGCACCGGCGCTGGCTGAGCGCGTTTTCGTTCGACAGCCTTTGGCAGCAACTGGCGTTCGACGAGCTTCGACGCACCATCGAGGACCGTCTCGCGCAATGCGCGCGTCTCGAAGCCGCGTTGCGCGAGGCGGTCGTCAACTGGCGCTTCTATCCGGTCGTCCTCGCCCTGCAGACGATGCGCGGCGTGCAGTTCACCACGGCGGTGGGCATACTCGCCGAACTGGGTGATCTGTCACGCTTCGCGCACCCCCGCCAGCTGATGGCCTGGCTCGGTGTCACGCCCTGCGAGCACTCGTCGGGCGACAAGCGCAGTCAGGGCAGCATTACCAAGAACGGCAACAGCTATGCCAGAAAGCTGCTCATCGAGGCGGCCTGGAGCTACCAGCACCCGGCCCGCGTGAGTCCCGAGATCCAGCGCCGGCACGAAGGCATTCCGAAGCCCATCGTTGATCGCGCCTGGGACGCGCAGGTTCGCCTGTGCCGGCGTTATCGCAGGCTCGTCGCGCGCGGCAAGCAGAAGAACATCGCAGTAGTCGCGGTCGCGCGCGAACTCAGCGGGTTCATCTGGGACATCAGCCGGCTCGCCATGTCGCTTGCCATACCGCGCGAGGAGCTCACCGCATGACACGACACCTGAGTAACCGTGACCTACCCTGACCAGCTGGAGGAGGAGTTTCCTGAAGGCGGCGCAGCCCCGGCACACGAGCAACCCGCGACGAAGCTACGCAACGGATTGCATCCGACTTGCGACATTAGATAGCGGCAGGCCCATTGGGCGGACCTCTGTAATGCGGTAACCAACCCGCGGATATCAGATCCTATGAAGCGAGGGCCCCGACAGGCTGACGCCTAAAATAAGCGTGCCGAGGTTTGCTCTCAGGAGAACATCATGCGTACCGATCAGGCATATACAGGTAATGGTGACGTACCAGTGCTGGCAGTGTCGCTGGAACTGGCGGCGGCCAAATGGAAAGTTGCGCTTCACGATGGACGGCGCGAGAAGCCGGCCGTGCACACCGTCCCACAGCCTCAGGCCGCAGCGCGTCTGCAGGCGACGCTGGACCTGATCGAGATACACAAGGAGAAGTGGTCGTTACCCGAGGCGTACGGATCGTCGTGAGCTATGAAGCCGGGCAGGACGCGTTCTGGATCTGTCGCGCGCTGCGGCGCCGACACATTGAATGCCACGTCGTCGATCCGGCCAGCATTCCGGTCGAACGTCATCAGCGGCGCGCGAAGACCGACCGCCTCGACGTTATCAAGCTTGTCATCAACCTGCGCGCGTGGCTGCGCGGCGAGCGCGACCGCATGCACGTAGTGCACATGCCGTCACAGGAGGACGAGGCTACACGTCACCTGATGCGCGAGCGTGGACAACTGCAGAAGGAAATCCTGCAGCACCGCGACCGGATGCGCAAGCTGCTGGCTACGATTGGCTGCTGGGACGCGGTCGATCACCGGACCTTCGCCGGCCGGCTCGAGCGCGGGGAAGTGCACTGCCATGACGGTGCGCCATTGCCGCGCGAGTTACACGAGCGGTTACTGCGCGAGTGCGAACGGCTGGCACTTGTTAAGCACCAACTTGCGGTGCTGGAGAAGACGCGACAGACAAACGTACCAGCGCCCGCGCGCCAGCGTTCCGATGCGCTGGCGCGCCTCCAGGGAATTGGCGAAGTAGGCGCGTCACGCCTTGCCCTCGAGCTGTTCTGGCGGGACTTCCACAACCGTCGGGAAGTCGGTGCATGCGTCGGACTGGTGCCCCAACCCTTCGACAGCGGTGAGAGTCAGGTCGACCAGGGGATCAGCAAACAGGGAAACCGGCGGGTACGCGCGCTTCTGGTCGAGATCGCATGGACCTGGCTGCGCTACCAGCCTGGCAGCGCATTAGCGAAATGGTTTTACCAGCGTACACAGGGCACCGGACCGAACCGGCGCGCGCGACGTATCGCCATCGTCGCGGTAGCACGACGGCTTGCCATTGCATTGTGGCGCTATCTGAAAGACGGGGTCATTCCCGAAGGCGCGCACCTAAAGTCAGCTTGAGCCCTGGTTTCGCAGGAAGGAGTCTGGCAGTTGCATAGCAAACGAGTTCGAAGTGAACATGCCCGTGATCACGCTGGGTTGCAAACGCAACCGAATAGCTCTCAGATGGGGCATGTTCCCGGAAGCGATTCCGGCGTAACGCGCATTGCAGGATAAGGCTGGCAACGCGCCAGCGGATAGAAGGTGGTGAGATGCTGGTTCCTCTCACGAGCGCGACACGACTTCGGCCTAGGATCAACCGGAGAGATGTATGAAGAGCGTCCTTGACAACATCCTGCTCATAGAAGTGTGATCCACCGTCGAGACTTACTGTTACGCCGCCCTCAGGAAATTCAGCCACTTATGAAAAACCGAAAACTGATCACCATTGACACGGAAAGTCATATCAGTCCTTTGGCCATGAAGCGTCATTCATATAAGTTGGCACATGGACATTTGTGCGACCGCTTGGCCCTATGAACGGCCGATCGATCGCCGACGATGTGCGTCGCGTCGTCGCCATATCGGACGATGTCGCTTCAGATGGGAGAGGCGGCAACGGGGTCGTCTACTGCCGATCAACGACGGACAGAGCGGCCGTTCACCAAGTTTGCTTCGCGTCGTCGAGGAACCTATACCAGCCGGTGACGCGTTGACAGAGTAACGTCAGCCAAGGCCGATGACCTACCACGTGACTCGAAGGAATGAATGACAGCCACACTCAGTAAGCTGCCTATAACGGGTGAGCCAATACGGGGATAGAGAATGGACAAATCGATCAACGGCTGCTTTGAAGATATCGGGATGCGGCTATACAACCGCCGGTGGTCGTGGGGCGCTCAAAACGACAACCTGATTGTTCTCCGAGCCAAGAAAACGAATATTCCACTCGTCACACGCGGAAAAAGCAACTGCCACCGACGCCGGCCGCAAGAATTTGATCTATTCGCCAGTTCATCTAGGACTGCGCGACAGGACCCAATTGCGCAGTCGGCCACTTCTGTTAGGGTAGTCCGATTCCTACAGGCTTTCTCAAACGCCTACTTCAAATACCGCCGTTCACCGATTTTATTTTGAGATGGTTGCGAGGACACTTGGAGAAAAGTCCTAATGGATGCGCGAAATGCTTAAGATCTTCCTCGTCGACGATTCCAGTGGCTTCACGTCAAGTGCTTTGTAATTTGATTGAGTTCCGGCAAGGCAGACCCGCTTAACTTGGGTGGATTGAGGTTAGTCCCCCTGATTTTGTTGAATACGATTGCTACTCGCGCACGCCCGCGGAAATGCCGGATGTGTTCCAGTCCATGCGTCGATTGCTCGCAGTGCGAGATGCATCGTGTTCGCGACGACGATAGTCAGAAAAAGTTAGGTAATGCTTAACCCGATAGGAGCGCACGCATGTCTGTTTATGAATGGCTGTTCGATCCGTCTGGACTGACTGCCCACGGGTTTTGCCTAAGCTGGCTACCTGGCCTGATTGCGCTGCACGCCGGATCCGATGCCGTGACCGGACTTGCCTATCTCTCCATCCCGGTCGCGATTGCGTCATTTATGCGGAAACGCCGCGACGTAGCCTACGGGTGGGTTGCCTATCTTTTTATCGGATTCATTCTTGCCTGTGGTGCGACACATCTGTTTTCCATTCTGACCCTATGGTTTCCGGTCTACGGCGTCGAAGGCATAGTCAAGGCATTGACCGCGGTACTGTCGCTGGCCACGGCCGTATTGCTTTGGCGCTTGATGCCGCGTCTTTTAGCGCTTCCCTCCGCGATCGAACTCACGCGCCTCAATCGTGATTTATCGGAAGCCCTTCATCAGCACATTCATATCGGAGCACAACTTAACCAGAGTGAGGCACACGTGCGTCAGATCAACGCTGAACTAGAAGCCCGGGTCAAATCGCGAACATCCGAGCTTGCAGCGGCGAACGACCGATTGAGCAAGCTTACGGTGGCACTTACATGCAGTGAAGCAGAATTCAGAGCAAGCTTTGAAGGCGCTGCCGTCGGTAAGGTCTTATCGGATCCAACTTCCCAGCATATCGTGCGCGTCAACCGCGCTTTTGCGAACATGCTTGGTTACACCCCGAGTGAGCTGGTTGGACGATCTGGCACGGAATTCACGGTACTGGAAGACCAGCCAGAGTTTGACAGTGAATACGCGCGATTGTTATCGGGTGAGGTCGACACGCTCGTGCATGAAAAGCGTTACATCTGCCACGATGGTCGTCACGTCTGGGGTCGTGTAACTGCGGCCATTCGCACGACATCAGAGGGCAACCGGCTAACCATCGGTACGGTCGAGAATATCGACGCGCGACGCCAGGCGGAGGCCGAGCGTGCGGCGGCCAGCGAGCAACTACAACGTCTGGTTGAAGAGAAAACGGCCGCGCTTGCGCAGCGTGGCTTACTGCTGC
>Ga0302228_10002514_pt1 | contig 12399 bp, 9 predicted proteins | sample II_Palsa_N1_2_FD_193519 | JGI IMG/M metagenome (GOLD analysis project Ga0302228, IMG submission 193519) | Peat permafrost microbial communities from Stordalen Mire near Abisko, Sweden - II_Palsa_N1_2 | ecosystem: Environmental > Terrestrial > Soil > Palsa > Peat permafrost | place: Sweden...
TCCTCCCTGCTGCAGAACGCGGTATTGCCGCCTCCGAGCCGCGACCGTTTTTCGCCGCGCCTGGTACAAGTACCGCAGGGGGAAATCGTGTCCACCCATGATCAGCGCCAACTCCGCTTGCGGAGCGTCAGCCTGGGCGATGTGGCCGCATTGCAGCGCTGCTTCGTGCGGCTTTCGCCGGAAGACATCCGTCGCCGGTTCCTGCATGCGATGTCCGAGCTGCCTGCACCCATGGCCCATCGGCTATGCCAGATCGATCCGTCGCTGGAAACCGCCTTGGTGCTGGTGGACGAATCGGTGACACCGGCGGAGATTCGCGGGGTCGGCCGCATCTACGTGGACGAGGCCGCCGACAGCGCCGAATTCTCGGTACTGGTGGAACACGACTGGTCCCGCGTAGGGCTGGGCGCCATGCTGATGAAGCGACTGGTCGATGACTGTCGCCGTCGCGGCCTGGCCGAAGTCTGGGGCTACGTCTTGCTGGAAAACCGCCCGATGCTGGAGCTGTGCAAGGAACTGGGTTTCGTTCGGCGTCTGCAGCGCAATGAACCCGGTACGGCACAGATCACGTTGACGCTGTAATCCCCTTGTAGAAGCGCACCCTGTGCGCGATGGGTTTCGTCCAGGCCATCGGCAAAACATCGCGCACAGGGTGCGCTCCTACACGATGCGAGGCGAGCCGGGGCTGTCGCGTTACACTTGCCCGCTTTCCCCGTCGCGGCCTGATCGCCGCGCCTTGACACGCGTCCCCTATGCCCAGCCTGATCACGCATCCGCCCCTGCCCACCACGCCTCGGCAACGTCGATACTGGACGCCGCCACACGGCTCTGCACGTGCGCTGTTGATCGCCGAGGCGGCAAGCTCGCACCAGGGTCTGCTGGTGGCGGTGACGCGCGACACACAACGCGCGCAGGCGCTCGAGTCCGAACTGAAGATCTTCGCTGGCGGCCTGCCGGTGCTGCATTTCCCGGACTGGGAGACGCTGCCCTACGACGTATTCAGTCCGCATCCGGAGATCGTCTCGCAGCGCATTGCCACGCTTTACCAGCTGCCCAGCGTGAAGCGCGGCGTGCTGGTGGTACCCGTGGCCACCTTGATGCAGCGAATCGCGCCGCGCTCGCACATCACCGGCTCCGGACTGGTGCTGAAGAAGGGCCAGAAACTTGATCTCGCCGCCGAACAACGGCGGCTGGAAGCGTCCGGGTATCGCAACGTGCCACAGGTTGCGGAGCCCGGCGACTTCGCCGTGCGCGGTGCGCTGATCGACATCTTCCCGATGGGCACGGCCGAGCCTTACCGCATCGAGTTGTTCGATGACGAAGTGGAGTCGATCCGCAGCTTCGATCCGGAAACACAGCGCTCGCAGCAACAAGTGGATCGCATCGAACTGTTGCCTGCACGTGAGTTTCCGCTCACGGAGGAAGCCGCGAAAAACTTCCGCAGCAATCTGCGTGAGCGTTTCCCGATCGACGTGCGCCGCTGCCCGCTCTATCAGGACATGAAGGAAGGCGTGACACCCGGTGGCATCGAGTACTACCTGCCACTGTTCTTCCCGCAGACTGCCACGCTGTTCGACTACCTCGCCGACGATGCCTTGTTCGTGCTGGGCGAAGGAGCCAACGAATCATCCGAACAGTTCTGGTCGCAAACCGCCGAACGCTACGACCAGCGTGCACACGACATCGAGCGGCCCGTTCTGCCACCGAACGAGCTGTATTTATCGCCCGAACAATTGCGCGAGCAGTTCAACAAGCGGCTACGTGTAGAAGTGGTCGACTCCGGCCACGAGCACGCCGTTGCCGTCGGCACGCAGCCGGCGCCCGAGTTGCCGCTCAACCGCAAAGGCGAGGAGCCGGGAACCTCGCTGCGACATTTTCTTGCCAGTTATCCGGGCCGCGTGTTGATCGCCGCTGATTCCGCCGGCAGACGCGAGGCGTTGATCGAGTCGCTGGCCGCGGCGAGCATGAAGCCTGAGAACGTGGAAAGTTGGCCGGCATTTCTCGGAGCAACAGCAGGGCCGAAGTTTGCGATCTTCATCGCTGGACTCGACCAGGGTTTCGCGCTGACGAAGCCTGCCATCACGGTGCTCACCGAGCGCGAGCTGTTTGGCCAGCGCGTGCGCAGCGAGCGCGATCGTCGGCGTCGTCGCGGCGGAGCCCGCGATCCGGAAAGCATCATTCGCGATCTCACCGAGCTCAGCCTCGGCGCACCGATCGTGCACGTCGATCATGGCGTGGGCCGTTATCAGGGCCTGATCTCGATGGACGTGGGTGGCATGGATGGTGAGTTCCTCACGATCGAATACGCCAAGGGCGACAAGTTGTATGTGCCGGTTGCGCAGCTGGGTCTGGTCAGCCGCTACTCGGGCACGGCGCCGGAGCTCGCGCCGCTGCATTCCCTGGGTGGTGACGCCTGGGAGCGTGCGCGCAGGAAGGCCGCCGAGAAAGTGCGCGACGTGGCTGCCGAACTGCTGGCGATCTACGCGCAACGCGAAGCACGCGGCGGCGAATCGATGCCGATCGATCGCCAGCTCGTGGAAGAGTTCGGCAGCACGTTTCCGTTCGAAGAAACCCCCGATCAGGAAAGCGCAATCGAAGCGGTGCTCGGCGATCTCGCCGCACCGCGTGCGATGGATCGGGTGATCTGCGGCGACGTCGGCTTTGGCAAGACGGAAGTCGCATTGCGCGCCGCCTTTGCAACCGCCACGGCCGGCAAACAAGTCGCCGTACTGGTGCCGACCACCCTGCTTGCCCAGCAGCATTACCGCAACTTCGCCGATCGTTTCGCGGACTGGCCAGTGCGCGTGGACGTGCTGTCGCGCTTCAAGTCGACGAAGGAAGTGAATGACGCGCTGAAGCGCCTGGCGGACGGTCAGATCGACGTGATCGTAGGTACCCACAAACTGCTGCAGCCGGACATCAAGTTCAAGAATCTCGGACTGGTGATCGTCGATGAGGAGCAACGCTTCGGCGTGCGTCAGAAGGAGCAGCTGAAAAAACTTCGTGCCGAAGTCGATCTGCTGACGATGACGGCCACGCCGATTCCGCGCACGCTGAACATGGCCATGGCCGGCCTGCGCGACTTGTCACTGATCGCCACACCACCAGCGCATCGATCGGCCGTACGCACGTTTATTTCAGCATGGGATCCAGCGACGATCCGCGAAGCGCTGCAGCGCGAACTGTCGCGTGGTGGCCAGGTGTATTTCCTGCACAACGAAGTCGAGAGCATCGAACGCACGGTGCGCGAGCTCGAGGAACTGGTACCCGAAGCGCGCATCCGCATTGCCCACGGTCAGATGCCGGAGCGCGAACTCGAAGGCGTGATGGCGGATTTCCACCGCCAACGTTTCAACGTGCTGGTGTGCACCACGATCATCGAAACCGGCATCGATATTCCCACCGCCAATACCATCATCATCGATCGCGCCGACCGTTTCGGACTGGCCCAGCTGCATCAATTGCGCGGTCGCGTCGGCCGTTCGCATCACCGCGCCTATGCGTACCTGGTGGTGCCTGATCGCAAGTCGATCACAGCCGATGCGCAGAAGCGACTGGAAGCACTCGCATCGCTGGAAGAACTCGGCGCTGGCTTCACGCTGGCGACCCACGATCTGGAAATCCGCGGCGCGGGCGAACTGCTCGGCGACGAACAGTCCGGCCAGATCCAGGAGATCGGCTTCGGCCTCTACACTGAACTGCTTGACCGCGCGGTGCGCGCACTGAAGTCAGGCAAGGTGCCGGATTTCGACCTCAGCAGTGAACACGAGACCGAGGTCGAACTGCACATGCCGGTGTTGATCCCGGACGATTACCTGCCCGACGTGCATGCCCGCCTGACTCTGTACAAGCGCATCGCCAGCGCGCGCAGCGAGGAAGAGCTGCGTGACCTGCAGGTCGAGATGATCGACCGCTTCGGCTTGCTGCCCGATCCCACCAAGCAATTGTTCGCCGTCGCCAGCCTGAAATTGATGGCCACTCCGCTGGGCATCCGCAAGCTCGACTTCGGTGCCAACGGCGGTCGCATCGTGTTCCGCGAAAAGCCTGACGTCGACCCCATGACCATCATCAAGCTGATCCAGCGCCTGCCCCGCGTCTACAAGCTGGATGGTCGGGACAAGCTGAAAATCACCCTGGATCTGCCGGGTGCCACCGAACGTCTGCGTAGCGCACAGGAAGTGCTGGTGCTGCTGGGCGCGCGACGGCCGGGGTGATTGTTGCTTTCACTACCGGCGGATTAACGGGGCATGGCTCCTCCCCCTGCTAGCAGGGGAGGTTGGGAGGGGGTGCTCTTGAGCACCTGAAGCAAGAGCATTGCCCCACCCCAACCCTCCCTGTGACCAAAGGAGTCACTTCTTCGGGGCACTCAGGGGAGGGCGCTGAGAGCCGCGCTCGCTATGGGAATTCAACGGCAGTTAGAAATAACTTCGGACAGCTACCGGCTTTGCGCGCAGACCGATCCAAAAGCCCTGCGGGCTAGCGTAGTAAAGTTATTCCAGCGTTGCGCCAGTCCGTGCACTTATCGATCTGCCTGCCCAGCGTTAAACGCCGGCAAGAAAGCCGTAAAGCGCGAAGAGGAACCACCATCGTGAAAGCTTCGTTGTCCGAACTGCTCGCGCGCATTCCCGGCGCACCATCGCCGCAGTCGCCGGCAGCAGAACGCTTTGCACAGGGCTTCTCGCATGGCTCGATGTCGGTTGGACTGTACGCACCAGTGGACACCGATCTACAGCAGCCCCATCAGCGCGATGAGCTTTATATCGTCAACGCAGGCACGGGCGAGCTGATTATCGCTGGGCTCAGGCACGCTTTCACGGCGGGCGATGTGTTCTTCGTGGGCTCCGGCGTCGAGCACCGCTTCGAGAATTTCTCGGCGGGGTTTTCCACCTGGGTGATTTTCTGGGGGCCAGCTGGCGGAGAAAGCTGAGACAACCCCTCCGATCCGTCATTCCTGCCTTAGCAGGAATGACGAGTGCGGGACGGCTCTCTCTAAAGAGGGAGTGCCTTCCCACGCAACCCTGCCGAGGCAACCACTCAGTGGCTGTTCTTGCCACCTACTCCGCAGATTTTTTCCAGCAACTGATTCTGCACGTTGCGCGACGTTTCACCGCTGGCCAATGCCGGATGCACGTACTGACCATCGGATTGCATCAATAGTGCGCTAGTGTTGTCGTTGAGATAGAGCTGCAGCACGTCACGCACCTTTTGCTGCAACTTCTTGCCTTCGATAGGAAATGCGCTTTCCACGCGGCGATCGAGATTGCGTTCCATCAGGTCCGCGCTGGACAGATACAGCGCCGGTTCGCCGTCATTGGCAAACCAGTAAGTGCGACTGTGCTCCAGGAAGCGCCCTATGATCGAGCGCACCCGAATATTTTGCGACACTCCTTCCACGCCCGGGCGCAGGCAACACACGCCGCGCACGATAAGGTCGATCGACACGCCGGCGATGCTGGCCTTGTACAGCGCGCGGATCATTTTCGGCTCGGTCAGTGCATTCATCTTGAAGATGATCTGTGCGGGCTTGCCCGCTTCGGCATGCGCGGTCTCGCGTGCAATCAATTCCAACAGGGTCTTCTTCAGCGTAAACGGGGCGTGCAGCAGTTTCTTCATGCGCAATACCTTGCCCATGCCGGTGAGCTGGCTGAACAATTTATGCACGTCTTCGCACAACGCCTCATCGGAAGTGAGCAAGCTGTAGTCGGTGTATAGCCGTGCGTTGCCGGTGTGGTAGTTGCCGGTGCCCATGTGCGCATAGCGCACCAGTTCGCTGCCTTCGCGACGCTGGATCAGCATCAGCTTCGCGTGCGTCTTGATGCCCACCACACCGTAGATCACCATCGCGCCGGCCTGCTGCAGACGCGATGCCAAGGTCAGGTTCGATTCCTCATCGAAGCGTGCGCGCAGTTCCACTACTGCGGTTACTTCCTTGCCGGCACGTGCCGCGTCAACCAGCGCATCGACAATTTCCGAATTTGCGTTGGTGCGGTACAGCGTCTGCTTAATCGCCAGCACTTGTGGATCCTTGGCCGCCTGGCGCAGCAGATCGATCACCGGCGAGAACGATTCATACGGGTGCAGCAGCAACACGTCCTGCTTGCTGATGACCTGGAACAGATCTTCGGCGTGCTTTAGCGCCTTCGGCAGGGCCGGGGTAAATGGCAGGTACTGCAACTGCGGATAACCGGCTTCACTGGCGATCCGAAACAGCCGCGCCAGGTTCACCGGGCCGTTGACCTCGTACAATTCGGACTCGCTAAGGCCGAACTGCTTGAGCAGGTGGTCGGTCAAGTCCTTCGGACAGTTGTCGGCCACTTCCAGTCGCACCGCATCGCCAAAGCGACGCGAATACAGCTCGCCGCGCAACGCAAGCGCGAGATCTTCGACGTCTTCCGGATCGAGCGAAAGATCCGCGTTGCGGGTCAATCGGAACTGATAGCAGCCGAGCACCTGCATGCCGGGAAACAATTCTTCCGCGTGTGCGTGGATCATCGAGGACAACAGCACATAGTTGTCGCCGCCTTCGCAGATCGCCTCGGGCATGCGGATCAGACGCGGCAATACGCGCGGCGCCGGCACGATCGCCAGACCGGAATCGCGACCGAACGCATCGATGCCTTCCAGCCGCACGATGAAGTTGAGGCTCTTGTTGACCAGCAGCGGAAATGGATGGGTGGGATCGAGTCCGATGGGCGTCACCAGCGGTGCCACCTCCTCGCGGAAATAGCGTCGCACCCACAGCTTCTGCTTGTGCGACCACTGGGTGCGACGCACGATGCGTATGCCCTGCTCGGCAAGCTCGGGCAGGATGCGTTCGTTGAGTATCGAATATTGCCGCTCGATCTGCCGGTGGGCGATCTCGCTGATCTCGGCCAACGCGCGACGCGGAGGAATGCCGTCCTGGCCGATCAGTTCGTGATCCAGTGCGATCTGCCCTTTCAGCCCTGCTACGCGAATCTCGAAAAACTCGTCCATATTGCGCGAAAAGATCAGCAGGAACTTCAGCCGCTCCAGCAGTGGCGTTCGTTCGTCCAGCGCCTGGTTCAGCACGCGGATATTGAACTGCAGTTGCGACAGCTCGCGGTTGATGTATAGCCGGCTGTCGCTCAGATCACGCGCCGGTGTTGCCGTTGCGGCATCGTTTGCCGCAGGTACGGAAGCGTCGGTCGGCAGGGTTTCACGGATGATGCGGGTGTTCATCGATACATTCCATGATCCGGTCAGGCAGGTCGTTGGTACGACCCGTCGTTATAGCTAGAGAGGCATGGTAACCCGCAGCGGGTGCATGCATGGTGAGCGGCACAACAGTGGCTCCCCCAGCTTGCCGTAGCACTTTGACAGCCCCATGACGCCACCATTCGCCACTTTAGCTGTCCGCCATGCCGCGGGCGATGCGTTCGTCGGATGCCAGATAGCGGCTTGGCGCGGCACCGAGCACTCGACGGAACGCGGCGGTGAACGCACTGGCGCTGCTGTAGCCGAGTTCGATCGCCACCTGGGTGATCGATTCGCCGGCGCCCAGCCGGGTCAGCGCGGCCAGCAGGCAGGCCTGCTGCCGCCATGCGCCAAAACTCATGCCCGTCTGCTGGCGAAACAACCGGGTGAAGCTGCGCCGGCTCATGCCGGCCTTGAGCGCCATCGCGTCGATATCGATTTCCAGTGCGGGGGCCACCATCTGTGCGCGACACAAGCGGGCCAATCGCGGATCACGCGGCAAGGGCGTGTTGAGGGTGAGCGCGGGCATCGCGGCGATCTCGTCCAGCAGTAGTGCCATCACCCGGCCGTCGCGACCATCCAGGACGTACTCGGTAGGCAAATCCACCGCCTCCAGCAGCAAGGCATGCAGTAGCAACGAAACGCCGATCACCCGGCAATGTGTCGGTAGCCGCGTGGACGCTTCATCTCTCACATAGGCACTGCGGGTGGATACGGCGCCATTCATGCGCACCTCGTGTGCAATGCCGGCCGGAATCCACAGCGCACGACTGGGCGGCACGACCCAACTGCCCTCGTCGGTAATCACCATCACCACGCCGGTGGCGGCATATAGCAACTGCCCGCGCTTGTGGGCATGACGCGGTAGCACGTAGTGCGGCGGATAGTCGTTGCCTGTAATCACGACGTCCCGCGGCGTGTCTTCGTAATGGGTGACGCGTGTATTGCGCATAGTGAGCGCGATTTTGGCCCGAATTCGACAGAATTTGACCCAGCAATGCGTGCGGGCCGGTAAGCGCCACTCTAAAGTGGCGCGGCCGGCAACGCAATGATGCTTGCCCCACCCCATCCCCCGATCGAGCACCGCATGGACACCCGCGTCGAAACCTCCCCGTTGTCGCCTACCGCGATGCCCCAGTTGTCCGACATGCCGGGCAACACTTCAGCGAGCGAGGGCACTCAGTTCGCCGTCATCGGGGGCATCAGCTTCGCGCACATGCTCAACGACATGATCCAGTCGCTGATCCTGGCAATTTATCCGATTCTGAAAAACAGTTTTCATCTCAGTTTTGCGCAGGTCGGCCTGATCACGCTGACCTATCAGCTCACCGCTTCGTTGCTGCAGCCGCTGGTCGGTATGGTCACCGATCGGCGACCGATGCCGTACTCGTTGCCGGTCGGTATGGGCTTCACTCTGTGCGGTCTGTTGTTGCTGGCGGTCGCACCGAATTTCCCGGTGCTGTTGCTGGCAGCTGCGCTGGTGGGTACGGGCTCGTCGATCTTTCATCCGGAATCTTCGCGGGTGGCGCGGCTTGCTTCCGGCGGAAGGCACGGTTTGGCACAGTCGCTGTTCCAGGTCGGTGGCAATACGGGCTCGTCACTGGGGCCGTTGCTGGCTGCCTGGATCATCGTGCCGTACGGACGCGGCAGCGTGGCGTGGTTTTCGCTGGCGGCACTGCTGGCGATCGTGGTGTTGCTGCAGGTCGGTCGTTGGTATGGCGCGCATCACGTCGCTCGCAGCAAGGCGCAGGCGCGTCATCTGACGGCGGTGACGCTGTCGCGCGGCAAAGTCATCGGCGCACTGTCGATTCTCGGATTGCTGATTTTCTCCAAATACTTTTACCTGGCCAGTCTCAGCAGTTACTTCACTTTTTATCTGATCCACAAATTCGGGGTATCGGTGCAGAGTGCGCAGGTCCATCTGTTCGTGTTCCTGTTTGCGGTGGCGGCCGGCTCACTGATTGGCGGCCCGGTGGGCGACCGCATCGGACGCAAGTGGGTTATCTGGGTATCGATCCTGGGCGTTGCGCCGTTCACCCTGCTGTTGCCGCACGCGAACCTGATGTGGACGGGTGTGCTGACGGTGGTGATCGGGTTGATCCTGGCATCGGCGTTTTCGGCGATCCTGGTGTACGCGCAGGAATTGATTCCAGGCCGGGTCGGCATGATTTCCGGATTGTTCTTCGGCTTCGCGTTCGGCATGGGCGGTATCGGCGCAGCGGTGCTCGGGCAATTGGCCGACACGCATGGCATCGAGTACGTCTACCAGCTATGCGCGTACCTGCCGCTGATGGGTCTGATCACAGTGTTCCTGCCCAACCTGGAGCAACCTCGGCACGCCTGATCGCGCCTGACCGGCTGACGTCAAGCGGGTAACAGGGGTAGCATGGCCGCTGGCAACGCATGCGTCATGCGTTGGTGGCAACTTCAAGGAGTAAGGCCCGTGCGATCAGGTAATCCGGTACTGCAGGACAAGGCGTTCCAGGGGCTGCCCGCCACCGGCGCGCGCATGACGATGAACGGCACCATCACCAGGACGGTGCTGCTGCTGGCGCTGGCGGTTCTGACTGGCGGTTGGACCTGGCATACGTTCATGACCGCTGCTGCCGGTGGCGACACTGCCGCCGCACTCGCCGCCGTCACACCCTTCATGTGGGGCGGCTTGATCGCCGGCTTCGTGCTCGCGTTGGTGACGACGTTCGCACAACGCTGGGCCGCCATCACCGCACCGCTGTATGCACTGGCTGAAGGCTTCGCTCTCGGCGGTATTTCTTCGGTGCTGGAACTGCGCTATCCGGGCATCGTGCTGCAGGCCGTGATGCTGACGGTGGGCGTACTGGCAGCGATGTTGCTGCTCTATCGCTCCGGCCTGATCAAGGTGACCGACAAATTTCGCATGGGCGTGTTCGCCGCCACGGGCGCGATAGCGTTGCTGTATCTGGTGGACATCGGCCTACGTTCGTTCACCAGCATCCAGATTCCCTTCATTCATGAATCAGGCGCAATGGGCATTGGCTTCAGCTTGTTGGTAGTCGGGCTCGCGGCGCTCAATCTGGTGCTGGATTTCGACCTGATCGAACGCGCTACTGAACAAGGCGCGCCGAAGTACATGGAGTGGTATTGCGCGTTTGCGCTGATGGTTACGCTGGTATGGCTTTACATGGAACTGCTGCGCCTGTTGTCCAAGACACGACGCTGATCGAGGCAAGCGCTGGCCGCTTCTGCAGATAAGCCAAGACGTCGAATGAGTTACCGATTTTTTCAGCAAGGAGAAGATCCAGATGCTCGTTGTCACGACTGAAAATGTTCATGGACGCGAGGTCAGAGAGGTCAAGGGCCAGGTGTTCGGCCTCGTAGTACGCAGCCGCGGCATTGGCGGCAACTTGATGGCCGGCCTGCGCACGATCGTCGGCGGAGAAATCCACGAGTACACGCAGATGCTGGAAGAAGCGCGTCGCCATGCACTCGATCGGCTGGTGCAGAACGCAACCGCGATGGGCGCCAACGCCGTGGTCATGATGCGTTTCGATTCGGCCGAGATCGGTCAGACGATGAGTGAAATCGTCGCCTACGGTACCGCCGTAGTGCTCGACCCGCCGGCCTGAGCCGGCGCGTTCGGATCGACTTCCGCATGTTGTCCATCACGCTATATGTCATCGGTGCCGCGCTGCTGCTGGGCGCGGCGTTGGCGGCGATCAGCGGCCTCTTCGTGCTGCTGTTGCCGCAGCTTATCCTGGGTGGCCTGCTGCTGATCGTCGGGCTGGCGATCGAGCGCTGGCGTTACAAACCGCTGAGTAAGCTGCAGCCCGATCCGCGCTGGAGCGATACCGGTGAGCGCTTTGTGGATCCGGAAAGCGGTGTACTGGTAGCGTCTATTTCGATCCTGCGGATGGCAGCCGGCACTATCTGGACGCCGAGCGAGCGTAGCGGCGATGTCAGGTACCGACTCACTCCAACGACGAGTCCCCATGGATATTCGCATCGATGATTTGAGCGGCCAGCAGGTCGCGCAGTTACTGAGCGAGCACCTGCAAGGCATGGCCTTGCATTCGCCACCGGAAAGCATTCACGCGCTCGATCTCGACGCGCTACGCAAACCGGAAATTACTTTCTGGAGTGCGTGGGAGGATGGTGAGTTGATGGGCTGCGGTGCCATCAAGGAGCTCGATTCCCGCCATGGCGAGATCAAGTCCATGCGTACGGCGTCGGCCCACCTGCGCAAGGGTGTTGCCGCTGCATTGCTGCGCCGCATGTTTGATGAAGCGAAGCGCCGTTCCTATCGGCAGCTAAGCCTTGAAACCGGTTCGACGGAAGCGTTTGCGCCTGCCCACCGCCTCTATGCCGCGTTTGGATTCAAGCTATGCGGACCTTTTGCGGACTACGTGGACGATCCGTTCAGCGTCTTCATGACGCGGGAAGTGTAAAGCCTACTTCGATGCACCGCGCCATTGCAGCCCTCCCCTACGCGAAGGGAAGGACTGCCGGCTGTTCAGTGCTTGGCAGGCGGCGGCCCTTGCACTACCTGCACGATGTGTTGTGGTTGCAAATACTTCTTGAACGCGTCCTGCACCTGTGCCGCGGTGAGCTTGAGGTAATAGCTGGCGGCGACCATCGGCTCGTCCAACGGCTGACCCTTGTAACCCCACGTCAGCAGCGACCGAGCAATGTGGTTCACGCTAGAGACGCCGAGCGGAATCGAGCGTATTTCGAACTGACGCGCATTGGTCAGCTCTTCGTCTTTCATCGGCGTGTTCTGCATGTCCGCCAGATTCTGACGAATCAGTCCGTCCACTGGCGCAACCTTGCCCGGGTCGCTGCCGTATTCCACGTAGAACAGCGAACGCGAACGATCGAACTGCATCTCTGAGGCCGCTCCGTAGGCGTAACCGTGGCGCACGCGTACGTCGGTCATCAGGCGCGATGCGAAGCCGTTGCCGCCGAGTACGTCATTGCCGAGCTTCAGTGCAAAGCGATCCGGATTGTACAGATCCATTTGCAGCACTTGACCCATCAGTACCTGGTCCTGCGATGCGTAGGCGTTGTTGACCAAGGTGTAGCCCGGCGGATTGAGCGGCACCGGCTTGGGTACGACCGTCGGCTTCGGACCGCTGGCCTTCCACGCACCGAAGTATTTCTCCACCGTGGCGCGAGCCTGCTCCGGCGTCACATCGCCGACCACGACGA
>Ga0302228_10002519_pt1 | contig 12384 bp, 8 predicted proteins | sample II_Palsa_N1_2_FD_193519 | JGI IMG/M metagenome (GOLD analysis project Ga0302228, IMG submission 193519) | Peat permafrost microbial communities from Stordalen Mire near Abisko, Sweden - II_Palsa_N1_2 | ecosystem: Environmental > Terrestrial > Soil > Palsa > Peat permafrost | place: Sweden...
GTGACGGCGCTGACGCACCGGGGGTCGCTGCTGCCGCTCGCGCAGTTGCTGCCCGCTGTCGCCGAGGTGATCGTGCTGGCCAGAATCTTGTTCCCGGTATCGGGGTTGTTTACGGTCACCGAGAACGTGATGGTCGCGCTCGCGCCTGGAGCGAGGTTCCCCGTCCAGGTCAGGTTCGGGCTGGCATACGAAACGCTGCCGGCCGTCGCGGTCGCGTCGCCGTTGTAGCCGGCGTCATCCAGCACATCGGCCAGCGGATCGGTAAACGTCGCGCCGGCATAGGCGCTCTGCCCGGCGTTGGTCACCGTGATCGTATAGCTGACCGTGCTGCCCGGCGTCGCGCTCGTGGTGCTGGGCGTCACGCTGATCGTCAGGACCGACACCGGGACGCTGACAGCACACCGGGAGTCCGTGCTGCCGCTCGCGCAGTTGCTGCCCACCGTCGCCGAGGTGATCGTGCTGGCCAGGATCTTGTTCCCGGTATCGGGGCTGCTCACCGTCACCGAGAACGTGATCGTCGCGCTCGCGCCTGGAGCGAGGTTCCCGGTCCAGGTCAGGTTCGGGGTGGTAAAGCCGACGGTGCCGGCGGTCGCGGCCGCGTTGTTGTTGTAGCTGGCGTCGTCGAGCACATCGGTCAGCGGATCGGTGAACGTCGCCCCGGTATAGGTGCTCGAGCCGGTGTTGGTCACCGTGACGGTGAAATGCACCGTGCCGCCCGGCACCGCCGGCGACGGGCTCGCGGTCGCCGCGATGACCAGCGGGCCGGACCCGATGACCAGCGTCACCGCCTCGGTAGCGGTCGCGGCGAAGGCGTCACTCACCTGGACCGTGAACGCGAAGCTGCCCGCGGCCGCCGGCGTGCCCGACAGGACCCCCGTCGAGGCATTCAGCGTCAGACCCGACGGCAGGCTGCCGCCCGGCACCGACCAGGCGAACGGCCCGGTCCCCCCCGTGACGGTCAGGGTGTCGCTGTAAGCCACGCTGGCCTGACCGGCTGGCGGCGCAGGGAAAGCCAGCGAAGGACGCGCCGCCACCACGATGGTCGCCGCCTTGGTCGCGCTCTGGCTAACGGCATCGGTCACCTTGATCGTGAAGCTGTATGTCCCCGCCGTCGTCGCCGTCCCGGCCAGCGCCCCGGTCGACGCGTTCAGCGTGATCCCCGCGGGCAGGCTCCCGGCGCTCACCGACCAGGTGTTGGGACCTGTCCCGCCGGTGGCGGTGAGCGTATCGCTATAGCCGATGCCGACATCGGTGTTCGGCGGGGCGGTGAAGCTGAGGGCCACGCCGGCGGAGACGACCAGCGTGATCGAGGCGGTGGCGATGCCGTTGTTCGCGTCGACCACGTTGACCGTGAACGGGTAGCTGCCCGCGGTGGTGGGGGTCCCGGCCAGCACACCCGCGGAGCTAAGAGACAGGCCGGGCGGCAGCGTCCCCGCGTTCACCGACCAGGTGTACGGGGTGGTGCCGCCGGTGGCGGTCAGCGTGTCGCTGTAAGCGCCGCCGACATCGCCGGCCGGCGGGGCGGAGAACGTCGTCGATACCCCGGCGGACACGGTGATGCTGGTGGCCTCGGTGGCACTCTGGCTGTTGGCGTCGGTCACCTTGACCGTGAAACTGAAGGTACCGGTCGCCGTCGGGGTGCCGGTCAGGTTCCCGTCGGCGCTGAGGGTGATGCCCCCAGGCAGGCTCCCGCTGCTCACCGACCAGGTAAACGGGCTGGTCCCCCCTGACTCGGTCAGCGTGTCGCTGTAAACGGTATGGGTCCAGCCGGAAGGCGGAGACGGGAAACTCAGCGACGGCCCCGGGATGACGGTCAGGGTCACCGCTTCGGTACTGCTCTGGCTGCTGCTATCGGTGACCTTCACCGTGAAGGAGTAGGTGCCCGCGGTGGTCGGGGTCCCGGACAGCAGCCCGGTCGACCCATTCAGGGTCAACCCGGCGGGCAGGCTTCCGGCGCTCACCGACCAGGTGAACGGGCTGGTCCCGCCAGTCACAGTGAGCTGGTCGCTGTACGACACGCCGGCCTCGCCGCCTGGCGGCGCGGGGAACAGCAGAGCCGGGCCCGAGTTGTAGGTGTAGGCGGTGCTGGCGGAGGTGCCCAGCGTGACGACCTCGACCGTCACCGCCCCTGCGACGTGCCCAGGCATGGCAGAGATGTCGAGGGTGGTGCTGTTGGTTACGGTGAAACAGCCGGGCCCCGAAGAAGCGCAAAGCACCAGCGTGGTGGGTGTGCCCGCGGCGAACTGGGCGGCCGTGCCGATCTCGATGGCGGTCGCACCGCTCAGGCCGGTGCCAGTGATCTTGACGTCGTTGCCCCCGCCGGCAGCGAAGTTCGTCGGGCTGATGGCGGTGACGGTCGGCGCGGTGGGCACGGTGCCGGCCGGCGCGCTCGACGACGTCGCCGGGCTGGCGTCGCTGCTGGACGCCACCGCGCTGGTACTGGACTGGACCACCGCCGGGGTGACGCTGCTGGAGGTCACGACCCCGTTCACGGTGATCGTGCCGCTGGTGAACGGGCTGGTGCTGTTCGTGCACGATATGGACTGCCCCGATGGCGCCGCGCACACCCATCCCGTACCGGAGGCGCCGACCGGAAGGACGCCGGCCGGCAGCGTCTCGGTCACCGTCACCGGCTGGTTCTCCGTCGCGCCCGAGGAACTGGCCGCGACGCTGTACGTGACCGGGCTGCCGGGCGCGAGGGTCGCCGCCGCATAACTGGTCTGGGCGACCGCGAGCTGCGGGACCGGGTTCAGCGTGTTCACTACCACGCTGTCGATCTCGTGGTAGTCGGTGACCGAGCCGGTGGACCCCGCCCAGCCGAACGCCAGCTGCTTGGGGTACCCGCTCGCGCTGACCCAGCTCGCCGGGTAAAGCCCGGACGGGACCACCGGCAGGGCTCCGACCAGATCCTTGGCCACCCCGCCCACCGGGGTGAAATGGACGTCATAGTCGCCGGCCGGCACGACCAGTCCGGACGGCGTCGTCACCGACAGCGAGCTCGGGTTGTAGACCACCTCGACCGGTACCACCGATGCGGCCCGGGCCGTGGCCCGCAGCGTCAGCGCCGGCGAGGTTGCCGTCGCCGCGCTGCTTTGCAGCGCGCAATACCCGACGCCGCCATTGCCGGGGCCGCGTATCACGACCTGGCCGGGCATTCGCTGGGCGATGTTGGGTGGGTCGGTGCAGCCCGATCCCTCAAATTTGTCGCTGAAGTTGCCGTAGACGTCGAGACCGACGCCCAGGTAGCCGTAGCTCAGGCCCGACACATTGGAATTCTCGGCCGAGTAGCCGAGCGCCCCGCCGGATTGCCCGATGGTCGTGGGCGTGACCGGGTTGGCGGGATTGACGGCCGCCAGCACGAACGAGAGCCCGTCCGCGCCCAGGGTGCCCCCGTACTGATAGGAGTTGAAGGTCACGTCCAGGCCCTGCGAGGTGGGGACGCTGGTACTGGCGAAAACGCCACCTTCTTCAGACCCCACATTTTCGGTGAGGCGGAGCTTGCCGGAACCCTGCGCATCGGTCGCCACCGAGCAGCTGGCCAGCGGGTTGGCGGTGGCGTTGCCCGCCGCGGACAGGCACACAGAGTTGCCGCTCCCAGCCGGTGCCGCGGGGATGGACACCGATCCGGCCGTGCCGTCCACGGTGTTGTCGTGGAACGGCTGGTTGAACAGCACCGTGCCGGCCGCGAGCGCTTTCGGGGCGTGTACCGCTGCCCCGGCGGTGACCATGCTCATCAGCAGCATCACCGCCGCGGCGCGCGACACTATCCGCCGCACCCGCCGGGAGAAGGGCATTCGCCGCCTCTTGTTCAGGGTTGCCAGCCTGGCGCTCCTAGGCGCAGCGGCCTTCCGTCCGCAGGTCCGGCTGGCGGATCGTGGTGGCGGAGCCCGCGATGGGCGCCGGCGCCGCCGCCTGCCCGGCCAGCGCGGCGGCCATCACCGCCCGTAAGCGTGAAAACCGGATAAGGCATAACACCCCCCATCACCGAGCCAGTCACACCCCAGAGCGGCACCACGCTAACATAACAATAAGTAGAACGTCATTTACGCTGTGTAGCAAGAATGCCGCGTGTCCGCACGTATCAGGACGCAAGTGGCCAGCACCGCAACGCCGGGGCTGACCAGCTTGTCCACGGCATTGGCGACCGCGCCGGAGGACCGGGGCAGCACCTTCCCGATCTGGTGCGGCGTGAAGCCCGCGCCGGCAATTTCCCTTCATCACATTTCCCGGCAGGGAATTCCTCATCGGCATTTCCGGGTACACGACGACGCTATCTTGCCCTTTTCGCGGCGATCAGCGCTCTTTCTCTCCAAATACGAGAATTTCCGTCAATTTTGCCCGGTGGCGGCCACATTTCGTCGCGCACGGCCGCGGCCATGGCTACTGACCGCCCGTGCACCCTTCCGCGCCGCCTGCCGTCTACGCCGAGGGCACCGAGAACTTCATGACCGCGCTGGCCTGCACCGAGCTGGAGAGCGGGCTGCCGACCTCCCAGATCGGCCTCGGGCTGCCCGCCTCCTCCTCAGCCGCCGGCAGCGGCTACGTATCGCCGTCGGTGATCAACGACGCGCTGCACTGCCTGGCCGCACAGGCCAACTGCGGCAGCTTCGTGCCGCCGGCCAGCTACCCAGGGATCCGCGGTGTAATGACCTGGCCCGTCAACTGGGACGCGTCCAACGGCTACAACTTCGCCGACACAGTGGCCCCCTCCCTGGCCTCGCTGCCGTAATCCAGCGCGGGGCCGTCTCCCGGTCCGGGCGCCCCCCCAGTGCAGCGCCGGTCACGCCCGCCGGCATGGCCACCCATGTCGGCCGACTCGCCATTCCTGTGGCCGAGCAACGGCGGTAATACCGCCTGGGTCACCACCACGTCGAACGCAATAACACGGGCGACCGCATCGGGCGGGACCGCGGCGGACGTGACGTTAGAGGCAGGCACTTGGCGAAGTGCCTTTATTGCTGCCGCAACCCATCGGCAACTGGCTGCGAACTGCGCTGCGACTCCCGCCTCCGACGCTGAACCTATGCACAAGTCGGGGAGCGTCATCACATTTATCCCAGCGTCAAATAGGGCTGGGTGGATAGCGGTCAGCTTGCTCCCGTCAATGACCTTCGAATGGGATGGGTCATGAAGCGGAATCGCTTTGTCGCTGCCGTATCCGGAGTTGCTGTAGCCGGAGTTGCCGTCATTTCCGGGTGCGGAATAGCCCACCACGATGCGGTTGCTCCGGCACATTCTGCTAGTGCGGTGCCCAGCAAGGTTCACCAAGTCACCGCCCGTCCGATGGCCCGGTCAGCGTCGGCCATTAAAACGCCCAAGGCAAGTGGGCACGCCAGCCCGCGCCCGTCTACCACCCCCACAGCCGCCGCCGACCCGTCACTGGTGTGGCTGGAATCGGCCGGCGGGCAGGCTCAGGTGACGGTCAATGATGACGTCGATACCCTGGCCGGTGATCTGGAGACCGAAAGTCAGTCGCCGACCGTCGCCAATCACCTGGTCTTCGAGGCCGACGCCCGCGTCGTGCGGGGAGGAGCGCAGCGAATCCTCGCTAACCCGGCTCTTCTGCCGACAGTTAACCGGGCCGGGTACGAGCAAATGCTGGATGACTTTATTGTGGTGGCCAACCTGCTTCAGCCGGGCCCCGATTACGGGACAACGGCGCAAGATGACGCCGCCTGGGCTGTGGCCATGAACGCATCGAACATCAACGTTTCCTGATCCAGGAACGCAGCCACCGCACGCGCCAGCGCCAGAGTCTCACGGTTTCCTCCCCAACCAGGAAGCGGGCCGGACCTCCGCCCGCCCCAGGCTGGCATGGACGGAGAACACATCAGCCAGACCAGTAAGGGCCAGCATCCGGAGCACCAGCCGCTGCGGCGCGGCCAGCAGGAGCTCACCTCCTGCTCGCCTAGCTTGTTCCCGTGCCCCGGCCAGTGCCCCCAGGCCGCCACAGTCGATGAATTCCAGGCCCGTCAGGTCGATGATTGACGTTCGGGTACGGTGACGTCGGCGCCGGTGCGACGCCTGGAGCCGTTAGCGTTAGCGGGAGTGGTGTTGCCCGGGGCGGGGAGTTGATGGCGGGCGTGGGCGCCGTCGGGCCGCCGCGCCGTTCACGGCCGTGATGACGGACTGACCGTCCGGGCCGGTCCAGGCGTCCGCGCCGAGACGCAGGGCGTGGTCGGCGCCGTCGATGGCCGCGCCGCCGATGAGCACCGGCGCTGCGCTGCCCGAACGCCGGAGGGCCTGGACGATGGACTGGACAGCACCGTCGCAGCCTGGTGCGGTCACCCCGATGACGACGGCGACCAGCCGGGCCGCGTCCTGGGCGGTCTCCGCGAAGGAACTGTCCGGTGTGTTCGCGCCGAGGTCGATGACCTCGAACCCTTCCCCGCGCAGCAGATCGGCGACGATGGCGCCGGGCAGGCTGTGCTGGTCCCCGGCCGGGGCACCGATGATCACCATGCCGCGCTTCCGGCCCCGGCGCGCGAACTGGGGGCCCAGCCGCCCGATAAGCCGCAGTGCCACTGCCGAGGCACGGTGCTCTTCTGCGACGGTTACCGTCCCGGCCGCCCAGCCGGCACCCACACCGCGCAGCACGGGCGCCAGCAGGTCGAGGTAAACCCCGGCTGGGTCCATCCCTGAGGCCAGGGCGTCATCGATGACGCGCCAGGCGCCGACTTCGTCACCGGCGGTCATCCGCGCGGTGAGGATAGCCGTGCGATCTGTCTTCGCGCGGCGGCCACCGGGCCTGGCATGGTCCTGCTGCTGCATCCGGTCCAGGTCGCGTGGATCGACAAACCACTGGGCGCCGTCGCGTCGGGCGGGAAGCCGGCCAGTGCGCACGTACCGGTACGCGGTCATGTAGTGGACGCCAAGGCGGCTGGCTGCCTCCTACAGGCTGATCAGATCTGCCAAGGGCGCCGCCGTCCGAGTAGTCCGCGACGTCATCGCAGAGTTGCTTGGGAAATCCCCAGGGCTGGCATCGGCGCCGATCCTATGCCGCGGGCAAGACTGTCCGCTACCGCGAGCGCATTCAGATCGTGCAGGGCTTTAGCTGCGGTGGACCAGACGTCGCGGCGGACCGGGCGGTTGTCCGTGCCATCCCGCACATCGTCGATGAACGCGGCGAGCTTGAACGTCAGCCGCCCCCGGCGCCCACGGTAGCTGAGCCGGGGGTGCGCCCTGGTCGGCGCCACGAGCGAAGCTTCGTGGTAGGACCTGATCAGATTGACGATCTCGTGGCCGCCGAGCGCGTCGGCCAGCGCGCTCATGAGAGCTTGCTCGGCCTTGACGTAGCTGGCGGTGGCGGCCCGGGCGGCCTGGGACAGCTCGTGAGTCAGGCATCCCGCGACCCGGACATCGCCGGTGAGGTGGCGGTCCAGCCAATGCAGCGCCGTTGACAGTTCGCGGCCATAGCGTCGCAGCTCTTCGGTCCGGGCAGGGCCATCATCCAGCCTGGCCTCGGCGATCGGCAGCACCACGCGCTCCAGAGCAGCCAGGTGCACGGCGCGCCGCCCGATCTGCGCGATATCAGTTCCGGGAGCCGTGCCGGTCACTCCGGCCAGCTGAGCGGCGACATCGGGGACGGCTTCGGGGACGGCGGGCAGGTCGGTGCGAGGTGCTGTAGCTACCATGGCTACTCCTTTAGTGCTAATTTTGTAATTAGCACTAAACGTAGGTGCCTGCGACGTCCCTGTCAAGAGCTCGGGCTCTGCACCGCCCCGGCGGCCCCGACGGCGCGCCGGCACCGCGTCTACAGCTGGCGGCATGCAGTCGGCCACAGTGCGAGGCGCTGAACGCAGCACCGCCCTGGGGGCGACTGTCGCGGCAGATGTCGTCTCCTGCAGCTTGCTCATGGTTGCCTCGGCTCCATCACGCATCGCCTGGACTAGAGTGCCGCGCAATTGGTGCCCGGCTACCATTCCAACCATGGCTTCCGGAGCGAAAGTGCTGGTAGAGGCCTTTCCCCTGGCCCCCTAGGGCATTTGAGATGTCGGTTCCGGTTTGGATCTCGATGTTCCGGTAGCGACGGGCTTGGACATCCGGAATGACTTCTCGCCGTCGCTCCCGGCGCCGTGGTGGCCGTGCGCAGACGCGGGAACGCCACCCCGCCTTAGAACGTCGGCTTCAGCCGCAACCGACGGAAATGAGAACGGGCCGCCAGACTCGTGGGCCTGGCGGCCCGTATGTCGTCCCAGCATTCTGCCGGCTGGTGCCTCTGGCCGGGACGGCGGATCCGGCGCCTTAGTGCCGGGCGGGGACGTCCTGGTTACCCCGGATCGTGTTCTGGCGGCCGGCGTTCACGACCGTACGGCCGCTGTTGCGGAGGTACCGGCCGAACCGATCGAGGCCGATGTAGTTGTTAATCACAAAGTTTCCGCGGGTGCCGCTGCTCAGGGTCACGCCAATGCCGGTGTTCCCGCTGACCAGGTTGGCCGGTTTGAGTGCTGTCTGGCCGATGAGGTTACCGTAGGCGTCGCCCGCGATCAGGACGCCGCCCTCGTTATTGCCCAGCGCGTTGACGCCAAGGATCTGCGTTCCGATGAAACTTCGGAAGACGCGGTTGTCATGCGCCAGTCCTGTGATCGCCACTCCGTATCCCTCGTTTCCCGAGAACGTGTTCTGCGGGATCACCGAGACCAGCGTGCCGCCGATGATGTTGCCGTGAGCGGTACCGTCAATCAGCAGGCCGTCGCCGCCGTTGGGCAGCACGCCGTCCCCCTTGGTAGTCAGGCCGACGATATTGGGATCAACTGTCACCCCTGAGGCGTTCCCGGCCAGCTCGATTCCGTTATTCTTGTTGCCGGAGAACACGTTCGTCCGGACCAGGTTGTTGCCCCCGGTAGAGGTGATAAGCAGCCCGTTCAGGCCGTTGGGAGCTGCTCCCTTGAATGCCAGCAGCCCGCCGAATGTGTTGAAAGTGACGAACCCGCGAGACTTCCCGAGCACTGCTATGCCGTTCAGGCCGTTTCCGGCGGACACATTGCCCAGCGGGATGACCCCGCCCACCTGAGTGTTCACCGAGGTCCCATCGACCAGGATGCCGTCCAGCTGGTTCTTCACGATCGCCGTGTTGTTGGCGCCGACGCCGAAGAAGTTGCCCTGGACCGTCACGTTGTCCGAATTGGTGACGCGCAACCCGTTCCGGCCATTGCCGCTTACGACGTTGTAATAGACGAACGGGTCATTGACGAACTTGCAGCCCACCAGCGAGTTGCCGGGCGCCCCGTCTATCCACACGCCGTTACCGGCATTGCCGAGGGCGCCGTCCCCGCTGGCCGTCGTCCCGATGAAGTTCCCGTTCAGCGCGTTGCCCTGGGCGCCTTTGCCGATCATCACGCCGTTGCCGCCGTTGCCCGATATCAGGTTGCCCAGCGGCGGCACCACGAAGACCGGCGTCACCGTCCCCTTGCTCCCGGTGGGATTGTTCGCATCGCCGGTCCCGGTGTCGGTGAAGGCAGTACCACCGATCTCGTTGCCTCGTGCTCCTTGAGTGATCCAAATGCCGTCGCTGAGGTTGGCGATGGCCGAGGTGCCAGCGGCGTTCGTCCCGATCCGGTTAGCCACCACCGTGTTCGCCGACGATCCGACCAGCGCGATGCCGCTCCCCCGGTTGCCGGATATCACGTTCGCGACCACACCTGTGGCGCCCGAGCCGTTCAGCCCGATGAAGTTCCCGGCCGACGTGGCCGAGACGTACACGCCGTTGTTGCCGTTGCCGGCCGCAGCTCCGGCCAGGTTCAGACCGATGTAGTTGTCGTTGAGCGTGACCGAATGGGAGTCCACTGTTACGCCATTGCCGCTGGCGTCGTCGACGGCTACTCCCAGCAGCTTCGAGCCGCCCGAGCCGACGGCAAATAGCAGGCCTGGATACCCGTTGAAGTCGAGCGCTACGACCGGCGGGCCGCCACTGACGTACGTGGGTGCCGATGTCGCGTCAATCGCCACTTTCCGTGAGATCGCGGGCAGCGGGCTGGCCAGGGTGATGGTCCCGTTTACGGCGAAGCTGATGAGGGTTGAATCTCCCGCCGAGGCATTAGCGGAGTTGATGGCGGCACGGAGGGAACCCGGCCCGGCGTTGCCTAGGCCGGTGACGACGAATGTCCGCGTGTACGCCGGGGTGCGGGTGGCGGAAGCCTGGGCCACGGCAGAACCAGCCGGGAAAGCAACCGCCGCCGAAACCCCCGCGACCAAGACAGCGGCACCCGCGATTCGCGGCATGAATCGCCCTGCCCGGATAATCCGCATATTTATGAAAGCCACCTGCATGGCGCGGGAAAATATCATTAGTCCCACTTCCGTCATTACTGGAGGATCTCCAACTCAAGAGGGTATACACAGTTGAACACGGCGGTAAACCTCGAGGATAATTTCACCCGGCCGCACCTTGTGCAATTACGGAAAAAACCGGTTCTAATGTCCCTTGTTGCCATTAGCTAACGGACATAAGGGGCCGTTTCCTGCCCAATTTTAATGCTGGCTGCCAACGTTCAAAAGTCTTCTCCGCTCGAGCGGAGGGCTCGTGCACCCGCATTCAGATGCGTATCTTCGGACCTGGGCATAACGGCCCCGCTAGCCAGTGACATCGGGTGCGGGCGGCCTGTAGGGGTCAGCACGGATTCAGCACGCGTCAGGACCATGGCAACGTGCGCCCGACTTCACGTCGTAATGCCTGCGATGAGCTGGTCGAGGACCTCGATCATCTCGGCGCGCGCCCGCGTGCGGTCTGCCGCTTCCGCGACGTACAGGGCGGCCTCGTCACCGGCACCCATGAGTACGTGCGCGAGCGGCCGGGCCGGCTGCGCGCGGATGCGCCCCACTTCGATCCCGCTCTGCACGACTCCTTGCACCAGGCCGAAGACGTGCCGCTGGCACACCTCCCGCCAGTGCGCCCAGCCCAGAACCGACGGCCCGTCGATGAGGGCGATGCGGTGAATCTCCGGCTCGACGCAGATGTCCAGCCAACTCCGCACGGCTTGCCGCAACGCCTCGACCGGATCAGAGATCCCTGCTGCGGCCACTTCGTCGGCGAGCCGCACGGCAATATCGGCCTCGACCGCCTCCAGGACCGCGTCGAACAGCGCCGTCTTGTCCGCGAACTGGTGGTACAGCGCCCCGCGCGTGACCCCGGCCGCCGCGACGATCGCGTCGGCCGGCACTTCCGCGAAGCCTTGCCCGGCGAACAGCCGGCGCGCCGCCCCGACCAGCGCATCATGGGTTGCGGCAGAGCGGTCGGCCTGCGTGCGCCGCGCGCGGCCGAGGGCATCCGCAGCTACGCGCCGACGCTCCCGCTCGGCGCCCACCAGTGGCCGATGAACGCCGACGCCGACCTCTCGCCCCGGGGGCTGGCCCAGCTCCTCCGGGACTTCATCTCGGCACTCGGCCTCGGCGGTGTGACCATCGTCGGCAACGACACAGGCGGGGCGATCTGCCAGGTCGTACTCGGCGGCGACACGAGCCAGGTCGGCGCCGCGGTCCTGACCAATTGCGACGCGTTCGGCACGTTCCCTCCCCGGGCCTTCGCACCACTCTTCCGCGCACTGCGCCATCCCGGGCTGGTCGCCGGCCTCGCCCCGGCGCTCCGGTCAGAAAAGGTGCGGCACGGCCCGCTCGCCTTCGGGCCGCTGTCCAGCGGGCCGCTCGATCCGGACCTCACCGGCAGCTGGATGCAACCGCTGGCCAGCAAGGCCATCCGCCGCGACCTCGCCAAGTTCGCGCGGCGCGTCAACCCGCGCGTCCTGCTCGACGCCGCCAGTCAGTTCAGCCAGTTCACCGGCCCCGTACGGATCCTCTGGGGAGAGGACGACCCGTTCTTCCGGGCCCAACTGGGACAGCAGCTGAGCGAGGCCTTCCCGCACGCCAGCCTCACCACGGTGCCAGCCGGCCGGACGTTCCTGCCGCTTGACCACCCTGATGATGTCGCCAGCGAGATCGCGGCTGCCGCTCACTACGCAGCGCCATGACCGCGGTCAGCCGCTGAAGCATTGCACGAGAACGGGCCGCCTGACTCCGGATCAGACGGCCCGTTTATCGGCACAGCAGGCCGGAGAAATCGCAGGTCAGTAGCGCTTAATAACCCCTTTAGCAGCTGGCGGGCCACGCCTGGCTCTCGCTGATGCCGGCCAGCACGGCGGGCAACTGCCCGAGCGCATGCGCGATGGCAACGGCGTCCTTGGTACTCGCGCCACCCGGTGACCTGCCCGTCACGAACCCGCAGCACGCCGATGAACGGGGCCGTCGCGCGGCGTCCGGCAGCTCTACTTCCCCTGGAGGCTGCGATCGACGAAACAGGCCCCGATCGTAGAGTTAGATCGAAGATCGATATAGTTTCGGCATGGATGCAGTCCGTGCCGTAGAGCGGCTGACCCTCTCCATCGAGGATTT
>Ga0302228_10002521_pt1 | contig 12379 bp, 14 predicted proteins | sample II_Palsa_N1_2_FD_193519 | JGI IMG/M metagenome (GOLD analysis project Ga0302228, IMG submission 193519) | Peat permafrost microbial communities from Stordalen Mire near Abisko, Sweden - II_Palsa_N1_2 | ecosystem: Environmental > Terrestrial > Soil > Palsa > Peat permafrost | place: Sweden...
AGATAGTGTTTCAACAGGTACCTCTTCTCAATCACCTTGAAAAGGCGACCTTCTCGGCGGTGTGGCGGTTTTCGAGCACGTCGTCAATCAAGTCTTCCGCCCACCTGAGCATGTAGTAGATCGCCTGACGGCTCTCCAGAAACAGGACGTTGTAGGGTGAGTGCTCGACAATGAACGGGGAGTCGCAGTGAAAGCGACCGATCTCCGTGATCGCGCGAAAGGCACCCGAGTTTTTTCGAACGGCGGCGCAGCACACGACATATCCACGATAGGAGTAGAAGAAGTTGGTCCTGTCCACATGTCCTCCGTTTCGATCAGTCGACTCACGCAGGCGAATCGATTTAACTGCTAGGCCTGGCAGTCCAAATGATCTATGGGTCGAATGGAGCCGGTTACGTATGAATAAAGAAGCCGTTTAAATGGTGTGCCCACGAAAGGATAAAAGTATGAATTTACGATTCGGAGTGCTTTTTATAATTTTTAATCAGCCATTTTTGCCAAAGTTAGCACGACATCGTCCGAGAGGTTCCTGATAAATCTGTCAGGAAATGACTACGCCGGCGCCACAGTCTTCGCGGCGTTGAGCCGATGCAAAAAAAGAGGCCCGCTGGGGGCGGGCCTTAACACATATGTTGAGAAAAACCGCGCCGCAACGAGGGAGTGAAGCAGCGCAGTTGCATTCTACTGAGCGATTGAGGCGATAGCGGATCTGGTAATCCGCCGTAAGTAAAACCGCGGAATTCTTCGCGTGCCCGGAGGCGCGATTTCAATTAGCTAAACCTGGCAAAAAGATGTCGAAGAGGACGACATATGGGGTGCGCCATTGAACACGCTGGGCGAGTTACTTCCTGCCTTTTTTGGGAATCAGAATGTGCGCCAGTTCCTGCAGGAACCGTACAGGTCCCTCTGCATGCAGTGCCTGCCCGCTGCTCAGTGCGCCATCGATGACCGTGCCCAGCCGTAAAGCGAACGTTTCCGGTTCGTCGACGCGTAAAGCTTGCGCCAGCTCCCCGAGCCGCCGTCGCAATTCTCGCTTGTGCGCCACCGCGACCTTGCGCGCCGGATGGTTCTCGTCCGCATATTCCGCAGCAATGTTGATCTGCGGGCAGCCGCGATAACCCGGACGCGCAATACGTTCGCCAATCCATTGAAGCTGTGCGTCCAGCTCCTCGCGCGGCGCGCCTTTGTGCTGCGCTGCAACCGCATCCCAATGCTGCCAGAAATCTTCGTCCTCGAGGAGAAGGAAGGCCTCGATCAGGTCGTCTTTCGTCCCGAAGTGACGATACAGGCTTGTCTTGGCGACACCGGCACGCTCCACGATAAGGTCGACGCCCACTGCACGCGTCCCCTCGCGATAGAAAAGCTCGCTGGCGGTTCGCAGAATGCGCTCGCGTGTATCAGGTGCCAGTGTGCGCGCTTGTTCTCGCTTGTTCATTCGGGCTCGACCTCGAAGGGTTTCTATGCTGCAACACGGTTTTGATCATAGCACCCGGCAATGGATGGCGCTACAGATCTGTATTGACGGCGCTACCGACCTGTATTATAAAACAGACAGGTCTGTAGCGTTACCAAACCTGACTAGGAGTGAAGTCCATCATGAACAATCCAATGACTGTTGCGGTTTACGGGGCCACGGGCCACACGGGGAGCTTTGTTGTTGCGGAATTGATACGGCGTGGTTTCGGCGTGGTGCGGATAGGGCGTGACGCGTCGCGCCTGATGCAAAGCAGTGTCCGCGACTCGACTCGATTCCGTGCTGCTGCGATCGACAATGCCGAACAACTCGACGCGGCGCTTCGCGGCACGCACGCCGTCATCAACTGCGCGGGACCTTTTCTCGACACGGCGTTGCCGGTCGTCGATGCTGCGTTGCGCGCCGGGATTCCTTATCTCGACGTCACAGCGGAACAGGCCGCGCTCCAGGCGTTAATTGAGCAACGCGACACGCAGGCACGTGCTGCTGGCGTGACGCTCATTCCCGCCGCGGCGTTTTACGGTGGACTCGCCGATCTGCTCGTTACGGCGACCGCAGATGAAAACAAGCGGCTCGACCGGGTGGATATCGCCGTCGGCCTGGACAGTTGGCATGCGACGTCTGGAACACGCCTTACGGGCGCACGCAATCGTGCGACACGACTTATCCAGGGGCAGGGGACGCTGGTGCCTGTGCCGCAGCCTGTGCCCGAAGGCGAGTGGTCTTTCCCGTCGCCGTTCGGCAATATGGACGTGATGATGCTTCCCTTTACAGAGGTGCTCACGGTCTCGCGTCATCTGGACGTTGACACCGTCGAGTCCTGGCTCGCTGTTTCGGCCCTGCGTGATATTCGCGATCCGAATACACCCGCGCCTCGCGCGCATGATGAACAGGGACGATCGGCTCAACAATTCGTTGTAGACATCGTGATCGCGCAGGACGGAGCAGCGCGCCGTGTCACCGCGATGGGGCGTGACATCTATGCGGTGAGCGCACCGATTGTCGTGGAGGCGACTGAGCGTTTGCTGAGCGGCAAGGGCGTGTTACGGGGCGGTGTCGCAAGCCTTGGAGAGCTTTTCGATGCCCGGGATTTTCTTGCGGCGCTCGACACGGTGACGGTGTGCGCGAAAGGTAGTGACAGGGGCCACATTCGCTATTGCGTCATTGTGCAAAAACCTCGACTCTTGTTGGCGCGGGCGTACTCCGCAAGCCCCGCGCAAGCTGGGTGGGCGTAGAATGCCAGGCTTCCTGGTCATTCATTACCCGAGAGTCGAGCTTCCCCATGAACGAACCGCGCAAGAAGAACCCGACCTTTGGCATCGCCGTGTTTATCGTGATCGCAGTCCTGGTGGTGATTGGGACGCTTTTGTACAACGCGATCAGTGGAAAGCGCGAATTCGAGCGTGAAAACGCCGTGACGCCCAGCGTCGCCTCGGCCGCGGCGGCAGCTACCGGCGCGAGCAGCGCATCGCAGTGACGCGCTGCGTGACGCCGTGGCGGTTTCGCTAGCGCCTGCGCTTCGCTTTCGCTGTGTGAGATCACAACCAGCGTGCCACTTCGGTCGCTGGCCTATACGGCCTATGCATCCGGCAGACGGATTACGCTGGCATCCCTACGGATCAGATTGGCTGCCGTGAGCATCTGCTTGCATTGATGCGACAGCAGTTTCAGCTCATGCACGGCCTCCGCCGGATAGTCTGCCGATTTCTCGGCCTCGATCACCATCTCATCGAGATCGCGCGCGAGCTGTTTGGTCAGGTCGGCCTGATTCGCCGGCGGCGCGGTGCCCGCCTCGGCTTCCGTAAGATTGTCCCGGACCACGCTTAGTACGCGTTGTAGCGGCTGCAGGGAGACACTTTCCGGCTGCTGCGCCGAGGTGCGCAACAATGGCGCTGCTGCCGTGATCTGCGAGGCCAGCACGTGACTGCGCACTAGCAGGTCATTCAGTTCGGGAACGAACTTTTGCGCCGTCTTCGGCTCGAGCATCATGCGCTGGAACGCCTGCCCCAGGTTGGCGAACGCCACGTGCACGTTTTTGCGGGCAAGACGGTAGCGGTAGTCGCGTTCGAGCGCGACGGCTGCGGCGGAAGCAGCGGACGTGGCCGCCGGAGCCACGGCAGCGGCCGCAGGCGCCGTGCTTGTTGCGCCACTTCCGTTCGCACCAACCGCAGCGAGCTTCGCTCCGCCAAAGTTGGCGCCAGCGAATCCCGCTGCACCAAAGCTGGCTGCCCCAGCACCCGCCGACGGATCCGCCATTGCCGCGGCCGGCGCGCGCGCACCGGCTTCCGTCACCACCTCGGTGGCGACCGTGGTGGGCTTGCCGCTCCACCACCAGCTCGCTTCGAGATACTGCCGGGTGGCGGCAATCATGCTGTTGACGAGCTTGCCCATCAGCCGGTATTCCCAGTAGGGGAACAGATGGCTGGCGGCAATCGCGATCGCACAGCCGACCACGGTATCGATAGCCCGTTCGCCGATAATCCGCATGCTGCCCGGCGCGAGCAGATGGAACATCAACAGCACGTACGCCGAGGTGAACACCACGCTCGCGGCGTAGTTGAACAGCAGCAGGCTGTAGCTCATCACCATCGAGGCGAACATCACGACGAGCAGAATGTGCGGACTCTTGACGAACATCATCAGCGCGATGCTCGCCGCGCAGCCGATCAGCGTGCCGATAATCCGCTGCCCGTTGCGCTGCTTGGTTAGCGAATAGCCGGGCTTCAGGATGATGACGGTGGTCATCACGATCCAGTACGCGTTGGTGAGCGGCAACAGCCGCCCGAGCCAGAAACCAATGGCCACCGCAATCGTCACGCGCAACGCGTGACGAAAGCTCGGCGATGCCATGGTCAGGTTCGAGAAGATCTGTCCGAACGGCACCCGTCGGCTCGATACGAAGCGCGACAGCGCCTGGTCCAGACGCAGTTCGGTTTCCGTGGTGCGCGCCTCGCTGGAGAGGCTCTGGCGCATCTTGTCGATCAGGCGTGTCGCGCTCCACAGACGCCTGAACGTAGCCGAGACCGCCGAATAGGCCTCGGGATTTTTGACCGGCATATCGTGCTTGCGCATCAGTTCGATCTCGAACTCGATGGCGCGCAATTCGGCCTTCACATTGATGCGGCTGCGCGGCGGGTGGTTCTGCAGCACGGCAAGGCCGATCTCTTCGAGGTCGGAGGCGGCCTTGCGGATCAGGTCGCGGTAGAAGGTGAGCATGTCCGAGCCGCCGAACGTATTGCGCACCATCGGGTAGTCGGTATGTGCGCCCACGAACAGCTCGTGCAGATCCACCGTATTGATGAACAGGTTGAAGAGCATGGCGCGGCGCGGTTCGAGCTTGCCGCTCTTGAGCTTGGGCAGATTGCGCAGCACGATGTCGCGGGCCGCGTCCTGACGTTCGACCGCGGCGATCTGCCGGGCGACCAGATTGCGGTAGCAGTCGTCGAGGTCGTTATCGAGGTCGTAAAAGTCGGAGCGCGCGAGCAGGTAGTCCGCGCAGGCGAACACGCTTTCGGCGAGCGCCTGCTGTTCGATTCGGTGCAGTTGCCAGCGGCTTACGAACGTGGACCAGTAGGTGTACCAGAGGCCGCCCGCCAGGATCCACGCCGCATTGACGAGCGCCTGTAGCGGCGTGAAGTGCTCTTCAAGCGTCATGATCATCATGAAGAGCGTGGCGAAGCTGATCTGCGGCCAGCGGTTGCCGTACACGACGATCAGCGACAGCACGAAGGTCAGCGGCACCACGGTGCACCACAGCGCCACCGGGTTGACGGTGGCGATGCCGGTAGCGAGCGCGGACAGAAAGCCAATCACGCTGCACGCGAGCATTTCGTTGTGCTTGTACTTGAGCGGCCCCGGCATGTCGACTACGCATGCGCCGAGCGCGCCGGTCGCAATCGTGAAGCCTAGCTCCTGGTTATGAAATAGAAGCAGGCAGACGATGGCCGGTAACGACACGCCGACCGCGATCCGCAGGCCGCCATAAAAGTACTGGCTATATAGGAATTTTTTGATCTCGACCGAATAGCGCATCGACTGCCTGGAGTTTGCGTACCACGACAAAAATGAGGCTGCAGGGAAGCCCTAAACCGACGTTGAGTCTAACTGATTTTAGAACTCAACTGACCTCGTCCGTTAGGCCAGGTTTCGTCGCGTGGATGCGTTTGTTATGCTGTCTCTCAAGGATCGGGGCTAGCGTGCCCGGTGCTGCCTAGCCGAGCATGCTGGTCGCTTGCACGTCGCCGCCGGCGCGGTCGCGTAATTTTTTGCGATACCACAGCGTCCACGCCAGCAGGCCGCCGTAGATACCGTAGCCGATGAATGGCGAGACTACCAGGAAGCGTTCGATCGGCCAGGTCCAGGCCATCCATGAGCGTATGGCTGTTTCGCCGGTGAGGCCCACGCCCCATACGGCGGTCATCATGCGCATCGAGGAGGCGAAGGCGGGCCGCTCGTTCCACAGCGCGTCGATGCGTGCGCCGCCACCGGCCATTTCGCGCGCCACTGTGGCACGTGCGAGGTAGAAGATCAGCGGCCGGGGCATCGGCAGCGAGAGCAGGAACGCCACACCGACCGCGCCGGACACCAGCGACTCGCGCAACAGCAGCATGCGCGGGCTGCCGCCCAGCGCCATTGCGCCGATTGACAGCACAATGCCGAGCAGCACGATCACGCTGAGGGCGTCGACGCGCCGAAAGCGCGCCAGTTCGACGAGGCTCCAGATCACCGGCGGCACAGCCGAAGCGATCAGGCCGTCGGTCTCGCCCCAATGGGGCGCCGCGAGCCGGTACGCGAGCCATGGCAGCAACAGGTTGACCGCCAGGTCGAGCAGGAAAGCGGGGCGCAGTTTCATACTGATTTAAGTCGTAAGCGATGGGTGCGAGTATCGGCGAGGCAGGCGCAGGCGGCAATCGTTTTTCTGCATTGGGCCGGCTTGCCCATGGCGGGGCTTTGGTGGAGTTGGCTCGCTATCCGGGAGCTCTTTTGTTTGTTTTGATATACGTGTTTTGACGTGCAAGACGGCCTCAGGGCGCATGTGTACACTTGCGTGTTCGTTGCTCCATACCATGCCATGACATCTCGCTACCCGATCCCGCCCAATGAAATCGAGCTGACCGCCGTGCGCGCGCAAGGGGCCGGTGGGCAGAACGTCAACAAGGTGTCGAGCGCGATACATCTGCGCTTCGATGTGCGCGCGTCGTCGTTGCCCGACGTCCTGAAGATGCGGCTTCTTGCGCTGTCGGATCGCCGGTTGACGCGAGACGGGGTCGTCGTCATCAAGGCGCAGGAGTATCGCACCCAGGAGATGAATCGTGCGTCGGCACTGGCGCGGCTCGACGAGCTGATTCAGAGCGTCAGCGTCACCCGTACCCCGCGTGTCGCAACGCGGCCCACACGGGCGTCAAACCGGCGCCGGCTCGAGACCAAGGCTCAGCGCAGCGAGATCAAGTCCGGCCGCGGGCGCATTGACGAGTGAATGGGGTTAGCTCAACGCTTGCGCGTGCTGGGCGCGGTGCGGGCTGCGGGGATGAAATCGACGCATAGGATCGTTGTCTGGCCATTGCGCTCGAGCGTGACGGCTGCGGTGTAACAATCTTCTCCGTCGATCAGCGAGTAGTGCGGACCCATCATGGCAACCCGGCCAGGCGCGGCCAGCGCGTGCTTGAAGTAGGCCCGGCGAGACCAGTTGCTGCGCGTCGTCGCCAATAGCGGCGCGAGCCGTTCGGGCGGCGGTGGCACCGAAGGCGCAGAGATGGACGGAGAGGTTTGCTCGCCTTGTGCGTCCGTGACGAACACCCGGCGCGCCTCCGGAATCGAAAAGACGAACTGGGCAGCCTGCGCCAGATCGCCGTTCGCGGCAAAGCTGCCCGCCGCAGCCAGAACCGCCTCTGCGAATCCTTCGAAGCCAAGACGCTGATGACGCGCGTACTTGCGTTCGTAGTCGGCGAACTTGCGCCACATCGAGTCGATCAGCGCGGGCACGCGCTCGCAAGCGGCCTGCACGGAGCCCATCGGCTGGCCTAGCCAGAATCCCTGGACGAAGTCCACGTCGGCCTGCATCAGGATCATTAGCTCATCGTCGGTCTCGACGCCTTCGGCCAGCACCAGCGTGCCCGATTGATGCAGCATGGCGATCAGGTGGCCGATCAGCGATTCCTCGCCCTGGCGTTTGCCTGCGCGGGCCACCAGCGAACGGTCGAGCTTGACGATGTCGGGGCGGAAGCGCCACACCCGGTCGAAGTTCGAAAAGCCGGTGCCGAAGTCGTCGATGGCAATCAGGAAATCGCGCGGTTGAGAGGCGGTCAGCATGCTGGCCACCGCCGATTCATCGTCGGCCGGCTGCTCTAGCACCTCGATGACGATGCGTTCCTGAGGCAGTCCGAAGTGCGCAGACAGTTCGTCGATAAAGGCACGTTGCGGCCAGCCGGTTTCGAACACCTGAGGCCGCGTGTTGAGGAACAGCCAGCCCACCGGGACGTTCTGCTCCATGAAGTTGGCCACGTGCAGGCAACGGCAGATCCGGTCCAGTTCGCGTGCCTCGCTCGCCGAGCGTGTGCCCGAAAACAGCACATCGGGTGTGACGGGCAGCCCGACCGGGTCGAAGGCCCGCAACAGCGCTTCATAGCCAACAATGCGTTGATGGGTGATCGAGAGTACGGGCTGAAACACGCTGTGCAGCGTAAGTGCCCGCCATGTGGCGGTCCAGCCGGTCTCGTCGCGCACCAGATGGGGCAGAAGTCCGGTCAGCGTCAGTTCTTCGACGGTGGGCATGGTGGCGTGGTCTCAGACGTGCGATGCGGCACAACGAAGTCCTGCGCCGCGCCGGAACTGGGCCGTGGCGTTGGCAGGGCGAAGACGCTGCCCGAAGAGACGGAGCTCGATTCCAGCCACGCTGGCCTCCGACTAATAGGTCGAAAAACAGTCTAGCAGTTCGAACCTGGCGTGAATGTACGGGTTATCACACACGCGCAAAGCTGTCTACGCATGGGAATAACGGTAGCACGGGGGTGGGGAGGCCGCCCGCCAAAGTCGAGGTCGGGTCTCTCATCGACGCCGGATTTCAGGCCTTTGTGCAGACGTTTGCAGTTGCAACGCGGTGCAGCCAGGCTGCCTGGGGGGCGAGGCGGCAGGCGGCCTGCTCTTTCGCTAAACCGGGCTCAGCGCGGCGAAATCGCGTTGCGGCAATCCCGATGGCGAAACCGGGCGACGAAGAACGATTGCGCGCGGCGCGCCCGCCGTTTGTCTGCGACGCTTAGTGCGTCGACTGCGGCACGTCGAGAATCAGGATGATGGTCCAGTCCGCGTCGCCATCATGGTGATACTGGCGTTCCGCGACAATAAACGGTTGCTGTTTGCCATCGGGGCCGAGGAACAGCACGTCGCCCTCCATCGGCAAACATTCAACCGGCGGCAGCGCAAGATACGCTTCCTGACCGCCACGCGGCATCAGTTTTTCGATTTTGCGGGAAGCCGCTTCGGTCCATTCGATGTCAAGCTGGATGTTGCTCATTCTGTCCTCCGCACCAGGGTGCGCACGGGTTGGGGGTGATTCTTCGGTGCGCGACTTTAGCATACCGTCTGCGGGCGTCAGACAACAAAAAGCCGAAGCTGGCATAACCGGCTTCGGCTTTCTGACCTTTCGCGGAGCGACTGCGCAGGGCAGCCAATCGGTCGGGTGCGTGTCAGCTGCAATTATTGGCTGGCCGCGTCGGGCTTTGCCGCTTTCATATGATGCGGCGCCTTCTTGTGTTCCATCTTGTGATGCATGGCCGGCATGGAAGAATGCTGGCTTTCCGCAGCTTGTTGCTGGGATTGCAAATCTTGGGCACGTTGTTCGACGTCGGCGGCCTTGGCCGGATCGGTGCTCATCGTGACGCCGTTGTCGGTCTGTGCATACGCTGCGCCCGTCAGGGCCGAGAGAGAAACCAGGATCGCCAGGGACACTTTCTTCATCGTTACCTCCGTAGAGTGGTTGTGGCTAGGTACTGCCTGTCCGATCAGGAAGGACAATGCATTCTAGCGAGCAATATCCGCTCCAACCGAAGCTTTGTAACAGTTTTGACAGATAGTTACATTTACTTACGTTTGCGGCGTATTTCCGAGATGAACGACGATAGGCTACGGGCGTTATTGCCGCGTCGCGAAGCCTAAGCCTGACGGTATCGGAAGAAGCTGCGCGGTCTCAACGGTGTACGCTAGCGGCGCCTATCGAGGCAGTTCCCGGGGCTCTTCGAAAATAAATATGTATAACTAACTAAATGCGTGAAGTACAGATCCGTGGCGACCGCTGCGCGCACGACGAGCGTCGCGCTCAGAACCATCCAAGCCACCGGTACACATGAAACTGCGCAATGCCGACCAGTTCATGCAGTGCAATCTCCGCATTGACGAAATTCTCATAGCGCGGCAGCAGCCCGACGCGTACGTGGCGCGTGTTGGATATGACGGGTTCAGGTGTGAGTCCGAAGCGATGGAAGTCGAGCAGGGCGCGCGGCATCTGAAATGCGGACGTGACCAGGATCAGCGAATCGTAGTGCAGCGTCTGCAGGACAGCGGCGACGTCACGGGCGTTCTCGTAGGTCGTGAGACTGCGGTTTTCCAGGACGACGTCTGCACGCGGTACCTGCTTTTGCAGCAGGTAGGGCAGGTAGGTATCGGCTTCCGATGCCTCGTGTTGCTGCGGATTGCCGCCGCTGATGATGACTTCGCAGAGTGCGCCGGTTCGTTTGCATGCCGAATAGATCTCGGCGCTCGCCGCGATCCGCGCCAATGCGTCGCGCTTCGGGACCAGTTTATGATCGTCGTCATAGTATGTGCCGCTGCCCAGCATGACAATCACCGTGTGTGTGCCGTACTTTGGTGGCGTCGGGGGTTGGGGATTGCGTTGCGCCCAGTCGAGCAGCGGCGCTGCTAGCCAGCCCGCTGCAAACAGCCAGAAGAGGGCCATAACGGCCAATGCGAGCGGGACGCGCGCTCGCCGCGTTAGCAGAATTGCTGCAAAAAAAAGCGCCAATAAAGTGAATAGAATCAATTTAAATGGGGTAACGTATGGTTTTTGGGGACATTCACGCCTGCCGCTATCGCGCCACCTAGGTCGCATCATAGGCACATGAAAAGGACGCTAACACGTGGTTCGATCGGGGACCCCAAAACATGAAATAACAGGTGGCGCCTGGCGGGAGACGGTGGCATCGCCCTTGCGATGCGCTCCCTGCCATGGGTGGGTGCTACGCGCGTCACTGGTGGCGCGGTGATGTGCTGCGCAAAGATGTGTCATGGGCTGCACTTTAAGAAAGAAGTGAGATGACCACGTATTCCAACGAAGCAGTTCTTGAAGCGCTGCGGCGGGCGCAATACCGCCAGGTCCCGTGGGCCCGGCGCCCGGGTGTATTCGAATATCTTCGCGCGCTCGGCCTGATGGAGACGGTTCGGCAACGCACGGTCGCACCCGCTCCGGGTTTTCATGCGCCGGTCGACATTGCTGTGCTGACCGATCGGGGCCGGGCTGAATTTGCCCGCCTCGAGCGCGATGAGCGCTCACTGAACTGGACCGCGCGCAGGATGAACGATTACGTCGCCGCAGAGAGACGTACGGCGGATCTGGAAGTCCGCCCGTAGGCCGACTGCGCCGTTCGAGGACAGGCGCCGGCGCGTCGCCGCCGGTGCTTTGGCATTGCTGCGCACTTTCGCCATTCTGCAAAAAAAAGCCCGTATCGCAAGGATACGGGCTTACCGGAATTACTACTGCCACGCTGTGCTGATGGCATAGATGAGACTGGCTCCCGTCCCGCTGGTTCCCACGAACGCTCGCGAATTCCTGCGATTTTCCGCAAGGTTTACCCGCGTCCGGCCTGTCTGTTTCGCAATCGATTCAGGGGTTCATCCGGAGTCCTGTGGCGCGCCGTTTTAGCGATGGCGTTGCTCATTTTCGCGCGGCGGCTCCGGCCGCGTGCGTACGTTACTCGCGATGTCGCCGCGCAGATCGCCGCGCGGCGCGGGCGGAGTGAATTCACGAGGGCGCTGGCCCTGCTGCCACGTGTCGACCGAGGCGGTACGGTCAGGCCGCCAGTTCCAGCCTTGGGACCTTTGTTGCGCGAAGGTAGGTGCGGCAATCAATGAAACAACAATGCCGCACAGAAGCAGTGACATTGGTTTCATGCTGGGCTCCATTCAAACCCGATGGCTTGGGCTTTTGTGCATACTCATACGGTATGCCCAGGAGCGAAAGCACGCTGTAAGTAATCGTAAATGGATGTTTCATTGCGTGTCCGTAGCCTGGCGGTCGGGATTCCTGCACGGCGCTGATGGGCAGCGTACCGCGCACGTAGGCCGACTCTCGAGGCTGCGCCGTCGCCGACACAGCCCAAGCCGGATTCCGCCTGGCAGATACACGCCGGGCGCCCAAGAGCGCCCGGCGGCAGAACAACGGTGTCTCAGGCCATCTTGACCGGCGCGCGCCACGATTCCGGATTGGTCCAGAAGGCGCCGCGCAGGCGGTCGCGGCTCGGCGGTGCGGGCGGCTTGGCAGCCGTAGCGCCAATCCGGCCACGCAGCGAAATTTCGCGGCCGCTCGTGCCGAGTCGCTTGACTATTTCGGCGAGCGTACCATCGGCTTGCCACTCGTCGAAACGGCGGCGGCAGGTCGGCGGCGAGGGGTAACGGCCGGGAAGCTTGGACCAGCCTTCTCCTGTCGAGAGTACCCACAGAACCGCATTGACAACCGCGCGTGCTTCCACGCGTGGCCGACCGCGTCGTTCGCTCCGTGCTGGCTCCGCACAGAACAACGCCTCGACCAGCGCCCACTCGTTATCTCTCAAATCGTCGAACAGCATCATGTCTCACCTCAGCGAAGCTAACTCCGGTGCGCTGCCCCGCGCCGCGCACTCTCCATGCACTCAATCGCGA
>Ga0302228_10002522_pt1 | contig 12376 bp, 10 predicted proteins | sample II_Palsa_N1_2_FD_193519 | JGI IMG/M metagenome (GOLD analysis project Ga0302228, IMG submission 193519) | Peat permafrost microbial communities from Stordalen Mire near Abisko, Sweden - II_Palsa_N1_2 | ecosystem: Environmental > Terrestrial > Soil > Palsa > Peat permafrost | place: Sweden...
CCTTCGAACAGCACGCCGTCGAGCTTGCCGACGAAGTCCATGGTCACGCGGTCGCCGTCTTTGGCTGCCGTATCCGCGCCGCCGTCACCGTGCTCGCCGCCTTCGCCGCGTGCGTGAAAATGCACGCGCTGCTTGCGCAGGATTTCCAGCGTGCGGTCGATCTCTGCTTCCGAGATGGTCGTGACCGTGCGTTCGATTTCAGCCGTCGCCACGTCGCCGACCTTGACTTCCGGGTACACCTCGAAGGTCGCGTCGAACGCGTATTCGCTTGCTTCGCCCGCCACTTCGCCGCCCTTGGGCGCGAAGCTCGGCTGGCCAGCCACACGCAGGTTTTCGGTGCGCGTGACGTCGAAGAATTCCTTGCCTACCTTGTCGCTCAGCACTTCGGCTTCAACCTGGCCCTGGTACTGCTGCGTCACCATCTTGAGCGGCACCTTGCCCGGGCGGAAACCCGGCATGCGCACGTTTTTCGCCAGCTGACGGATACGCGAATCCACTTCCTTTTGCACCGTATCTTTCGGCAGGGAAATCGTCACACGGCGTTCGAGCTTGCCGAGGTTTTCAACAACGTTAGCCATGGCTTCTATCGTCCTAGAGTAAATCGAGTATTCGGGTTCGTGTGTCTGGTCAGTTCTGGTTCGATCTCGCGCCACGGTAGGCGCACGGCACCTCGCGGTTCCTGAACAATGCAAGCAGCCTGACTGAGCCTATTGCCTAAGCTCAATACCGTAGATCCGCCAAGCCGTGACAGGAAGCCGTACGCGCCGGTTTGAGTCAACCGAGCCAAACATTTTACCAAACTATTTGCAAGGGTCGTGGCGGATGAGGGTCTGCTCTGCCAAATACCCGCAAATTCGGCCCATTTTCGCGGTTTTGGTGCGGGTTTTACGCTCCTCGGTCACCGTGATGGCGCTCCGGCACGGTCCCAGCCAGCGCATTTCCGAACGTGCGTGCGGGCCGTTGCAATCCATTACGACGTGAATTGCATTGCCTGCACGCATCGAAATCATGCCGTAGAGGCATAAGGTTTGATTAATTCGGGCCGTGTCGCTAGATTTCAAGCAAATTCATAACTCGAGACATCATGCCGAACACCCAGCCCGCCGTTTTTTCCGCCTCTTCCCCTTCCCCCGTTGTCGTAATCGCGCCGGATTCCTTCAAGGGTTCGCTCAGCGCGGAACAGGTCGCGGACGCCATTGCGAGCGGCATCCTGCGCGCGCGCAGCGACGCCGTCATCCGTATCGTGCCGATGGCCGACGGCGGCGAAGGCACGCTCGACGCCATGCTCGCGGCGGGCGGCGAGCGACGCCTGATCAACGTGCGGGGCGCGGCGTCCAAACGGCGCGACGCCGCGACAGGTTTGCTGGCGGACGGCAGCGCCATGGTGGAAACAGCGGAAGTCGTGGGGATTACAGACCCGGACGGCATGGCCGTGCCGGTCGCCGAGCGCAGCACGCTCGGCATGGGTGAAGCGATTCGCACGCTGCTCGATCTCGGCGTGCGCAAGTTCTATGTGGCGCTGGGCGGCAGCAGCACGAACGACGGCGGTGCGGGGCTTCTGGTCGGCCTGGGCCTGAAACTCTTCGATGCAGACGGCAAACCGCTCGACCCGGTGCCTTCGCAGCTTGCGCGAATCGCGCGCATCGACGCGACGGCGCTCGATCCACGCGTGCGCGACGCCGAATTCACGGGTATGTCCGACGTGGACAATCCGCTCACCGGCGAGCACGGCGCGACGGCAGTTTTCGGCCCGCAAAAAGGCGTGACGCCCGATCAGATCGCCACGATCGATGCCGCGCTCGGCCATTTCGCCGATCTGCTCGAACCGGCGCTGCAACGCACCGGGCGCGATAAACCCGGCGCAGGCGCGGCGGGCGGACTGGGGTTTGCGCTGCATATGCTGGGCGCGCGTTTCGAGGCCGGTGCGGAAGTGGTCGCACGAGAAGTGGGGCTCGATGCGGCGCTCGACGGCGCGAACTGGCTGATCACGGGTGAAGGACGCTCGGACGTGCAGACGCTGCACGGCAAGGCGCCATTTATCGCGTGTCAGCACGCTCGTGCGCATGGCGTGGAAGCGTCGTTGCTGTCCGGGGCGATTGATCCGGCCGCCCTACCGCGTTTGTCCGAGCATTTCAGCGGCTGTTTTTCTCCCGCACCCGGCCCGATCACGCTGGAGGTCGCGATCCGCGACGCTGCAACGCTGCTGGCGAACGAAGCCGAACAACTCGCGCGCTTGAAGTTCGGTTCAAGATAAATTCGCCAGGCAATGATCGCGCGGCCGGCGACACGCTGGCCGCCGACTCGCTCAGCTACTGACGCTATCACCGCGTGCGGGCAACTTTGCCGGGACCGAACAGCAAACGGTCCGATATCCATACGATCAGCATCGTCAGACCCATCATCGGGAAAACGATACCGAGGGCAGTCAAACCGCCGACCCATGCGCGCATCGGCGGATTGAGTACCGGTCGAGACGGTGCGCCGATCGCCCTGCCCGGCTTGCGTTTGCGCCACATCACGAAGCCGCTGATCGACATCGCCGCAAGTCCGAGCGAGATCAGCGACGCGAGAATCTGGTTCGCCACGCCGAAATAGCGGCCCATGTGCAGCGACGTGCCGTACGAAATCCACTGCGCCACGCGCCCGTAATCGCGATACGCGATGTCCGAGAGAATCTGGCCGCTGTATCTATCGATGTGCAACGTACGTTCATCCTGAGGATCGGATGGAAAATACGACACCGTGTACACACCCTCGGCGGTTGTCGGCAACGCGATGTCGTAGCCATCTGTAACACCAGCCTGTGCTGTCAGTGCGACGACCTTGTCGAGCGAAATAGTGGAGTCTTTAGCATCGGCGGTGCTGTGCGGAACGCGCGTAGCGCCCACTGCCCACGGTGTCTGCGGCAACGGCAGATCGTCCATCTTCATGCCGGCCATCGATGGATCGGCCATGGCCATCGCGGGCTTCGCGGAATGCACATGCGCGCGGCCCCACGCCCCTTGCGGATAACCAAGCTGCGCGGACGTCGCCAAGGCCTTGAATTGCTTCCCCCAAGTACTCGACCATGGCAAGCCGCTGAGCACGAAAAACAAGGCGCCGAGCGCGAGCCACGCACCGCCGACCGCGTGCAATTCACGCCACCATGCACGGCCTTTCGACGAAGACAATCGCGGCACGAACCGGCCGCCCGCCTGACCCATCTGCCCCGTCTGACGCGCCCTCGGCCACCACAAGGCAATGCCTGTTCCGATCATCACCAGCGTCCAGCAGCCCGCCAGTTCCATCACGATCTCGCCGGTCTTACCCAGCATCAATCCGCGATGCAAATTGCGAATCTGCTTCATCAAGCGGTTCTCAATGCTCAGCCTGCCCAGCACCTCGCCCGTATAAGGATTGAGATAAACGCTTTCACTCGATCCCGATTGCAGCCGGAACACGAATTCGATGCTGCGGCGCGGATCGGTCTTGATGACAGCCGTGGTCGGCACGGCATTTAGCGGTTCTGCGGCCGTCGCTTTCGCAAGCAAGACCTGTTCGCTCAGACGCGGCTCGGCGCGGGCATCGACGATCATCCGGTCGTGATACAGCAGCGGTTCGATTTGCGGCTGGAAGCAGTACAGCGTGCCGGTGATCGCGAGCACCAGCAGCAGCGGAATGACAAACAAGCCGGCGTAGAAATGCCAGCGCCATAACAAGCGATGCCGCGCAGCTACGCGAGCATCGGAGAGAGATGCGGATTGCATGTGAGGTGTCCTTCTATGAGTTGGCGGCAAAATCGAAAACAGGTCTCAAAGCCCGATCCGGCCTTCGACATAAACCGTCCGTCCCGCATACGGATGAAACACGTAATAGCGGTGATCGAAGAGGTTATCCACGCCGATGCCGAGCTCGGTCCGCTTGGTGGGACGGAACGTAAATTTGCCGTCGACGACCGCGTATGTGCTCGTGCCGCCGTAGGTGTTCGGGTTGGTATCGGTGTTGGTGAGCGTGTTGTATTCGCGGCCCGAATAACGCGCGGCGACCGTGACGGCGCTTTGGCTCGTCGCGCGCCAGGTGGCGGCCACGTTCGCGCGCCACAACGGAATGCGATAGAAGTACTTGCCCACTGACGCCGGATTGCCGCTGTTCGCGATGATCTTTGACTGCGTGTAGGCCAGACCCGCGGTCAAGTCCACGCCGCGAATCAGCACGTCCTGCCCTTCGTAACTTGTCTCGATGCCGCGCGAACGGACCTTGTCGATATTCTGAAAATTCGTGATGTTCGGAATCACGGTGGTGTTGGTCTGGCTGAACAATGTGTTCTTCACATCGTCCTGGAACAGCGTGAAGCGATACACGCCGTTACCGTGTTGCCACTCGGCCGTGAGTTCCTTCGAGAGATCGTCTTCCGGCTTCAGGTTCGGGTTGTTGTTGACGATCGATAGACCCGTAATCTGTCCTTGGAACAACTCGCCGACGGTCGGAAAGCGGTACGCCCTTCCTATCGATGCGCGCAGCAACAGGTCTTGAGTTGCATCGAAGGACAGCGAGGCTTTCGGCGACCAGTGGCTCTGGCTGACTTCAGCGTAATTCAGCGAGGTCGCGCCAACCGCCCGCGTGCCGTCGTACGCGTTCCAGTTCTCGTAGCGCGCGCCGTAGGTGAATTTCCAGCGCGGCAAGAACCGCCACGCGTCTTGCGCGTACACGGCTTGCGTCTCGGTACGTCCGCCGAATGCGTTGGCGAATGTTGTCCCACCGCCGTCGCGCCAGGCGGACGTGTTGTAGGTTTCGTTGTCGAGGAAATAGTTATCGTAGTGATAGCCGAAAGACAGCCAGTGCGCGCTTAAGCCGGCAGTAGATGTGGCCGGCGTCCAGGTCGTACGCAGGTCGAGCGTTTTCCAGCCGGTGCCGTCGCCGAATGCAATCGTGCCCGCGCCATTGCCCGGCACGCCTGAATTCGCCGTGCGAGCAATGCTCTGCGTGATATCAAAATACGACGCGATGGCTTCGGCATTCCAGCCGGATGCGTTGCGCGTTTTCAGCGACAGCCCATACAGGAAGTTCTCGCTTGCCCCCTGGCTCGGCACAAACGTGGCGGCGGGCACGTTGTATTCGTAGCCGCCAATATTCACGAGGCCGCTATAGAACGGATTGCCGGCGGCATCGCGGAGAAATGATTGGGTATCGCTGTTGTATTTCTGATGCCAGTAGCCGAGCGTGAAGCCGGCTTGCAAAGTGGGCGTGAAGTCGTACGCGAGCTTCAACTTGAACTGATCCTGGAACGTCCGCTCAATCCCCTCCGATGTCACGCCCAGCACCGCCGTGCGGTTGTTGTTCTGGTCGTTGTAGAAAACCGCGCCAGTCACCGGCCGATCGGTGGCCTTCGCCGGCATGGCGGATGCCGCCAGCGTCGCGAATTGCAACGGCTGGCCCGTGTTTTCCAGATGATCAACGCCGATTAGCCATGACAGATTGCCGTTCTTATCGCCGAGGGTCGCCGACGAATTCGTGCCGTTGAAACTGCGATTCACGCCGAACAGATTGAAATGCTGGCTGAAAGCCTGCACGTGTGCATCGGCTTCGAACTTCTCCGGCATGCGCGTGGTAATGGCGACCGTTGCGCCGATCGAGTTGCCGGGATACAGCGCCGAATACGGACCGTAGATCACGTCGGTGCGCGCGATGTCGTCGGCGAAAACCATCGACCAGCGCGGTGCGAACGTGAACGTATTACCGAGGAAATTGCTGAGCAGCAGGCCATCGGCGTACACCAGCCCGCGCGCCGTTTGCGAATTGCTCGTGCCGCGCACGGCAATAGGCGAATTCACATCGCCGATAAAACGCTTGCGCACCGCCATATTCGGCACGTACTTCAGCACGTCTTCGGGCGTGACCACGTTCCAGTATTGCGACTGATCGGCAGTGACTGTTGCGGTCGCGGCAGGGAGATTCGGATCGAGCGGAGAGCGCGCCGATGAACCCGCGGTACCTGTGACGACAACCGGTGCGAGCTGGACGGCATCGGCGGCGCGGCGATCGGGCGTACTCTCGGGCGAGCTTTCCGATGTAGCCACGGCAGGGGCGGCAAGCACGAAAGCTGGCGCCAGCAGGGAAAGCGGCAAGCAGGCATGGCGTCGGAATGTGCAACGATGAAACGGATGAAACGTGAACGCGCGCGAACGCACGGCGGCACGGCAACCTGACGGCTGCCGTGCTCGCTTGAGGAGCTTGAGCATCGAAGAAAATCCTGAATGAGTGGACGCAGACCGGCCGGCCACGGGCGCTTAAACGGCGCGCGTAGCCACGGCAAACAGCCGGGACGGGTCAATACGGACGGACTTCAGGAAACGATGGGCGGCGCGCGCGGAGACGCGGCATTGAACGACTTGACGTGAACGATTTGCGCAACCGGCACGGCCGCGAGGCGCGTGACGCGTTCGACCCGCACCAGCGCGGCAGGCGGCGCCGATGCCAGCGGCACGTTGTGCGCGAGCAAACCGCAGTACGAACAGGCGTCGAACGAATCGGCGCCGGCCATATGATGACCGGCTGGTTCGTTGCTTTGAACCGCCCGATGCGGCGTGGAGACAAGCGCAGATGAAACGATCTGCGCGAGGGCATCGGCGGAACAGATCGCTGCTTGCGGATCGACACCCTGCTGACGCGACACCAGCGTCTGGCTAATCACCGGCGCGACAATAGCCAGCCACATGGCTGCCATGCCGAGCCATGCAACAAGGCGATTGCGCGAAGTGCGATTCATCAGGGTAAGTTCAGCCGCGGAGGGGCAAACGAGAATGAGTGGCGATTGTAAGCACGTCGTTCGTGCTATGCAATGTGGTTCGGGGATTCAGGAGGGGGTTCAGGTCATATACGCGGCGGATGGTCGATGTTTTGGTTTCGTCCGCATCAAGTGCGGTTCCGCCGGCACGCCTCGCGAGTCCTGCCATGTGGATATTGCACATGGAGACATCGGCCATCGATTCGGTTAGAATGCCGGGCTTGGCGCGACGCACGCACCTGCGTCGCCGGGAAATCCGCTTTCCTGAGGTTGCAAAGCGCAGTCCGTGATGGTTGTACAGCGTGGACGCGGAACGGACGCGGTTAGGCATGGATTGCACGTTTCCCCGCCCTCCCGAACCCGCTTTAAACTAGCCGCACAAACGCGCGTGAGTGGCGAAATTGGTAGACGCACCAGGTTTAGGTCCTGACGGCAGCAATGTCGTGTCGGTTCGAGTCCGACCTCACGCACCAAGCTGAAAACGAAGCCTCGCAGTGAAAACTGCGAGGCTTCGTCATTTGCGCGGCTAGTTTTTTTGGCCGATGCTGCCGTCCGGTTCAGGCGCGCTGAGTCAGCACCTCATCGATCAAGCCGTAATCCCGCGCCTGATCCGCCGACATGAAATTATCGCGGTCAGTGTCATGCGCAATCTGCTCCACGCTCTTCCCCGTGCACTCCGCCATGATCCCGTTCAGGCGCCGGCGCGAATACAGCACCTCTTCGGCCTGGATGGCAATATCGGCCGCTGTGCCCTGCGAGCCGCCCGAAGGCTGGTGAATCATGATGCGCGCGTTGGGTAGCGCAAAGCGTTTGCCTTTCGCGCCCGCGGTCAGCAGGAACGTGCCCATGCTCGCGGCAAAACCAGTGCAAAGGGTCGAGACATCCGGCCGGATGAACCGCATGGTGTCGAAAATCGCCATGCCGTCGTAGACCGAACCTCCCGGCGAATTGATGTACAGCGCGATGTCTTTCTCGGGGTTGTCCGCTTCGAGAAACAGCAGTTGTGCGACGATCAGGCTCGCCGTCTGGTCTGTCACCGGCCCCACCAGGAAGATGATGCGTTCGCGCAGCAGCCGCGAATAGACGTCATAAGCGCGTTCGCCGCGCCCGGAGTGTTCAATGACGGTCGGCACGAGGCCGAGGTTGTGCGGGTTCATATCGTTGCGGTTCCTTTGTTTTTGCTCACTGTCAATGCCCTCAGCCGATATGACGCACAAGGCCGTCCGTGCGTGACGCCCGTTCACGCGATATATTTTTGCCGGTGGCTGTCACATTCACGTGACGCCAGCCGTCAGGCCGATACAGAGTGAAAGCACGACTAGTGAGGGAAACCCGCATGACTGGTGATACGCATATCGATCGCGACACGGCGCAACTCGCCTTTTTCGAGGCATCGCGCGCGCGGCTGTTTTCGCTGGCTTACCGGATTCTCGGTGTGCGCGCGGACGCCGAGGATGTCGTCCAGGACACGTTCGTGAAATGGCATCTGCATCAGCGCACGGCGGGTGCCGCTGGACACAATGCGCTCGACACGCCCGCAGCGTGGCTCGCGACGGTCGCAAAACGGACGGCCATCGACCGCTTGCGGCGCCTGAAACATGAAGCGCCGTTGCCGGGCGGTATCGATAATCTCGATGGTTTCGATTCCATCGATCACGCTCCGTCGGCCCAGACACTCGCGGAACAGGCATCGGATTTATCGTATGGAATGCGCCTCGTGCTCGACCGGCTGTCGGCGGAGGAACGGGCAGCTTTCCTGCTGCGCGAGGCGTTCGAGGCGGACTACGCGAGTATCGCGAAGATCCTCAACCGGAGCGCCGCGCATTGCCGGCAAATGGTGCATCGCGCGAAAGACCGGGTGCGCGACGATCGGAAATCCAACCACGCAACGCGCACGGCGCATGGAGAAGACGCAATCGAGCCATTACTCGACGCCATCGCGCGCCAGGACGTCAGCGCGCTGGTCGCGCTGACGCTTGCCACGGCGCTGGTCCCGTCGCCGGAGTTTGCTCCAGTCGCTCCAGTCTCCGCGACGGCAATTGCCGAGCAGCACGCGGCCCTGCTGACACACGCGTTGATCGCGCGTCTGAGGATCGGACGCATCGACTTGCAGTCAACCGTCACCGGCCAGCGCGCACCCTCCCTCGTGGCCGTCTGACGCTTTAGCGCGACGACCTGCGTCCGGCGGCGGCAAAAAACCCGCACGAGGCCGCTGGTCAAGCCGCAAACGAATTCTTTCACCAGATGCGTCTCGTGTATCCTGAAAACTGGTGTCTGGAGAGTCCAGCCACCTCGATCAAGGATCCACAATGGCTTTCAACAATCAGGCCGCGACTGTCGCGGTAGGGTCGCGGAGCATGATGACCAGCGGCCTCCTGCCTGTTGGTTTTCGCTTGCACGGGGCAGTCAGGTGAACGAGCCACAACGCTTTACCGTACGGCACACGAGCATCTACCGGTATTCGGAACCGGTGGATTTCGGCGAGCATCGAATGATGTTCCGGCCGAGGTCCAGTCACGATCTGCGCCTCGTCACCATGCAGTTGAAGATCACGCCGGAACCCGCGCGCTTGCGCTGGCTTCACGATATCTTCGACAATTCGGTGGCCGTCGCCACGTTCGATAGCCAGGCCGCGGACCTGACGTTCGAAAGCGAAGTCACGCTCGAGCACTTCGAAGCACCGCAGCCGGACTACGCGCTCGAGCGCTATGCCGCCACGTTTCCGTTTGCGTACACGAATGAGGAAGCGTCGGACCTGGTCAACGCGCGCAACCGGCCAGAGCCGGACGGCGATGTCGATGCCTGGGCAAAACGCTTTGTCACGCCCGGCGAACCCATGGGCACGATGGCGCTGCTGCGCAAGATCAACCAGGCGATCAACGACGACTTCAAGTACGTCCGCCGCACGGAAAAAGGCGTGAATCGTCCCGCCGATACGTTGCGCCTGCGCACCGGCAGTTGCCGGGACTTCGCCGTGTTCATGATGGACGTGGTGCGCTCGCTGGGTCTGGCCGCGCGCTTCGTCAGCGGCTACATCTTCGTGCCTGAACTGGACGTCCCGCTGGAAACCAAGCGTGACGCCACGCGCGGCGGTGGCGCCACGCACGCGTGGCTGCAAATTTATCTTCCCGGTGCTGGCTGGGTCGATTTCGACCCGACCAACAGCATTATCGGCAACCGTCATCTCATCCGCGTCGCGGTTGCATGGGACCACCATCAGGCCCTCCCGCTATGGGGAACCTGGAACGGCGAGCCCGGCTCGTTCCGCAGCCTCGATGTCGAGGTCAGCGTGACCGAGAACCGCTGATGTCCTCTTCCATAGAAAGGCCACTCTTATGAAACTCCGCGTTGGTTACGAGCTGGTCTACGAGTGTCCGCAGCCGACACCCATGCTTCTCATGCTGAACACGCACTTCTCGTTCGCCCCCCAGGTCTTGCTCGCCGATTTGCTCGTCGTCGATCCGCCGGTGCCGATCTCGCAGTATCGCGATGGCTTCGGCAACCTGTGCAGCCGGATTGTCGCGCCCGAGGGCCAGATAGCGCTGTCGACATCCGCGTTGCTCGAGGTGCCGGATGAATTCGAAAAGCCCGGGCCGGATGGCGAACAGCATCCCGTTGAAAACCTGCCCAACGAATGCCTGGTCTTTTTGCTCGGCAGCCGTTATTGCGAAACGGACCTGCTTTCAGACTTCGCCTGGAAAACGTTCGGCAATACGCCACTGGGACGTCCGCGCGTACAGGCTATCTGTGACTTCGTGCATAACCACATCGTGTTCAATTACGCGCACGCTCGGCCGACCAAGACCGCGTGGGAAGCGTATAACGAGCGTCAGGGCGTATGCCGCGATTTCGCGCATCTGGCGGTCACGTTGTGCCGCGCGATGAATATTCCGGCGCGCTACTGCACGGGGTATATCAGCGACGCCGGTATGCCGCCGCCCTACACGGCGATGGATTTCGCTGCGTGGTTTGAGGCGTTTATTGGCGGAACCTGGCAGACCTTCGATGCGCGCAACAACGTCCCGCGAATGGGCCGCGTGCTGATGGCGCGAGGCCGCGACGCCGCCGATGTTGCGATCAGCAATACCTTCGGCCCCACGAAGCTGCTCAAATTCGATGTAGTTTGCGAAGCGCAATAACGAGCGTTTTCAGTTCGGATATCTAACTGAAATCACGCTACGCGGAACGGCCTCACGCCGCCGCGTGGCGGCGCCCGTTCCGCCCCGCCTTGCAGCACATTCCCATCCGGGGGATAATTCGCCTGAACATCGTGTGCAGTGAGTCAGCGCAGTCAGCCAGATTCCTGCTGCACCGAAAAAGACAATGCTGCATCCTCCCTTACCTGTCCAGTCTCCAGAACACGCGCGAGCCATTGAATTTCAATGGCTTTTTTTCTGGCCTGAACCGATCGGCTCACGCCGTCATCACCTTCCATTGCCGTGAACTTCGACGACTACTGCCAGCAAAAAGCCGCGCCCGATGGCTCCAGCACGTACTACGCGCTGCGCCGTGCGCCCTCGTCCAGACAGCCGCTCCTGACAGCGTTTTACGCATTGCGCCGGGAGCTGGAGGACACCGTCAAGGAAACCAGCGACCCGACTATTGGCCGGACCAAGCACGCCTGGTGGCGAAAGGAACTGGCCAGCCTGTTCGGCGGCGAGCCCGCCCATCCCGTGACGAAAGCGATTGCCGCGCATCAGGCGAACACGCCGGTTCTCGACGAGCAAGGGCGGGAGTCCATCGACAATCTGGTGGACGGCTTCAGCATGGACCTCGATCAGGCACGGTATCTCGACTGGACCGATCTGCGGCGCTATCTGGACAACGTCGGCGGCGCGTTTGCGTTGATCATCGCGCGCGCGAGTGCACGCCGTCCCGATGACGCAGCGGGTTGGGCCAACTCGCTTGGCACGGCGTTGATGCTGGCGGAGCGCATCGCGGAAATCGGTGACGACGCGCGTCACGGCCGCATCTATATCCCTATCGACGAGATGCAGCGCTTCAATGTCACCGCGGCCGATCTCATCAACCGCAAATACAGCGATGGGTTCACTGAACTTATGCGTTTCCAGATCGGGCGGGCGCGCGAGGCGCTTATTCAGTCGCTGGCCGCGATTCCCTCGGACGAGCGCGCAACGCAGCGCGTGCTGCGGACGCAAGCGGCTTTATCGCTGGCGTTGTTGGACGAGATAGAGCGCGAAAACTCCCAGGTGCTTCATCAGCGGATCGCGCTAACGCCTATTCGCAAACTGTGGATTAGTTGGCGCGTCAGATAGGTTCGCTCGCGCCGGTGGACGGGTTTTTGGGGTTGCGGTGGAGTTGGCGTTAGCGGTCCGGGGCAAGGTCGGGTTGCCAGGTTCTGAGGTTGGCGGTCGGAGTTGATGCCGGGTTGCTGCTTTCAGTGTTAGTGGTCTGCTTAGGTTTGCTAATTTCTTTATCACTGTTAGCCACTGTGCGTGGCGGCACGTCATTTCTTTGTCCAAAGCTGTTTAGACCGGGGACATAGCTTACAGGTGTGCGGGGACATGGTTGACACTTTCGGGCAGTCCAACTGCCTTGAGTCGACCATGCCGTGGAACCCGCGAGACACCATGAAACTGCGCCAAGAATTCG
>Ga0302228_10002526_pt1 | contig 12363 bp, 12 predicted proteins | sample II_Palsa_N1_2_FD_193519 | JGI IMG/M metagenome (GOLD analysis project Ga0302228, IMG submission 193519) | Peat permafrost microbial communities from Stordalen Mire near Abisko, Sweden - II_Palsa_N1_2 | ecosystem: Environmental > Terrestrial > Soil > Palsa > Peat permafrost | place: Sweden...
CGCGCGACGTGCGCATCGCCAAGCACCTCACGGCGGACGCTTAATCCCGCTTCGTAACGTTCGTCTTCTGTCATGTCAGGCTCCCAGGAAATCGAGCAACGTTTTCGTGTAGACGTCCGCTTGCTCGATATTCGACAAGTGCGCAGCATCGAGTTCGACGTAACGCGCACCCGCGATGTATCCGGCCAGTTCGCGCCCTTGTGCGGCCGTTGTGGACTGGTCGTGCGTGCCCGAAATAACGAGCACCGGCGCCTTGATGGTCTTCGCTTCTTCACGCGAATCGGCATCACGAATCGCTTCGCAATTCGACGCATAACCTTCGCCCGACGTGTGGCGGAACACGTCGCGAATACCCGATAGCAAAAGCGGCTGTGCGGTCATGAAGCCCGCCGTGAACCAGCGCGGCAGAACGGCATCGGCCAATGCGGGCATGCCGCCCTCCTCTCGGGCCTTCGCCGCACGGGGCGTCCATACCGCGTCCGAGCCAATCAGCGCCGCCGTATTCGACAGCACCACGCGATCGAAGCGCTCCGGGTGGCGCGCTGCGAGCGCGATGCCGGTCAGGCCGCCCATCGAAAGGCCGCAATAGTGCGCGCGCTCGATGCCAAGCGTGTCGAGCAAACCGATCACGTCGCCTACGAGTTGGGCGAGTGTGTACGGACCCTTGGGCGCGTCCGAACGGCCATGACCGCGCGTGTCGTAACGCAGCACGCGATATTTCGCTGCGAGCGCTTCCACTTGCGGCGTCCACATCGAGACGTCGGCGCCGAGCGAATTCGACAACACGAGCCAGGGTGCGTCGCTGCCGGCGGTGGCATCGATGCGATAGAAGAGTTGAATACCGTTGACGGCGGCAAAAGGCATTACGGAAGACTCCTGGATGAAGGGAATCGATGCACGCGCAACGCGGCATCGACAAAAGCGTGCGCTTGACCCACGTAGTTCGCCGGATCAAGCAGGGCTTGCAGTTGGACAAGAGAGAGATGTTGCGTGACATGCTCATCGTTGGCGAGCACGTCGTAAAGGGTCGCACCGGTTGCCACGGCTTGCTTCGATGCATGTTCCACGAGCGTGTGCGCGTCGAGCCGGCCAATTCGGTCGCCGAGCGCAAGCATCACCGCTTCGCCGAGAATCAGTCCATGCGTGAGATCCAGATTGGCTGCGAGCCGCTCGGCGTTCACTTCGATATCAGACACAATCGCCGTGATCTGCGCGAGTGCGCCGCCCGTCAGGCGGGCAAGATCGGGCAGCGCTTCCCACTCGGCCTGCCAGCCCCCGAGCGCGCGTTCATGCTCCTGAACCATGCCGCTGAACACGGTCGCAACCAGATTCGGCGCACGCATGGCAGCCGTTAAAACTGCAGCGCAGCCCACTGGGTTGCGCTTGTGCGGCATCGTTGATGAACCGCCCTTGCCTGCCACAGCCGGTTCGGCCAGTTCGCCGACTTCCGTCTGCATCTGCAGTGAGATGTCACGGGCAATTTTCCCCAGCGTACCGGTTAGGATGCCGAAACATGCAGCGGCTTCCGCTATACGATCGCGTTGGGTATGCCACGGCAACGAAGGAAGTTGCAGGCCGAGGTCCTCGGCAAGCGATTGGGCGACCACCGGGGCCTTGTCCCTTAGGCTCGCCAATGTGCCCGCCGCGCCGCCGAATTGCAGCGCAAGCACGCACGAACGGCACTGCGCAAGACGCTCGCGATGCCGCGTCAACGCATCAAGCCATTGAGCGAATTTAAGGCCGAGCGTGATCGGCAAGGCCTGCTGAAGCCAGGTCCGGCCGATCGCGGGCGTTGTACGATATTTTTCCGCCTGAAGTGCGAGCGCCTGGCACGCGTCATTCAAACCCGCTTCCAATAAGTCGAACGTGGAACGCAGTTGCAAGACCGTGCCGGTATCGATGATGTCCTGGCTCGTCGCGCCCCAATGCACGTACTTAGCGGCGTCGGCGTCCTTAAGCTTGACCGCGGCGGTCAGTTGCTTCACCAGCGGAATCGCAAGATTGCCGCCGGATGCGGCGCCGGCCATCAACGCCTCAGGATCAATCAGATCAGCGTTGCAAGCAGCCACGATCGCGTCGACCGCGGCCGCCGGAATCACGCCATGCAAAGCCGATGCCCGCGCGAGCGCCGCCTCGACATCCAGCATCGACTGGACGGTCTGCCGCGCGGACCACACAGCGTTCATCTCGCGCGTGCCGCAGATCAGATCCGTCAGCCGTCCCGTCGCCGAAAATGTCGGCTCAGACATCACACACGCTCGATGGCGATCGCAATACCCTGCCCCACGCCGATACACATCGTGCAAAGCGCAAAGCGTCCGCCGGTCCGATGCAACTGATACGTCGCGGTCGTCACCAAACGTGCGCCGCTCATGCCGAGCGGATGGCCGAGCGCAATTGCGCCGCCGTTCGGATTGACGCGAGGATCGTCGTCCGCAATACCGAGCAAACGCAGCACAGCCAAACCTTGCGACGCGAACGCTTCGTTCAGTTCGATCACATCGAATTGATCGATGGTCATGCCCAGGCGCTTCATCAGCTTTTGCGACGCCGGTGCCGGACCAATGCCCATCACGCGCGGCGGCACGCCAGCGGTTGCAATGCCCAACACGCGCGCACGCGGCACGAGGCCGAAACGCTTGGCGCTGTCTTCATTGGCGATGAGCAAAGCCGCCGCGCCATCGTTCACGCCCGACGCATTACCCGCCGTCACCGTGCCATCCGGACGCACGACACCCTTCAGTCTCGCGAGCGCTTCCATGCTCGTTTCACGCGGATGTTCGTCTTGCGTGACCAGCACCGGATCGCCCTTTTTCTGCGCGATCGACACCGGCACGATCTCTTGTGCAAGCGTGCCGTCCTTCTGAGCGCGCGACGCTTTCTGCTGGCTGCGGACAGCAAACGCGTCCTGATCTTCGCGGCTCACCTTATAGTCGGTCGCGACGTTTTCGGCCGTCTCCGGCATCGAATCCACGCCATGCAGTTTCTTCATCAGCGGATTGATGAAACGCCAGCCGATGGTCGTATCGAAGATCTCTGCCTGACGCGAAAACGCCGTCGTCGCCTTGCCCTGCACGAACGGCGCACGGCTCATGCTTTCCACGCCGCCCGCGACCATCAGTGCCGCTTCACCCGACTTGATCGCCCGCGCGGCCACGCCGATTGCGTCCATGCCCGATCCGCACAAGCGGTTGATCGTCGAGCCGGGCACGCTGTCGGGCAAACCGGCCAACAACGCCGACATGCGCGCGACGTTGCGATTGTCTTCGCCTGCCTGGTTCGCACAACCGAAGATCAGGTCATCGACAGCGCTCCAGTCCACATCCTTATTGCGTTCCATCAACGCGCGCAGCGGCACGGCGCCGAGGTCGTCGGCACGAACTGAGGATAACGCACCGCCGTAGCGGCCGACCGGCGTGCGAATCGCGTCGCAAATGAAAGCTTCTTTCATGCCCATCTCCTTGAATACTCTTTGATTACGCGTCGAGCGCGGTAGCCGCTTCGAGCGGTTCAAACGTCAGCGGCACTTGCGCCAGTTTCTGCAATTCGTCGAACGACAGGCCTTCGATAATTTCCCGCACCACGAACCCAATCGGCGTCACGTCGAACACGCCGTGATCCGTGTACACGCGATTCACGCAATTCACGCCCGTCACCGGATAGGAACATTCGGGCACCAGCTTGCTTTCGCCTTGCTTGGTCAGCAGTTCCATCATCACGTAGACCTTCTTCGCGCCGATCGCCAGATCCATCGCGCCGCCGACAGCAGGAATGGCATCGGGTGCGCCGGTATGCCAGTTCGCGAGATCGCCCTTGGCCGACACCTGGAACGCGCCGAGCACGCAGATGTCGAGGTGGCCGCCGCGCATCATCGCGAACGAATCGGCATGGTGGAAATACGCGCCGCCGGTGAGCAGCGTCACGTGTTGTTTGCCGGCGTTGATCAGTTCGTCATCTTCCGCGCCTTTCTCCGGCGCCGGGCCCATGCCGAGCAGACCGTTTTCGCTATGCAGGAAGATTTCGCGATCCGCCGCGAGATGGTTGGCGACGAGCGTCGGCACGCCGATGCCAAGATTTACGTACGCGCCTTCCTGAATGTCACGGGCAACGCGTTGCGCCATTTCGTCACGAGTCAGTTTTTTCATGTCGATGTCCTTGCTTGATGCATTCGTTGTTGCGGCTGAGCTATGGCGTTGGCCTAAGAAGCTAGCCTTAGCGTCTCCGCATGCGCTGCTTGTACAAAAGCGGCTCCATTCAAGCCGCTTTTGCCGCTGCCAGCTCTGCCGCGTGCACCGCTTGCGGCACCTCGATCACGCGCTGCACGAAGATGCCCGGCGTCACGATGTCTTCCGGATCCAGCGCGCCCAGCGGCACGACCTGCGAGACCTGCACGATCGCCGTTTTCGCTGCCATCGCCATGATCGGGCCGAAGTTGCGTGCCGTCTTGCGATACACGAGATTGCCCCACCGATCGCCCTTGAATGCTTTGATCAACGCGAAATCGGCATGTAGCGGCGCTTCGAGTACGTAATGCCGGCCATCGATAAAACGCGTCTCCTTGCCTTCCGCCAGCTTCGTGCCGTAGGCCGTGGGCGTAAAAAATCCACCGATACCCGCGCCCGCCGCACGAATGCGCTCAGCGAGGTTGCCTTGCGGCACGAGTTCAAGTTCGAGTTCGCCCGCGCGATACAAGCCATCGAACACTTGCGAATCGCTCTGGCGCGGAAACGAGCAGATGATCTTGCGCACGCGTTTCGCTTTTAACAGCGCCGCGAGGCCGATCTCGCCATTGCCCGCATTGTTGTTCACGATGGTCAGTTCGCGCGCGCCCTGCTCGATCAGCGCATCGATCAGTTCCGACGGCATGCCCGCCGTGCCGAATCCACCGATCATCACGGTCGCGCCGTCCTGAACGTCCTTCACCGCTGAACTCAGCGAGTCGAAAATCTTGTTGATCATGCCGTCTCTTCCTTTGACGAGTGCCGAATGCATCGAAGCCGCATTGCAACTGAATCAAAGCGCGCCGGGTGACTTGATTTTGACCGGCGTCGCTTGCATTTTTAAGTTCGCTGTGCGAACATCGATTCGTTTAGCGAACAAACGTATGGTATTCCCGCATTCGTTGCGCTGTCAATGATCCTCGGGTTTGTACCGATGCGCTCGCAATGTGCCCGACTTTTAGGACCAACAGCGATGACCACGTCCCCTGCCGAAGCCGATCAGTCTGATCCGGAATCCCCCTCGCGGCCCGGCGATGCTTATGTGCAATCGTTCGCACGCGGTTTATCGGTCATTCGCTCCTTCGATGCTACGCGTCCGGCGCAGACCTTGTCGGAAGTCGCGGCCGCGTCGGGGCTGACCCGCGCCGGCGCGCGCCGCATTCTGCTTACCCTTCAGGCGCTCGGTTACGTCGATGCCGACGGGCGCCATTTCACGCTGACCGCGAAAATCCTCGATCTTGGTTTTGCCTACCTTACATCGATGCCATTCTGGAATCTGGCCGAGCCGGTGATGGAAGAACTGGTGGGCCAGGTGCACGAGAGCTGTTCGGCCGCCGTGTTGAACGGCACGGAAATCGTGTACGTGCTGCGCGTGCCCACGCACAAGATTATTACGATCAACTTGTCTATCGGCAGCCGATTACCTGCGTTTTGCACGTCGCTCGGCCGCGTACTGCTCGCCTCGCTCGACGACGACAAACTCGACGCCGTGCTGGATGCCAGTCCGCTAGAAGCCCGCACGCCGCGCACGCTTACCGATAAAACCGCGCTGAAAACCGCGCTGGCCGTGGTGCGCAAGCAAGGCTGGTCGATCGTCGACCAGGAACTGGAAGAAGGCCTGATTTCGATGTCAGCGCCCATCCGCGACCGCCAGGGACGCGTGATCGCGGCGCTGAATATCAGCGGCAACGCGCAGCGCAAGAACGCGAAGCAGATGGTGAAGGCGTTTCTCGACCCGCTGCTGGACGCGGCCCAGCGTGTCTCCGAGATGGTCGCGAGACGAGGCTAGGCGGAGGCCGATGAAACCATGGCGATGAAACCCGGCGATCTTGCGCTACACGACCTTGATCTGAACCTGATCCCGTATCTGGTCGCGATCGAGGAGACGCGCAATGTGAGCCGCGCTGCAGAACGGCTTGGCGTGAGCCAGCCGCGTGTCAGCACGGCGCTTGGCCGCTTGCGCGAGTATTTCAACGATCCGTTGTTCGTACGGACATCGCGCGGCATGGAACCCACGCCGCGTGCCCTCGCACTCGTGCCCGTGGCTCGCGAGGCGCTTAACCGTATCGAGCGCGGATTGCTCGACACCCAGCACTTCGATCCCGCTATCACCACCGATACCTTCGCCATCGCGCTCTCGGATGTCGGTGAAATCGTGTTCTTGCCACGCCTGTTGCAGACCCTCGCGAGCGTCGCGCCACGGGCAAATCTGCGCTCGGTATCGCTGAAGCACGATCAGGTCGAGCGTGCCCTGGAAAGCGGTGACATCGATCTGGCCATCGGTTATTTTCCCGATCTCGCCGGCAACAATTTCTTCCAGCAGCGGCTCTTTTCGCATCGCTTCATTTGCCTGATGCGGCGCGATCACCCTTACTCACACGGCCCGCTGACGCTCGCGCAGTATGTGGAATGTGGTCATGCAGTCGTGCGGGCTGAGGGACGCAGCCAGGAAGTCCTCGAGAATTTCCTCGACAAGAAACGCATCCGCCGCCGCGCCGTGCTCGAGACGCCGCACTTCATGTCCTTGCCGTTCATTCTTTCGCGCACCGACCTGATCGCGACTGTGCCGCACGCCATCGGCTATGCGTACGTGGCTGAACATGCGTCGATCACGCTGGCCGAACCGCCGCTGCCCTTGCCGAACTTCGATCTGAAGCAGCACTGGCATCGGAAGTTTCACAACGATCCGCGCACCATGTGGCTGCGCGGCGTGGTCGCGTCGCTTTTCAACGATGAACTCGACGAGTGGCCCAAGCTTCCCGAGCAACCTCGGCGTACCGATAAACGCCGCTAAACTAAGCGCTTTGTTTCTTGCCAGGAAAGTGTCATGGATGCCGTGTCATGGATGCACTAACCAGTTTGCGAGTATTCCGCGATGTTGTCGAAGCCGGCAGCTTTGTCAAAGCCGCCGAGCGGCTGGATATTTCCACGGCGATGACCAGCAAGCACGTCGCCAATCTCGAGCGGCAACTGGGCGTTCGCTTGCTGAACAGGACCACGCGTCATCTGAGCCTCACGGAAGCCGGTAGCGTTTATTACGAGCAGTGCCGGGAAGCGCTGGACATTCTGCAGGCCGCTGAAGCCGCTGTCGGGTCGCAAACCGATCAGCCGCGAGGCGTGCTGAAGATCACGGCGCCAGGCTGGTTCGCGACCGCGAAATTCGCCGATATCCTGGTTGCGTATCGGGCGCGTTATCCGGACGTACTGATTGATCTGCGACTGGAAAACCGCTTCGTCGATCTGGTGGAAGAAGGTTATGACATGGCGTTGCGGGCAACGTCGGAACCGTCCCCTACGATGATCGTGCGGCCGCTCTGCAAAGTGCCGTTCGTGCTCGTGGGCTCGCCGGACTATCTGAAGCAGCGGGGTTATCCGCAGCACCCCAGTGAACTCGGCGAACGTCATGAGATCGTGCTGCCGACTTATACCAGTGTGGACACGGTCGAGTTCTCCGGGCCTGATGGCGTGTTCGCGGTGAAAAACAGCGCTGTGCTCAAGACCAACGACAGCTCCATGATGCTGCAACTTGTGCGCGCTGGGATTGGTCTCGCCTACTTCCCCGAATGGATCGTGGCGCAGGAATTGGCGTCGGGCGCACTGACGCGCCTTTTCCCCGACTACACGACGTTCGCACCGCGCGTGTACGCCGTCTACACGAGCCGCAAATACATGACGACCAAGGTGCGGACGTTCATCGATTTCGTCTCGGCAGCGCTCGCCGCCGATGATTCCGTCGACGGTTCCATGCCTCGTCCGACTGCGCCTGCCCGCTCGCGCGGATCTTCGCCCGCGCCTGGGAAACTAGGATAAATCGTATTCAAATCACGTAACCGCTCGTGTGAAGATCGCGCCACTTCGCTCAGTCGATTCTCTGGAACCGACGACCGATGGCTCTTTTCCTTCCACTACCAAGACTACCAAGCGGGCGTGTGATGAATTTCCCCTGGTTTCCGTTGATCCTCAATTTCGTGCTGTTGGGGGCGTTTGTGTTTGTCTGCAACACGCTGAACACCGGGCGCCGCACCTCAATGTTGAATGGCGCGCTCATTTTCATTGGCTTCTGCTGCCTGGCGATGCTGTTGGATTTCACGCTGACTTTCGTTTTTGCTTCTGCTACCACGACCGATCGTGAGCGATACATCGATCTATCGTCGTTGTCCGCTTGTGGCGAACGCGCGGTTGCTTACGCGATTCCTTGTGTCGTTGCCGCTGTGATGGCTTTGAGATTTCGCTCGCGGAGTCGAAGTTCGGTCGAGCCATCGGTGACCATCCAGACGTCCGAGTACACACAGTCGGAGTTGCGGTATTGAGTGCGGACGCAGTCAGAATGAGCCGGATCGCGGCGCTGCATTCCGGTATACGGCACGGTGGCGGAATGAACGCAATTTGCTCGATGGAAGAGTGAAACTGACGGGCTTTTGCTTCGAAGAAGAGTCTGCAGGTTCTAAAATTTAAGAGTCTCTGATATACTCCTCCTTCTTTCGGGGCGTAGCGCAGCCTGGTAGCGTACCTGCATGGGGTGCAGGGGGTCGCAAGTTCAAATCTTGTCGCCCCGACCAAGACAGCAGCAGGAAAATCAAGGACTTAGCCTTAACGGGCTAAGTCCTTTTTTCTTTGCTGCGTGCACTCTTCCACTCCGACCGGTTCGTGTGAACCAACCGAGTCAGGGGCGATCGATTCAGTTGACAGACAGCACCGGGTCCCGGCTCAGGTCGCAGTCAAAGCCTCGGCTCGCAAATCTTGCGAGAGGTCGCCGGTCGTTGCGACAGCGCCGATCAAATCGCGCAAAGCGGTTAGCCGCGCTTTATCCTGAACCCGAAGTCCCGGACGCGCTAGAAAACTCTCTATGTGCGTAGACCAGTAGTTGCTACGAATCAAGCGTGGACGTCGAACGAGCTCATTCAGCGTCTTTTCCACCATGTCGATTTCTGCGCTTACCGACTTCATTGCGGTCTCCGGTCTAATAGGTAGCGCCCTGTATGACGACAGGAAATGGAAAAACTTTAGCCAAAGTGCGGCGCGCATTGCGACATCGCACTAAATCCAGTCGAAAATTCGCCACTGAGGTGTGAGGACATCATGATTTGGCTAGCGGATGCGGTGCTCGTAGTGCACGCGCTGATCGCGCTTTTTATCGTGGGCGGACTTGCGGCGATCTGGATTGGTTCGGGCCTCGGTTGGGAATGGGTACACAGTCGGCTGTTCCGGCTGGCTCATCTGTTGGCGATCGCCTTGGTGTCGACCCTGTCGCTGTTGGGATTGGCTTGCCCCCTGACTGTGCTGGAAGATTGGCTGCGTAATGGCTCGGCTGATCCGGTTGGGGCGCAAGGTTTCATCCAGCGATGGGTGAGCCATCTGCTCTATTACGATGTGTCGACCTGGGTGTTCACTCTCGCATACGTGGTGTTTGCCTTGGCGGTGCTGCTGACCTGGCGCCTGGTTCCACCGCGACAACGCATGTAACTCAAAGGCCCTTTGCCGAACGATCTACGGCGCACCAACCCGCCCACTGATGATCGCGGCTGCCACGCGGCGGAGCACAGTACGACCTGCCCGATTGCAGAGCAGACGTTTATCGGTGGAAGAAGCACTGCGCAGACCTACAGTCCGATCACGCCCGCACTTGAATGTGATTGACGACGCCCTCGATAGCATCCAGGCACCAGGCGTCCTGTTCCGCCTGCCGTTTTTCAGCTTCGGTCGCGACCCAACCTGCTAGCGTGATCTTTTGGTTTTCCACATTGATGGTGATCTGCTCGGCGCGCACACGCTGATCGGTTTCGAGCACCAGGTGCAAGGCCTCGGAGATTTCATCGTCGCCGTCCGCTTCGGCGGGCACCAACTGCAGCAGGTTCACCACGTCGCGGCAGCCGCCGACCCACCAGGCAGTCACGCTCGCGAGGCGCCTGTGCGACAAGCTGATCACCTGCCCCGTCAAGGTCACCACACCGTCCTCGACCGTCACTTCAATCACGCCGCTGCCGTCGTTGCCCGCCGGGTCCATGGTGCCGCGCAAGACTTCGAGCTCGCCCTTGATGCGCGCACAGATCACGCAGTTGCGGAAATCCACCGCCTGCGCCAGCCGTTCGCAGATATGTGTCCGCAACTCACCATCACCGACCGGCGGGTTGGCCGTGACCCGAAGTTGATCGACCAGACGGGTCGCCTCGCTGTGTAGCTGGGTCAACTGAAGAAGGCGCTTCTTCGATGCGATATCCGGCACCTCGCCTGCCACGGTCAAGGCATCGCCGTCGAAACTCATATGGATGGGATGGTTGTGGAGCTTCAGGTGTGATTCGCGTTCGAAGGCGGCCATCACCTGCTTCAAGACCGTATCGCTGCGTTGCATGATCTGCCTCGCGCAAAGGTTAGGTGGCGCAGCGCCATTTATGCGGCACTGCGCAAGTCTTGCCGCATCAGGCGGGCACCGGACAAGTCGGCATCAAGGAAGGAAACGGGAGATCATTGCGGACGATTCTTTAAGCATAGGTCGCTTTCGCTCGCGTGTGAAAAATAGGCCGGCGGCAGCGCTTTGACTGCGCAGGCGTGACGACGAACGCACAACGACGAACGGGCGATTACCCCGTATGGCACACGGGTCCGTTTTCGCCAATAATGGCCCCACATCCACGACTGGACGAGGGCGGCCATGCGTTACAGCCCCGATGCTATCCGTACCATCGCTCTCGTCGGCCATGCCGGGTGCGGCAAGACATCGCTTATCGAAGCGCTGCTGCATCAGGGCGGCGCGCTCCACACGCGCGGCAGCGTGGAGCGCGGGACCACGGTCTGCGATTTCGACCCGCTCGAGCGCAAATATCACCACTCGCTGAACTCCGCCGTCGCCCACCTGCACTACCGCGATACACGCATCTATCTGCTGGATACACCCGGCTATCCGGACTTTTCCGGGCCGTCGATCAGCGCCCTGCCCGCCGTGGAGACTGCAGCCATCGTCATCAATGCGCAGACCGGTATCGAAATGACCACCCGGCGCATGATGGCGTGGGCGGGCGAGCGCAAGCTCTGCAGGATGATCATCGTGAATGGTATCGACGGCGAAAAGGTCGACCTTCCAGGGCTCTTGACGCAAATTCAGGAAACCTTCGGCACGGAATGCCTGCCGATCAACCTGCCGGCGCAAAGTGGCCGCGAAGTGGTGGATTGCTTTTTCAACCCGGCGGGTGACGCCGATTTCCTGTCGGTTGCGGCAGCGCACAACGCGTTGGTCGATCAAGTGGTCGAGATCGACCCCGTCTTGATGGAGCTTTACCTGGAGCAAGGCGAAGCCATCAGCCCGGAGCAGTTGCACGAGCCCTTCGAGCGGGCGCTCCGTGAAGGTCATCTGGTGCCGATCTGCTTCACGTCGGCGGCCAACGGCGCCGGCATCGCGGAATTGCTCGACGTGTTCGTCCGGCTCTTGCCTAACCCCATGGAAGGCAACCCGCCGCTTTTCTACCGCGATGCCGGCGGTCGCCGGGAAGTCGTGCGCGCCGAACCGGTCGCGGACAAACATGTGTTGGCCCACGTTTTCAAGATCGTGATGGACCCGTACATCGGCAAGATGGCCGTGTTTCGCATTCATCAGGGCACGGTCAGACGCGATAGCCAGCTCTATATCGGTGACGCTCGCCAGCCGTTCAGGGTCGCGCATCTGTTTATGCTGCAGGGCAAAGAACACGTGGACGTCAGCCAAGCCGGTCCAGGCGATATCTGCGCCACGGCCAAAGTCGACGAGATCGGGTTCGATACCGTGCTGCATGACGCTCCGGAGGACGGCAACATTCACCTCACCCCGCTCGACTTCCCCACGTCCATTTACGGCCTGGCGATCGAGCCGGCGCGCCCGGGCAACGAGCAGCGCCTCTGGGAGATACTGCAAAAGTTGACCGCGGAAGACCCGTGCCTGCGCATCGAACACCCAGTCGGCACCAACGAGACGGTGGTACGCGGCTTGGGCGAGCTGCACCTGCGTCACATGCTCGAGCGACTGTCCGAGCAGTACAAGCTCGAGGTAGTGACGCGGCCACCGAAGATCGCCTATCGGGAAACCATCGGCGCTAAGGCCGAGGGGCATTATCGCCACAAGAAGCAAACCGGCGGCGCGGGGCAATTCGGCGAAGTGATGCTGCGCGTGGAGCCA
>Ga0302228_10002534_pt1 | contig 12341 bp, 10 predicted proteins | sample II_Palsa_N1_2_FD_193519 | JGI IMG/M metagenome (GOLD analysis project Ga0302228, IMG submission 193519) | Peat permafrost microbial communities from Stordalen Mire near Abisko, Sweden - II_Palsa_N1_2 | ecosystem: Environmental > Terrestrial > Soil > Palsa > Peat permafrost | place: Sweden...
CTTGACGTGGTCAACCTGGACATTTAATCCGTTGAACTTTCAACTGGTGTGGAAAATTTTGCCGGGTCTGCGTGGGCTCAGTTGCTCGGATTTCCGGGCGACTCCCACGGACGATCCGAACAACGACAAAGGGGTGGCGTTTGAGTGCGCTACCCAGACGAAATGCGATGCATTCATGCGCGAGCTGGAAACGCATTTCGGCCCGCAGCGATTTTCGAACAACGCCACAGCTTTCGAAACCGTGAAGGCGTATGTCGCGGGACGGACTCTCTAAAAGATCAGCAGCTCACAATTTTAAGACGAGGGACGAATGGCGGACGAACTGAATCAGTCGATTACTACTCCGGTTGATATCGAATCGGAAATGAAAAAATCGTACCTGGATTACGCCATGAGCGTAATCATCGGCCGCGCGCTGCCCGACGTGCGCGACGGATTGAAGCCGGTGCACCGCCGGATTCTTTTCGGCATGTACGAACTCGGCCTGACGTCCACCAAGTCCTACCGCAAGTGCGCCAAGATCGTCGGCGAAGTCCTCGGCAAATTCCATCCGCACGGCGATACGCCGGTGTACGACGCGCTCGTCCGCCTCGCGCAAGATTTCAACATGCGTTACCCGCTGGTCGACGGCCAGGGAAATTTCGGGTCCGTCGACGGCGATCCTCCGGCGGCGATGCGTTATACCGAAGCGCGCCTTTCGAAAATCGCCGAGGAAATGCTGGCGGACATCGAAAAGGAAACCGTCGATTTCGTTCCGAACTTCGATGAAAGCGAAAAAGAGCCGGTCGTTCTGCCGACCCGCGTTCCCAACCTGCTGGTCAATGGCTCTTCCGGTATCGCGGTGGGCATGGCCACGAATATTCCACCGCACAACCTGAAAGAAGTGGTCGAAGGCGCGATCCTGCTGATCGAAGAACCGGAAACCACGCTGAAGAAGATGATGAAAGTTGTTCCGGGCCCGGATTTTCCCACTGCCGGATACATCTACGGCCGCGACGGAATCGAACAGGCGTACAAGACCGGCCGCGGCTCGTTCAAAATGCGGGCCAAAGCTTCGATTGAAAAGCGCGGCAAAGACCGCGAAGACATCGTGGTCACCGAGCTTCCGTACCAGGTGAACAAAGCCCGCATGATTTCCCACATTGCGGAGCTCATCAACGAAAAGAAGATCGAAGGCATCGCCGACATTCGCGACGAGAGCGACCGCCAGGGCATGCGCATCGTCATCGAGGTGAAACGCGACGAAGAGTCCCAAATCATCCTCAACAAGCTGTTCAAGCTCACCCAGATGGAAGAGTCGTTCAGCATGATCATGCTGGCGATCGTTGCCGGGCAGCCCCGTGAACTGGGCATCCTGGACCTGCTGCGTTTGTTCGTCGAGCATCGTATCGACGTGGTTCGCCGGCGTTCGCAGTACGAGCTGCGCAAAGCCGAAGAGCGCGAACACATTTTGCTGGGATACCAGATCGCGCTCGATTACATCGACGAAGTGATCCGCATCATCCGCGGATCGGCCAGCCGCGCCAACGCGCGCGAAAACCTGCACGACTATTTTCTGGACAAGAAGATATCGATCAGCGAAGACGGCAAGGCCAAGAGCCTGGCCGGCGTGAAGCTGAATAACAAGAAGTACGGCATACCTACAGCCCTCGAAGGCCTCAGCTACGCGCAGATCGACGCCATCCTCGAACTGCAACTGCACCGCCTGACCCGGCTTTCCACCGAGGATATTCTTAATGAGCTGAAGGCGATTCGCGAGCGCATCGCCGACCTCCGCGAAATTCTAGGCAGCGAGAAGAAGTTGAAAGCCGTGATCGTGGCGGAGCTGCGTGAAATCCTGAAGCAGTATGGCGACGAGCGCCGCACTCAGATCGTCGACCGCGTGGAAGAAATTAAACTCGAGGACCTGATCAAAGACGAAGAAATGGCCATCACCGTTAGCCACGCGGGCTACGTCAAGCGCACCTCCGTCGACACCTACCGCCATCAATCCCGCGGCGGCAAGGGCCGCATCGGCGCCAAAACGCGTGACGACGATTTCGTCGAGCACTTCTTCACCGCGTCCGCGCACAGCTACATCCTGCTGTTCACTTCGAAGGGTCGCGTGTACTGGCTGAAGGTTTACGAAATTCCGGAAGCGGCGGCAGCGACCCGCGGAAAAGCCATCGGCAACCTGGTGCGTTTCCAGGAGAACGAAAAGCTCACCGCCGTGGTGCCGGCGCGCGATCTGGAGCAGGCCGACCGTTATGTGTTCCTCGCGACCAAGAGCGGCACGGTGAAGAAAACCGGGCTCGCGGAATTCTCCAATCCGCGTCCGTCAGGCATCATCGCCATCAATCTGGACGGCAGCGACGAATTGATCGGCGCCAAACTTACCGACGGCATGCAGATGATTTTCCTGGCCAGCCACGACGGGCAGGCCATACTGTTCCGCGAAACCGAAGTGCGCTCCATGGGACGCGCGGCCGGCGGCGTGAACGGCATGGATCTGGGGAAGGGCGATTACGTGGTCAGCATGGACGCGGTGCAGCCGGATTTCGGGATCATCGAGAAGGAATACAAGAAATCGACGCGGAACCTCGATGAGCTCGAAAGCGATCAGATCCGCGATTCGCTGACTTCGCTGATGCTCACTGTGGCGGAAAAGGGCTACGGCAAACGCACACCGCTCGCGGAGTACCGCGTGACCTCGCGCGGCGGCAAAGGCGTCATCAACCTGAAATCTACCGACCGCAACGGGCCGGTGGTCGCGGCGCTGCAGGTTCGCGAAGATTCCGACGTAATGATCATCACCGGGCACGGCAAAGTGATTCGCGTACACTCGGGCGAGATTCGCGAAGCGGGACGGTCAACTCAGGGCGTGCGCTTGCTACGTCTTGACGAAGGCGACCGCATCGCGGCCGCGGCATCGATCCTCGAAGAGGAAGAAGCGGCGGTAGTCGGCGAAAAGCCTGAGCCAGAAAAGAAGTAGGCGGGATATCCAAAGGCATTTTTCTCTGGAGTCTCGATGGCCAAACGATTCGAGGACTGCGCGAATTGCAAAGGGATGATCCTCGGCGGCGGGCAGCGCGAGGGCGAGTTGCGCTTTTGTTCGGTTGCCTGCCAGCGGTTTTATCACCAGCCGGGATTCTGCGATTCGTGCGTATCCCAGACGACGCCGGAACAAGTGGCCGCCACTTACGCGTTTCGGGGGCTTTTCGGCACGCGTTTATTGGGATTCGGCAAACACTGCGATAGCTGCAATTCCATAATCAAACGCAAGTGGATTTGTGTAGTTCTTCCCATATTCCCCTTCGGAGAGAAATACCGGATATTGCAGGTGACTCGCCTTCGCTATCAGAGCCGAAAAGTGAAATACGATCCGTCCTGAAAAGCAGAAACTCTCCCGTCGGCTGATTGAATTATTCCGGCGGCGCGATGTAGTAGCCCGGCCTGGCGCGCACGGTGACGTTCTTACGGTCCACTTCTACTTTGATCTCGTGGTAGCCCTCGGGATCTTCGCCTGACGGGCGATAACTGATGGTGTACTGCGCGTGCAGCTCCCCGCCAATGGCGTCCATTCCCTTTTCGATCGAACGATCGCGCACCGGATTCATATGCAAGCCGCCAGTGGCTTTGCTGGCTACGGCGAGAGAATTGGTGGTCAGGGCATTCTTCCCGGTTTTCACCAGCCAGATCGCCAGCGCTAACAAATCCGGATTTTCGTTGATGTGCTCCGGTTTGCCGCGCAGGTCGGCCATCGCGGTGCTCAGACCAATCGAATAAATCGTCACGTTGGCCAACTGCGCCTGGCGCAGCACTTCGCCCAGGCGCGCTTCGCTGCCGGAATCCTGGGCTTCGCCCACCACCAGCATCACGCGCCGTCGTACCGCAGGCCGTTCGCTCAGCATTCCAATTCCTCGTGCCATCGCGTCGTAGAGCAGCGATTCGTCGACGCCGATCGGGAGATGTTCGATGACGTCGCGCACGGCGTCGTTGTCGGTAGTGAATTTCGCGCGCAAGTCCACAGTGCTATCGAAGCTGATGACGGCTGCTTCGGAGGTTTGGGCCATCACCGTCTCGGTAAAAATAATTCCCGCGCGCTTCATGGTCGGAAACATCGGGGCGATGTGCGAGCTGGCTTCCATGACCAGCACAATGGAAAGTGGATCGCCGCCCACATCGAAGTGGTCGATTTTCTGTTCGGTTCCGTTGTCGTACACCTTGAAATTCGGCTCTTTCAAATCCAAAACCATTTGGCCGGAAGAGTCGCTGACAATCACGGGCGTCGTAACCTGGTTCACGCGCACGCGGATAGCGTGCTTGAGCTGTTCGGCGGGTGGCATCGGTTCCGGCTGTGTGCCAGGTTTGGCATGCAAGGGGCCTGGGGGCGCGTCCTGGCCGCGCACTGCAGGCGCACCGGCGGAGAGGCCGAAGAGCAGCGCGACAATGGCTGCGCTGGTCAGGTGCGCGAATCCGCGTTTTCGGGCCGAAAAATAACGGTGCCGCAATGCGCTTTTCATACCGTGGTCATTCGCGGTGAACCGAGGCACTGTATCTGATTCGTTCGCTCAGGCAGGCGTTGCTTAGCTAGCACTAGGGAGACCCCAGCGCCACTGGCATTCGGCGGGAGTTCTCCTAAAATGTTAAGTTCGGACCAAAGCGAAGGGGAGACGAAGTGAAGAAGCGCGCGCAAGTGAAGAAGCAGCCTGGGAAACGGCGAAAGAATAGAGTGAAGGGGCTGCCCATCCCGAAGTTGATGTATCAGGATCCGTCGTTCATGGAGAGCCTGCCGGCCCGGCCCTTGCGGATTCTGGCAGAGTACCTGGATCCACTGGCGCGGCTGCGCCAGGAAAATATCGGCGACACGATCGTCATGTTCGGTTCAGCCCGCGTGCAATCGCGGGAGAAAGCGCTGGCGCAGTTACACGCGCTGCAGAACAAGGCACCAAAGAAACGCACGCCGGAATGGCGCAGCAAAATTACGGCGGCGCGCTCGCTGCTGCACATGTCGCGTTACTATGAAGAAGCCCGCGAGCTATCGCACCGGATTACCTCCTGGGCGATGACGCTGGGCAATGAGCCGCGGCGCTTCGTGATCTGTTCGGGAGGCGGGCCGGGAATTATGGAGGCGGCGAATCGCGGCGCATCGGAAGCGGGCGGGCCGTCGGTGGGGCTCAGCATTCAGTTGCCGCACGAGCAGTCATCGAACCCCTACATTTCACCGGAGCTGAATTTTTATTTTCATTATTTCTTCATGCGCAAGCTGTGGTTCGCGCAGATGGCCAAGGCCTTGATCGTTTTTCCCGGCGGTTTCGGCACTATGGACGAGCTGTGGGAAATGCTGACGCTGCTGCAAACCAACAAACTGTCTTCGCACCACTTGATTCTGATTTATGGCCGGGAATATTGGGACAAGGTGCTGAACTGGCGGCACCTAGTGCGCACCGGCATGATCAACGAAAAAGAATACAAAATGCTGCAGTTTGCGGATTCGGTGGATGAAGCCTTCGATCACGTGCGCCGGGATCTGGAAGCGCATCACTTGATTCTCGATTCCGAGGGCGAGCCGCCGCGGCGTCCGCACCAGCTGATTCCCAACGTGATGCGCCCCTAGAAACTTGGGTACGCTCGTAGCTCGCGACGAAACAAAAAAAGGCGGAAGGAGACCGGCTCCTTCCGCCTTTTGCTTTCATTGCTCGGGACATTCACCGATGGCAATGAGCTACTGACGCGTTATTAGTTGTTGGAAACCGGTTCCAGTTCAAAAACCGCCTTGAAGCGGCGGGTCTCATCCTGGTCGTGCAAAAGCACTACCGGAGCAACCCGCAGGGAATTTTTGCAATCCCGGCAGGTCGCGGCTTCACCCTGCAGATCCTGAACGAATCCGTCGGTGAAGTGATACTCGGCGCGCGGCCGGCGAGCTGCTTTGGTACCCTTCGCGCCACACTGGGGACAGGTGAATTCCACACGGTCTTCCAGCGGATCGCGATTAAGCGCAGCCCAGGCGGTGTAGCGAACGCCGATCGTCTCCAAAGAATTTCTGCTCATGATGACTCCCCCTTCTGCCGAAAAACACTGCACTAATTCTAAGAATCACTAGTGTTTAGACGCACGACACGTCCAAATCGATGCATCAATCGGCCGAGATTCGTAAGTATCGAGAGCGAGACCAGTTAGCGTTTCGTGGCGGAACTGAGATCGCCGGCTAGTTCACGGTCAATCGAACGCTTCGCAGAGCTTCGCGTGCCCAGTTGTTTTGGTCTTCGACGGCGGCCATGGGGCCTGAGAGGGTCACATAAATCGTCAGATGCGGCCACACGAGATAGGCGTGAACCCAAAACGTTCCATCAGCGTCAAGGTAGTCCGCCGCGGCTTGATCGACATTTTGATCGGCATGGAGTTGTTCCTTCCATACCCTCCAAGTCCGAGCATCTTTGGAAATGCGCTCGTGCAAACGAACGAGCGCGCCGACCTGATCGCCCGACGACCGAACGTAGCTTGAGAGTTGCAGAAGGGTTTGTTCGCCGGGTCGATAGAAGCTAGCCACTATACAGTCGAACTCTGATTTAACGCTGACCGGCAGGCTGATGTTGTAGCTCGGAGAAGGAGATACTGCGTGCTTTGGCTCGGCCGACATCGTGAAGCCTCGTAGTGTACGCGCATCGCCCGAAATTTCGCGAAACGATAATTCCGCACGGCGATCGAAGCGGGAACCCCTTCGTTTCGTCGGTGTCTAAATCTTGTAAGAGATCGCGAGCTCCGTAGCGCACTTAGGACCAACCACAGGAAAGTTATTCGCAGGTTTGTGCAGCGGTGCGGAGGTGTGTGCATGAGCGAAATGGGAAGCCTGTCGGGCTGCATTTTGGAGAATGATCCGGTGGCTCTCGGGCGGGAACGACGGCTGCGCGGCAAGGCGTTGATCGCTTCCGTCGGACTTGAAGTCGGGCTGGTCTCGGCGCTGCTCATTTGGCCGTTACTCTCGCCGGGGATTTTGGGCGGAAGACTGACCGTTACGCCGTTGCCACCTTACCGCGGAGCGGTTGGCGATGTGTATGCGCGGCCGCGCAGCCTGCATCCCGCGGTGGGAAAGAATGAAGCGCCGCGAGTGTGCCTGTTCTGCGCACAGCCCGCGGCGCCAACTCATTCGTCTAGTTCTGGCGATAGCCGCGAAACCTCGAACAGCGGTGCTCCGGATGTGGGCCTGGGGGTTGGAGGCGATGTCAGCGGACCATTCATTCCGGGGACTGACGCTGGCGGCAATCGCATGCCCATTGAGATCAAAAAGCCCGAACCGCCGCACCTGGCGCCGCGGCCAATGAGCGAAGGAGTGATGGCCGCGGCATTGATTTACAAAGTGCAGCCGGCTTATCCATGGATGGCGCGAAACCTTCACGTTGCGGGAACGGTGCGGCTGCGCGCCATCATCGGCACTGACGGAAGAATTCGAGAACTCGAAGTAATCAACGGCAATGTTTACCTACAGGCGGCGGCTGTCGCCGCGGTCCGTCAGTGGCGCTATCGGCCGACGCTATTGAACGGAGTCGCGGTCGAAGTTGAAACGTTGATCACCGTGAATTTCGTACTGGATCAACCTTGAGGCGAAAAAGGGCTGAGCAACCAGAGTTTCTACAACAGCGGTTCGCCGGAATTCAGGCCGATCACCTGACGGGCGGCATCACGGAGGCGCACGATTTCGTGCCAATCGTCACCTGCAGCGGGATCAGGGGAAAGAAGCGGACCGAACGTAACGGTGATTTTTCCGTGGCGAGGCAGGATGGTTTTGTCGCGCAGAATTTCACGAGTGCCGCGCAAAGACACAGGGCAAATCGGTCGCAGAGTGTCGACGGCGGATTTGAACGCGCCCAACTGAAATGGACGAATACCAGCCATCGACGTAAAGGTTCCTTCCGGATAAATAACAATCGACTCGCCATTTTTCAGTGCCGCGTTCACTTCCTCGGACTGGCGGATACGCGCTTGCGGGTCGCTGCGGTCAAAAGACAGTTGTCCGCTGCGCGCGGCCAGTGTGCCGATGAACGGCATGTCGCGCACTTCGGCTTTCATAACGAATCGCACGTTGGGTGGCAGACACGCGAGCGTCACCACGGTGTCGAGATAGCTAGCGTGGTTTGGCACAAAAATCCACGGCCCGCTTTTGGCGAGCTGGTCGAGAATCTCGCCGCCTTGCACGCGAATCGGAATACCAGCCGCGCGCAGCATCTGGCGCGCGCCGGCGTGGACGAATCGCGTGGCGCGTTTCGGATCGCGCGTGAGCGAGACCAGAACCCACAACGGGAGCAACACGATCGAGAATGCAGCAAGCGCGCACACACCGTATAAATTCTCCAGAACTCGGCCGGCCGTGCTTTTCAGCCAAGCCCACGCGGTAGGCGCAGCGCCCCGCACGGCCAGCTTGGCAATTTGCATCGAAGCGGACTGCTGCTTCTTGCCGAGCTTTCCTTCGAGGTAAAGGCGCCGCGTATCGCTGCGGCGCAACTTCCCGCTGGAAGTTTTGGGAATGGATTGCGGCCGCAGCAACGCAATCACATCCGGAGGCATGCCCAGTGCCTCGTCGACCGCACGCGAAATTTCGGCTTCGATTTCCGTGGCGCTGCGCGGGTCACGAATTTCCGCGGTGACAATCAGCCGTTCTGTGCCGGTGCGTTCGTCCGGCGCCCCGAAAGCGACCACGCAGCCGGTGCGCACGCCCTTCACCCGGCCTGCTATCTCTTCGATTTCATGGGGATACAAATTGCGGCCCGCCTTGATGATCACGTCTTTCGCGCGGCCGGTGATGTAGATCTCGCCTTCGCCCCAATACGCCAGGTCACCGGAATTCAGCCAGTCTCCATCGCGCATCAATTCGCGTGTCGCCTCCGGATTGCGGTAGTAACCACTTGTGGCGGAGGGGCTGCGGAACCAAAGCTGACCTTCCTGGCGCTCGCCCAAATTGTTGCCTTCCGCATCCACAATGCGAACCTCGACGGAAGGCAACGGCTTGCCGGCGTTGACGAATTCCAGCGTGGCCGCATCGCCGGCGCGTGCGGGAATCGCGCGGCCTTCGGATTCGAACGTCGCGCGCTCGATGCGATCCACTTTGTAGCCATCGCCAAGCCGCGGCACGGAAATGGCGAGCGACGCTTCGGCCAGTCCGTAGACGGCCATGAGCGCCTTGGGATTGAAACCGTGCGGCGCGAAGCGTTTGGCGAAGCGCTCGAGAGTTTCGGCGCGCACTGGTTCGGCGCCGTTGGTCGCCGCACGCCAGCAACTGAGATCCAGTCCTTCCAAATCTTTGTCCGCGATTTTCCGGATGCAAAGTTCATAGGCGAAATTTGGAGCAGGAGCGATGGTCGCTCGATGCTTTTGAATTGCGCGCAGCCAGCGCTCCGGCCGGCTGAGGAACGCGAGTGGCGACATAACGATCAACGGGATTCCGATGAAGAGCGGAACAAACCACGCGCCGATCAATCCCATGTCGTGGTACAGCGGCAGCCAGGAGACGCAGGCGTCGTCCGGTCGAATTTCCAAGCCGGAAACGATGGCGTGAATATTGGCCAGCAGGTTGGCGTGGGTCAGCACCACGCCTTTGGGATCGCCGGTGGATCCCGAAGTGTATTGCAGGAAGGCAATGTCTTCGCCGCCGGCCTGATGCGAGAGGTTTTCGACCGGCCGCCATTGCGTCGGCGCCGGCGCTCCGTTGGCCGCGGACGCGGGGTTGGCCGTGGATAATTTTTGCGCGTTGAGCACTTCGCGCAAACTCGGCACACGTGGCTTTAACAGCTTGGCCAGGTTTTCGGCCTGCCGCCAGGTAATCAGAAATTGCGTTTCGGCGTTGCGCAAAATATTGGCTTGGCGAGTGGCGTATTCGGCGATGCGGTCGGCGCGAAACGGCGGATAAATCGGGACGGGAATGCCGCCGGCTAGCAGAATCCCGGCGAACGTATAAAAAAACTCCGCGCACGTGGGAAGCATAATCGCGACGGTCTGGCCAGGTTGAAGGCCACGTCGCCGAAGTTCGAGCGCCACCATCGAGGCGTGCTCGTACAAATCGCCGAAGGTAATCGTCCGGAGCTGGTCATCTTCTTCGTAGACCTGAACATGGACGCGATTGGGTTCGCCGCGTCCGCGTAGTCGGATAATTTCGGTAAGCGTCGTCGCCTGGTGAATCTGTTCCTGGACGTCGGGTCGCGCGAGCGCCGGCGCGGTAGCAGCGCCAGCTCCAGAAGAAGAAGCAGTCCCCGGGAATTTGGCAGCGATCGAGGGGGCGGCTACCTCGGCGCCACCGCCGCTGGCACCGGCGGAAAATTCCTGGGCGAGAATCGCGTCAATTAAATCCTGCACCGTATCGGCTTCGGCGACCACTCGATCCGGCAGCCGCGCGCCGCACGCGTCGCCCAGCCGCAGCATCAATTCCACGCGTTCCAGGCTGCCCAGGCCGAGTTCGCGCTCCAAATGCGCTTGGGGGCCTCTCCCTCGAAGTTCTTCGAGGCCCCGCGTCCCGGCCAGCTCGACGAGCAACTGGCGCACCGAGGCCAGAGCCTGTGCTTCCACGGCGTGCCTACGCTCGAGTTTCGTTCCGGTTGCGCTCACAGCATTGGCGGGGAGTCGTTCGTTGCGCGGACATTCACGCGCGCTCATGCACGGTCGTCACCGCTAGGCCGAGCCTAGCACCGCCGCTCGTTGCGTTCAATGTGCCGAGGCCGCGGCGGCCACCCCGACAATTTCACAGCGAAGGTGCCGCGAAGCGTGCCGGAGGTACCTTCGTACCGGGACCAAATGAACCGAGTGGCCTATCGACCGCGCCGCATGCAAAAGGCACTCTATGAATGTATTCGAGGCCGCCCCCAAGCGCTTCGAATGTCTGCACCTCCATCACCCCATGCCCACGAGCGGCCGGAACCCCCACCGGCCGCTCATTTTTTTTCGGCTCCGTACGTTTGCGCTGAATCACAACGGAAGACAGGGGTGATTTCGCTGCAGATGAACGCGGATCTGCGGCGAGCTGAAAAGATCGCGCGACTCTTAGATCCGAAGATTTGCCTTAACTATCGCCGGGGGCCCGGACGATACATTCCTACGGGACGTGTGCGCGCGCGAAACCTGGGCATCAGGGGCGGTGGCACGCTGTGCAGCGGGGCACCGCACTGATTGCAGCATTCCTGCGGGGTGTCACGAAGGCGCAGCCACTGGCCGCGGGCCGCGCAATGGGGATTCAGGCACTGAACTGTTCCGCCTGCCAGCGTGTGCATCGCAGCCTCCGTCGTACAGCAGCAACGCGCGAGAAATAGCGCGTTAATGAGCGGAATTCTGCGCCAGCAGCCCTAGTGAGTCAAGAAAAATATCCACTATTAGTAGGGGTACATATTCGAGAAGCCGCAATCGCGTGAAGCGGAGCAGATGGGCGTTCGATTTGGAAAAAGCTCAATCGTGACTGACTGGCGGATTATTCTGCGGCGAAGCCTTCAGCAGCGTTTCCAATTCGGCCAGCTTCTTCTCGGCTTCGTCGATGGCTTGCTGCTTTTCGGCGATTTTGGCCTGCTCGTCGGTGAGCTTGCGCGCGCCGGCGCGATCGTTGGAATAATCTGGCTTGCTGTAATACATCTGCGAATCGAGTACCTCGGTCCGCTGCATGAGATCGAGATCGGTTTTCATGCTGGCAATATTTTCTTTGGCGTCGTTAATTTGGGCCTGAATTTTTGCGTCAAGGTCGGCTTGATTGGGCGCTGGGCCGGGCGCCGGGGCTGCGGGATTGGCACCCGCGGCACCATCCGGGGAAGCGACTACCGTTCCATCAGCAGCCACCGCGGGATTTGCACCATCGGCTACCGCATCATTCGATCCCACTACGCTGATTTCGTGGCCCGCCTTGGGAATCGTATCGTTGTCCCAGACCCGCGCCGACTTGGATTGGTCTTTCTTACTGTCCTGGGCGCGTTTGGCGGCAGCAGCTAGGGGATCGGACGTAGATTGCCCCGACGATTGCGCGGAGAGCGCGCCGGCCGGTAGAACCAATAGGATTCCCAGGCCCAACGCGTGGGCGAATTTTGCGGATTTCATCTGCGCCTCCCAATGACGTGCTGGTATAGGTTAATTTTAGCCGTCATGGCGTGAGCATGGCGAAATGCGTCAGACCAAGCACCCAAAAAGGCACCTGTACGATGCGGCAGTTCGCACGACTTTCTCCGCGGCACATTAGCCAGGAACCAGACTAACCCCTTGTGTGTTTAGCTGGTGCTCGGCATACTCTCCGCAACTTCTATCGCCAACGCAAGATTCGTACTTGGGAGGCGGAGTGAAAATCGCATTGAGAATCGGACTGTTCTTATTTATCGCGTTGCCGGGAATGTGGTCTGCGGCCG
>Ga0302228_10002547_pt1 | contig 12309 bp, 12 predicted proteins | sample II_Palsa_N1_2_FD_193519 | JGI IMG/M metagenome (GOLD analysis project Ga0302228, IMG submission 193519) | Peat permafrost microbial communities from Stordalen Mire near Abisko, Sweden - II_Palsa_N1_2 | ecosystem: Environmental > Terrestrial > Soil > Palsa > Peat permafrost | place: Sweden...
GTTGTGCTCGAAGAAGTCACCGCCCGAGGGTTGCGACACCGCCGTGAAGTGAACGGTGTTCTTGGCCAGCGCGGCGGCTAGCTCCTTGGCGGCGGCATCGGCGAATTCAGGCGCTTGCGCTTCGACCACCACGAGCACGGTGGATCCCCGTTGCGGAAAGGCTTCGTCAATCGCGTGGCTGCGCGCGGCCCATTCGGGTTCTGTCTCGATCAACTGGCTGATGTCGGTGCTGATCTTGAAGTGATGCACGACGTAATAGCCGCTCAGCACGGCGATCAGCAGCGATAAAACGATGATCCAGCCGGGTCGGCGAATCGATAGCGTGACGAGACGGGCAATGAGAGGCGTGAGCATGAAGACGGATGCCTCGGAGGGCGTGTTCTGATGTTTGGCTGTCTGGACAGGGGGCCATGAGGCGCCGCGTGAGTATACCGGGCGCGAGGAGAAGCTCGCAGAAGGAGCTTCACACTACGTGTTCAGGCTGGGCGGCGCCGACGGACAAAAACGTCTCATTCGCCTCAGCAGTTTGCGGACCGGGTTCTGGCGGGGGCCGAGGTCAGCGCACACTTAATGACAAATTGTACTAACATTGTGTCACCGCTTAGTTTTTTCATGGACTAACATTGTCATCACGGTGAAGCGATGAAAACAACGATTCGCAGGATGGGTAACTCGCAGGGTGTGTTGATCCCGAAGCCCATCCTGGCCCAACTTGGGCTGGAGGACGAAGTGGAGATGGAAGTGGAAAACGACGCAATTGTTTTAAGAAAACCGCAAAAGAAGGCCCGCCAGGGGTGGTCAGACGCAAGCAAGGCAATAGCTCAAGCCGGCGATGACGAACTCGTATTGGGCGAGTTTCCGAACGCTGATGATGCGGAGCTTGCGTGGTAGTGCGTGGAGAGGTCTGGCTCATTAACCTGGACCCTACCGTCGGCAGCGAAATTCAGAAAACCCGGCCTTGCGTAGTGATATCGCCGCCGGAGTTGCATGACCATTTGCGTACCGTGATCGTCGCGCCCATGGCAACGAAAAGCCGGCCGGCGCCGTACCGTGTCTCAGTGGTTTTCAGCCAGAAGAAAGGACTGGTGCTTCTCGATCAGATTCGCACGATCGACAAAACCCGTCTGGTCAAGAAACTCGGCGCTGTGCCGGCGAATACGCTGTCGGTCGCATTGCGGACCTTGCAGGAAGTCTTCGCAGTTTAATAAGCTACCCCTACGTCTCGCTCCAAAGCCTCAGCAGATTGTGATAGCAGCCCACGAGCGTTCGCCTCGCGGCGTCGTCGGCGTTCTGTGCATTGAGCCTTTGAATGGCGTTGTCCATATCGAATAGCAGGCTTCGGCGGGTATCGTCGCGAACCAGGCTCTGCGCCCAGAAGAAACTCGATACCCGCATTCCCCGCGTCACCGGCCGTACTTCATGCAAGCTGGTCGCCGGATAAACAATCGCATGCCCCGCCGGCAGCTTCACTTCCTGCACACCGTATGTATCCTCGATCACCAGTTCGCCACCGTCGTAGTCTTGCGGCGGCGTGAGGAACAGCGTGATCGATACATCCGTGCGCACCCGCGTGCCATGTCCCGGCACGAGCCGAATAGCCCCATCCACGTGACTGCCGAAATGCATCCCGCCTTCGTACCGGTTGAAGAGCGGCGGATAAACACGGTTGGGCAGCACTGAACTGATGAACAACGGATGCCGTTCGAGCGCGCCAAGAATGATGTCGCCGAGTTCAAACGCAATCGGCGCTTCCTGCGCGATCTGCTGGTTGCGCTTGACCGGCGCGCCCTGATAGCCGGCCGTCGCGCGGCCGTCCACCCATGCATCCGACGCATCGAGCCGCTCGCGCATGGCGGCGGCGTCCTCGGGGCTGAGGACGTTGGGTATCGAAAGGATCATGGTGTTTGGGGTCCAGCGGCCGCGCGACGTGCATCGCGCGGCTCGCATGTCCTGCGGTGGATCAATAGAACCGGTAGTTTAGCGTCGCGAGGAATGTGCGGCCGTAACCCGGCACCGCACGGCCGCCATCCGATGGAATCAGCGCGTCGTAGTAGTGCTTGTTGGTCAGGTTCTGCACGTTGAACTGGACGTCGTAATGTTTCTGGTGGAACGCTGCCATTGCGTCCCAGCGCGTGTACGCAGGCACTTGCACGAAGTCGTTGCTGGCGGCATATCGCGCCGATGTATACACCGGGCCGCCCCCGAAGGTCCATTGCGGCGTGAGGTCATAAGTCGTCCACAACGTGATCATGTTGCGCGGCGTGTTCGCCAGGGTCTTGCCGTTGGTGTTGTCCAGCGCCTTCACCACCTGGCCGTCCATGTAGGTGTAGCCGCCAAAGACTTGCCACTTGTTGGTGATGTGGCCCGCCAGCCCGAGTTGATAACCTCGCACGCGCACGTCGCCGTCGAGCGAGTAGCTGCCGTCGGCCTGGAGCGTACGGGCATTGGTTTTATCGATATTGAACAGCGACTGCGTCACCGATAACCCGCCGTTCAGCAAATCCCACTTGGTGCCCACTTCGTAGGAACGGTTTGATTCAGGCGGCGTGTTCTGCTGGTTGTTCGTCAGCGTCAGCGCTTCCAGCGACGGGTTGAACGACGTGCCGTACGACACGTAGTACGACTGCCAGTCGGTCGGCTGGAAAATGATCCCGCCGCGCACGCTGGTGAAGTAATTGGTCTGCGTGGCGTACGAAGGCAGGTTGAGGGTGTTCTTGATCGATGCCTCGTAACGGTCCCAGCGCAAGCCGCCCACCACCTTCCAGTACTGGCCGACCGACACCGTATCGTTGGCATAAATGCCCACGCCGTTCGCGCTCGATTCCGCCAGGTTGGTCGCCACTTCCTGCGTATTGGCCGGTCGCGTGGTGTATTGCGGATTGAGTAGCGGAACGATCGCGATGGTGTTCGACGGCAGGCCCGGGGTCGTCGCGGTGAACGACTGATTGCTGTATGTCTCGTGGCTCAGGTCAACGCCTGCGATCACCTCGTGCTTGAGGAAACCGGTGTTGAACTTGTAATCGATATCGGTCGTGTTGTAGACCGAGTGATCGTTGATGTTGCGGTCCTTGCCCTGCAACTTCACATACAGCGACGACAACGGCAGCGACGTGAAATTACCGTTGGCGAGTGCCGTCGATGTTCCCAGCGGCCCCGTCAGCACAGCCGCTGCGTTGGTCGCGGTCGCTTCGGTGCCGTAGTGGCTGAACTGGGTCTCGTTGCGCAGCGTGAGGTTGTCGTTGAATCGATGCTGGATACGCGCCGAGAGCGTCTGCACATCCTGAATCGTCCGATCGCCTTCGAAGCCATAGAACTGGCCCTTGCTCACTGGCACAGGCGCGCCGTTCACCGGCGCAATGCCGTAGTCCGGCTGGTCGCGGTTGTGCTGGATCAACGCTGACAATGTGACTTCCGTCGGCGTTCCAATGCCGAAGCGCACCGTCGGCGCGAAGCCGTAGTCCTTGCTCTTCATCACGTCGCGCGTGGAGCCGAGGTCTTGCCCGAACGCATTGAGCCGCACGGCGGATGTGTCGGACAGCGGCTGGTTGATATCGACGGTGGTGCGGTAGCGGTCGCTCGTGCCGACCATCGCGGATACCGATGCATGCGCTTTCAGCTCCGCCTGCTTGCTCACCTGGTTGATCACGCCGCCCGTGGAGCCGCGCCCGAAATAGAGCGAGGACGGGCCGTACAGCACATCGATGGATTCAAGGTCGAACGTGTCGCGATAGTACTGGCCGCGATCGCGGAAGCCATCGAGATAAATATCCGTGCGCGCGGAGAAACCGCGCAAGTTGATGTTGTTGCCGATCTGCCCGCCTTCCGCAGCGCCAATGGTGACGCCGGGGACGTTGCGAAGGGCATCGGAGAAAGAGGTGGCTGCCTGGGACTGCAGCACGGCTTTCGGGACGACCACAGCCGCTTGGGGAATATCTCGCAATGCAGTGGGAACCTTGGCGCCTACGCTCGACTTTTCGGGCTGGAAATCGGGCGTGGTGATGGCCTGACCGGAGACATGCATGGCCGGCAGTGCAGCGTTTTCAACGAGGGGTGCGGCTTGTGCGGGTTGTGCTGGCTGTTCCGCCTGGGCGGTTTGATCGGTCTTGCTGAGCGGCGCAGCCTGCGCGTGAGCATAAAGCGGAACGGCAGCAGGAGCCGCCAGCGCGGTCATGATCGCCGCGGCAAGCGGTGTCTTCCTCAACATGTGTATCCCCGAGTACTAGATGGTCGAAAGCCGGCGCCGTTGCGCCATGCCGGTTAATTGCTTCCGCGATGCCCGCGGCGGCGTGAGCGAATGGCAACAGGCGTGGCCGAAGCAGCAGTCCGTCGTTGCAGAGAACGCACGCCATTTTCCTGATAGTTCCTAAATGCGAATCAATATCATTACACAAGTAAGAATTGTTTTCAATATTACTTCGGGAACTATGCGGATTGCTGACGGACCAAGGCCCCGCGATTTTCACGGGGCGGTTCTATCGCGGGAGATAACACACGCTGTGGAGGGCGCAGCGTTGCGGGGCGGGGATGAGCAGGGTAATGCCGGAGCGTGGAGGGAAACAACTGTTGCCGCGTAGGTCGTGGTCAACCGTAATCATCTGCCGAAAGCAGAGCTTTCATTCAGGCGAGCTTGGGGTGTCTTCAAACTTCTTAAGCGCCGCCGCCATGTCGCGTTGTAATTGCCCGAGGGCGGCGACTTTCGGATTGGGGGGCTGCAAACCCTGCCAAAGAAGCAGAGACAACCGTTTCGACGTTTCTTCTATATCCACCGTTTTCTTGCTGATTGCGTCCCACAGCACGTGTTCCATCGGTCCATAGATGCTGGAGCGCAGCAGGCTCAGCGGAAGGTCGTTGCGGATATCGCCGGCTGCCACGCCGTCCGACAGCACCTGCATCAGCGGCGCGGTGTAGCGCCGCTGGAGTTGCACGATTTCATCGCCAAAGGTGTCGTCTTTCGCGCGCCCTTCGGACAGGATCAGTGCGCACAGCCCCGGTCCGTCGATCATCAGCCGATACAAGTGCGTGCGGATCAGGAAAAACAGCTTCTCGCGCGTTCCCGTGATGTGCGGCAGCGCGGCCTCGATCTCCGCGATGATCTCGTCGTACCAGTCGCAGATCACCCGCACGCACAGGTCGCGCTTGCCGGAGAAATACGTGAACACCGTCGCCTCCGATACCCCAAGCCGACGCGCCATCTCGATCGTCGTTGCCGATGCATAGCCGCGTTCCGAGAACACCTGCCGCGCCACGAGCAGGATGTCCCTGATGCGCTGTCCGGACTTGACGCTCGATGGTGCGCGACGTGCGGGAAGGGTTTTGGGCTGGCTCATATAGGCGATGAAATTTGACCGTCAGGGGTAATATTTTGAGTGTAGCTCAATTGATATTCTAATTAAATTTAAGCGATTTTATGCAGAATATTAAGGTTTAACCGGCTTGACGTTGTCGTATAGTTGAGTTTTACTCAACCGCATTGAAGCGCACTCGCCCAGTTACGTTGAGAATCATGGAATCCAATTCGAACGATCCCCGCGGTCAGCATCAATACCGCTCTGTTTTCCGTCCCGGCCTGTTCGCCGGCAAGGTCGTCATGGTGACGGGGGGAGGCAGCGGGCTTGGCCGATGCACCGCGCATGAACTCGTGTCGCTGGGGGCTGCGGTGCTCCTGATCGGACGAAGCCTGGCGAAGCTGGAAACCGTGCGCGACGAGTTGGCCGAGGACTACCCCGAAAGCACCGAACGCGTGCGCTGCTACTCCTGCGACATCCGCGACGAAGCGAGCGTCAAACAAGTCGTCGCGACGGCACTCGCTGATCTCAACCGGCTGGACGGCCTATTCAATTGCGCGGGCGGTCAGTTTCCCGCGCCGCTCGACAAGATTTCCCTGAATGGCTGGGACGCTGTCGTACGCAATAACCTGCACGGCACTTTCCTGATGTCGCGCGAATGTTTTACGCAGTGGATGCGCGATCACGGCGGCGCGATCGTCAACATGCTCGCGGACATCTGGGGTGGCATGCCCGGCATGGGCCATTCGGGCGCCGCGCGCGCCGGCGTCTGGAATTTCACGGAAACAGCCGCGTGCGAATGGGGTTACGCCGGCGTGCGGGTGAATGCTGTCGCGCCGGGATGGATTGCATCGGCGGGTATGGATAGTTACGACGAACGCTATCGTGCGTTGTTGCGTGAGCTCAAGCACAAGGTGCCGTTGCAGCGCTTTGGGACCGAATCCGAATTGGCCGCGGCGGCGGTATTTTTGTTATCGGAGGCGTCGGCGTTCATCAACGGGACGGTGATTCGCGTCGATGGCGGCGTACCGAACGCGCGGCATTCGTGGCCCTTGGCGGCCGCTGGGCGTACGCTTGAATTCAACGGGTTTTCGCGTTATCGGCCGCCTGCGGGCTTGCAGGAATTGGCCGCCACCAACAATCCAAACGATGCAAACGACGAAGCCGCGCCATCCAGCGCCGGTGAGTGAGACTCAACCAGGGAGAAGCGATGCTTCCCGCAGCCGATTCATATGAAACCCTTGCCGCGGCATTCGCGTGGAAGGTACCCGCGCAGTACAACATCGGCGTCGACACCTGCGATAAATGGGCCGACGGTTCCGGCCGACTCGCGCTCATCTACGAGACCCGCGAAGGCGCGGAAACACGTTTCACCTTCGATGACCTCAAGACGCTCTCCAACCAGTTCGCCAACGCGCTTGCTCGCGCGGGGCTTAAGCGCGGCGACCGCGTGGGGATATTCCTGCCGCAATCGCCGGAGACGGCCATCGCGCATCTGGCAATCTACAAGGCGGGTTATATCGCGGTGCCGCTGTTTCAGTTGTTCGGCGTCGATGCCATCCAGTACCGGCTCGCCGATAGCGGCGCAGCGGCACTGATCACCGACCATGCGGGTTTCGAGAAACTGGCGCAGGTGCGTGAGACGTTGCCAGACCTCGAAGCGGCTTATTGCGTCGATACCACCACCCACGAAAACGCCCATTCCTTCTGGGATTCGCTGCGCGCGGAAACGGACGTCCTCACCCCTGCCAATACCTCCTGCGACGATCCCGCCGCGATCATCTACACCTCCGGCACGACGGGAAAGCCCAAGGGCGCGTTGCTTGCCCATCGGGCGTTGCTGGGTCATTTACCGGGCGTAGAAATGTCGCAAGGACTTTTCCCGGCGCACGCCCGGCTGATGTGGACGCCCGCCGACTGGGCGTGGATTGGAGGCCTGTTCGATGTCTTGCTGCCCGCCTTGCATCACGGCGTGGCGGTATTGGCTCGGCGTTTCGAAAAGTTCGATGGCCCCGCTGCCTTCGATCTGATGGCGCGTCACGGCGTCACGCACACGTTCCTGCCGCCGACCGCGCTCAAGATGATGCGCTCGGTGGCGCGCCCCGAGCAGTGGCAGTTGTCATTGCGCGCGGTAGCGAGCGGCGGGGAATCGCTGGGTGAAGAATTGATCGCGTGGGGCAGGGCAGCGCTTGGGGTGACCATCAACGAGTTCTACGGGCAGACCGAGTGCAACGTGGTGGTGTCGTCATGTTCTGCGTTGTTTGAGCCGCGCGAGGGCGCAATTGGGCGCAGCGTGCCGGGACATCGCGTGGCGATCGTCGACGATGAAGGCACAGAACTTCCGCCCGGCACACCGGGAAATATTGCGATCGCCGCTCCCGACCCGGTCATGTTCCTGCGTTACTGGAACAACGAAGCGGCCACGCGCGATAAATTCCGCGGCCAGTTCCTGCTGACCGGTGACCTCGGCTTATGCGACGCCGATGGTTTTATCCGCTTCGTCGGCCGCAACGACGACGTGATCACCAGCGCGGGCTATCGGATCGGTCCTGCGCCTATTGAAGATTGTTTGCTTCGCCATCCCGCCGTCAGCATGGCGGCGGTTGTGGGCGCACCGGACGCAACGCGCACGGAGATCGTGATGGCGTTCATTGTGTTGAATGCGGGGTATGTTCCGGACGAAACGCTTGTGCGCGAGCTTCAGCAGCATGTCAGGACGCGGCTGGCGGCGCATGAATATCCGCGCGAGGTCAGGTTTGTCGACGCTTTGCCGATGACGCCGACCGGCAAGGTGATGCGCAAGGAATTGCGGGCAGGGTTGCCGGTTTTGATTAGTCCGACCAAGCCATGAGGATCCGCCGATGACCCCGGAGACGGCCCTGCCCAAACGCAAGCCTCCCGCCGCCCTCGACGCGACCGATCGCAAGCTGCTGGCGTTGCTTGCCGAAGACGCCACGCGGACCTACGCCGAGCTTGGCCGTCTGCTGCATTTGTCCGCGCCTGCCGTGCACGAACGGGCGAAGCGCCTGAAGCAAGATGGCGTCGTCAAGGCGACCGTGGCGACGCTGGACGGCGCAAGCGTTGGCCGGCCGTTGCTGGCATTCGTTCACGTCGATACCTCCAGTTGGGCCGTCACGCGCCAACTACTGCAACTGACGGAGTTTGCGGACGTCGAAGAGATCCATACGGTGACTGGCGAAAGCGCGATGCTGCTGAAAGTGCGAACTCGCGACACGCAGACGCTCGAACATCTGCTCGAGCGCATTCATTCGATAGAAGGGTTCACCGGCACGCGCAGTTATATCGCGTTGACAACCTACCTGGAGCGCGGGCCGAGTCCGCTGGTTTGACGGCAGGGGTCGTAGAATGGGTATGTGCTGCCTTTTTACCACGGCGGCGCTTAGGAGCTGCTTCGATGAAACCGTCATCTCTAGCATTCGTCTTCGCTCTCGCTTGCGTTTTGAAATTCGAGTTTGCTGCAGCTTCGCAGACGATCAATCAGCATGCGTGGCATGACCGCCTGCTGGTAGTTTTCGCTGCAGATTCCACGTCAGCGCAACTGGCCGCCCAGCGCACGGCCATTGCAGATATCGGACCGGGCTTTGCGCAACGCGACCTTGTGCTCGTGGAGGTGATCGGCGAGTCCGTCACGGGGGCAAGCGACAGCGCGGCCGAGCTCCGGCGCCGTTACGGGGTGAAGGCCAATACTTTTCGGGCACTCCTGATCGGCAAGGATGGCGGGGTCAAGATCGATTCGCCGCAGGCAATCATGCCGCAGCAATTGATCTCCACTATCGATGCCATGCCGATGCGCCGCCAGGAAGCGCGTGAGCAAGCCGTCACTGGCGAGGCACACAAGGACCAATGATTCGCTGTGTCCCCTTCCACAGGTTCCCGCGTCAGCTTTGAACCGACAATCGCTGGAAGGCGCTGAACTGTCACGGCAAACGCGGGTCGATATACTTACTGCGTTTTCCGCTAATCCGGCGCTTTGGGTTGCACACCATTCTCCATTACTCGATAACGGTCGTATGAAACGCTATTTGCCTGTCCGTGTTGTTCTGTTCGGCCTGGCCTTGTCGGCGGCGCTGTTTTCCAGCGCGTCGTTTGCGCAGGTGAGTCCTGATGCCGTCGTTAAAGGCGCCGTGGAAGGCACTGTCAACGCGATGAAGGCTGATCCTGCCGCGCGTGGCGGCGACATGGCCAAGATCACGCAATTGGTGCAGACGCGCTTCGTGCCGGCAACCGATTTCGAGCGCACCACGCGGATTGCCGTCGGCAAGGCGTGGAGTACGGCGACACCCGACCAGCAGAAGGCGCTCTATGAGCAATTCCAGACGCTGCTGGTGCGCACCTACACGTCGTCGCTGTCGCAATTACGCGACGAAGACGTCAAGTTCAAGTTCGACGCCCCGACGCTCGATGCCGGTGGGAAAGACGCTGTCGTTCAATCGCACGTGTACTCGACCGGCGGCGATAACCCGGTGCGTTATCGTCTGGAAAAGACGCCGGACGGCTGGAAGATCTACGACATCGACATGATGGGCGCGTGGCTGATCCAGGTGTACCAGACGCAGTTCTCGGGTCAGTTGGCGAAGGGCGGCGTGGACGGCTTGATCAAGTTCCTGGCCGCCCACAACGCGCGGACAGCGGAGTGAGCGAGGCACGGAGCTAGGACCCGGACTCATGCGTATAGGATGAAATAGCGAGCCGAGTACATCGTGTAGCAGCAAAACAAAGGGCGCATCTGGCGACAGCCGGACGCGCCTTTTTTGCGTGTTGATTGTCAACGCATCACCATGTACAAAACACCTTACACTGGCTAATATGACTATGGTCATATGACTAGGGACATAAAATGCCACATCGGCAAGTATCGAAATCCGAGTTCAAGGCGAAGGCACTTGAATTTTTTAGGTTGGTGGAGTCATCGGGGGAGAGTTTGATCGTGACCGACCACGGCAGGCCAACGCTGGAATTGCGGCCGTATCGTGCCGATGCGCGGGATCCGCTGGATCTTCTGCGCGGCTCGCTGTTGCGTTATGACAATCCAACGGACCCTGTTGGGGAAGGCGATTGGAAGGCCGCGCAGTGATTGTTCTGGATACACATACGCTGATTTGGTGGGTAACCAACGACGTCGCGCTGAGCAAAAAGGCTAAAACTGCAATCGAACGTGAGCGAGCAGGGGGCGAACTTATCGTTTCGGCGATCTCGGCGTGGGAAATCGCAATGCTCGTAAAACGTGAAGCTATCGTGTTCTCAATGGACGTGGAGAACTGGCTTGCGACCGTGCAGCAGATACCCGGTGTGAAATTTGCCCCTGTCGACGTCGATATTTCGGTGAAATCCGTTCAACTGCCGGGCGAGTTCCACCGAGACCCAGCGGACCGGTTGATCGTGGCAACGGCGCGGAAGTATGCTGCGCCACTCGTGACAAAGGATCCCAAAATAAGGGCTTACGCCCACGTCAAGACGATTTGGTGAGCTAGACCGTAAAGGGCGGTGCCGCCCGACCCCTTGGCTCCGAAGTGCCTAGGCACTACCGAACTTTATGCGCAGCAAGTTCCGCCCTCGCAGCCTTTGCCTTGACCCCCGCCTCAGCATTCCGACACAAGCACCATTGCCTTCGACGAAACGCTCTTCGCCGACTTCAGCGCTTTCTCCCTCACTGCGGTCATGTTTTCGGTCTCGCTGGAGTACTTGAATGAAGCGGGCAACAGCCGATAGTCCGCCGCCACTTGCGCGGCTTTCGTCTCGCTGAAACCGGTCTTGTGCAGCATCTTTGCCAAGAGAGAGTAGTCGTCCAGATCGGCTTTGCCGAGATTGATCATTACGCTGAATTCAGCCATTGCTTCCTGCTTGTTTGCCTTGAAAACCCGCGATGCTACACGGGCGTGCGACCTACGCATCTCGAAATACAAAACGGGTGGATAACGCCGCTCGTCGCGACCTTATCCACCCGTTCTTTTTGCCGCATGCGATCAAGCTCAAGTGACTAGCCGAAGCTCAGGCACTCAAACTCAGGCCGCAATTGTCGTTTGCTTGCCGCTCTTGTTGCCCTTCGCGCGGCCGATCTCTTCCAGCTTGATCTCGACGTGCTTCGAGAATACGAATTCCGCCGGGCGTTGATTGTCGACCGGCAGGTCTTTCGCATAAGCACCTTCGGTACGCGGACCCCGCAAGGCGACGCGCGCTGCCTTCAGCGGATGCGCAACCGTATCCATCACGGCGGTGGCTTCAAAGCCGCAATGCACCATGCAGTCGGCGCATTTCTCGTACTTGCCCGTACCGTACTTGTCCCACTCGGTGGTTTCCATCAATTCCTTGAAGGTCTTCACATACCCTTCACCGAGCAGATAACACGGACGCTGCCAGCCGAACACGGTACGCGCCGGGTTGCCCCAAGGCGTGCATTCGTAGGTCTGATTGCCGGCCAGGAAGTCGAGGAACAGGCTCGACTGGCTGAACGACCAGCGCTTGCCGTTATCGCCGCGCTTGAAGATGTCGCGGAACAGCGTCTTCGTCTTCTCGCGATTCAGGAAGTGCTGCTGGTCCGGCGCGCGTTCATACGCATAACCCGGCGACACCGTAATGCCGTCCACGCCCATGGGCCCGAGCGTATCGAAGAAATTCGCTACGCGTTCCGGATCGGCGTCGTTGAACAGCGTGCAGTTGATGTTCACGCGGAAACCACGGCGCTTCGCTTCCTTGATCGCCGCAACGGCCTTCTCGTACACGCCGTCTTGCGAGACGGAATGGTCGTGCGCTTGCTTGTCGCCATCGAGGTGAACCGACCAGACGAAGTACGGATTCGGCTCGTAGTCGTCCATCTTCTTTTCCATCAGCAACGCGTTCGTGCAGAGATAGACGAACTTCTTGCGCGCGATTATGCCCTTCACGATCTGGGGCATTTCCTTGTGCAGCAGCGGCTCGCCGCCAGCGATGGAAACCACCGGTGCACCGCATTCATCGACGGCCTTGAGGCAGTCTTCCATCGAGATACGCTGGTTCAGGATGGGAT
>Ga0302228_10002549_pt1 | contig 12297 bp, 9 predicted proteins | sample II_Palsa_N1_2_FD_193519 | JGI IMG/M metagenome (GOLD analysis project Ga0302228, IMG submission 193519) | Peat permafrost microbial communities from Stordalen Mire near Abisko, Sweden - II_Palsa_N1_2 | ecosystem: Environmental > Terrestrial > Soil > Palsa > Peat permafrost | place: Sweden...
TGGAGAAGCGCAACTTTCATAAAGATGGGCACATCGTGCACATCCAGCTAAGCGTGTCGATTGTGCGCGACGCCCATGGAACGCCGCTTTATTTTGTCTCGCAGGCGCAGGACATCAGCCAACGCAAGGCGTTTGAAGAGGCACTGCATCGCGAGCGTGAATTGGCGGAGGTAACGCTGCGCTCGATCGGCGATGCGGTGATCACGACGGATCCGCGATTACGCATCACCTCGCTCAACCCGATTGCCGAAGCGATGACCGGCTGGACCAGCAACGAAGCGCAGGGAAGGTTGATCGAAGAAGTCTTCCAGCTCTTCGACGCACAGCAAGGCAACACCGTCTCCAATCCGTTGCGTGCAGCGATCGAGCACAATGCCATCGTGGATCTGGCGAGCCGCACCCTGCTGCGTCATCGCCATGGCTTCGACACACCGGTGGAAGATTCCTCCGCACCGATCCACGACCACGCCGGCAATGTCATCGGCGGCGTGCTGGTGTTTCATGACGTCAGCGAAACCCGCTCGCTGGCACTGAAGATGATCCACCTCACCCAGCACGACACACTTACCGGTTTGCCCAATCGCAGCCAGCTCGACGGTCTGGTCGAACAGGCATTGATCACCGCCGACCGGCGTCATCAACGATGTGCGCTGCTGTATATCGACATCGACAATTTCAAGCAGGTGAACGAACTGTACGGCCACGCTGAAGGCGATCGCGTCCTGCGCGCGCTTGCCGCGCAGATCCGACGTAGCCTGCCCGGCGATGAACTGCTTTGCCGCTATGGCGCCGACGAGCTGGTGGTGGTGCTACCGCATCTGGAAAGCGTGGGCGAAGCAGCCAGCGTGTGCCAGACCCTGATCGCCCAATGCGAACAGACGCGAGTCGCAGGACTGCCCGAATTGGCCCTGCATGTCAGCATCGGCATCAGCGTCTATCCCGATGATGCCGCCGAAGCGAAAAGCCTGCTGCAACATGCGGAAACCGCCATGTATGCGGCCAAGGCACAGGGGCAGCACGGCTACCGCTCATTCACGGCATCGATGAACGAACGTGCACTCGCGCGGCGGCGAATCGAGACCGCATTGCGCCACGCATTGCCGCGCCAGGAACTGAGCCTGTATTACCAGCCCAAGGTAGATGCCCACAGCGGTCGTATCGTGGGTGCTGAAGCGTTGTTGCGCTGGTACGTGGATGGGCGCGAACTGTATGCGCCGGATCAGTTCATCCCGGTAGCCGAAGATAGCGGGTTGATCCTGCCGATCGGTGCCTGGGTGCTGCGCCAGGCATGCAGGCAGGCGCGAATCTGGCAGCAACTTGGACAACCCATGCCGATATCGGTCAACGTTTCACCACTTCAATTTCAGCACGCGGATTTCTACGCCACGCTCGACGAAGTGCTGGCCGAAAGCGGCATCGAACCCGGCCTGCTCGAACTGGAGCTTACCGAGCGCATGGTGATGTCAGGCGATGCCACCACCGGCCTGCTGCGACGGATCAGGCAACGTGGCGTTCGACTGTCGCTGGACGACTTCGGCACAGGTTATTGCAGTCTGTCCTATCTGAAGCACTTCCCGATCGACGCGTTGAAAATCGATCGCGCCTTCGTGCGTGACCTGACCACCGACCCCGACACCGCCACCATCACCGGCGCCATCATCGCGATGGCACGCAGCCTCAACAAGGTCGTGATTGCCGAAGGTGTGGAGACCCAGGAGCAGGGTGAGGTGTTGCGCAAAGCCGGTTGCTCGCAGCTGCAGGGTTTCCTGTATGGCGCCCCGATGCCAGCGGCCGCGCTTGAGCAACTGATTGTCACGGCTGACTGAAACGATTCAAGCCACGCATTGCCGACCGTTGGTATCCCGCGCCCACAACATCTGCTGCTGGCCGGAAATAAAGCTTGACCCGTTTTTCTCACTTGGCGCAGGCAAACCCATACATCGGTGGGTATCCGGCCATAAGCCAATGCGGATAATTGCGGGTCAGTGCGCTGCTGATGCAGTCGGCTACCTGTTGTGGCGCATCGGAAGAGGCCAGTGAGATGGCGTGGAACACATGGGCATCGAATCTGCCGTGCGAAAACGTCAGATAAAACGGCAGCAAGAGCGCGTCCATATGCGCACCGATGCCGAACACGCCCCGATGAATACGGCCGGGGCGTCCGAGGATCGACACGCCCACCGTCTCCATCGGAAATTTGCGCATGGTGAATGGCGGCACGTCGGCAAACAGCACGACGATGCCGTCGCGGCGCAAGGCGCGAACGACATTCAGGCCAAGACTGTTGCGCCCGACCGCTTCGCCGGTGTGTAGTGGCACCAGGTGCGGCATGACTTTCGCGTCCACGCCGTAGCGGTCGCGGGGTACGCCGGTTACCGCCGACAGCGACGCCAGCCCCAGCGCCTTGCGCAGTTCTTCCAGAACGTAGACATACGCGTACTGCGACACGTAGTGGAACGGCGAGAGAATGATCGGCCGTGTTGGGAAATCCTTGCGTAGCTGCTCGATCTGCCGCGCCAGCCTATGCGCGACTTCACGCAGATCGGGCCACGTTTCATCCGGGCGCGCCTTTCTGCCGAGATACAAACGTCGATCCAGCAGGTTTTCCAACACGCCGCCGGTCATCGCCCTCAACGCCTGCGAGCGCTTGAGCGAAACCACATCGCGCCCCATTTCGTAGCGAATGAAGCCGTTCCAGCGCAAGCGTGTATTGAACACGCTGCGGACGCACCAGCTAAACGTCGCCCACCGCGCGATGGAGGGCAGTGACTGACTGAGCAGCACCGCGTAATACAACTTTACGGCGCACTGCCGCATCCATTTCGATACTCGACCGGGCAGCTGGCTGATACCTTTGAACAGGTTCATGTGCGAAGGCTTCCGATCTCAAGCGACAGCGCAGACCGTCGCGTCAGGCACCGGCGTACCGTCCACGAGCCTGCCGTCCAGCAGTGTGTAGCGCCGCTCGAACGCGGATGCGAGCGCCAGATCATGGGTGATGACCACCACCGTGCGATTGAGCCCCAGCAGCAGGTTGGCGATACGCGATACCGAGGCGGCATCCAGATTCGAGGTGGGCTCGTCCAGCAACAACAGTTCGCGGTCCTGATACAGCGCACGCGCCAGCAATAGACGCTGGCGTTGCCCTGCGGAGATATTCGCGATGGTGTCACTGATCACCGTTCGCGTCCGCATCGGCATGCGCATGACATCGGATAGCAGTCCCACGTCGTCCAGCATCTGATTGACGCGTTCGTCGTCGGTCTCCTGCGCCGCAAAAAGCGAGACGTTGTCCGCGATGGAGCCATGCAGCAGGATGTCTCCCTGGCGCATCTGCGCCGCGTGACGGCGAATTTCATCCACCGTCAGGTTGGCCCAGGGGATGTCGTTGAGCAGGATCTCGCCTTGCTGCAGGGGTTCGGCGGCGCCCAGCAGTTTGAACAGCGTGGTCTTGCCACTGCCGGACGGTCCGACGATAACAATCTTGTCGCCCTGGCCGATCGTAAGGCTCGCATCAATCAGCACCGGCTGATCGGACACCCCGTAACGGAACGACAGGTTGCGCATCTCGATTTTTTTGAACGCCTTTACTTCAACCGCTTTTAGCCGCTCGGCGAACGGCGTGTAGCGCTCCCCTTGGCACTCCATGATGTCGTCCACTCGCGTCACGGGAACTTCCAGCATGTAGTAGGCGATAAGCGCGTTGACCGTGCGGGCGAGGCGATCGGTTGCCAGCGTCTTGTAAATCATGAACGAATAGAACACGCCCACCGATATGCTGCCTTTAAGCATCAGGCCGGCAGCGAGCCAGGTGACCGCGATGAGGTCGGCGTAGGTGGTCAGCTTCAACATGGCATCGCGCGTAGCAAGCAACCTGGAGTCGCGCACAAACGCGGACACGTAGCCCTTGAAAATCGTCATGTACGACGACACCCGGCGCGTTTCGCCCGATGACAGCTTGATCAGCGAAGCGGCACGGATCGTTTCCATAAGCACGTTGTCGCAGCGTGCCGACTCCTGCATCAGCAAACTGCGTGTTTCCAGCATGCGCAGAAACAGTGCCAGCGCCACCGCCACGTAGAAAGCGAAGATCGCCAGCGCCACCACCGTCAAGCGCGGGCTTTGCGACACCATCAGGATCAACGCCAGCACGGCGACGGTCAGGTCGACACCCGTCGAAATCGTGGTTTTCACGGCATGGGTGTTGATCTCGTCTTGAACCTTTACTCGCGCAAACAGATCACCCACATTGCGCTTTTCGAAGAACGCGATGGGATTGCGCATCAAGTGGCCGACCAGCCCCTCACGCACGTTCACGCACACCAGCCCGTAAACCAGCTCGGTCAGGTAGGTCTGCGCGTACTGGCTGAAGGTGCCGATGACAAAGATCCCCGCGAACGTCAATGTCAGCACGTTGAGCAGGTTCTGGTTGTCCGATGACACCACGTAATCCAGCACCAGGCGGCCGAAGTAGGGCATCGCCAGTATCGCGAACTGCCCGGCCAGTGCGATAAACAACACCTTGCCGATCTGTCGGCGCAGTGCCGGGTACAGCGTTCGCACGCGCGCCAGCGCAGCGGGTATGCGCGAACGGGCAGGTATCTGGGTCAGGTCAGGCGTGGGCGCACATTCGAGCAGGTAGCCCGACACGTTGGCCAAAAAGGCGTCCATCGATATCCGGCGACGTCCGGCCGACGGGTCGATCAAGCGCACGTAACCGCGCGTACATTTTTCGAACACGACGTAATGCGCGCCACCAAAGTGCAGGATCGAGCCCTTCTTGATCTCGCCCACGTCGGCCGCCGTAAACTGATAGGCCTGCACCGACAAGCCGAACTCAAGCGCGACATCGTGCAGATCCATCAGCGACAGGCCGTTCGCCGAAATCGGTCGATACGCGGAAATCTCGCGTGGTTCAGTGGCGCGTCCGCAATGGCTCAGCACCATCGCCAGACAGGCATAGCCGCACTCGGCTACTTCGTTTTGATAGATGACGCGCATGGCTCAGCCCCGCATCATGCGAAAGAGCGGGGCGAGTATCCACTCGGCGATAGTGCGGCGCTCGACCACGATGCTTGCCCTGCCGCGCATGCCTGGCAGTATCGGAAATGACTGCCCATCCACATTGAACGTATCGCCGCGCAGCGTCGCCAGCGCGCGGTAGTCATTGTCCGAACCCGCGCCGCCCACCGGCGTGGGCGCTCCGTCAGGTGCGCGCAGGGTGGCGCCGGAAATCGAGTCGATGCGAGCTTCGTATGTGCCGAATCTCGCGTACGGAAACGCGTCGAGCTTGATATGGATGATTTGGCCCGGCTTGACGAAGCCGCGTTGCCGCGAGGGAATGCGCAACGCGACGGTCAACGGCTGACCTGGGTCGATGTCGATGATCTGTGCCACTTCGTTCTTATCCAGCATGCGCCCTGGCAGCAGGCCGGAGAAGGTCACCACGCCCGCCTGCGGCGCGTAAATCGTCACGCCTGAATCAGCCAAACGGCTGGCTGCTGAACTGCCGGACGCCCGGACGTCGCTGGACAACGCCAGATTGGGCGTCAACTGAAACAGCGGCGCTCCGCGCTTCACCCGATCGGACGAATGCGTATAGACGGCCGATACACGTCCACTGACGCCCTCGATCCTGATCTCGGACCATGAAACGACTTCGCAGGACACATCCTGCTTCAGCTCCACTTCGTGGACGCACGCAAACCCTATCGCCACGATCAGGGCAAGTGATGTCGCGTAGGCAATCCAGCGCCAGCCGATATCCCTGAACTGGGGAAGATTCTTGAGTTGCAAAGAGGTCGCTCCATGCGTGCGTACCCGTTTGGACAATGCACAATGCATCCATAAGCAATACGGTTTCCTGCACGTTCGGCTGCGCCTCGATGGCATGAAGGCTGTTGCGAGCCACTACCTTGTCGGTGCAGGCCTTTGATCGCTCAAGACCTTGAACAGAGAACGTTGACGACGGCTACACGATAGCGATGGTTCGCCATTGTGGACGTCCACAAGCAAGCCGCGCTCGCTCGAGCAAAGACAGACAACGTCAGCGCAGGGTGCGGATACTCGCTAGCTCGATACACGGCGGAAGACGCGCCTCGTGGTAACGGATTTCGCCACTCGCTCGCATTGCTGTCAGGTGCAAAACAATAAATGGCCATGGGATGAGCCATGGCCATTTATCACTACTGATCAGCAGTTATTACAAACCCAGACCGCCGCCGCCGCCATTGGCGGTGGAGGATTTGTCGCAGCAGCAACCAGCGGCCACCGGGATATCGGCCAGCACTTCGCGTTCGATCTTCTTCATGATTTTTTCCTTGGTTGATCACTTAACTACGTTAAAAATGTCATAGCCTGCGCCATAACCTCCTACCACCGCCACGATACTTGTGACGTCACCCCGACCTGCGCCGTTTCGCCAGCTCAAACCGCACGATGAGGCATGAGCCGCGTCCACAACTGGTTATTGATAGGACATGGTGAACGTGGCCACGCCATTGGCTGGTCCGCCTGTCACCTTGCTTGCCGTTGAAATGTATTGGCCGCTAAATGTGTAGCTCTGAACGCTGCTGTTGCTGGCGCCCAGCATGATCTGGTTGACATTGCCCGCCACCGCCGAGTCCGGACCATATTTGACGGCCGTACCGTTTGATTGCTGCACAATCTGGATGCCCACGCCGGTGGCGTTCGGCAAAGCCGTGCTGGGGGTCAAGCTCAGGATATTGGTGGTATTGCCGGTGTTGGTGTTGTCGGTGAACGTAATACCCACGTTGGTCGCCACGCCCGTGCAATTCAGCCCGATAGTGAACGGCACCGCTGGCGACTTGGTGCCAGTGGCCGTAAACACGCTGGACTTGATGTTACCCAAGGTCACCGGGATCGAAGGGGTGGTCACCGCGCAGGTTTGACCCAACACCTGAATACTGTTGGCGAGTCTCACATCCGTAGCCAGCATGCCGCCAATCCAGACCTGCATGACGTCACCGGCCGGAATAGTGTATGAGCCGGTGAGAGGTCCCGTATTGATGAACTTGACCGTCGTTTTTCCCAATGGGCCCGCGAACGTCACATAACATTTTTGGCCAGCAGCCTGGGTGGGACAACCCGTACCAGACCCCGTATTAAAATAGCTCGCTGGGAGCGAACCACTGGCCGTAGAGACTGCCGTACCCGTGTTGCCCATCAACTGATAGCCGATTCCAGCCATCCCTGTTGGCCAGATGGCGTTGGAAACGGTGTTTCCCCCGGGCATCATGTTTGTGTAGCTGTAGGTGCTGGCAGAGTCGCAATAGACGCCCCAAGTGGGCGTAGTGCCGCCTAACGCCGCGCTTGTTATGGTGCCTATGGCGATAACCGTGCCAAGGGGCGCATCGCGCGGGATGGTGACATTTGCAGGCATTGTTACATTCAGCACCTCCGCGGCCTGGGCAGCTCCGTAGGAACAAGCGGCAAGCGCTCTGTTTGGCATCAGCATAAGCACGCACAACAGGAGTGGCGCAAGCGCAAGAACACGTTTGATCTTGACGCGGCATCCGCGTCCTGGTGACCATTTCATCGACATTTACTCCAGGGAGATCCGGGGTTCATCGTCCCTGCCCAGGAAGGGCACCACCGCCGTCGGCAGCTTTGGGCGATAGTGTTTGATTGTTCTTGCTCTTTGCCGCGGTACTGCTGGTATTCGCGGCATCCTGGCTCGCTGGCGCAACCTGGCTCACCACGCCGGGCTGGGTGGTATAGGCACCCGTCTGACCGGCTTGTGGAGGGGCCTGCATGAATGGGTTTGACTGGCCCGTCGATTTCGACGACGCCATGACGGCACCTATCGGCAACAGGATCAGCAGACAGAATGCCGCTCGCAACACGGGTCTGCGCACGGCATGTTTGAGTTCGATCGACATCTTGATTCTCCGTATTTCGCTCATGGATGGTCACACCGCCTGAGGCGAAAGCCTCAGGGCAGTTCCGTCTGCTTCAGCTGACCAAGATCGTCACCGGTTTTCAGCAAATTTTTTGCCGGGTCGGCGGACGGCGTGACATTCGCAGCGGTTGAACTCACCAATTTGCCGCGCATCTGCGCACTGGACGAGACGGACGCCTCGGCCAGGCTGTAGCAGGTCGAGTCCAGCGTGCTGTAGAGGCCCGATTTGTTTTTCGCCGGTAAGCGGAACTGGAACGTGCAGCGATCGGTGGGTTCACTGCCCCAGCTAACCGTGTAGGTGCCCGCTTCGGGCAGGCCACGCAGATAGACGCGGCCACCCTGGCCAACGGCGCTGACGGTGGTGCCTTTCTCGTCGAGCACATCGGCGCCAAACGGCAGTTCCGTGCCATCCAGACGACGCAGCGAGAAGATCGCGGCACGGCCACTGACCGTACCAAACTTCATCATCACCACCGAACCGGCGTACGGCGCGATCTGCTGACCGGTCGTATCCATTTCGACATCGAGTGGGATGCCCTTGGGGTCCAGCGCGACGTTGTTGATGCGATACGGCGTGAGGTACGGGATAACCGCGTAACCGCGACCATCGATACGCACACCCGGCCAGTTTTCGATACGCGCACCAGCGGCGTCCTTTGCTTCAACGATACCGATCGTATCGCCGAGCGCGTTGGTCAACGTAATGCCGCCCGGATGCGCAATGATCGCGCCCGACAGGCCGGCAGATTCCTGCGAATAGCCGGTGCCGCTGCTTGCGCTGGCGGACAAGGTCGCATACGGGCTGCGGTACTGCCCGTTGACGCCACCCGACGAGTAGCCCGGATTGTTGGCGGCATTCACGCCGTAGGTGAATTGGTTGTCTACGCCCGCTGTGCCGGTGAGGGCGGCTTGCTCCATCGTGCCGCTGCCATCCATATGCGATGCATTGAGCGACAACATCGGCGCGTGCACGCTTCTGCCCAAGGGCATCGAGATGCTGGCAAACACCTGGTTGGTCATCTGGCCGGTTTCCGCTTCGCGCTGGCGCGATGCCGACAGGCTGTAGGTCAGGTTCACGCCACCCAGGTGCAGTGTGTTGTTGTAACCCAGCTGGGCCTGCCCGGTGACGCCACTGCGGTTCCAGTAATTGACGGCCGAGCCCACCAGGTAGATGCTCCCGCCACTGGCGCCCAGCGCCTGGTTGAAGGTGAGCTGCATCTGGTTGCGCTGGCGATCGAGCAGAGTCGGCACATACTCGCCTTGCCCGGAAGCGAGGAAGTCGGCGGTGGTTTTGTAGCCGCTGTCCTGCCGCGCGATCAACGCATCGTTGAGCGACCAGAAACCGCGCGAGGAGAATTGATACGCGGCGACCGCGATGCTGCTATTGGTGTCCGGCAGCTCTTTGCTGTAGCTGAGCCGGAAGCTTTGTCCGTTGACATATCGCTCGCCGGGAATCTGCGCATTAGCCTGCGTCAGATCCATCGAAACCGCGCCGATCGGCGTATTGAAGGCCGCGCCAACCAACTCGGCCGCGTAGTTTTGTGCCGCGACAACACCGAAATAGCCGGTCACGACATTGTTTATGCCGTGCTGCACCGTCGCCTGCACAATATCGTTGTGCTGGGAGACCATGGCATCGCGTACCTGACCGGCCACCAGGTTGACGCGCCAGATACCCGGGCGCAACAACTGCACGACCGACGCATACGGCACCACGAAGCTATGCTTGCTGCCGTCGGCTTCGGTAACCACAACCGTCAAGCTGCCGCCGTAACCGGTGGCATACAGATCGTTGATCGCGAATTCGCCCGGCGCCACGTTGGTTTCGTAGATGGTGTTGCCGTTCTGGGTCACCGTGACATGGGCATTGCTCATCGCCACGCCGCGAATCACCGGCGCATAACCGCGCAATGAATCGGGCAGCATGCGGTCATCGGTGGCCACCTGCACGCCACGAATGCCGATGCTGTTGAACACCGCGCCGTCGGTGAACGTGTCACCCATGGTCAGCACGCTGCGTATCGAGGGCAGGTCGCGCTGAACGTAGGTGGCGATGTTCTGGAACTTGTCCGACTGGCCGGACTGCCAGTTGTATGAACTGGTGTTGCGGAATTGCCAACCGTCGATATTGAAACCGGCATTCAGGCTGATGTAACCCTGATTGCTGCTCCTGCCGTTGTTGGTGGTCTGGTAGGTGCTTGCGTTATAACCGAGCGTTGCCGCCGTAACACCCCGGTCCCACAACTCCGGGTTCACGTAGCCGCGCGGGTTGCGCACCAGCGCCACTTGGGGAATGCTCAGGTCCAGCCGAAACTCCGACATATCGAAGGTTTGCTTGGCCCCCTGCACCAACTGCGCCAGGTCGGCACAACCGCCGGCCAGCACCTTGGCCATCTCGGCCTTTCCGGCCTCCGAGAGCGCGCTGCTATCCAGGCCGATGCGGCCCACCAACGCCTGGTCGAAGCACGCCGTGGCGCTCAGGCTGCCGGGCGCCGCAGCGAAACGCACGTTGGTGTGGGCTACCCAGTCGCCATTGACGTACAGATCCACGGTATAGGTGCCCGGGGCCACCGGGCTGCCATGCTCGAAGCGCGCCGTGTTGATGTGCTCGCCAGGCGACTTCATCAGCACCGTGTCGTCGAACTGCACACCCTCGATCGCGCTGGCGTCCGCACCACTGGGATCGACGGCGGCGGCGGCGGCAGCAAACGCAGACATCGGCAGATAAGCTGCGAGCGCCGCGCTGATAAGCAGATAGCTACGTTTAAGCAACAATCGCCTTCCGTGCGGTCTTTGTGACTTCCGTGAATCCATGATTAAAGGCCTTTTTCTTTTGGTCTTTGTGGCCCGTAGAAAGGGACACAGCCGTCTGAACGCAGTAGACGTCGATGCAGGGGCGCGCCATAGCGCCGCCCCTTGCACCACGTCGCGGCACTATTTCTTTTGCTGGGGATCGAACACGCCCTTCACGCCGACGCCGTAGTCGTTGATGAAGGTGTAGTCGACCGTGAACGACGCCGGCATCGTTCGCAGGTTGCTCATGTCGAATACTTCCTTGCCGCCGGGGCTGACCATGCCGCCCTTGTCATTGGCAAAGCGGGCGCCGGCCACCGTAGCGGCGAGGCCGCTGAAGGTGACGTTGTACGGCGTCGGGTTGGTCGCTTCCAGGGCGTAACCACCGTCGCTCTTGCTCACAAAGCGCCAGGTCATCTGGGCGGGCGCATCGTCGGCGCGGCCAGTCAAAGCCTTGGGACGAAAAAACACCTTGACCCGGGTACGGTAGGCCAGCTGCAATTTGTTGAGATCCTCACTCGAGGTCGCCTTGTCGCGCGGCGGCACTTCGAGCACGTTGAGCCAGAACACCGACTCCTTGTCTTGGGGCAGGGGACTTTGCGTATAGATCAGGCGCAGGCTCTGGCCCTTTTTAGGGTCAAGCCGAAATAGGGGGGGCACGATCGTAAACGGCGCCCTGGACTCGCTGGGCAACGTTTTCGGGTTGCCTTCGTCAAGCCAGGTCTGCACCAACTCGGGTGTGGTACCCACGTTATCGACCCTGACCGTGACTTCGCGCTCCGCTTCGGGATAAATCACCCGCGTACCGGTAATCACGATGTTCGCCTGCGCGTAACTCGCACACATCGACAGCGCCAGCGCCAGCAAAGGCGCCAATGATTTCATTCGATAGCACATCGGAAATTTATCCCTTGAAACCGCTTGTTACGTTCAATCTGAAAATGCCGCCTCCCATCACAGGAGGCGGCATGACACCTCAGTGCAACTACCGCTTACTGGTAGGACATCGAGTAGGTGACCGTGGTTTGCACGGAACCGGCACCCGACCCGCCGCCCACTGCTGCGTAGCGAGCGATGTAGGGCAGGTTTGCGCTGCCACTGGCGATCGCAACAACCGCCGAGTTCTGCGATGCCTGCGGCGCACCGAGCTTGATCGAGGTGCCGTCGACGGTGTTCAGAAAGTTGACTTCGGTGTTGGTTGCCGTGCCCGTGGTGTTCTTCAGGAAGCCGGTGGTCGCATCGATCGTGGCGCCCGCTTCGAAATAGGTCGAAACGTTGCCGGAGTCCGGGGAGCAATTGGTCAGTGCGATGGTGAACGGCGTGTCACCGGCGTGGCTGCCATTGGCCGGCAGAGACGAGGTCGAAACGGTCGGCAGGGTGACCGTGAAGTCCGAACCTTGATCGTTACCGACGATCGTGCAGGTCTGCGCGGTGATGGCGCCCTTGAAGGTGATGATGCCGTCAGAGGCCTTGGCAGCCTGCGGGGCAAATGCTGCCACGCCCATGACTGCAACCAGGGCTGCCGAGAGGATGGTCTTTTTCATTGTCGTAATCCTTGACTAGGAATTGTTAGGGGTTGAGTC